>Ga0209376_1004258_pt1 | contig 12519 bp, 9 predicted proteins | sample GraSoiAngelo_134_FD_185891 | JGI IMG/M metagenome (GOLD analysis project Ga0209376, IMG submission 185891) | Grasslands soil microbial communities from the Angelo Coastal Reserve, California, USA - 14_0929_05_30cm (SPAdes) (version 2) | ecosystem: Environmental > Terrestrial > Soil > Grasslands ... | reverse complement strand
CTGGATCTCAGCCAGCACAACGAGCGCGCCTATTCGTGACGGTGAAAACGGTCCCCACCGTCGTTCTCGGGTCGCCGGAATCCTCAACGTACGAGGTAAAGTACGCCTCGGATTCCGGCTCGCCTGCGGCCTCGGTGGATGACCGTTTTGACCGTCACATTGCTGTTGTTACTGCCGTGCGAGTGACGAGTGGCATCGTTAGAAGGCCTGTTTGAGCATCACGTTGGTGTTGTGACGACCTTGCAATTGATGAGCGGGCTCGCCTGATGAGCGTTTTCGTGATAGGCTGTTTTACCTACCATGGGTGCGTTATCGACTCGACCAGAGGATCATGGAGATCAAAAGCAAGCCGGAATGATCTCATTCTTCTCATTCACTCGGGGATTTCGCGTCCTTGTGGCAGCAGTGAGCACATGTCTACTCATTTCCTGTATTTATTCAGAAATACCTGGGCTTAGGCCGCTGGGACCTGAGGGATCGGACGAGAGTTACGTTCACGAGTTCTCCAATTTCGTTTTCCCCAAGAAAGTTGGGCATTTTCTACGATTGGATATGCACAACAATGACCGTCATGGCCGCGACGTTAGCGTTGAATACAACTCGGATACCGGTATCATGCTCACTGTTCAAGTGTATCCTGCATGGCGGTCGACTCTCGAAGTAAGGAAGGATCCCCTGGAAGAGCATTTTCAGGGAGTAATGGGCACGGTCTTGAGAAATAGCCCTGACGCTCAACTCATATCCGAAGGACCTGCCCGCGTTACGCAAAACGGGAAAAGCTACAGTGGCAAAATGGCGGTCATGACCATGCAAGATTTTCGAGCGAAATCTAAACCATCACGTAAACGCCCAAAGGGAATTTCTGATTTGCGCTTATTCAGACTCGGGGAGTACTTCATTAAGTACCGCATGGCCTACAGCGAGGCCATAAGAGGCAAGGCAGAGAAAGAGATCAAAGGCTTCATGATCAGCCTCAAGTGGCCATCTGAAGAAGGCTAGGCGCATCTCACCTGTGCTCATCTTGTGCCCAACCGCCATACTCCAGCCCACTCGGCCGACCCCAACCAAGATAACCCGCATCCCTCTCTGTACTCTTCACGTCGTCCCGCTTGGGTGCGCTAGGGCTCATAGCGCACTTTGCCGAAGGAGCGGGGAACCCATCGAGACTTGGCCGGGAAGGAAAGCGGAAACTGACTGAGTCCGCGAAGGAATTTCCGAAGGCTTCCACCCGGCAAAGTCCGAAAGGGTCGCTCCGAGAGGCACGGGAGCGATGAGCCTAGCGCACCCATTCTCCCTCCATTTTGTCTGATTTCCTACAAAATTGTCGGGTCTCACGCTCCCTCCACCATCCAGGGCCGCGTTTTTAGCTGAATATCCGCGATATCCGACTGGCATTGAAGTTGCTCACCTCTGTGTTCATGGAGGTCACCATGAGCATGACGGCGCAAGAGTGCGACAGGCAATTGTCCACTGAGGAACGGCTGCTTTCGGCATTGAGGGGTGGGGGACCACAGACGATCGAGATGCTGGCATCGCTTCCTGGCTTGAGTTGGCCGCAGGTATTCATGGCGGTTGACCGCCTGAGCCGATCTGGGACAGTCTCGTTACGGCCAACAGGTCGTGGCGAGTATCAGGTGTCGATCAATAGGGCGGCGGCCTGATGCATCGCCCCGACATTACCAGGATCGCAGAGCAGTCCAAAGCCAAGGCGAACTACCTCGAGCACATGCCCGCCGGCTACCTCATCCTCTCGGCAGTGGCCGGCGTGTATCTGGGTTTCGGCATCACCCTTATTTTCAGTATCGGGGCGCCCTTCGCAGCGGCTGGCTCACCCGCCTTCAAACTAGTGATGGGTGCGGCCTTCGGGATAGCCCTCGCTCTAGTCATTTTCGCCGGATCGGAGCTATTTACCGGGAACAACATGGTCTGCGCGGTCGGCGCGCTGACGCGAGAGATTTCCTGGGGCACGCTCGCATGGATCTTTGCCGTCTCGCTGGCCGGGAACCTGGCCGGTTCGCTTGGGCTCGCCTGGCTGGTGGCCCAGTCCGGCGTGCTCTCGCAGGCGCCGCAGGTTGATCTGCTCATGAAGGTTGCGGCCACGAAGATGAACCTGTCTGGATGGGAACTAATGGTCCGCGGAATCCTGTGCAACTGGCTGGTTTGCCTAGCAGTCTGGACCGCCGGGCGAACCACCAACGACGCCGCGAAACTGGTTCTGATTTTCTGGTGTCTGTTCGCCTTCGTCGGGAGCGGGTTCGAGCACAGCATTGCTAACCAATCCCTGCTGGGGATGGCGCTGTTCCTCCCTCATCCGGCCTCAGTGAGCTGGACAGGCTTTCTGTGGAATCAAAGCTATGTTGTGCTGGGTAACGTGATCGGCGGCAGCGTGTTTGTGGGGGGGCTGTACTGGCTTGCCAGCACCCCCATTCCTCAAGCCACTCCGGAGGCGAAGCGTGCGCCGCAGGCCTCCGTACCCAGCCACTCAGCTTCAGCATGAACAAGATCGAAGAGTTCAAGCAAGAGCGCGATGGCTTGGAGATCAAGGACGCCATCGCGGAGTACGCCCGGACGGGCTGGGAATCGATTTCGGAGGGCGACATCCAGCGTTTGAAATGGTATGGCCTGTTTCTCCGGACCCCGACCCCCGGCTTCTTCATGATCCGGGTTCGGATCCCCGGAGGGAGAACGGCCTCCTACCAGATGCGGGCGCTCGCCGAGATCGCGGCCACCCATGGGAACCAGCTCCTGGACCTGACCACGCGCCAGCAGGTGCAGCTCCGGCACATCCGGATTGAGCATGTCCCGACGATCTTTGCCAAGATGGAGGAAGTCGGGCTGAATGCGATGCAGACCGGCATGGACAACGTCCGGAACATCATGACCTGTCCGGTCGCGGGGTTGAACCCTGATGAGATCCTGGACGCCACGCCGGTCGTGATGGCGATAACCCAGGAAATCCTCTACAATCGCGCATACACTAACCTGCCCCGGAAGTACAACGTCGCAGTCACAGGCTGTCCTGACAACTGCCTGCACACTGAGACGCAGGATCTCGCCCTAGTCCCAGCCTACCGTGAGAGCGATGGGATGAAAATCCTCGGGTTCAACGTGCTGGCGGGGGGCAAAAACGGATCAGGCGGTTATCGGATTGCGAGCCCCTTGGATATCTTTGTCACCGCACAGGAAGCGTTGGAGGCATTCCAGGCGATCACCATTGTCTATCGAGACTTCGGCTACCGCGAGTCGCGGAACAACGCACGCCTCGCATTCCTCTTGGACGATTGGGGTGAGGCGCGCTTCCGGAAGGAAGTAGAGGCCCGGGTCGGCCGAGCCCTTATACCGGCCGGGACGGATGCGCGCAAACCATCTGTGAATGACCATGGTGGGATCTATCGTCAAAAGCAGCCTGGCATGAACTATGTGGGGTTGAAAGTGCCAGTGGGACGAATCGAGGCGGAAGATCTGAAGAGCATTGCGGCGCTGGCCGAGCGGTATGGGACGGGCGAGATTCGCATTTCACCGGCCCAGACGTTGATCGTTCCGAATGTGCCAGATCGGAAGGTGGGGGATCTAACCGAACACCCATTGCTCAAGAAGTTTGCCTACAATCCCTCGCCGATTCTGAAGGGGTTGGTCAGTTGTGTCGGGATTGACTACTGCAATCTGGCGGTCATTGAGACCAAGAGCCGGGCGCTGGAAACGGCCAGGGCGCTCGAAGCGAAACTGGGCCCCGGGATCAAGCCGATCACGATGCACTGGTCCGGTTGTCCAGCCGGGTGCGGCAACCATACTGTCGCGGACATCGGCCTCCTGGGCAAAAGCACCAAGGTCGATGGTCAGGTGGTGGATGCGGTGGATGTGTATGTAGGAGGCCGCTCGGGACCCAATCCCAAGCTGGCGGTCAAGATTCTCGAAGATGTTCCTTGCGATAAGCTGCCCTCGGTCTTGGAAGGGCTGGTGCCCTACCACACCCGCGAGAAGATGCATAGGGTACGAGCAGGCGAGACGAGGAAGGCCGGCGTGGTAAAGTCGGCGGAAAAGAAAGAAGCCAATCCTAAGCCGCTGCAGGCACCCGCTCCGGTCTTCAATCCTGCGTGACGGCTCCGAACCGATCGGTGAAGAACTGCTGTGTCCAGGCCATGTGCCGGGTCATGTCGGCGGCCAGCCGGGAGGCGCCGTCCTCCCAGCGCTCGGCGGCGTACCCGAGGCGACGGGAAAGAAAGATGAAGGCATCGGAGTCCTGAGGCGGGAGGACGAGGTCTCTGGCGTTCCCACGCACAATGCGAAGCGCGTCGATCAACCCTCTGAGGAACACATAGGCCTGTTGGAGCCCACTCATCTCATCCGGTTTCAGGACGCGTTCCTGGCCCAACGCGACGATCGCCTTCAGGGTGTTGGGCGTTCTCAGACGAGGAGCCTGATGGCCGTGCATGAGTTGGAGATACTGGACCGCGTATTCGACGTCGATCAGCCCGCCGGGGCTGTACTTCACGTTCGTTCGCCCCGGTTCGACCAACTCCTGCACCTGGCGTCGGCGGAGGTCGAGCGCGGCCGCGAGGTCCCAGGGCTCGCCGCTGTACACAAACGCGTCGCGATGCCTTTCTACCTGGCGTCCCAACGACTCGTCCCCCGCCACGAAGCGTAGCTTGATCAAGGCCTGGCGTTCGTACGGGGCACTCAGCCCCGAATAGCTGTAATAGGTTCGGAGCTCCGCCAGCGTATTGGCGAGCAAGCCCTTGCTTCCATGCGGCCGCAGCCGCACGTCGAGGTGAAAGATGCCCTCCGTCTTCGCCTCGATCCACTGCAGGATTTCCTGAGCCAGCCGCTCGAAGTACTCACTGTTGTCCAGGGGGCGGCGCCCGGCGGTCCGGCCCGCCCCGCCATAGACGAACAGCACTTCAATGTCGGACGCATACCCCAGCTCCCCGCCGCCGAACTTGCCAAGGCCGAACACGGTGAACGGACATGGTCCTCCGCTGGCCAGCCGGGGGGCACCGTGAGCACGGAAAAGCACGGCCTGGCAGGTGCGGGCGGTCTGTTCGACCACGACCTCGGCCAGCTCGGTGAGCGCGCGGGAAAAGTCCGGTAATGTGGAGGAAGGGTCGAGCAGGTGCTTCATGTCGATCCGGAACATTTCCTGGTCCTTGAACTGATTCAAGACACGTCGCCGCGTGGCGTCGTTCCGCGCCCCGGCAAGCCGCTTGCGCAGGTCCCGTATCAGTTCGGAGCGGGGCCGGACGAGAGCGACGCGCTCATACTCCTCCATCACCGGTAACAGATTGGCGTGCTGTTTCCGCAGGAAATCCTCCCAGAGGAAATCACTGGTGCCGAGGAGGCGGGCAAGCAGGGTCAAGGTTTGTTTTCCCTTCAGAAACTCCAGAGCTTTTCCATCGCGGGCCTCTTCCAGGATGCGGTCCAGAAACCGATCGAAGTAGTCGATCGCCTTTGCCGGGTCCGGCGCCGAAGTGAGGAAATGCGTGAACTGCTTGATCAACGCCGCCGTCAGCCGCAGCTCCTGCTGCTCGGCCGGATCCACGATCTTGCGCCCATGCCGGCCGCGTATGTGAAAACGGTCGTGCAGCTCTGCCCCCGCATTTTCGAAACGGGCCTTGCTGATGTAAATGCCTCGCATGGCGAGCGCGTTGGAAAAGGCGTAGAGGAACCCGGGCGTGTCGACGGATCGGATATCCATGATGGTGTCGCCGGCGGATGTCTCGTTGTCGAACCGGATCTGGACCGGGTTCAGCAGGCCGGTGAAGGCGCCTCGGGATCGGCCGAGCGCCTCGACCAGACGGCGGTTCACGCGGTTGCGGGCGTCTTGAAAGCGGTTCGCGTCGAGCAGCCGGACCATGCCGTCGAGTTCGTGCACAAACAAGCGCTGCTGATCGGCGGCAAACGGCACTCCCGCCAAGGGGCGGACCTGGAAGACGTCCACGATTTTCTTTCGGGCGAGACCGGGGTTGCGCCGCGGCCGGTGGCGTGGGACAGGGCGACGCAATGAAACGGGACCCGCTGACGGCGCTGCGTCCGCGAAGGTGTAAATGCTCCCTTCCCGGATGTCGAGCCCGAAGGCCGAGAGCAGTCCGCAGATGGTGGCGAAGGCGGAGAAGTAGTCGTAGCCGACTACGACGATCTCGAGCGGCCCGGCGCCGCTGTCGTTTATCGAGACCTGGCAGGGTCGATCCGGATCGAGGCGCGCGGCGAGCGTGATGTGAGCCGCGATGTCGGTCGGTTGAAAACGATCGAAGTACTCTGCGTCCATCCGGGACACGAAATCGCGGATGAGCTCTTCGTCCACGTCGGTGCAGAGCGATCTCAGCGTCTGTCGGAGCTGGTCAGGCGTCACGGCAGCCTCCAGTATACCCGCGAGTGTGCCCCCGAGTATATGTTGAGTCCGGCTCGTTGTCTGTCCCTGACCGCATCGGTATAATGCCCAGCCATGACGCCTTCCTCCCCAGTCCGCCCCCGAGCGGTGACGAGGCGAGCCGGGCCGTATGCCGCGCGCCGCCGCGACTCCGCCCCGCTGCTCCTGGCGTCCGGACTGAGTGCCGAGTCCGTGACCGAGCTGCTCGCGCCGTTCGGGTTCGAGGATATCAAACGAGCGGACGACAATATTCAAGCGATGGCCGGCGAACCCCGATCTCGTGAGCGACTGGCCAAGATCCTGGATGACCTGTTGGCGGCAGTGGCCCGGTCGGCCGATCCGGACCTGGCCCTGAACTACTGGGAACGATTTCTCCAGGCCGGCGTCAACCGCATCCAGCTGTTTGACTACCTGATCATGGCGCCTCGCATTCTTCATCTCCTCTGCGCGATCTTTGGGAACAGCCCGGCCATGGCGCAAACGCTGATCCGCGATCCGGTGCTGATCTACTGGCTCGCCGAGGAACGGGTGCTGACCCGGCGCCAGTCTCGACTTGAGCTGGAACGAGAGGTGCGGGCTGCACTGGCAAACGTGGCGGCGGTGGAGCTCAAGCTCGAGGCGCTTCGCCGATTCCGGCGGCGTGCGATGCTCCGGCTCGGGGTACGGGATCTCCTGAGACTGGCCGATGTGCCGGAGACCACCGCCGCCCTGTCTGACCTCGCCTGTGTCTTGCTCCAGGCCGCGTACGAGATCGTGGAGGCCGAGCTGCAACGGCGGTACGGCAGGCCGATGCACCGGGATGGGAAGGGGCGATTGGTCGAGACCGGCTTCGCCGTCGTGGCAATGGGGAAGCTCGGCGGCGGCGAGCTGAACTTCAGTTCCGATGTCGATCTGATCTATGTCTATGCGTCCGATGAAGGCGAAACACATCGGGGCCCTCAACCGTCCGTTCCAAACGAGGAGTACTTCGAACTCCTTGCCCGGGATCTCACGCGGGCCCTGAGCGACGGTACGCAGGAAGGGTATCTGTTCCGGGTTGACCTCCGGCTTCGCGCCGAGGGGGCTGTGGGACGGCTGGCCAGGCCGCTGGCCGGGTATGAGCAGTATTACCGGACGCGCGGGCAGGGTTGGGAACGGCTGGCGCTGCTAAAGGCATGGCCGGTCGCGGGCGATCGATCGGTCGGTCGGGGGTTCTTGCGCGCGGTTGCGCCGTTTGTGTTCGGGCTCCCGAACGGCCGGGCGGGGAGCCGTGCGGCTTCGGAGGTCATCGAACAGGTGAAGGCGATGAAGGAAATGATTGACGACAGGATGGCCAGCCGGGGGCAGGAACGCCGAAACGTCAAGCTGGGCACGGGAGGGATCAGGGAGATCGAGTTTCTTGTGCAGGCGGTCCAGGCATTGTGCGGAGCCAGGCTGCGAGGTCTCCGCGAGCGCAGCACCCTGGGTGCGCTCGCTCGATTCCGGCGGTATGGGCTGCTCGCCGCCGGCGACCAGGCGGCACTGACCCGGGCCTATCTGTTCCTGCGCGATCTGGAGCACAAGCTTCAGATGGTCCACGATCTCCAGACGCATGCCTTGCCCGACTCGGCCGAGGAGTTGACGCGGTGCGCGATTCGCTTGGGGTACTCGCCTCGCGACCGGCGGGCGGCGATGAGGCGCTTGGTGGCGGACTACCGGCGACACACCGCGCGCGTGCACAGGATGTTCCGGACCCTCTTTTATTCGCCGAATCGGTCCGCGGTGTTGAAGGCGGCGATGAAGCAGATGAAAGGGAAAAGGAGGGGAGGCGAGGCAGGCTGAATAAGCGACAGGCCGGGCAGCCTGTTGGACCGCCCGGCCCTGTTTCTTTCTGCTATTAGCTATTCGCTATTAGCTCTTCGCTTCGCTCAGTACATGTCGTGCATGTGGCCGCCACCCGGCATGGCCGACTCCTTTTTCTCCTCCGGGATGTCGGTGATCATGACCTCGGTGGTGAGCATCAGGCCTGCCACACTGGCTGCGTTCTGCAAGGCACACCGCACAACCTTGGTCGGATCGATGATCCCAGCCTGTAGCATGTCCACGTACTGCTCGGTCTGGGCATCGAACCCGATGTTGGTTTTCTCTTTCCGCACCTTGTCGACCACCACGGATCCCTCGACGCCGGCGTTTTCTACGATCTGACGAATCGGCTCTTCCAGTGCCCGTCGCACGATGGTCACGCCCACCTGCTGTTCCGGCGGCAGCTTGAGCGAATCCAATGCCGAGATGCAGCGGAGCAGCGCCACCCCACCGCCCGGCACGATCCCTTCCTCGACGGCCGCCTTCGTGGCGTGCAACGCGTCCTCGACTCTGGCTTTCTTCTCCTTCATCTCGGTTTCGGTCGCGGCGCCGACATTGATGACCGCCACGCCGCCCACGATCTTGGCCAGCCGCTCCTGGAGCTTCTCCCGATCGTAATCCGAGGTGGTTTCGTCGATCTGGGTCTTGATCTGCTTCACGCGGCCCTCGATCTTCTTCGGGTCTCCGTACCCCTCCACGATCGTGGTATTGTCCTTGTCAATCGTGACTCGCTTGGCGCGCCCGAGGTCCGTCAGCTTGATATTCTCCAGCTTCAGTCCCAGCTCCTCGGAGATCACTTGGCCGCCGGTCAGAATCGCAATGTCCTCCAGCATGGCCTTCCGACGATCCCCGAATCCGGGCGCCTTCACCGCGGCGACATTCAGGGTGCCACGGAGCTTGTTCACCACCAGGGTGGCGAGCGCCTCGCCTTCCACCTCCTCGGCGATGATCACGAGCGGCTTGCCCATCTTAGCCACCTGCTCCAGGAGGGGCAGCAGGTCCTTCATGCCGCTGATTTTCTTTTCGTGGATCAGCAGCATGGGTTCTTCAACGGAGGCTTCCATCCGCTCGGCATTGGTGACGAAGTACGGGGAGACATACCCCCGGTCGAACTGCATGCCCTCGACGACATCCAGCGAGGTGGACATGGATTTCGCTTCCTCGACCGTAATGACGCCGTCCTTGCCGACCTTTTCCATCGCTTCGGCAATCAGGTCGCCGATCGTCGAGTCGTTGTTGGCGGAAATGGTGCCGATCTGGGAGATTTCTTTCTTCGCCTGGCAGGGTCTGCTGAGCTTCTTGAGTTCTTCAACCACCAGCTCGACGGTCCGATCGATCCCTCGTTTGATCTCCATCGGGTTGCCGCCGGCCGTAATGTTCTTCGCGCCCTCGCGGTAGATCGCCTGCGCAAGAACTGTCGCGGTAGTCGTCCCGTCGCCGGCCACATCGCTGGTCTTGCTGGCCACTTCGCGGACTAACTGTGCGCCCATGTTCTCGTACGGGTTCTTTAGCTCGATTTCCTTGGCGACGGTCACGCCGTCCTTCGTGATGGTAGGCGCGCCGAACTTCTTGTCAAGGATCGCATTCCGTCCCTTCGGCCCGAGGGTGGCTTTCACCGCGTCGGCGAGCTGATTCACCCCCTTCAGGATTGCGGCCCTTGCCGCATCGCTGTACAAAAGCTGTTTAGCCATCGTCTTCCTCCCTTAAATCTTGTTGTCGTCGTGTCGAGTCGTGAGAGTCGCAGCGCTTCTTACGCTGTAAAGATACCCAGGACGTCTTCTTCCTTGATGATCAGGCACTCTTCATCGTCGATTCTCAGCTTGCTCCCCGAGTACTTATCAAACAGGATTTGGTCGCCAACCTTCAAATTCTTGACATCTTTGCCGACCGCTCGGACGATGCCGCGCTGCGGCTTTTCTTTGGCGGAGTCCGGGACGTAAATGCCGCCGGCTGTCCGGTCCATTTCTTCCGTGTAAGTGACAAAGACCCGGTCGGCCAGCGGCTGGAAGCCCTTGGCTGCGCTGGTGCTCGTGGATTTCTTCTCCTTCGTCTCCGTTGCCATAACTCCCTCCTTAACTGAACAAAATGAGACTCTCGTTTCGGAACTTGCTTGAGCAAGCAAGCCGGGTCATGCGATTGACCTCGGTAAACGCCCAAGATATAGCCCTCTTCCAGGGCAAGTCAAGTGGCGCATCCAGAATTCTTTCACCCCTGCCTGGGGCGACTCGAGACAACTGAACTGTTTGAAAATCAGGAAGAATTTGACGCCTTGGAGGGTCACGAACGCAGATAATCGAAGTCCTTGATTTCCTTCTTGAGGTAGTCCTTCAGCCGTTTGATGATGCGGGCCTCCAGTTGGCGGGTGCGCTCTTTGGTAATGTGATACTTCCGCCCCAGGTCATCGAGCGTCAAGGGCGTATCGGACAGGATGCGGTTACGGAGGATGTCTTCATCACGCTCACTGAGTGTCTTGGCGAAGGTTGAAAGTTTGGCTCGAAAGACCGCCCGGAGCTCGCTGTCCGCAAGCTCTTCATCCGCGGGCGTTCCCTGAGCGGGGAGGACGTCGAGGAGGGTGCCGTCCGTGTCCTGGCTGAAGGGCTGATCGAGCGAGAGTTCCCAGCTTCCAAGCCGCTGGTCCATCTCGATCACGTCGCGCTCACGAACGTTCAGCCGGTCCGCCAGCAGTTTGGCGTCGGGCGCGAAGCCCTCGCGTTCCAGCTTGGCCTTCTCCTTCCGGAGATTGTAGAAGAGTTTACGTTGGTCCTGCGTCGTGCCCACTTTGACGAGGCGGAAGGTATTGAGGAGGTAGCGCAGAATGTAGGCGCGTGCCCACCAGGCGGCGTACGCGTAAAACCGAACGTTCCTTGTCGGATCGAACTTCTTGATGGCCTGCATCAGTCCCACGTTCCCTTCCTGGATCAGGTCCATCTGATCGGCGCCCGTGTGATAATATTCGGCGGCAATCGCCACCGACACCCTGAGGTTCGCCAAAATCAATGCGACGGCCGCTTCACGGCTGTCCCGTCCTCGATACTCCTCGAACAGCCGCAGCTCCTCTTCTTTTGAGAGGAAGGGGTAGCGCCGGACCTCGGCCAGATAGTGCTGGAGAGTGGTGGTGGGGACAATCGCAGTAGACAGGTCTGCGGGTTCCCGTTTGGCGGCCTCCGGAGACGTGGTGTGGAGGGTGTCCCCGTCAGTCGTCTCCGGACGATGTTGGGCAGAGTCTCGTGGTGTGTCGGCCATGCGCTGTGTTACCCGATTAGATCTCCGCTGGATGCGACAGGCATTATAAACGGAACCGGTCCTGATCACAAAGCTTGCCGCCTTCGAATGTCGTAGCCTATAGTACCCGCGGCGGTGCGGTGAATGGTACACGAATCACTGCAGCGGAGATTGGAACGATGCCCGTAACCCTCCGTGCCTTCCGAAGCGGTCACTGGCCCTCACTGGTGGGGGCTTGGTTGCATTTTGAGATCAGCTTCATGGTCTGGCTGCTGATCGGCGCCTTGGGCGTGGCCATCTCTGCAGACTTCGGATTAACCGCGACACAGAAAGGCCTCCTGGTCGCGATTCCGGTATTGGGAGGCGCCCTCCTGCGCGTCGGGGTGGGGGTGTGTAGCGATTGGTATGGACCGAAGCCGACCGGCCTGGTGCTGCTGGTTGCGGAACTCCTCGCCTTGCTCTGGGGATGGCTCGGGGCGACCAGCTATGTGGAGCTCCTGGGTGTGGGCCTGTGCCTGGGCGTGGCCGGGGCCAGTTTCGCGGTGGCGATTCCCCTGGCCAGCCGCGCGTATCCTCCGGCCCATCAGGGGTTCGCGATGGGCGTGGCCGCCTCCGCCAACAGCGGGACCGTGGTGGCTGCGTTTTTTGCGCCAAGATTGGCTCAGGGGTTGGGCTGGCATGCGGTCTTCGGGCTGATGACAGTCCCGGTCCTGGTGACATTCCTCGCGTATGCGCTCATGGTCCCGAGAGGGATCGGACTCGTGCGTCAGGGAGCTCGGCGTGATTGGTGGAACGCGTCGGTGGCGACGCTGAGGCAACCGTCGATGTACTCGCTGTGCGCGGCATACGCCGTCACGTTTGGCGGCTTCGTCGGTCTGTCCAGTTTCCTCCCGATCTTCTTTCACGACCAGTATGGTCTGGACCCGGTGACGGCCGGCACGGTGACCGCCTTGTGCAGTCTGGCCGGCAGCTTGGCCAGGCCGTTCGGTGGCTATCTGGCCGACCGGAGGGGAGGCATGAGGATGCTCCGGGTGGTGTTTCCCGTGATTGCAGGGCTGATGCTCGCGGTCGGTCAACTGCCGGAGCTGTTCCCGGCTTGCTGGCTGATGGGG
>Ga0209376_1004257_pt1 | contig 12520 bp, 10 predicted proteins | sample GraSoiAngelo_134_FD_185891 | JGI IMG/M metagenome (GOLD analysis project Ga0209376, IMG submission 185891) | Grasslands soil microbial communities from the Angelo Coastal Reserve, California, USA - 14_0929_05_30cm (SPAdes) (version 2) | ecosystem: Environmental > Terrestrial > Soil > Grasslands ... | reverse complement strand
ACTGTTTCAGAGGGCGATTTCAAGACCTGTTTCGAAGCCCGATCTCAAGAAGCGTTTCCAGAACTGGTTTCAAAACGTGATTTTCAACTGCCCTGTTTCCATTCTGTGAATTATAGGCAGCGATTACACGAGTTGATCTGCGACGTGGTGGTGGTTTGAGAGAGAAATATTCTCAGGGGAATAAAAGAGGGAAGTGATTAATATGACATACGTTATAGCGCGCGCACTAGATGACGTATGTCATACGCACACCCCGAAGTATTGGTAAGCAGCGACTGGGTCCAACAACACCTCAACGACCCGAAGGTAAGGATAGTCGAGGTTGACTATGACCCCGTTGCCAACTACCAGTTGGGACACGTTCCCGGCGCGGTCCTCTTCGACTGGAAGAAAGACCTCAACCACCCCCTCGAAAGAGACATCCTATCAAAACAACAATTGGAAGAACTATTCGCCAGATCCGGAATCGCGCATGACACGAAGATTGTAATCTATGGCGACTTCAATAACTGGTTCGCAGCCTACGCCTTCTGGGACCTACAGTACTATGGCGTCAAAAACGTCGTACTGATGAACGGTGGACGGAAGAAGTGGATTGACGAAGACAAACCGCTCACTAAAGACGTTCCCACGTACCCGACGACCAACTTTAAGGCGTCAGGACCCGACGAGAGCGTTAGAATCTATCTCAAACAAGCCCTGGACCTCTACCAGAGGCCAAACGTGAGACTGGTCGATGTCAGGGGACCGAAAGAGTTCACTGGTGAAGTCCTAGCGCCCCCAGAGTACCCGACAGAGCATGCTCAACGTGGAGGCCACATCCCCGGAGCAATCAACATTCCGTGGTCTCAATCAGTCCGAGAAGACGGCACGTTCAAGAGTCCAGAGGAGTTGAAAAAACTCTATGAGGACAAAGGCATCGTCGCCAGCAGGGACGTCATTACTTACTGCCGCATTGGCGAGAGATCCTCGTTCACATGGTTCGTGCTGAAATACCTCCTCGGCTACCCCAACGTTCGCAACTACGATGGCTCATGGACCGAATGGGGAAACCTAGTCCGTAACCCTATCGAGAAGCCAATCCAGACGGTAGCGCAACCGGTTCCAGCGTAGTCCGCTCTACCAAACCTCCCTCTTTTTCCCTTCTCTCTTTTCTTCCCGGCAGCGGTCTCATTGTTTTTTCCGGACGATGAAGTGGAAGAGGTTTCCTTCCTGCCGCCAGTCGACGAGCTCTTGGCCCGTCTGATCAGTCCACCGAACCATCTCCACGTATGACGTCGGGTCATCTGTCACGAGATGAACAACATCTCCGACCGAAGTCGCGGCCAGAAGCTCGTTGAGACGGGCTAGAACTGCGGAACACTCTGTCCCGATCTCATACATCTCATGATCTGGGAAGGCTTTGAAACAGCGAGCATGAAATTCAGCGATCTTCTTCTTGAAGACCTGCGTCGCGTCCGCCGCTCTTGAAAAGAGACCACTTTCTCCTTGAAAACTCAGCGGTTTTAGCCTGACAATCCATCCTTCACCATAGGGTGCGTCGTTCATCAGCTTCGGCCGTTTGACCAAGTCACTGTTTGCCAGTGATATGATTCCTGCGAGGGGGGAGGGGATAGGACCAACGAATTTCAAGCTTTCAAGAGTCCCGAGGCTCCTCCCCCTTTCCACTCTCGTCCCAGCAGGACGGATGCGTACGGATGTGAATTTTCCCGCGATGGCTGAAAGAAGACTTGTCATTCCTACAGTCACTTCGCGTTCATCGCCTGTGATCCAAGTGTTTGCTTCTAGATCATACAAGAGATGGTCCGGGAAGCTGCAATGATCTATCTCCAGTTCATATCACCCAAGTGGCACCAGGTTGCAAGCTCTCGGAGTGTGCCTTGCATCGAAATGAAGTCGGGACAAGAACCCCAGGTATTAGAACTGACGATTGATCCCAAGAAAGTCCTAGCTTCGAAAACTAATTCGGGTTCATTCTGGCGCGATATATAATGATCAGACAACATCACTCAACCTAGCGATAGCTCATAGGGATCTGAGTGAAATCAGCCTTTTGACGCGGCGAGGCTGAGAATGCCGAGTCGAAACGGAGGAGGCTTAGTTCCGCGTTCTCTGTTTTGCCTTCTTGTGAACAGTCCGACTATCATGCGCTCCGAGGGAGAAGGATCTAATCTTTCAAGTTCAGCAGTGAAATTGGACCCCAAAGAAGCCAGCTTCACGTCTTCCGGCGATTACTCTGGACCAACTCCTGTATTCCACCTACAAGAGCGAGCAATGGTCCTATGGAGAGGCCAATAAATCCTATGGACATCCCGAATTGTACCCCCACGTGAACAAGTGCCAGCCAACCTATGACAGACATTACTATTACAGTGATACTCCATCGACTACGCATCTCGGGACTAGCCCGGGAAATGGCGCCTCCAAGAAGTATCAGAAAGCCCCCCATAACGACGATTGCGCCATCATTCAGTATCGACTCGTTAACTCTTATCACGTAACCGAAGCCCAGGACTGTGGTCTGAAACCCTAGAATGAGCAGCATGGCTCCCCCAGTCATTGCCACCACCCATCCACCTGTTAGCGCGTTTGTCATGGGCTTGGACACATAAGAGGAGGATTTAACGGCATACTCTATCGGGCGGTGGATAGCCCCGTTCTGAAAGAAGGATGGTCGCGAAGACCTCTGCTTTCTTGGTTGTCCCTGAATCTTCGAAATTCGGACGATGAAGACGTGGCAAAGCAATGTACAAGGCCGCTGAAACAACTAGAAGCGCTACTGTGGTAAGAACAGAGCGGGTTCTCTGCAAGGTGAACAATTTACCTTCGAGCGAAGATGTGAGGTTGCTCACGACTGTGAAATTGAATTTGGAGGCTAGTGGAGTGACCCCGTTCAGGATGTGATTGGCCCGAGCCAAAGATGTCTCGAGACCTGAGTCCACGAGACCCGAAGAGTCTGCATAGACAAGTATCTTCGTAATAGGATTATAGCTCAACAAGCTCGGAAAGACGTCGCTCCAATTCGCCAAAACGAGAGGGAAACCGAACCCGTCAGGGGATAGATTTGTAACGACTCCATCCACAAGCTTCCATATCGACTTGAGGTTGACATTCACGACTCCAGCAATAGTGAAGTTCCTAGCAACGTTGACCCGAGACTTCTGACTGTAGGAATAAAACGAGAACTCCGCCGGCAGGACATCACCAGCATGGAAACGAGACGCGTTGGGGGCACGATTCCACATATAGACCTGGCCCGTCCCGAGCTGACCGAGTTGACCGGTCCCATTGACAATCGTGATACCAGAATACACAATCGACTGATTCGGAATCCCGTAGAGATCGATGAGGGTGCTAGACCCTGAGACGTTGGCCGTAAAGAGTTCGTTTGAACGCAACTCCACCTGCCTAACTCCGCCCACACCTAGCAGGTCATTGACTAAGGTGCCATACTGCTCTGGGGTTATCGTCGATAACGAGCCGACTGAAAAATGGGAAGGGAGGTCTGAGAATTCTTGGAGCGTTTCTTTCGGTGCTATGAACGCAGCGCCGAAATATGCTGCAACAAACAGGCCAATCGCTAGCGCTATGAAAAGCAATGCTATCACGTAGCTTCGCTGCCAGTTTGGGCTTTGGGACAAATTCCCCGACAATGTTGAAGATAGCCTGAACGTTGGGTTGGCCTCTTAAGGCAGTTGCGGTTTTTCCGACGCAGTGATTACAAAAGCCTCGCGAGTCTGAGAGAGGGATAATCTTGACGATCAAAGCGGGAGACATTGTCTCTACCCTCGGCCAACAATGTACTGAGAACCTACGAGTTCGAGCGCCAAAAAAAAATTTAACACTTTCATCCGTGTTGGGACGAAAAACTGTACAGATGGCAGGGTTTTCCCTGAGTAACATATAATAGAGTACTGTTGGGATTCGCTGAATCTCTTCGGCTAGAAAGGTAGGATTCGTTGCCCCGTTTCAAGAGTTCAGCGGACATTCTAAAGATTGTCTCCAACAAGGACCAAATCCGCAACATCGGTATCATTGCCCACGTGGATCATGGTAAGACGACGATGACGGACAGTCTCCTTTCGGGTGCGGGACTGCTCTCGCCGTCTCTGGCGGGAACGGCTTTGGCAATGGACTTTATGGAGGAAGAGCAGAAGCGTCAGATGACTATCAAGGCGGCTAACGTCAGCCTCTACTACGAGCACAATGACATGCCTTTCGTCATCAACCTGATCGATACGCCAGGGCACGTGGACTTCTCAGGCAAGGTTACGAGGTCGCTCAGGGCTATCGACGGGGCAGTGGTGGTCGTCGACTCTGTTGAGGAGGTCATGGTTCAAACGGAGACAGTGACGCGGCAGGCACTAGAGGAACGCGTCAGGCCTGTTCTCTACATTAACAAGATTGACCGGTTGATCAAGGAACTGAAACTCAACCCAGAGCAGATACAGGAAAGAGTTGCAAGAATAATCAAGGACTTCAATGCTCTCCTCGACCTCTACGCTGAGCCTGAATTCCGAGAAAAGTGGAAGGTAAGTTTCGCCACCAATACCGTGGCGATGGGCTCGGCCAAGGATAGGTGGGGCTTTAACGCCGCCGTGGCCAAGAAGAAGGGCATCAAGTTCTCTGATGTCGTCGACGCTTACCTGAATGGCAAGGTGGAGGAACTCAAGAACAACTCACCGATCCACGAGGCCATTCTGGGAATGGCGGTGGAGGTGATGCCCCCTCCGCACAAGGCTCAGGTCTACAGAATTCCCAAAATCTGGCACGGGGACCCCGATAGCGAGTACGGCCAGGCGATGATCAAATGCGACGACAAAGGCCCAGTCCTCATGTCCGTCACCAATATCGTTGTTGACCCGCAAGCAGGTGTTGTCGCAACGGGCCGCCTTTTCTCAGGCACCGTTACGGACGGCGAACCGGTCTTTCTGATCAACTCCCGCACGCAAGGTAGGGTCCAACAGGTGGCGATCTACATGGGCCCACAACGCGAGATTGTCGGACATCTTAGCGCAGGTAACATTCCTGCTCTTCTTGGGCTGGAGAACGTGAAGGCCGGGGAAACTCTCGCCTCTGTGAAACAGTTCGTCCCCTTCGAAGCGGTACACTATGTTACCGAGCCGGTTGTCACGATAGCGGTCGAGCCGAAGTTCAACAGAGATCTTCCCAAGCTGGTCGAGATTCTAAGAAAGCTATCACTTGAAGACCCCAACCTGGTCACCAGCATCAACGAGGAAACCGGTGAATACCTGATCTCAGGCATGGGGACGCTTCATCTTGAGATTGCCAACACGTTGATCACCAAGACTGGAATGGAAATTGTTACCTCCAAACCCATCGTTATCTACCGTGAGGCTGTGCGAAGAACTGCGGGTCCTGTTGAGGGTAAGTCACCTAACAAGCACAACAAGATCTACATCGAGGTCGAACCGCTTGAGGACGCCGTCTTGGACCTGATCAAGCAGGGTAAGCTCAGCGAATATGGTGACAAGGCGGAGATGGCTAAGACCCTCCGAGCAGTTGGATGGGAGCCTGAGGAGGCAAGGGGAGTCTGGAGCATTGACGAGCCCTTCAACATGATTCTAGATGTGACCAAAGGCGCTCAATACATGCAGGAAGTGAAGGACATGGTACTTGCAGGCTACCGCTGGGGAATCAAGGAAGGACCCATCGCGTACGAGCAGATTCGAGGTCTGAAGGTCAAAGTTACTGATGTAAGTCTTCACGAAGACCCAGTTCACCGAGGTCCGGCACAGATAATGCCGATGACCCGTAGGGCTATGTTCGTGGCCTTCTTAGAAGCCGCACCGACGTTGCTGGAGCCGGTCCAGAAAATTACCACACGTGTCCCAAACGAGCTTTTGGGGGCGGTGACGAGCGTGATTACACAAAAGCGGGGAAAGATTGTTTCAGTGGATCAGAAGGGCCACTTGGTTTCGGTGGTTGGAGAGATGCCTACTGCCGAAAGCTTCGACTTGTCCGAGGTCATGAGGAGCCAAACACAGGGGCGGGCATTTTGGGGATTGGAATTTGCTCGTTGGTCACCTGTGCCAACCTCTTTGCTACAAACGGTCGTCGAAGGGATCCGGAAACGAAAAGGACTCTCTCTCGAGCCTCCGAAAGCTTCGGACTTCATGGAAGCGTAGAGTACCTCGTTAGGCCCTCTCACACCCCCGCCCATTATGGACATTGCGCGACGGTCTCAAGAAGCGGAGTCTCAGAAGGTACCATCGATGAGACTTGAGTGGTCTCATCGGCTCTCGTGAGCCATCCTCCTTTCCATGGTGTTACCAACCCGTACAAGAAGATCGTAAGAGTAATGAAAAGTGAGACCAAGACGAACATCATTCGATACGGAACAGACTCTATTGAAGTCCTCTGATACTTCCACGTATTGAGTCCGTGCAAAAACCCTACGAATATCGTTCCCGCGAGGAAGCCAGCAGTACCCATCCATTCACCGCGAAGGGGGACGACGAACAACCACAGGATAACTATCGCAGGGCTCAAGATGAGAAGAAACTGGAACAGGTAGGACACTAAGGAAGCGGGGAAAGACTTCCGCCACATAAATCGCCATGACAAAACGGAACCATGAATCCAAGCACGCGTCCAGCGAAGCTGCTGTCTCAAGAACTGCCTAGCTGAATCAGGTACGATCGTGTGGACGACGGCGTTCGACTGGTAAACGACTCTCGCACTTTTCCCTGATAATGCGAAAGCGGTTAAGATCCTGTCCTCTCCAGGGGATTTTATGAGTCTGCTAGCCATCCCGCGAGATACCCAGCTTTCCCTCTGCACATCATCCAGGGCAATTGGAGCAGTTGCAGTAGGTCCTTCCTTCGCCCATTCGTGAATTATTGGGAGAATCGCCTTTGTTCGGTATGCGGCGAGCATGCCGGAACAGCAGCTGACGCAACCAAAACGAGACTCCATTCCTTTCAAAAGTCGGAACATCTCTGCGTACCAATAGTGTTGTAGTCTCGGGAGGATTCCCTCGTCCTTGTTTATGGCCTCTCCGTGGCCAGATACGGCCATGACTCTGTTGTCTCTGAAGGGTTGTACGAGAAGCCTGATTGCATCCTTGTCTACGAAGCTATCACTGTCTATACAGACAACAATCTCTCCTTGCGCATGGGCTATAGCGGAGGCAAGGGCGACGCGCTTCCCATAGTTTCTCTCGTGTCTGACGAGTTTAAGGTGGTCCGAAAATTCCGACTCTTTCCTTGCCCTTTGAATCCCTTCCCAAGTACGGTCTGTGCTCCCGTCATCGACGACTATCACTCGCATCTTAGATGTGGGATAGTCGCTGTTGAACACGGTCCTAACAACGGATTCGATTACCTCCTCCTCGTTTTTCGCGGGAATGACCACGGTGATCTCGGGTCTGAATCCGGTGTCTATCTCCGGCTTGTAGCCCGCGGTGGCTGCGTACATGAAGATGAGGAATCCGGTCATTGACATTGAATATAGACCTAGGATAGTGTTCTGAGAGGCTCTGAGCCAGACAAGCATGATTACGAGTATGGATCCGAAGGTGAAAAGGGCGACCAATCCATTGAGCAGTCTGTTCTCACTAGTCATTCATGCAGCCGCAGTGTGACGCACATTCGCGATACAGTGAACTGCATCGGTTGCCCCGGTGAAAAGTATTGAGGTGATCAACTCATTTTTCTATCCTAGGATACCTAGATATTGCATTATTCGAAGAGCGGAGAATTCTGCGTGCATCGCTGCAATTGAGCCAACCGGTCCTTCCCCGGGCCGAAGCCCGGCTGCTCGTAACAGGCTACTGAGTTTGCCTTTGCATCTGGGAGGACCGGGCCCTGCTCGAACTGCTCACGATTATCAATACAAACCCGACTACGAACAATGCCGTGAAAGTCGCGTTGTCGAGCAAACCATTGATTGCCAACAACGCGGGTCCCACGATAAGGAAGAAACCGGCAATTGCCGTGAGCTTGCCGAGCGTTCTCACAAGGATTCTGGAGGTACATCAGGTCGCGAATAGTTGAACCTAACGGATCGACGAGAACAGTTCCAGTCGGGTATCCGAGAAAACGCTTAGAAAGAGTGGCCCAGTCGGGACCTACTAGCGGCCGTGGTCCAGAGTCAGCGCCCCAATTTTGAGGGTTGACGGGTAGCCTGGTCTATGACACCGGCTTCCCATTACTGTATGGAAAGAGCCGGGAACCCGGGTTCGAATCCCGGCGGCCGCACCAAAGCTTCCACACACAAAGAAGGATCGCAGACGAATGTCATGTAGAAACTCGTGATCCCGATCTCCTATCTCCGGGAAGACCCATACGCCATGAGTGATGATCGAATGCAGAGAAGTGCGCTCTCAGTGCCTACTGATTTAGGCAGAGTGCGCATCGAATCAATTCTCAAGTATTGGGGGCAGAAGCTCAGAATGCTGCTCTTTCTCAGTAGAATCATCGCTGAAGATTCTTCTGACTTCTTGCGAGAAAACTCTATGGCAACTGGATAGAACTCCGGAACGCAAGAGGCCTATAAGGACCCTCAGGACTTATTTCTTAACGCCCTCGAGATAATTCTCCCTGCCTCTTACACCGAGTAGATTGTGATTGCGAATTATAGGGGCTTTCCGCATTTCCCGCAATAGATCGCATCCTCACTCTCAAGGTAGCCGCAATTGCGGCATTTCACTTTGACAACGGATTCACTTTTGAGCGGGTTTGCTCCAAATCCTTTCTTCAAGCCTCCGGCAGCGGCCTCTGAGACTCGCTCAATCGCGGGTGATGCCTCAGACGCTACATACGTGGTTACTGGCCTGATCAGCCCAAGTCTAAGCGCTCCGAATCCGAGTGCTAAGAAAATTATCCCGATAAATGCTGTGACGAACGATGAATTCATCCGGGCTTGGTTTGCTGCGAAGTCGAACGGGTTTGAGGAAGGCGCCATCATAGACGTTGCCGACACCAGGAAGAGGATTATCCCTATGACCATCAGGATTGCCCCGATGGCCGCTAGTGATCCGCGATCCAAGCCGAATAGGGACCCGTCATCACGGCCCATTTGAATCGCTACGGAATAACAGGGGAAAACTTGAATTAAGCTTTTGCTGCAAGGAACGCTTCATAATACTTACTTGGTAGCCAACGATTACCAGACGTAAATCACTCTGGTAGACAACACATTCGTTTGGATTTAGTTGATCCGAACAGTTTTCGTCGTCGTAATCTTCTTTCTGTGTGTGTACGCGCACCAAAGCTTGGCCTTCGTAAGATCCTCCAACTATCTTCGAAGGTGTGGTGAGTTTTGCTTCACAAGCTTCTCATGTTCTTATTACGCTAGTTTGTACGTACGACTGTCCGGCCTGACCGCTCTTCCAACCCAGTACGATATTAATGGTGGATACCACAAGTAGAGCCTAATCGGGACGCCTAGCAACGTCCATTCCCAGAACTGAGGCGCTACCGAAAGCAGTGTGAGAACCGCGAGTATAGCCATTCGGTTCCGTCCGTTCCGGAATAGAGTAACGAGTTCAGGCGCCACAAGCCTCTTCTCTTCCAAGCTGATAACGTGAGCGAATGTTGCCAAGATTATCAGGATTCCTCCGAGATCTAACGCAAAGAGTTGGGAAGAATAGTTCTGGATCATGGATACCTCGGCCGGATTTAGAGCTGGACTTGCCACCTCAACACCGTTTAGCAAGTATGGAACAATCGCAACTAGCAATAGTAGTCCCACATTGAGGAATGTGACTGTTCTTGTCTCGATTGGTAAGACGGACATGTACGTAGTATAGATCAGCCATGCAGTGATGAGCACAAAGAACGTGTAGGCGAATGCGAGTATGTGGGTTGTTATCTCTCCAGTGCTTTTTGGAGGATTCGCTATCAGAGCTATTGAGCCGATCGAAAGCGAGAGCCCGAAAATCAAATCAGCAAGTGTCTCAATTCGTGGTCGCGGATGGGCGCCACCTGTCTGCTGCATCGGGGTGTCTTTAGGAATAGTGTGTATTTGGTCTTTCGGGGTCAACCTCGTCAGACCGCCTTTCATGGAACTGCGGGCTGAACCGTGTCCAGCTATCGTTGTACTGGAATCGCTCTAGCGCTAGATTGTCTTCGTCTTAGGATCAGAAAAGAAGTTATGAAGAATATCACGCCAACCTGGAGCAATGACCCTGCAACGAAGGTCAACGATGCCAGGGTTGGTCCAGCATCAGCGAGAGAGTAATGCTCGGGTTGTGAGAGAGAAACAGCCAAAGTCGCGATTGAGAGGACAAGGGCTGGAGGATATGCCTTCTCGCGGCCGGTCGCCATTCCAACTGCGACTGCTAAATAAAGCGCCCAACCCGCAAAAATTGAGAAGAATAGCCAAGGAGGCACCATCAGAGCGTATAGTTGCGCTAGAAGAGCGACTCCAAGAAGTACCGATGTGTAGATGAGCCCGTTGGCTGCCCGTTTCAACAGCCTCAGCCTCGTATCGAGCGCCTCCAACTTCAAGCCCCGAGCCAAAAGAGCAACCGCGTATTGCTCATATCTCGTACATCTATATCCTCATTATCAATTGCACCGAGAATGTTTCCCGGAATCACGCGCGGAATTCCTTGCAATCGCAGCGGTAGTCGAAACTGGAATACGAGCACTTAGGCGAATGAATCAACTTTGCGTGCCCGCAATTCGTGCAATACTGGTGGCCCCCAACTTGAGCCACGGGCTCGCTCGATGGGCATATCTTGTGGACCATTCTGTCCTCGGTCTTGCCCTTTCCCATCTTTGTCCTAACTACGATTACCTCTTCCTCAGGTATTCGAATAGGCTTGTGACACCGGGGACAGATATTACTGCTCAATCTGAAACCTCGACCAACAGATCCTCAGAACACCTAAGATTTGGTTGTCATTTGTGGAAGAACCCTTCCTGATCGCGCTGTGTAAGCTGGCACTCCAACTCCGACTGCGATCATGGGGCTCTTCTTGTTAGCATGGGGTGAGAAGAACTCCGTGACGGCGTCGTCGAAAAAGGTCGAGCCAGAGGCTCCGATTCCCACTGCATAAGAGGAGAGGTAGATCTTCCCTGCCCGGACGCCGGCTTCAAACTGGGCTGCTCGATAGCCTCTGTTGCCTAGAGATTTGAGGGCAGAGTCAAGGTCGGTCATGAGGAAAAATACGACACTGGCGTCGCTGAAGAGATGTTGTCCGAGACAAAGATAACCCGACATAGAGCGGTTCCTAAGAACCTTCAACTGTTCGATGGATTCTGTGTTCATGTCGTAGAAGTAGGATCCGGGAGAGAGTCCTTGGACGTCGTTAGCTATGAAGTAGAAATCAATCAGTGTCTCGTTGTCTGGAAGAAAGTCAAGAGGAATCTTGGTCGCAGAAGCGCGGATAATCGTGGAGAGACGATCGAAGGAGATAGGGTCTTTGGCGAATTTTCGAGTCGACCCCCGAAGCAGAATCACTTCATCTAGTCGTGGAGACAAGTCTTCTCCCGACTCTCGCAATGGAAAGGCTGGCGTAGTTGGTGGAATTGTTCGTTTTGATGGCCCAAGCCTGCTCCTCCACGATTCGGTCTCCAACTTCGTTTTTAGTTGCGAGGCCTCGTTCGTCTCCCATATTATCGGATAGTCAACTTCTTCCATTGACAGTCGGTTGACCTCTAGGGCCAGGCGCGGAATCGGCTTATGCATCGATGGAACTCTTTCACTGGGGTCAGCTCCCACAACTGCGAGTGCCACGGTTGCCTCTTTCTTTGGCTCCAGATCTAAAAGGTCGTCGACTTCTGAATCGACGAAGCCTAGTACGAGTTTGGTAGAAAGGCCGGCTGAGTTAGAGGTGGCGAGAAGGTTGGCGGCGATTACTCCTGAGTCCCAGAACCAGTGACGATAGGATCTCGCTTCATACTTCCATGCGTTCCTCCATGCCAGTGATGTGAATGCCAAGGTGAGCGGTGCGGACAAGCTATGAGAGCTGCCTGCATAATCCAGTGCGGCTCGATAGTCTCCCTCTCGCAATTTGGCTAGAGAGAAGTGTAGAGAGTTGAAGTGATACACTCCTGCCTCTAAGCCGGGGATTCGACCGCAGATCACATACAGTTCGATGGGATAGAGGGCGCCCGTTGCGGAGGCGGCCCGCATGTAGTAGCACTCCTTGCCAAATCTCATCTTTCTTGTAAGACCCGCGGAAAAGAAAAGAAGCTCGGAGAGCACCCCTATGTCGATCTGATTGGCGCCTGCGTCCTTCGTTTCGCCCTTAATTGCTTTGATAGAGTTCTCTTCAGGGCGAGGAAAGTTGCGTGGAAGGGCGAAGGACGCGAGATTCTTGTATTCTTTGAACTGTGCAGGTTTGTTGTTCCAGTCGAGGTGGTGGGCGGACGCTCCGATGCTGACTTCGGAGTGCTTTGTAGCTTCGTGGTAGGTCAGGGCTGAACTGAAGTCTTTGCCGGCCATTTGGCTAATTCTTGCCATCTCTCCTCATTAGTCTTCTCGAATCCATGGGAGTCTTGGCGGTCTTGGGAGTTTCGAATCCGAGGCGCAATGAATTTATTCG
>Ga0209376_1004249_pt1 | contig 12535 bp, 11 predicted proteins | sample GraSoiAngelo_134_FD_185891 | JGI IMG/M metagenome (GOLD analysis project Ga0209376, IMG submission 185891) | Grasslands soil microbial communities from the Angelo Coastal Reserve, California, USA - 14_0929_05_30cm (SPAdes) (version 2) | ecosystem: Environmental > Terrestrial > Soil > Grasslands ... | reverse complement strand
CCAATCGAAAATCGACATTCGAAAATTAGATATGCCAATCCGTTACGGTCGTTTTGAGATGCCGAAAACCGTCGTTAAACACGAGAGCACAGCCACAGATACTTACGCCAAGTTCACTGCCGAGCCGTTTGAAGCCGGTTACGGCCACACGGTCGGAAATTCGCTCCGGCGCGTTCTGCTTTCCTCGTTGGAAGGCGCGGCCATCACTGCGGTAAAAATTACCGGCGCACAACATGAGTTCGCCACTCTTCCGGGCGTGGTGGAGGACGTGACCGATATCGTCCTCAACCTCAAGAAAGTGAAATTTAAGGCCGACGATCATGAGCCGAGGAAGCTTTCTCTGACTGTAAATAAGGAAGGCGAAATCACTGCCGGTGACATTCAGGTGGTGCAAGGCTACGACGTGCTCAATCCCAAGCAGGTGATCTGCACGCTCGACAAGAAACATAAATTTGACGCCGAGCTCGAGGTGCGTGTCGGCCGTGGTTTCGCAACTGGCGAGGAAAACAAGCGCCCCGATCAACCGATCGGTTTGATCCCGATCGATTCGATCTTTTCACCGGTCACGCGCGTCAAGTACGCAGTCGAGAATACTCGCGTCGGTCAGCGCACCGATTACGACAAACTCATTCTCGAAATCTGGACCGACGGACGCCTGACGCCCGATGACGCACTGCTCCAGGCCTCCGCCATTTTCCGGCATCATCTTGATGTCTTCGTGAATTTCAACGAGGAGGTGATCGAATTCGACGAGACGCCGGCTGGCGTGAGCGAAGAAAACCTCAAGCTCAAGAAGCTGCTCAACATGAGTGTAAATGAGATCGAGCTCAGTGTGCGGGCGGCGAATTGCTTGAATAACGCGAATATCACGACGGTCGGTCAGCTTGCCCAAAAAACCGAGGCCGAAATGCTGAAGTATCGCAATTTCGGCAAGAAATCACTCAACGAAATCAAGGACAAGCTGCAACAGCTTGGTTTGAGTCTCGGAATGAAATTCGATCCGGGCCTTGTGGACCTGCCGGTGAGCGTTGATGGTGCCAGCCCGAATGAGTCTGCTGCCAAAGAGTAATTCTTCGATCCGTCAAACCGCGTTCGCCACCTTATGAGGCACCAGAAAAAGACGATCAAGCTTGGCCGCACGGCCGAGCACCGAAAAGCGCTGCTGGCGAATCAGGTTTGTTCCTTGATCGAATATCAACGCATCAAAACAACACTGGCAAAAGCGAAGGCGGTACGACCGCTCGCGGAAAAGATGGTGACTCTCGGCAAAAGAGGATCGATTCATGCGCGCCGGACTGCCCTGGCGACATTGCGGCAAAAGAATGCTGTCAAGAAACTCTTCGACGACATCGCACCGAGATCGACGGAGCGCAACGGCGGTTACACGCGCATTGTGAAGCTCGGCCAACGCAAGAGCGACTCCGCTCCCATGGCATTCATCGAGTGGGTGGATGCAGTACAAGTCATCGAGGAAAAACCGGCGGAAGAAAAGAAGGCGAAACGGAAAGAAGCGGAGCCAATCGCAAAACAAAAGGAACCCGCGCGGAAACCAGAAGAACCAGCGACGAAAGAAGAGGAACCGACGGCGCCGCCGGCGGAAGAACCGAAGCCGAAAAAGCGGAAATGGTTCAGCCGAAAATCGACGAAGCCGGAAGAATAATTTCCGTGGCTTCCGGAATTGCCCGGAACGCTTGTGGTTCAGCGAGACTATCACCTCTTTAGCGGACCTTTTATCGCTTTTTCGAGTCCGTCGATGTATGATTGGCTCTGCATCTCATGACGCCCAATCCTTATATCTTTATCGTCATTTTCGTCGGCGTCGCGTTGGTTTTCCCGTTGATCCCGCTGGCGATGGCTTGGCTGTGGCGACGAGTATTCCAGCCGCCAAAGCCGGGCGCCCAAAAAAATGCCATTTACGAATGCGGAGTCGAGTCAATTGGCGAAGCACAGATCCAGTTTCGGTCGCAGTATTATCTTTATGCCATCATTTTTCTGATCTTCGACGTGGAAGCGATTTTCCTGGTGCCATTCGCTGTGGCCTTCACGGGTTTGCCCGTCGGGGCGTTCGTCGCGATATTGGTTTTCCTCTTGCTCCTGATTGAAGGTCTCGTCTGGGCTTGGGGAAAGGGCTGCTTAAATTGGGCTCGCTAACGCGGTAGTTAAAAGCGCCAAAAGGGATACATTGTTGCAACGGAAACGATGAGCGACATCGACGAGGGGCTTCGCAAGGAACTGCAACGACAGGGAGTCTGGGTGACTTCGATGCAGGAGCTTTACAACTGGGGACGCAAGAACTCGATTTGGCCTCTGCAATTTGGGCTCGCCTGCTGCGCGATCGAGATGATCGCAACTGCCGCCTCGCGCTACGATATTGCGCGGTTTGGCGGCGAAGTTTTCCGGCCATCGCCGCGTCAGGCAGATCTTATGATTGTCGCCGGCACGGTGACAAAAAAAATGGCGCCGCAAATCGTCCGCCTCTACAACCAGATGCCCGATCCAAAATACGTGATTTCGATGGGGGCGTGCGCCATTTCCGGCGGGCCTTTTAAGCAAGGCTATAACGTGCTAAAAGGTATCGACCGTTACATCCCGGTCGATGTCTACATTCCCGGTTGCCCCCCGCGGCCAGAAGCATTGTTGCACGCTTTCATGGAACTGCAGCGCAAGATCGACAGTCAAAGATTGACGGGCGCGAACAAGGCCGAGCATCTCGATCCAGCGGAACCGAGCGAATTCCCGGTGCCATCATTTGGCGAGCACGATTTGGAGCCGCCGGCAAATCGGGAAGTCTTTCAACCGCCGAAGATTGAAAGGTCATGAACGTGGCACAGACTTCCAGTCTGTGGGGCGACTGGGCGTCTCGCCTGGTCGATCTTCTTCAGCAGGCTGGAAGCCCGCTGGCCCCACAGGCAAGATGCCTGTGCTCCTGCTAAATCGCGATGGAAGCTCTCGAACAAGTCAAATCTCGCATCGAAGCGGCCGTGCCCGGCGTTAAGATCGACATCGTCCAGAATCCGGGTCCGGCAAATCAGCCGTCGCTTCTGATCGATAACGAATACGCGCCCGCGATCGCGCAGTTTCTGCGCGACGATCCGGCGTTGCGATTCGACTTTTGTTCAAACGTGACCGGCGTGGATTGGCTCGATCGAACGGTGAAGAAAACGGTGAAAGTGAAAAAATCGATCGATGGCGAAGAAAAGGAAGTCACGGAGACAACGGAAGAACATTTCCCGGGTTATCTCGAGGCGGTCTATCACCTTTACTCAATGACGCAGAAACACGGTCCGGTCGTGATTCGAATGCGGACCCCAAATCGAGCAGATGGGGCGCGTTTGCCTTCGCTTACGCCTATTTGGCGAAGCGCGGAACTTCAGGAGCGAGAGATTTTCGATCTCTACGGCATCCGGTTCGAAGGCCATCCGGACCTGCGGCGCATTCTGATGTGGGATGAATTTGTTGATCATCCGATGCGCAAAGATTATCGCGAACCCGACGATTACGAATACGAGCCGACGCCGCATGATGACGTGCTGGAGAGGACGAAGCAGCATTACCCAGCGCGGCCGCAGCTCGACGGAGCAGAAGAGATTACCGCCACAGATTTACACTGATGAAACACAGATGAAGAAGGGTTCAGGTTTCAGGGATTCAGGGTTCCGACATCACAATCTGTGTTCATCTGTGGCTCATTCGAGTTGGTCGATTGAATGAACGCAACGATCCAAACGCTGGAACCGGTCGAGCGACCGCCGACGACGATGGGCTCGCGACTCGAGGGCGAGCTGCTCGAAGTCTCGATGGGGCCGCAGCATCCATCGACTCATGGCGTGTTTCGCATGAACGTCGCGCTGGAAGGCGAAATCGTGCGCAGGCTCAAGCCGGTCTTCGGCTATTTGCATCGTAATCACGAAAAGATCGGTGAGAACGCGACTTACCTCAGTTCGATGCCGTACACCGACCGGCTCGATTATTTTTGCTCGATGACAAACAACTGGGCTTACGCGCTGAGTGTGGAGAAGCTGGCTGGTATCGAAGTCCCCGAGCGCGCGGAATATCTGCGCGTCATCCTCGCCGAATTGACGCGACTGCAAAATCACGCGTCGCTGCTCGGATTTCTGCTCAACGATATGGGCGCCTGGGGCACGCCGCTCATGTATGCGTTCCGCGAGCGCGAAAAAATTCTCGATCTGTTCGAATCGCTTTCCGGCTCGCGCATGATGTGCGATTACATGCGGTTCGGCGGCTGCCGGTGCGACACGCCGCCGGGTTGGATGGAATATGCCAGGAAGCTCGTCGATGCTTTCCCCCGATTTATCGAAGAGTTGGAGAAACTGGTGGTCGGGAACGAAGTTGTCATCGCGCGCACGCAGAATGTCGGGAAACTTTCAGCCGAGTTGGCGATCAATGCAGGCATTACCGGCCCAATGCTGCGTGCGTGCGGGGTCAATTACGATCTTCGGAAGGTGGATGGCTACGGATTTTATCCTCGTTTCAAATTCCGCATCCCACTCGGCGAACACGGCGACACCTACGATCGGCTCATGATGCGCGTGCTCGAAATGCGCGAGAGCGTTGTGATTTTGAAGCAGGCTTTCGAGCAAATTCAGGATGGTCCAATCATGAATCCGAAAGTGAAGATTCGCGCCTTTCGTCCGCCGGTGGGCGAAGCGTACGGACGAATCGAAGCGCCTAAAGGAGAACTCGGTTTCTATTTGATCAGCGATGGCGGAACCAACCCGTATCGTTATCGTGTGCGCCCGCCAAGTTTCATCAACCTGACGGTTCTGGAAGACCTCTGCCTCGGCCACACCGTGGCTGACGTGATGGTAATTCTCGGCAGCGTCGATATCGTGATGGGAGAGGTTGACCGTTGAAATCTTAATCCGCACCCATATTAGCGATTTAACAATTTCACGATTTAACGAATATGATCGGCACAGGAATATTGAAGGGAATGGCAGTCACGGCGCGGAACTTCGTCGGAAGTTATTTCGAGAAGGATCGGTTGATCACCGTGCAATATCCGGAGGAGCGCAGCCCGCTTCCGGAGAACTATCGCAACTTTCCTTTCCTCCCCTACGACGGCGACGATCCGCATGCGGGGCTGCGCTGTGTCGCGTGCAAAATATGCGAGAAGGAATGCCCACCGCAGTGCATCTACATCGTGAAGAGCGAAGACAAGAAGCCCGACTACATGGGCAAGCCGCAGTTTTATCCGAAGGTTTTCGACATTGATATCTCAGTCTGTATGAGTTGCCAGATCTGCGTCGAGGTCTGCCCGTTTGAAGCGATCAAGATGGATAAGGTGTTCGAGCTCAGCCGGCGCGAACGCTTCGACGCTTTATTGCTGCGCAAGAGCGACCTGGCGAAATCGAACGAATACTATCACAGCATTTGCCCAACCGACGCCGCTGGGGTCGATGCGAAACTAGCGGGCGCAGTTGCAGCCGCTGCCAAAAAGAAGGCCGCTGCCGCCGCGGCGACGCCGCCTGGCGCAGGATCGACATCGGCAGCTGGCGGAGCCCTACCAACGGCCGCTTCCGCCTAACTCTTCTCGGCAAAACTCTATGCGCGACGAGGCAAATTCGATCGCGTGATTTCCAAATCGCGCCCTATCCCATCGCGCGCGGTTGCACGGCGACCTATTTTCCCGAAGGCAACGTGCTCGTACCGGTCGACAGCGTCGCCGAACGTTCAAACACGCCGACGAGCAAGTTTGTTGTGATCAGTATTACGCCGGCAGCGGATGCCGAAGAGGCCGCGAAAAGCATTCTATCAGTGGCGCATGAGCACGCGGCTTTGCAGTGAGGTAGCGAGGGAGCCTGTTGCTGAGACGCGCACGCTCCCAAAATCACGTTCTCATTGCGCGCTCCCAAGATCGACACGTTCAATATGCGAATAGACATTGAACGAGGGCGGCCGGAGAAAACCAATGAGCGTCTGGTTGCTTTGGCGAGCGAATTCCATCGCTAGAGTTGAAGGAGCAGAGACCGACGCAACAATCGGAATCCCGGCCGCAAGCGCCTTTTGCATAATTTCGAAAGAGGCGCGGCCACTGACGAGAAGGATATGACGGTGTAACGGAAGTTGTCCGTCGAGAAAGGTGCGCCCGATCGCCTTATCGACCGCGTTATGACGTCCGATGTCTTCGTGGACCACTTTTGGTTGACCGTTCGGATCGAAAACGCCGGCAGCATGAATTCCGCCGGTGCGCGCAAACGCGCTCTGGAGTTTTCGCAATAGCGGAGGCAATGAAAGCAAAGTGGCAATGTCGATCCGGACATCTTTCGTCGAAACGATCGGCGGAAAATTCTGCCGAATAGCGGCAATGCTTTGCTTGCCACAAATGCCGCAGCTGCTCGAAATTGTTCCGAACCGTTTCGCTGAGGCGAGCTTCACTTTTACGCCGTTGGCGAGGTGGACCGTGATAATGTTCTCGCGATTGCGCGCGTCCGCTGGACGCGAGAAGCCGTCAACCTGGTCGCGCCTTCTCAAGATTCCTTCCGAAACGAGGAAGCCGGCAGCCAGTTCTTCGTCATGCCCAGGCGTCCGCATGGTTGTGGCAACAGTTTTGTGTCCGATTCGGATCTCCAGCGGTTCTTCGACCGTGAGATCGTCGCGATGATATTCAAATGAGCCGTCTTCTTTCCGCCGAATGATCTGACCAGACCCGATGCCGTGTTCTTTCACTGGATTGATGGCGATGGTACCACGAGGCAGTATCCGGGATTGAATTCCCCGCGATCTGCGAATCTCAGCGGCAAAGACCGAAGGTGCAACGGAATCGTAACGCACTCGAGCGGCATGCCCGCTGCCTTAGGGCGTCGAATATGGTCGCGTCAGTGACACCTCGCTGAAGCAATTCAACTGATTGGAATCAGGCCTTGTTGGCACAGCAACCGCCTTTTGTAACAGGAATGTAACATCAAAAGGATTTTGAGTGTCGCGCCGCAATGTGTAAACTAGTCGGCCTCACGAGATCGTGCAAAATCCCAAGTGATCCGATGCACTCATTTCCGGCAATATGAACTGGGTCACTATCATTTGGGCAATGGGCGGCGGGGCGTGCCTGACGCTGGCGCTAATGCACCTTGTCGTTTGGTGTAAGGATCGGGCGGCGCGCGCGAACCTGGTTTTTGCAGTAATGGCAACGGCGGTGGCGGTGCTGGCAGCGCTAGAGTTGGCGATGATGCGAGCGGAAACGCCCGGGCAATTCGGTATCGCGGTGCGCTGGTTACATGTCCCGGCTTGGGTGATCGTCGCATCGCTGGTCGGCTTCGTGCGGCTCTACCTAAAGGCGGGGCGACGATGGCTCGCGTGGACAGTCGTCGCCATGCGGACGCTGTCGCTAATCCTTAATTTCATTTTCTCGCCGAATATCAATTACCGGGAGATCATTGCCCTGCGTCACATCTCGTTCCTCGGAGAATCCGTTTCGGTCGCGGTGGGTGTGCCGAATCCGTGGATGCTGGTCGCCCAGTTGAGCTTGCTGTTGCTGGTGATCTTTGTGACGGATGCCACAATCACTGCGTGGCGGCGGGGCGAGCGGCGGAAGGCACTGATGGTGGGCGGCAGCATTGTGTTGTTCGTCATGGCGGGGACCGCGGAAGGGGTGGTAATAGCGTGGGGAATCATCTCGATGCCGGTGTCGGTGAGTTTGTTCTATCAAGGCATTATCGGGGCGATGGCTTACGAGTTGAGCTACGATGTGCTCCGCGCGGCGACGCTCACGCGCCAGTTGCAGGCCAGCGAGGCGGGCTTGCGCGAGAGCGAGGAACGCTTCCGGGTCGTAGCCGACTCGTCACCTGTCCTCATCTGGATGTCAGGCTTGGACAAGCTCTGCACTTTCTTCAACAAGGTCTGGCTTGAGTTTACCGGTCGCACGGTGGAGCAGGAAATGGGAAATGGCTGGGCCGAAGGCGTGCATCCGGACGATTTTCAGAGCTGCCTGAAAACCTACGTCGAAGCGTTCGACGCTCGAGAACCGTTCGTCATGCAATATCGACTGAGACGTCACGATGGCGAATATCGCTGGATTTCAGATACCGGAGTGCCGCGCTACGACGCGCAGAGAAACTTCGCTGGCTACATCGGATCGTGCGTGGACGTCACTGAATTAATAAGCAAGGAAGAAGCTTTGCGCGACAGCGAGGAGCGGATGAGTCTCGCGGCGGATGCGGCTGGACTTATCGTGTGGACTTGGGACGTTCGGCGCGATGAAGTTTGGCTTTCTGATAAAGATCGCGCTTTTTTTGGCTTCTCCCAGCGGGAAAAGCTGAATGCAGATCGCGTCCGAAGCATTGTCCATTCGGAAGATCGTCAATTCGTGCGCCAGCTAGTGGAGAATTCACTGCGCACACGGGAGGAAATCGAGGCTGAATACCGGGTAGTGCTACCCGATGGGAAAGTTCGCTGGGTTACTAGGCGCGGCCGCGTCGAGTTCGACGGCAACGGCGAGCCGACCTGCGAGCGCGGCGTTTTACTGGACATAACGGAACGCAAGCAGGCGGAGGAGAAATTTCGCCTGGCGACGGAAGCCTCGCCGAGCGGCATCGTCCTGGTGAACGATCGCGGACGCATCGTGCTGGTGAACACTCACGTCGAAAAGCTGTTTGGCTATGAACGTGAAGAACTCGTCGGAAAACTTGTGGACGTCCTCGTGCCGGAACGGTTCGCTGGTCAACACCCGGCTCATCGGGAGCAATTCCTCGCTGCCCCAACGGCCCGAGCGATGGGTGCCGGCCGAGAGTTATTCGGGCGCCGAAAAGACGGCAGTGAATTTCCAGTCGAGATCGGACTGAATCCCATTCAAACGCCGGAGGGCACGCTTGTTCTGGCCGCGGTGGTGGACATCTCTGCTCGCAAGCTCGCTGAAGCGGAAGCATTACAGCACCGCGAAGAAGTCGGCCACCTGAGCCGGGTGGCAGTGATGGGCGAAATGGCGGCATCCATTGCCCATGAACTGAATCAGCCGCTCTCGGGAATTATCAGCAACGCCAGCGCGGGCCAGCGTTTTATTGATCGCGGCGATGTCGATCTTCGCGAACTTCGTGAACTGCTCGCTGATATTGTGGCAGATGGACGCCGCGCCGGCGATGTGATTCGCGGCCTCCAGAGCATGGTTAAAAAAGGCAGCCCGACGCGGCAGCGGGTGAATCTGAACGAGCTTGTAATGAATGTGGTGCGCATGATAGGACCGAATGCCGCGCACCACTCCTGCGACGTGCAGACTTTGCTGGACCCAGATCTGCCGCCGATTGAGGCCGATCCGATTCAGCTACAGCAAGTGCTGATCAATCTCGTGATCAATGCTTTTGACGCGATGTGCAACACTTCGCTTAGCCGCCGGAAAGTCGTGATCGCGACAGAGCGGAATGGCGACGGCGCGGTTTGCATGAGCGTCCGCGATTATGGAACTGGTATCCCCGAAGAAGCACGCGAGCGACTTTTCGATCACTTCTTCACAACGAAAGCGGAAGGGTTGGGGATGGGCCTCGGGATCGTGCGTTCGATCGTTGAATCACATGCCGGCACGGTTGCCGCCGAAAATGTTGACGGTGGAGGTGCGCGCTTCCACCTTACTCTTCCGGCAGGCGCCACGGCTTGATGAGGATTCCTCCAAAAAGTTTGGTTTTTGCAATCGACGATGACTCGTCGGTGCGAAAAGGCTTGGCGCGATTGCTCCGCTCCGCCGGGTACAAGAGCGAAATTTTTGAATCGGCATCCGATTTTCTGGCGCGCCCATCACACAGCGGCCCTTCGTGCGTGATCGTGGATGTGCAGATGCCGGGTATCAACGGGATGGATCTCCAGGAAACTCTGATCCAGCGCCGCCGCGAAGAGCAACTGGTATTTGTTACCGGCCATGGCGACATCCCAATGTGCGCACAGGCGATGAAAGCGGGCGCGGTCGATTTTCTTCGGAAGCCGTTTCGCGATGACGAGTTGTTGCGATCCGTCCAGAACGCCCTGATTCGATCCGCCGAGCAGCGACGGCGCAGTGCTGAGCAAAATGAGGCTCGGCGACTTCTTGATTTGCTGACGCCGCGCGAGTTCGAGGTAATGCAACTCGTCATTACGGGCATGTTGAACAAGCAGATTGCCGGTGAACTAGGCACGGCGGAGAAGACAGTGAAGGTTCACCGCCACAGAGTGATGCAGAAGCTCGGTGTCACCTCAGTGGCCGCGCTGGTGCGCTTGGTTGAAAAAGCCGGCATTCCGCCGGTGGGTAACAAAATAAGACCAAGTACGACCAAAGTCTGATAGGCAGGGGCGAATCGGAGCCCTAGGCTGCCCTCCCGCAAAGCAATATGACCCTGGCGGAATCTCCAACACCGAAGACCATCTGTCTGGTTGATGACGATACTTCGGTGCTGAAGGCGGTCGGCCGGTTGCTCACTTCAGCCGGTTGGGTCGTACGGGCTTTCGGTGAAGCAGCGCCTTTCCTTGCCTACATTTCTACGAACCGGGTCGACCTGGTCATTCTCGATATCTGGATGAAACAGATGACCGGCTTGGAAGTGCTCGCGCGTCTGTGTTCACTGTCACCGCAGACGCGCATCATCATTCTAACCGGCCGCGAAGATCACGCCGTGAAGTCGATCGCGACCCAGATCGGTGCGGTCGGCTTCTTCCTTAAACCCTTCGACGACGAGAGATTCCTGACTGCTGTGCACCACGCGCTCGGCACGTCGGCGGGATATAAGACTAAGGTCTCATAGCCGCCGGCGGGCTTTGACGGTAGTTTCGCTCGCAGTGCGAAACTCAAATGCCTTTGTTGTCTGCTTGCTCGACGATGACCGTTCCGTGCTCAAGGGGTTGGTCCGGCTTTTCTCGTCAGCTAATTTGCACGCAGAAACCTTTGACGACCCCGAGGAGTTCCTGCAGTATGCGCGCACTCATCGCCCAACGGTTGCCTTGGTCGATGTTTGCATGCCGCAGATGAGCGGCCTGGAGGTTCAATCCCAGCTTCGCGAGATCTCGCCTTCGACCCGGGTCATCATCTTTACTGGAAAGGACGATCCCCTGGTTCGCTCCACCGCGCTGAACGCAGGAGCTTCGGCCTTCATAATCAAACCTTTTGACGACGAAGAACTCCTCACGGCCGTTCGGCTGGCGCTCGCTCCCGCGAATTGAAAATCTTCTTCCCAAAAAATAGTTCCGGCGCGTTTCTAAACAGGAAACGAGGTGCGCGATGCGTCATCTCGTCAACGATCATCGGCTTTTTCGCCGGCTTATGCGGAAGCTACCTTCTGGAAAATAATTTCTGGTTGTTGGCGATCGCGTTACTCGGCATTGCCGGCGTCTTGCTTTCCCTTGGCGGAGCCGGGAGTGCTGTGCTTGGCTGGCGCGAAGTCGAGGAGACGCGCAGCACGCGCATAAGGAGATACGCGCCGCAAATTACATCGGGGTGGGATTATCGGCCCAGAAAAGCAATCCGGCCGTATACGGCTGCCAACAACGGAGGAGCGGAAACTTCCGAGGTCCTGAGTCCGGAGCCTTTCGCCATAAATAATAATGTCTGGCTGAGTAACGATTCACGTGAATACGCGCCTCATGGTTTTTTTAACCTAGATACGACGGTCGAGGACTCGACGGCGAAGGCGCCGTTGTCCGATCATGAAAGCGCCGTTTCGACGTACGACTAAAGTCCTATAGACTTTCGTCACCGCGTCGGTGCACAATGCCCACCAGCAGGACAAAATTTGACAACAAAATAATTACTTGACACCATTGGCGCTTCTCCAGTATTGAGGGCGCGACAACAAAACCAACAAACTGCCTTAACAATGAAAATGAAAAAATTCTCTATTTTAGCATCACTCGTGTTCGGATTCGTCACCGCTTCGGTGCCGGCGGGGGAAGCCGTCGCCTACAAACAGGTCGCCCCACCGCCGCCACCGCAGCTTTGGGGAGTTGGTTTTTACGGAGCGATTGACATGGGGGCGAATCTCTATCAAAACCGCGGCGGGGACCAAACTTTTTCAGCGACTGATCCGAATGACCCTTTATTCGGAGACACTCTCACTGTCTCTCCTAAAAATGACGTCGGTTTTTTTGGAGGCATCAAACTCGGCTACGTTTTTGGCACAGGCGTATTTCGTCCGACCGTTGAAGGGGACTTCTTTTACAACGGCTTTAGGGGTGGCGCTGACTTCAGACTCAACGACCCTTCTGGTGTTGAAGTGGCAAACGCCAGCCTGACTACGTGGATTAACACTGGTGCGTTTATGGGGAATTTCATCGGGAGATTCGCGTTTGGAAGATTCCAGCCATATGCAGGGGCGGGGGTGGGCATTTACTATGCGGAATCAGCGGGTGCCCAGCTCGACACCGCGCGCTTTGGCAGCTTTAGCACTAGCGGAGGGCAAAGTCACGCCGACCTCGCTTGGCAGGTTATTGCCGGCTCAGATTACTATTGGACTCCGAAGTTCAGCACTTTTATCGAATACCACTACCTCAATTATACGAGCACCCAAATCGAAACCAATCAGGACCGCGACCTGGGGCAACACTTATTGGGCGCGGGTTTAAG
>Ga0209376_1004247_pt1 | contig 12539 bp, 12 predicted proteins | sample GraSoiAngelo_134_FD_185891 | JGI IMG/M metagenome (GOLD analysis project Ga0209376, IMG submission 185891) | Grasslands soil microbial communities from the Angelo Coastal Reserve, California, USA - 14_0929_05_30cm (SPAdes) (version 2) | ecosystem: Environmental > Terrestrial > Soil > Grasslands ... | reverse complement strand
TGGCTGCTGACGCCCGTCCTGGCGTGGTCGGCGTCGTACATCGGCCTGTGGGCCGGCGCGCTCGTTGCCACCGGGTTCACCCGTCCCGTGACCATGCTTATCGTGGCGGGCGCCGTTGCGACGCTGTGTGGATTCACCGCGCTCTTCATCTGGGTGCGCTTCATGCGCCGGGTCCCCCACCTCTTGTCCCATCGCATGGCACCACGCACGTCGGAGGAGCAGCGCGCCGTTGCCGCGGCTGACTAGGCCCTGGTGGCTCGCGCCGTTCCTCGTCCTCCCGGCGACGCTCGGGGCGCAGGGAGGGGGCCGCGCGCTGGAGCTGCATCTCGGGCGCTGGTACAACGGCAATCGCGCCGACGTCTACGAGCTCCGCACGAGCGCGCGCCTGGGTGGCCCGTTCACGCACGGATTCGGAGTCACCGCGCTCGTGAGCGACACCCTGGGCCGACGCCGGGCCTTCTATGGTCTGGGCTACGAGCTGCAAGCCGGAAGAGGCCGGGCCACGCTTGGGCCCTACGCGCTCGCGGGACTCGCCCTGGGCCTCTCCACCGACACCTCGACTCAGGAGGTAGCCGCTCTGTGGACGGTGGGAGGCGGACTCGAGTGGCAGCCGCTCTCCTGGCTAGCCCTGGGAGGCGAGCTTCGCTATCGGCTCGAAGATCGGGGGCCGAGAGGGTTCTGGAATCCACGCCCCGACGCGCGCGACGGCCTGAGCGCGACGCTCGGGGTGTCGTTTGGACTGGGGAGGAGTGCAGGGGGAAGCGGGGCGAGAGGAAACGGCGCCCCTCCGGACCTGCCGCCGCCCGAGCCGCCCGCGACGATCTCCGGCAACGCGGCGACCGTGGTGCAGACGGCACTCGAAGCCCTGGGAACGCCGTACATCTGGGGCGGTACGGCCGACAACGGGTTCGATTGCTCGGGGCTGATTCAGTACGCCTACGGGCAGCACGGCATTCGGCTGCCCCGCATGAGTCGCGATCAGGCGCGTGCCGGAGGCGAGGTCACACCTCTCATCGACGCCCTCCGCCCGGGAGACATCCTGCTGTTCTCCGCGCGGCCCGGGGCCGGCGTGACCCACGTCGGCATGTACGTGGGCGAGCTCAAGTTCATCCACAGCTCGACCCGCGGCGTGAAGCTCTCGCGTCTGGACCCGCAGGATGCGGAGGGCGCGTACTGGCTCGATCGCTGGGTGGGGGCGAGGCGAGTGATACCGTAGGGGGTGCTGCGTTGCGGAGTGAGGCGTTGCCGAAGAAGCGTTGCCGGATGAAGCGTTGCGGAGTGAGCGGCAGCGCCGTTGTCGGCAACGCCTTTCTCGGTCTCGCCGTTTTCGGCAACGCCGTTCTACTGTCTTGTGCGCCCGCCACACGCTACGAATCCCCGTCTACTCTCCGCGGCTACGAGATCCTCATCACGCGCCGCGATTCCCTGGGTCAGGGCCTCGCTGAGGGGCTTCGGCGCCGAGGGTTCACCGTACGCCAGCACGTACGAGGCGGGAGCAGGCCGACGGCGTACCTGCTCGCGTTCACCTTCCGGGAAACCGAGCCGCCGGCGCTCACCTGGCTTCTGGTACGCCTGACCGACACTCGCACCGGGGCGATCGTGGCCGCCGTGTCGGCGCCGCTCGATTCCCTGGGAGCCACCACGCCCGACCACGTCCGGGCGATCGTGGATTCACTCGCCGTCGCACCCCCTTGACATGCCACGGCCGTCGGGAGAGATTCCGCGCGGTTGATTTAGCACTCTCCAGACGAGAGTGCTAACAACATTGTTCCACAGGCACTTAGAACCAGGTACCGAGGTGGAGGACTCTAGCACCATGGCAACCGCAACGGCTGCGAAGACGAAGCTCAAGATCTTCCCGCTGGCGGATCGGGTAGCCATTCGGCCGATGGAGGAGACGGAGACCATGAAGGGCGGTCTCTACATCCCCGACACGGCCAAGGAAAAGCCGATCCAGGGCGAGGTGATCGCGGTGGGTCCCGGACGCCGGGAGAAGGATGCGCTGGTCCCGATGGAGCTGAAGGTCGGGGACCGCGTGGTCTACGGGAAGTACAGCGGTACTCAGGTGGAGCTCGAGGGTGAAGAGATCATCCTCATCAAGGAATCGGACGTCATCGCCAAGCTTGGCTGAGGCTTCTAGGAGGAAACAGACATGCCTGCAAAGCAGCTGGAGTTCAACGTAGAGGCCCGCGCCCGCTTGAAGCGGGGCGTGGACCAGTTGGCCGAGGCGGTGAAGGTCACCCTCGGCCCGAAGGGCCGGAACGTCGTCATCGACAAGAAATTCGGTAATCCGACGGTCACCAAGGACGGCGTGACCGTCGCCAAAGAGATCGAGCTCGAGGATCCGATCGAGAACATGGGCGCCCAGATGGTGAAGGAAGTGGCGACCAAGACGTCGGACCTCGCCGGCGACGGCACCACGACGGCGACGGTGCTCGCCCAGGCGATCTTCCGCGAAGGGCTCAAGTCGGTCACGGCCGGCTCGAACCCCATGTCGTTGAAGCGCGGGATCGACCGGGCGGTGGAAGTGGTGGTCGAGGAGTTGAAGAAGATCTCGGTGCCCACCGCCGGCCGGAAGGAAATCGCACAGGTCGGCGCCATCTCCGCGAACAACGACAAGGAGATCGGCGACCTGATCGCCCAGGCGATGGAGAAGGTCGGCAAGGACGGCGTGATCACGGTCGAGGAGGCGAAGGGCCTCGAGACCACGCTCGAGACGGTCGAGGGGATGCAGTTCGACCGCGGCTATCTCTCGCCCTACTTCATCACCGATCCCGAGAAGATGGAGGCCGTCCTCGAGGACGCCTACATCCTGATCCACGACAAGAAGATCTCGTCCATGAAGGACCTGCTCCCCGTCCTCGAGAAGGTGGCACAGGCCGGTCGGCCGTTGCTCATCGTCGCGGAGGACGCGGAGGGTGAGGCGCTGGCGACCCTGGTGGTCAACAAGCTGCGCGGCACGCTGAAGGTGTGTGCCGTCAAAGCGCCGGGCTTCGGCGACCGCCGCAAAGAGATGCTGACCGACATCGCGGTGCTCACGGGTGCGCCGCAGGTGATCTCGGAGGAGATGGGCCTGAAGCTCGAGAACGCGACGCTCAACGATCTCGGCCAGGCGAAGCGGATCGTGATCGACAAGGACAACACGACGATCGTCGGTGGGAAGGGCAAGCACGTCGAGATCCAGGGCCGCATCGCCCAGATCAAGGCCGCGATCGAGAAGTCCACGTCGGACTACGACAAAGAGAAGCTGCAGGAGCGGCTCGCGAAGCTCGCGGGCGGGGTCGCCGTGATCAACGTCGGGGCCGCGACCGAGACCGAGATGAAGGAGAAGAAGGCGCGCGTGGAGGATGCCCTGCATGCGACACGCGCGGCGGTCGAGGAAGGCATCGTGCCCGGCGGCGGCGTGGCACTCCTGTGGTGCCAGAAGTCGCTCGAGAAGGTGAAGGGGACCGATGACGACCAGAAGATCGGGGTCGACATCGTCCGCCGCTCGCTCGAGGAGCCGATGCGGATGATCGTCCAGAATGCGGGCGCCGAGGCGTCGATCGTCGTCGGGAAGGTGAAGGAGTCGAAGGACAAGAACTTCGGCTACAACGCCCAGACCGACGAGTTCGAGGATCTGGTGGCGGCTGGTGTCATCGACCCCACCAAGGTCACGCGGACCGCGCTGCAGAACGCTGCGTCCATCGCCGCACTGATGCTCACGACCGAGTGCGTGGTGGTGGAGAAGAAGGAGAAGGAGAAGGCGCCGCCGATGCCCGGTGGGGGCGGCGGCATGGGTGGGATGTACTAAACACCCAGACGCACAGACGCACAGACGCAACAGAACGCCCCGGGGAGCAATCTCCGGGGCGTTCTCGTTGTACCGGTGCAATTGCCGGTTTGGAGGAATCTGGGGGTTCGCGCGGCGTGCTCCGGCTACCCGGCGCGTTACTATGCATGCTACGTAGACATCTTATAACATCTGTACATGATATAGTATCTAACCCGGGTTGGCGACGGGACTTACACGACGGGCGTGACAGGCTTCACAGTCATGGGGAATCCGTGACGTACCACGCGTGGACGGAGATGCCGTAATGCCGGAGCTGTCGTGGGCGCGTCTGAAGACCGATCTCCACCTTGGGCTGCGGCGCGGCGCGTGGTATCGGGTGATCCGGGCGACGGGTGGCCAGGTGATCCTGGACGTCGACCACCAGCCCGTGACCGTCCTCTGTGAGTACCTGGAATTCGTCAGCGTCCGCCCCGACCGCTGGACGATCGTCGAGCGGCCCAGCGATGTGGCCGGAGCCGCAGCGGCGTGGGGCCAGTCATACGGTGTGTGCCCCCATTGCACCCATCGCGAACCGTTGGTACACCCAGTAGTCGAAGCCGGTTGCTCGAGGTGCCGTGGTACATTCCTCATTGACTGGCCCGCGCCGTATCTGGTGGGAGGCGGCGGCCGCCAGCCGTAGCGTGGGTGGGATGTAGTAAAAGGCTAGACGCGTAGACGCGCAGGTGCATGGGACGCCCCGGGGAGCCATCTCCGGGGCGTTCTCGTTGTACCGGTGCAATTGCCGGTTTGGAGGAATCTGGGGGTTCGCGGCGTGCTCCGGCTACACGGCGCGTTACTATATATACTACGTAGACATCTTATACCACCTGTACGTGATATAGTATCTAACCCGGGTTGGTGACGGGACTTACACGACGGTCGTGACAGGCTTCACAGTCACCGCGAATGCGCTTTGCCCATGAAGGGCAGTAGCAGGTCTACACTTTTGGGGAGGCGTCTGTGCTCAGTCCCTCGACCACGCAGCGGTATCGGGTCGCCGGCTTCACGATGCTCGAGCTGATCATCGTGTTCGTCGTCCTGGGGATCATGCTGTCGTTCATGGTCAGGGCCGTTCGAGGCAGCTGGGTGGCGGCGTCGCGCCGCTCCGCCAGCCGCGATGTCACCGCCTACCTGTACCGGGCGCGCGGCATCGCGATCCAGCAAAGCCGGGTGGCGTGGCTGGTCCGGAGCGGCAACGTTCTGAAGATCATGGTCGATTCGTCGGGGACGCCGGTGCAACTGGGGTCGCAAATCGACTTCCTGCAGCGCTACGGCGCGACCTTGGGCTTCAGCCCGACCCCGAAGGACGACGTCCAGTTCGACCCCCGCGGGTTCGCCGTCGGCGTGACCACCGTGCCCAAATTCATCGTCGCATTCGGGGGCCGCACCGATACCGTCTGCGTGACGGCCCTCGGGAAGATCACCACACGGAGCTGTCCATGACTCGTTGCGTGTCCGTATCCACGTCCCCGCGCTCGGAGCGGGGCTTGACGATCGTCGAGCTTCTGGTCGCCGTGGTGATCTTCAGCGTCGGCCTGCTCGCCCTGGCGGGGACGGGGTCGGTGATCTTGACGACCCTGACCAGCACGCAGTCCCGCACGATCGCGGCGAACGTGGCCGAATCGCGCTTCGAGCAGATCCGGGCTACGACCTGCGCGGCGCGCGCGGGTGGCTCGACCAGGACCCGGGGCATTACGGAGTCGTGGACGCTCGACCGGCTGGCCCGTGCCGATGACGTGACCGTCGCCGTCACGTTCCTGAGCAACCATCAGTCCCGCACCGAACGGTTCCGGAGCTTTCTGCCATGCAACTGACCATCCACAGAGCCCCGTCGCGCCGGGCCGGGTTCACCCTCATCGAGCTCGTCATCGCCATGGTGCTGATGAGCCTCGTGGGGGGCGCCATCGTCAAGTTGCTGCTCCAGCAGCAGCGCTTCTACAATAGCACCACCGATCTGATCCAGACGCGGCAGCAGATCCGCCAGGCAGCCGCGATGCTCCCCTCGGATCTGCGGGGGATCTCGAGCGTCGGCGGGGACATTTCTTCCATGTCCGACTCGGCGCTGGAGTTCCGCTCCGCGTTCGGCGGCTCGGTGGTGTGCGTCAACGCCGGTGGCACGCTCTCGACCGTCCCGCGGGTCCTCGCCTCGGGCGCCACGATGACCAACTGGATCACCACGCCCGTGGTCGGCGACTCACTCGCCGTCTACAACAACGGCGCGACCTTGGCGATGGCCGGCCAAGGCTGGTTATTCTACCGGATCACCGCCGTCACGCCCGTGACCACCAACGCCGCCAACGGCTGCCCGAACGCGACCGGGCTCACGCGGGCGGGGGACATCACGGCCGCCAATCCGAGCCTCCAGCTCGGCCTCACGCCGGCCGCCCCCAACACCATCGCCGTGGGCGCGGCGATTCGGTTCCTCCGCCACGTGCGCTACCGCATCTACCGCGAGACGGACAACCAGTGGTATCTCGGGTTTTACAACTGTCTGTTCGGCCGGGTGCCGGTCTGCAACACCACTCAGCCGATCGCCGGCCCGTTCCAGCCCTACGCGACCAACGGGACCAGCGGGGTGCAGTTCGTCTACTACGGCGTCGACGGCGTCGTCACCGCGAACCCCCTCCAGGTCGCGCGCATCAGCCTCGTCGTACGGGGGCAGTCGGCGGGGCTCGTCAACTTGAGCGGGGCGGGTGGCACCGTATTCCACGACTCGCTGCGCATCGAAGTCGGCTTGCGCAACCGGCAGTGACCGTCACCAGAACCCGATTGCCAGTCACCTGATAAGGAACGAGGGCGGTATGCATACGTCACCGCAGTCAGAGAAGGGCATGGCGCTGATGATGTCCCTGGGGGCCATCGTGATCATCGGTGTGCTCATGGGGGGCGTCCTGTTTGTGGCGACGCAGGACTACCGCATCGGCGGCAACACGGTGCGCTCCACGCGCGCCGCCACGGCCGCCGACATGGGATTGAACCGCGTGCCGGTCGCCTGGAATCTGGCGAACAATCAAATGCAAACCGGGGCCACGGTCGCGATGGCCTTTACCGCGCCCGGCGGCGCCACAGCTAATGTGATCATCACGCGACTCAACGGGCCGTTCTTCTGGGCGGTCTCCGAAGGGTACGCGGGGTCCATGGGAAGCCAGGCTTCGGGGCGCCGCCGCTATGGCACGTTGTTCCGGCTCGACGTGCCGCAGATGAACATCCTGGGCGCGATCACGACGCAAGGCAATACCACCGTTAACGGGAACGTTAGCGTGAACGGCAACGACGCCGCCCCCGCCGGCTGGGCCTCCTGCGGCCCCGCGACCCAGAACGTCGCCGGCGCGGCGATATCCCCCACCACCACAGCCGTGGTGAACGGGAGCGTCACCCTCAACGGGAACCCGCCGGTACTCACGACCCCCGCCGCCGGCGACTCGAATACGTACTTCAACTATGGGAACACGAACTACCAGGCGCTCGCCGCGGCGGCGAACCTGACGTATCCGGGCAATACGGTGCTCACCGGCGTCCTCCCGATCGCGGTCGGTGCCGTGTGCCAGGCCAGCGCGAACCCGGCCAACTGGGGAGACCCGAACCGCGCGACCCCGGCGGGGGCGTGCGAGACCTATTTCCCGACCATTCACGTGCTGGGCGACTTGAGGGTCAACACGGGCAGCGGCCAGGGCGTGCTGCTGGTCGACGGGGACTTTACGGTGGCTGGCAACTTCGCATTCACTGGCGTGGTCATCGCGCGAGGGGGGCTCAAGATGACCGGGACCGGCAACAAGATCGTGGGCGCCGTGATGGCGGCGAGCGTCGACGTAACCGACAACGTCGCACTCGCGGGGAACACCTCACTGCAGTATTCGTCCTGCGCGCTCACGGCTGCACTGTCATCGTCGGCCTACCCGAAGCAGGCCATGCAGCGCGGCTGGGTGGATATGTACTAACGGCTAGACGCACAGACGCACAGACGCAACAGACGCATAGATGCACAGACGCACGGACGCAACAGCTAAGCAGTGATCAGGGGTCGGGAGTCTCTCCCGGCCCCTGTTCTCTGCTCACCTCTGTGCGTCTAGCTGTCCGTGCGTCTGTGCGTCTAGCCCGTTGCCGGTCCTAGTATCTTTGGCTTCATGCCTGCACCCGGCGGTGAGCGCGCGACGCTGTCGCGCGACCTCGCCGACTTCCTGATCGAGCTGTCGATCGCGCTCCATAAACACGCCATGTATCCCGAAGGGCACCCCTCGCTCGCCCCGGCGGCCGCGGGGTTGACCCGGCGCGCGGCGCTGCTGCTCGAGGATCGGGCGACGGTCTCCCTCGGCGTGGCCCGCAACCAGCTCGTGATCGAGGGCGTGGCGACGGACCCCAAGCATCCCGTGCTGCGGGAGCTCGCGGGCCGGCTGCACCGCCACCACCTGGGCGCCATCACGTTCCGGCGAGGCGTGGAGCAGGAAGAGGTGGGCGATGCCCTCCGGACGCTCGCCATCGAAGCCGAACGGACCGGGCAGCCGCTCGGCCTCGGCGACCGGGACCGCTTGGCGGCGTGGCCGCACGTACAGCTGCATGCGCTCACCTACGAGCGTCTGGAGCTCACGGACCAGAGCGGCCCCGCCGCCGGGGAAGGGGATGCGCGCGCCGCCCAGTTGTGGGTGGGCCTGGCGCGGGCGGCCCTGGCGACCGCGCCGGAAGACACCCGGCCCACCCCCACGGAGCCGGCGGTCATCGCACAGGCCATCGACCAGCACTCGAAGGCCGAGGCCACCGGGTACGATCAAGTGATCGTCGGCTACCTGTTGCAGATTGCCGCCGAGCTCAAGACCGCGGGCAGTACGGAAGCCGCGGCGCTGCGGCGGCGGACCTCGCGCCTCATTCGCACCCTCAAGCCCGAAACGCTGCAGCGGCTGGTGCGCATGGGGGGCGATTTCGCGCAGCGGCGCCAGTTCGTCTCCGATGCCGCCGACGGCATGGCGGTGGATGCGGTGCTCGACATCCTCAAGGCCGCCGCGGAGAGCTCGCAGGAGGCCATCTCTCATTCGCTCGTGCGCCTGCTGTCGAAACTGGCGGTGCACGCAGAGGCGGGCGCCGCACCGGTGCGACCGCAAGCCGATGCGGCGTTGCGCGAGCAGGTCCAGCAGCTGCTGGCCGGGTGGACGCTCCCCGATCCGACCCCTGGAGCGTACAGCGCGGCGCTGCAACGCATGGCGCGGGCCGCGCCGGCCGGGGCGCCGCCGCGCACGGATCACCATGTGACCGAGCCAGATCGTCTGGTGGCGATGGCCCTGGAGATCGGCACGATGGGGCCGCGTCTCCCCGCGGCGGTCGACCGGGTCGTGGCCGAGGGTCGGCTCGCGCAGCTGCTCGACGCGCTGGAGGGCGGGGTGGCCGACAGCGCGGCCGCGGCCACGGTGCGGGCGCGGATCGCGACGGCGGCTGCCGTGCAGCAGATCGTCGCCCGCGAGCCGATCGACTTCAAGCTGCTCGAGCGGCTCGTGCCGCTCGTGGGCGCGGCAGCGGCTCCGCCGCTGCTCGATGCCCTCGCGGCGGCGGAGTCGCGCGGGGCGCGGCGCGGCTTGCTCGCGCAGCTGGCGAAAATGGGCGCCGAGATCGCCCCGTTCGTGATTGCGCGGCTCGACGACAGCCGCTGGTACGTGACGCGCAACCTGCTGGCGCTGCTCGAAGAGCTGGGGCCCCCCCCGGCAGGCTTCTCGGCCGCCCCCTATATGCGCCACACCGACGCGCGGGTGCGCTGGCAGGCGGTCAAGCTGCAGTTGAAGCGCCCGGCCGAGCGCGACGAGGCGCTCGTCGTCGGTCTGCGCGATCAGGACCCGCGCACGCTGCGGCTCGCCCTTGGCCTCGCGGTCGCGCTGCAGGCCTGCCCGGACGCCGCCGTGCCCTTGCTGGTGAATCGCGCCACCGATCGCACGCTCCCCGGCGACCTGCGCGCGCTCGCCGTGCGGGCCCTGGGGTACACCAGGGCGCGGGCCGCCCTCGAGACGCTGCTCCAGATCACCGCCGGCGGCCGCACCCTGTTCGGCCGGGAGAAGCTGGCTGCCAAGTCTCCCGAGCTCCTGGTCGCGCTGGCGGCGCTCGCGACCGGGTGGCGCCACGATCCGCGGGCGCGCGCCCGCCTCGCCATCGCGGCCTCGTCGACCGACGGCCAGATCCTCAACGCCGCGGACCCGCAGGCGAGCCGGCGGTGAGCAGCCCCGCCGGTTTCCTCAACGCGTTCGCACACGCGCTCGCGGCGATGACCCTCTATCGGCCGGGACATCCCGCCCGCGAGCGCGCGATCGACGACGCGCATCGGGAGCTGAACGACCTGCAGGCGACCGAGTCGCGGCCGCTGTTCACGTTCCTGGGTGATGAGATCGTATTCGGGCGGCTGCCGCTGCGCGAGCTCAAGGCCTGGGACTGGGGGCAGCGGCTGGCGCTCGCGGGGATCCAGCGCTTGGAGTTCTCAGATGTCGTGAGCCGGGAGGAATTCGAGCAGTTCCTCGACGAAGTGCTCGCCCGGCTCACGCTCTCCGCGATCGACACCACCGAGGCGCGCCAGATGCGCCGCTCCAGCATCCGGTTCGGTGCCGTGGGCGTGCGGGGCGGGGATGAGCAGCCCGGTGCCGCGATCCCGACCGCCACGATCACCTATTCCCTCAGCGAAGAAGCGGATGCGATGCGCTGGGTCCAGGAGGAAGTGCAGGCTCGGGGGACGCTGCCGCTCACGGAAGCGGAGGCCGTGGTCCGCTCACTGTCGATCGCCATGCACGGCGGTCGGCAGATCGTGATCCCCTTGCTGCAGCTCAAGGAGTTCGATCAGTACACGACGACCCATTCGATGAACGTCGCCGTCCTGACGATGGCCCTCGCCGAGTCCCGCGGGCTGTCGGCGCGCGACGTACGGGTCTTCGGCGTGGCCGGACTGCTGCACGATATCGGCAAAGTGAAAATCCCGATCGAGGTCCTCACCAAGCCGGGACGCTTCTCCGACACGGAGCGGGCCTTGATGAACCGGCATCCCGCCGAGGGCGCCCGCCTCATCCTGCGCGCCGAGGAAGACCTGGATCTCGCTGCAGTGGTCGCCTACGAGCACCACATCATGCTGAACGGGGATGGCTATCCCACGTTCCAGTTCCGGCGCGACTGCCACGAAGGGAGCAAGCTCGTCCACGTGTGCGACGTGTACGACGCGCTCCGCACCCACCGGCCCTACCGCGAAGCGTGGCCGCAGTCGAAGACCTTGTCGTACATCGAGGATCGGGCCGGCACGGAGTTCGATCCGGAGCTGGCGGGTGCGTTCGTTCGGATGATGCGGCAATTCGAGCCGCAGGTGGCGGTGCTGACCGACGAGCGCGCCCCGGTGCCCGGGGAGCCCGTGGACCAGCCGCCGCCCCCCGTGCCGGGGTAGGTATCTTGTATCCAAGATGCCGCCAGCCTCCCGTATCCTCGTCCTGCTGCTCGGGATCGCTCCCGGTCTCACCGCCCAGACGGCCCATTCCGGCGCGGGCCCGCGCGCCCGCCTCGAAGGCAAATGGCAGGCCAAGACCGAAGACGAGATTCGCAACATCATCGTGCGGAGCGACAGCTCCGCGCAATTCGGCGATCAGGTGGCGCGCTGGCGCGTGGTGGACGATAGCTTGTGGCTGACGCTGGGGGACGGCGTGTGGCAGGTGTACCGTATGAAGCTCGATGCCGACAAGCTCACCCTCTCGGGGGGTGACCTGGAGAAGCCCGTGACGCTGCGCCGAGTAGGGCCGCCCCCCGCGCGTGCCGATTCCGTGGCCATCCCGGCGCCGCCACCTCCGACCGAGCGCGCCTGGGACTGATCGAGGGAGCCCTCAGGGCGCCTCGCGGATGTTCGCGACCCGCCATCCGTTCGGCGTCCGGGTAAAACGGATCACCTGACGGAGGCGCGTCTCCCGCTGGGCTCCGCCACCCGCCGGCCCGTACAGGTAGACGGTCCGTACCGTGGCGTGCGCGGTGTCGGCGCCCGTGCTCAGCTGGTCGAGGGTGTATCGAGCGGTGAGCCGCGTGTAGCGCTGGAAGAAACCTTGCCACGCGGCCACATCCTTTTCCGCCATGCCGGGCATCAGCACCTGCAGGTTTCCGACGCGCTCGCTCGACACCGCGCGCTCGAGGTCCTGCAGCAGCACAACGATCGCTGCGCGCGCCTCAGGGGGTTGCGGGGAGGGGGGAGCGACGCCGGCGGCCACGCCGACCTGCTCGGCGTCGAGCGCCGCCAACCGGGAGACCACGTAGTCCATCGCCAGGTAGAGCGAGTCCGCGCGCGCCAGCGAGGTGGCGGCGCGCCCCGCTTCGGGGCGGGTCGCCAGCGCGTGTACCACGGGCGTGGCGCGGGCGATGGCTCGCTCCGCGTCGCGCCGCAACGTCTCGGCTTCGACCTGGGCCTTGGCGTACTGCGGGATGGCGCTCCAGTACCCGCTTGACGCCCGCGCCAGGTCACCGGTGCGCAAGGCGCGCTCGGCGTTCTGCACGACGGTCTCCGCGAGGATCAGCGATGACACATTGTTCTTCATCGCCCCCGCTCGCCGCGCCCGCTCGCGGGCCGCGAGCGCCGAGTCGCGCTGCGCGACCAGCGCCGCGTTGAGATGCACAGGCACCGGATAGGTCAGCAGCTGGTCCAGCGTGGCGCTCGTGAGCTCGGCGTCGGGCAGCGCCGCGACGGGGGAGGGGGAGCGCGACACGTAGAGGAGCACCAGCGCCGTCACCATCAAGGCGG
>Ga0209376_1004244_pt1 | contig 12543 bp, 10 predicted proteins | sample GraSoiAngelo_134_FD_185891 | JGI IMG/M metagenome (GOLD analysis project Ga0209376, IMG submission 185891) | Grasslands soil microbial communities from the Angelo Coastal Reserve, California, USA - 14_0929_05_30cm (SPAdes) (version 2) | ecosystem: Environmental > Terrestrial > Soil > Grasslands ... | reverse complement strand
CTCGAACGACATTTCATCCGGCACGAGAATTTTCAAGAAGATGCCCGTCCTTCCTACCTTGTCTCTACGTTCTAAAACCCTGATGCGTTCCTCCACGATCTTCAAACTGATCCCGAGTAGATTTGCGGTCCAGGCTTCGCGCCCGATGATACTCGATTCCGTGTGACCTTGCTCAGTTGGTTCAATGAGGGTCAGTCTCTTTGTACAGCCTGGCACCCTAGCTTGATCCATCAATTCCTTTGGTCCTGCCGTTCCGCCGAACCTGTAAAACTCGGCTTCTAGGCTGCGCAACGGTAGCATTGGAATGGTAACCGCGATTTTCTGCTCGTTATCCAGGTAGATGTGGGCCTTTGGAGAATGCACCGGTGTTGCTTGAGCCACCTCTCTGAGATAGGCATGGAACCCGTTGGCCTCGAGGTTACTCTCTACGAGTTGTGTGCTTACCTCGTTTTGTACCAAGATGTCGATATCACTCTGCTCGTCAACATCTCCCCGCGCAAGGCTACCATGAACAATCGCTGATCTCTTGATTTCACCCAGAGCATTGACGATCTCTTGGGCTTTTTTGCGCATGCTACGAAAATTGGACCAATTGGCTTGCGAGTAAGCGACCTCTAATTTGTCTCGCATCCGTGATGGTTTCGGAGCTGAGCCTCTTCGATTCGTTCTACAAAGTACCTCTGAAGAGATCTTCTTTTCTGGATACGGTCAAGGCCGCGCTCCTAGCATTCTCCTGATATCTGATCCTCTTCAAGCCTCTAATCACTGCTGCTGGGATCATCTCTCGACCCTGGCCCATGACCAATTCCGCTGCTGAGGCGAGCTCATCTACAACCGCTACGTTCTTGAACTTCAGCTTGTAACCGAACAGGTCGTGGTCACCTCGATAGTCGACTAGTGGGTTTAAGCCTGCAACCCCAATTGCTTGTTCGATCTGCCCCCGGCGGAACGGTCTGCTGTTGGTGTCGCATATGATCACGGCGACCTTCTGTTTCGTTAATTCCGCCAGTCTCTTTCTTATGCGGCGAGCCGAACCGTCAGGGTCGGCAGGGAGAAGTGCATAAGTTTCCGGGCCTTCCACGTTCGATTTATCGACACCTCCGTTGAGGCATGTGAAACCTTGCTTTGTGGTGACGATCAGAGCGTCACGTCCTGCCCTGGCAATCTTTTTGGAATCCTGGAGGACAAGCTGGACAAATGCTGGGTTCCTTCGTGTTCTCCTAGCGATAACGTTGGCTCGCTTTGAGGGTGTCACATTCGAGCTGTTCACAAGACGGTTTTCAGCCTTGGACACTGCTTTCTGTCCGATCACCAGGACATCCCCCTTCATAATCGGAGAGCCCAACACATTCAAGGAGTCAACTATCATCTTGGCGAGGTCGTCACCAGGCTGGATTAACGGCAGATTCATCACTGGAATTATTCGGACAGGTCCGATCATGGGAGTGTTTCGGGGACGGTTACCTCCAACTATGAATAGTTGTTTGTTAAGTGCCCTCTGTCGAGAGAGTAGCACCGTTGGCACTATGCTCAGGTTTGCCAAGATTCCCCGTTCCCGCTATTAGTCCGGGAACTCAACCAAGGGAATGGCACTCAGTGGACAAGGCCCTGACGTAGGAACCTAACGCAAGTTACGTGGTCTCGTCTTGACTCTTGTCAGCAAGTTTATATCGCAATTAGGTGTTGGCTTGTTTCAAGGTTGATGTGCCGGAGAACGTCCGGCGGCCGTTTCGTGACGACTGCTGATTTCTCCCGTAGCAACCGCAAGAAATGATAGAACGTACGAAAATCGGAGGTGGAAAATGCAAATGAGTTACGAAAGAAGAGGAGGCAGCAGCGGCGGCTTTGGCGGCGGTAACCGGTTTGGACCCAAACCAGTCGAGGAAGGCAAAGAGTATGATGTCGACATCAAAGAAATCAGCAGACGCGGAGAAGGCATCGCACGGGTCGAAGGCCTAGTTGTCTTCGTTCCGAACACTAAGCCGGGTGACCACGTGAAAGTCAAGATTACACGTGTCTCGAACAGATTCGCATCTGGCGAAGTAATCCAGTGAGTGCAGATCTACAAAAATCGGGAGGGAATCGTAACCTCCCAAACCCTGTTTTTTGCCCTACCTGTCTCAATACTGTTGCAGAAAGGTCGATTTGTTGATAGGAGTATTTCTTTGGCTTGTGAGAGCCTGCCGTAAACGCTAAAGGTCGATCCTCTTAGAGCCGAGACCGTTGACTTTGCTTGAAAATCGTCAAGCCCAACCGAGCAAGTCTATTACAGATAAGAACCACCTTAGTTAATCGTCCGTGGTCAGTTCTTTCGTGGACAAGCGGAGTCGCTGCTGCTTCTTTCATACTATACTACGGCCTTCAGGTTCCACTAGGGGCCAAGATTGACCTTGGTGCACAATTTGTACTCACCGAGTGGCCGAACCCTAAATTTTTTCCGTTCTTCTACGCCAAGCCGATTACTTGGTTCTCGTACTTCGCATTCCTTTATTGGGCGTTCGGGCTCGAGTCTCAAAAGCCTCACCTTCTCCGGCTTTCGCCTAGAACAAGGAGGGCTTTGTTCATAGTCACGTCCGTCGTTGCTTTTGGGGCGTTCTACGAGATATTTTTCAATTTCGCGCTATGGTCCGCATTCATGGACGTATCCGGAGTCCTCAGTAGCACATGCACTGGACCCAACTGCAGCATCGACGCGCTAGCAAACAAATTCCCCGCCACTTTGACGAATCCTATCAACTTAGTTTTCGCGACCAAGGTCGTTACGACCGTCTTTGGACTCGCGATCTACTCACTATGGTTCCTCAACAGACTGGAGAAAGAGACAGAAGCCCGAAATGTCAGCCCGTGGACAGAGGTCAGAGCATAAGAGAAGCAACAAGGAAATGGATGATTGCGACATAGCCGTCATCGGCGCCGGCCCCTCAGGAGTCATGGCCGCCTGGAAAGCCGCGAGTGCTGGAAGCCGAACCATTCTATTGGAGAAAGAGGAGAATCCGGGTCACAAAGTCTGTGCGGAAGGGGTTCTTGATAGTGCTCTAACTGACGCGGAAATTGAGCCGACGAATGATTTCGTTTCGTCAAAGATTGTGGGAGCGGTTCTTTATGCTCCAGACGAGAGCAAGAAGGTCGATGTCAAGGGAGCTGGATTCGTCCTGGACAAGCCACGATTCCTATCGATCCTCGCGGAAAGGGCAAAGTCCTCAGGCGCAGAAATCAGATACGGCGCCACAGTCGATGACATCAGGAGAGATAGTGAGACGGTATTGATTTCCGGAAGGAAAGGAAATGTTCCCTATGCGGTCCGATGCAAAATCGTTGTCGGCTGTGACGGTGTAGCATCTCTTCTTGCAAGACGGTTTTTCAACCGAGACAATTACTCAGTTGTTGCCGCTTTACAATACGACATGTTGAACTGCAAGATAAACGATGAGTCAAGGCTTCACATATTCGTAGGACATCACAAGGCCCCATCGGGTTACATCTGGATCTTCCCCAAAGGGCACGGAGAGGCCAATGTTGGAATAGGCGTCAAAGGCTCAAATGCTAAGCAACTGTTGGACAACTTTGTTCGCACTCACCCCGTAATGTTTTCAGAAGCAGTAATACAGAAGTCATTGGCAGCTCCGGTTCCTGTCAGCGGAGAAGTTACTCGATATGTTCAGGATAATATGATGCTCTGCGGCGATGCCGCCGGTCAAGTAATACCATTGACCGGTGCAGGAATACACACTGGAATTGCGGCAGGCAAGATCGCGGGTGAAGTGGCCGCAAAGGCCGTCGCCGAGGGCAACTTCTCAGCCTCGCGCCTCAAAGAATACCAAGATAGATTCGACGCATACTTTGGAGGTAGAATATCCAACAGCTTGAAGGCCCTCGAATCATTCGAGAAATTCTCAGATGATGACCTAAACATCATAACTGAGTATCTGGAGGGCCAGGATCTTGTTGACATGGCAAACGGATACAGTCCAACCCGGGCAATCTCACTCCTCGTACGACATCCACTTCTCGCGATGAAAGTAGCCTACCAGCTTCTAACGAGCTAGACGAGGCTCAACGGGAGGAAGCGCTAGACGGGACCTGTGGAGAGCAAGATAAGAAGAGCCATCTCAGAAAGAGGCTGCGTACATCTTGCACTTCTAGACCCAGAAAAGCCCTTTCACAAACTTCCCCAAGTCTTGAAAGATCTTGAGTCAATCGGTACCGCCGCGATAATGATTGGCGGCTCAACGGTCCGCTCAAACGCCCAATTGGACAAAATGGTAGAGACGGTGAAGAACTCCTGTCGTCTCCCCACAATTCTCTTTCCCAACAACGAATCTGGAATTAGTAGGCACGCTGATGCCATTTTCTTCATGTCGCTCCTGAACTCGTCGAATCCGCGATACCTCATCGGCGCCCAAGCTATGGGCGCACCTGCCGTGAAAGCCTTCGGAATTGAGCCCATTCCTCTCGGCTATATCGTCGTTGGACCATCCAACACAGCCGTCAGCAATATCGGCGAAGTCGAACGAGTCCCATATTCGAAACCCGAAATCGCCGCAAACTTTGCGTTGGCTGGCCAGTACCTAGGAATGAGGTTCGTGTATCTGGAAGCTGGAAGTGGTGCGCGGGATCCGGTGGATGCTGAAATGGTCAAGAGAGTTTCGTCGACAATCAACGTTCCAGTAATAGTTGGTGGAGGCATACGTACTGGCTCTCAAGCCGAATTGATAGCCAGGTCCGGCGCTTCTGTTATTGTGACCGGAACTGTGCTTGAAAACGAAGGAACGGGACCCGTGAAGCAAATAATTTCCTCAATTAAGCGAGCTTAGAGCCCAGACTCGAATGTCAGAAAGTGGACCGGGAACGGTCGGGCTCTTCAACTTCATTCGACGAATCGGGTTTCCGTCGACAGTCGAGTTGCTATCTGTCTTTGTTACCGTGGTCTTCTTGTCGTTGGTTCTGAGTCTGCCCGAGTATGGGCTTGGCTTGCAATTAGTATTTGGATACGCCCTGGTCGCGGTCGCTCTGCCGACTATTCTCGGCGAATTAGTTACCTCGACCGTCATCCTTCGAGACAAAGTGTTGACGTTCAGACGTCTGATGGGCCTTGAAGCGCTGTCATGGTCTCCAACACTTCTAATTCTTCCTATCTCCGCGGTCTTTCACACGTTCGGAATCGGAACAGGTTGGGGATCAGCGATTGTCTTTGTCCTCGCAATCTCATTGCCAATACGGACTCTTTCGTTCGTTTCCCTAACCGACCGGTCCATCTGGAGGCGTATCTTCGCAAGCCTGGTAGTTCCACTGTTTGTCCCAGTCGTGCTCATAGTCTCTGGGGCGACTCAGATGCTGGCCACCATTATGGCACTGTCATTGGTCTCGGCAGCTTCAATCGCTGGAGTTCTCCGATTTGTCCAGGAAATTGATCAAGAAGGAACCGCTGAGGTCGGTGCACCTCCGCTGCAGCTCTTCAGAGCCTTTCTCCTGCACTGGCTTAATCGAGACCCAGAGAGTCTTGAGGATAACTTGACTACGCTAGGATTGGATGATGAGATAAGAACAAACATCATTGCGTTTTTTGGCAAGAACGGGAGGCGGAAGGGAGCACTAGTAGTTTCCAGTTTTCATCCTGGTCCATACCGTGATCTGGGAAGCGGCGGATTGCCATCACAGTTGAAGGAACATCTCGAAAGCAGACTGGGAGGAATTGTACTTGTGCCTCATGGAATATCAGGCCATCAATCGAACATCATTTCTCGCAAAGATGTCTCTAAGTTCTTGAACCATGTGGAATCCAATTTTCCCTCTAAACCAACTACGGCGACGGCGTCCATAATGGTGAGAGCAGTAAGAGAAACCGCAAAAACCAGCGGGCAGGTCTTCGACCACACAGCTCTGATCATACTAACTCTATCCCCAGAGAATATGGAAGATATGCCTCGAGAACTTGGCGAAACCCTACGCCAAATTGGGGACTCGTTGGGTCTTGGCGTCGCGGTGGTTGACGCCCACAATAGCATGAGCGTCGAGACGGTAGTAACGCCTGCCCAAGCCGAAAATCTTGGTCTGGTTGCCAAGGATGTTCTGAGATCGCTGAAAGTCCATGATCAGTCGGGGTTCAAGGCTGGCTTTTCTTTTGATGCTCTTCACGATTTTAGACTTGAAGATGGAATAGGCCCTGGAGGCGTGTCAGTTTTGGTGCTGAGCAACCAAGGCCAGCGCGTGGCCTACCTGACTATCGATGGGAATAACATGGAGCCTGGTTTCAGAGAAATGATACTTTCCTCACTGAGCGAATTAGGCGTTTCTGATGGCGAGGTAATGACTACTGATACTCATCTCGTAACGGGTCTCGTGAGGTCTCCGCTCGGTTATTATCCGGTCGGCGCCCATCTCGACAAGCCCCTGTTGATAACCAGGATAAGGGATGCTGTCAAGAAGGGAATTGATGATCTGGAGGATGCCTCATTAGGCGTCTCTAGCTCGAGTATCAGGGTTCGGGTGATGGGGAAGGAGACGTTTCAGAATCTGACGTCCTCTATAAGACGTGTCGGGGTTCGAGTGAGAAGCCTATTCTATCTCTTGGAGTTGGTGTCTATAACTATCGCCTTACTCGTATTGGCAATCGTGTAGATTCAAGATTGAGCTCGAAACAAGATTCGTTCCATTACATGCAACTCCCTAGAGAGGTAATTGTTGGCCGCGGCGTTTTGGACCGGACAGGCGAGGTCTGTGAACGTTTGGGATTCCGCGGGACAGCACTGATAGTCTCCGGACCTGTAACCTATCCGTTGGCGGGCGTCAGAGTGGCAAAATCCGTTGCGAAGACAGGCTCGAAAGTGGAACATGTCATCGTGAAAGAATCCACGGAGGCCAGTCTAGACTCGGTGGTAAAGGAGGTGAAGAGAACAAAGGCGAGGTTGGTGCTCGGGCTCGGAGGAGGCAAGGACATCGACTTGGCAAAGCTAGCCTCGGCCAAGAGCGGGATCCCCTTCCTGAGCATTCCTACAGCCGCTAGCCATGATGGGATCGCAAGTCCTTACGCGTCGATAAAGGGTGCAGAGAAGCCGTATTCGATACGTGCGCAGGCACCCTCCGCGATTCTTACAGATGTGGAGGCAATTGCTGGATCACCATATAGATTGCTGGCCGCTGGTTGTGGAGACGTTGTCGCAAAGTATTCTGCTGTTAAGGATTGGCAGTTGGCTCACAAGTTGAAAAATGAATACTATGGTGACTACGCCGCTGAGCTGGCCTTGATGAGTGCCGAGCTTGTGACGAAGAACGCTAAGGAGATAGTAGAGCGCCGCATAGGCGGAGTGAGGACTGTTGTCGAGGCTTTGATAAGTTGCGGAGTCGCGATGAGCATTGCAGGTAGCTCTCGTCCCTGCAGCGGTGCCGAGCACCTATTCAGTCATGCCTTGGACATCATCGCAGGCGAGACTAGCTTGCACGGTGAGAGGACAGGGGTCGGCGCAATATTATGTTCATATCTTCAAGGGTCCAATTGGGAATCCATAAAATTGTTTCTGAAAGAGATCAGAGCCCCAACAACATCAAAAGAACTGAAAGTATCTGAAGACCAAGTAGTCAAGGCATTGATGACCGCGCATTCGCTCCGGCCGGATCGGTATACGATTCTTGGCGAGACCGGGATTGCTGAACCCGCCGCCGAGAAAGCTGCAAAAGTCACCGGGGTTATCTCATAGGGATTGCCGAGCAATAATCGCGGCTTGATGCACTGCGAGGCAGAACTTGTCGGAAGTAGGTTGATTGTCTGGGATCACAAAGCTGGCCTTGAAATCTACAGATCCGGCTTTTTCGGCAAACCCGTGGGAATCCCGAAACCCAAGCCCGAACAGGAATTCGACGTTCCGCTTCTACTCGATCTAATGGAAGGCCTCTATCTTCTCGAAGAAGGAAGAATAATCGTCGTTGATTCCAAGAGCAGAAAAAGTGTAGGCCGTCAAGTCTTGCTGGCCGCCGCGCGTCGAACCTACAGAGGCTTCGAGCTTGCCTACAGGGTTTACAAGGACCTAAGGGACAAGGGGTTCATAGTAACTCCCGGAATCAAGTTTGGCGCCGACTTTGCAGTGTACGAGCGTGGCCCCGGAATAGACCACGCACCCTTCATCGTCTCCGTGGAAACCCCAGATTCGTTAATGGGGCCCTTCGAGGTTGTTCGAGCCGGAAGATTAGCGACCACTGTTAGAAAACAATTCATAATCGCAATCCCCGACAAGAAGAAGGGCAGCGGCAAAGTCCGCTATATCGTCTTCAGATGGTTCAAAGCCTGAGACATTCCTTCACTAGCGAATGGTCAGTTCCTCTAAGCTCCGCGGATACTCCGTTATGAAACTCATTCCAGACTTCGTTATCGCCACAGTGTCTGAATGTCGGAATCCCGCGTAACCTGGGACATACAAGCCTGGCTCACAGGAAAACACCATGCCAGGCTTCATGACTGTGTAGTCGCCTGGATCAAGCCATGGAGGCTCATGCCCTTCAAGGCCAATTCCATGGCCCGTATGATGAAGGAGGTGCTTTTCCAAGCCAAGTTTCTGCACTGTGACTTTTGCTGCTTGGTCTACAGTCCGACATTCTACTCCGGGTCCGAAGGTCTTGAGAGCCGAGGTTTGCGCCTCCAGCATCGCCGCGAAGTACTTCTCGGCCTTAGAGGTTGGTTTTCCAACTATGACCGTTCTTTCGAGCTCGCTGGTGTAGCCGCCGATCTCAACTCCAGCCTCACTCACCAATACATCTCCACGCCTGATCTTTCGTCTGGTGAAGACTGTATGAGGTATCGCGGATTCTGGCCCGACTTGTCCACGATAGCCTACGACAAGAGGTGACAGGGCCCACTTGAGTTGGCGATAACTTCCATTCAACCGTTTCAGCATCCTTTCGAGTCCTTCTAGGCTTGCCCTTACACCAGTAATGACATCCCAGGAGCCGGCTGATGTATTCTCGAGCAGAATGTCGTGGGCCGTCCTCGACCATTTGGCGCTCTCGCGTAACAATCGTAGTTCCGAGTTTGATTTGACGAGTCTCATTTTGTCGATGATGTCTCTGCCGTCTAGGAATCTGGCATTACGCATCACGTTGCTCAGTGAAGGGCCACGGTATCCGTATCCACCTGCTGCTCCTTCGAAAGAGTCGGTCGCGATTCTTCCCTTTCTCAGTTCCTTCGTATTCAGGACCTTTGCGAAATATTTTATTGGATGCTCTTTGCCCGGATAATCCGGATATGAATAGACCTCATCGATCAAACGAGCGTCTTGGCGTACGTGCTCGTGTTCCAGTGCTGGGCCCATAATGAAAATAGGTCCGTCCTCGGGGATTAAGACAGCCAGCGGCCGCTCAGTTGGAAGGTAGCTGAATCCAGTCGCGTAGAGTATCCTTGTTGGGTCGACTAGATACAGTGCTTTCAGCCGACGCTGACTCAATTGTCGGCGAATTTTTTGAAGACGCTGTTTATGCTCCGTTTCAGAGATTACTAGTTCGGTCAATTCCGACTTACTTTCCCGGTGACTCAAGGTTCCACAAAATAAGAAGCTTTACGGGTTCTTCGAGGACTCGATGGTTCTGGCGAGTCTGCTTTACTAGAATCTCTCTTTCGATTCGCGCGAGCATGTATTCCCAAAAAGCCCTTTCACGTCGCGAGGCTGTGTGGAGTACAGGTGAAGGCACTCCGAAAGTCTTCTTTCACGTCTTAAGACAAGTGAATCAGCCCCCCTTTTTTCACAATTTTATTTTCTAAAGCGCCCTATTTTGGAAGGGAACTGCCTCTAATCGTTCATTATGCTAGGAAAAGCATTTTGCGGAAACGGGTTTATTCATTTAAACATAGCGGAATTTCACGAGGAGAGCATCGGGGGCCAGAAAAAGCGAGCTCCGATTGCCAATCAGGGCTCAAAATGAACGAGTTCTGCCACAAATGCGATTGGTAGGCTAGATTTTGTTAAGCGGGGGTGTTTTGAACACGCGTTCGTCTCCCGGAACAGGAAGTATGAATATCCGGCCCGAGAGGTCAGGTCTTTTGGGTTCGCGATCTAAGATGCTTGAGAAACGCTAGGTCTGCCAAGGCGATCTCAGCTGAGTATCGGACGTCCTCGTCCAAATCCTGTGCCGCTTTCTGAAGCCCTGACCTCGCCCGCTCGTCTCCAATTGACCCCAACGCCACGGCCGACTCATGCCGAACAAGGACGCTGTCGTCCTGCTCCATGGCTTCGATCAATGCTGGTACTGCCGATTTGAATCCCAGCTGGCCCAGAACGAAAGCAGCTTCATGCCTAACAAGAGGACTTGCATCCTCCCGCAGGACCTTTGCTAATGGTGACACTGCTCCTTCGTCTTTTAAATCTGCTAGCATGCACACCGCGTGCACTCTCAAGAATAGGCTCGGTCGACTCTCCAATACTTTTGGAAAAAGCCCACTCCATCTTCTCCAGAATCTGAAAGTCCTTCGAATAATCAACCGCATCCTTCAACCTAGGACTTGTCTCCACTTATAACATCCCGAAATCTGGGCGATTATTCGCGATATTTCAATTCTTGTTGGAAACATCTGGCTTTGACTCAGATTCTGATCCCATTGCTTTCTCGAAGCATACAGAACAATAAGGCCCGTCGTATGGACCGTGCTTGGTGCATGATTGCCTCCTCTTACCGGCTGGCCAGAGGAGTCTTAGTCTACCTTTTTTCTTTCGCGAGTTTGACGTGTCTCAGCCCTAGACCCTTTCGGGGGATTCTGATGGCAGTAAGATGTCGTGAGGTCTGGCTTCTTCAGAGCCGGATTGAGATATCGCGGCCAGTCTTGCCTTCTCCCATAGCTCCGGCACCTTTCGAGCACCAGCATAGCCCATCGAAGCCTGTAACCCGGCAGTCAATTCTTGGATCACGACGTTGACTTCGCCTTTGTACGGAACCCAACCCTCGACTCCTTCCGGCAGTCCCTTTGAAGGAGCACCATATCGATCCGTTGCTAATCTCTTAGCCATGGCCGATGGACTCCCCATTCCTCGGTATTGCTTGTAGTATCGGCCACCTATAGCGATCAAAGTGCCAGGAGCCTCTCTGCATCTAGCGAATAGGTTCCCGATCATCACTGCAGACGCGCCCAAAGAGAGGGCAACAGCAGCGTCGCCCGGGCCCCTTATTCCGCCATCGGAGATGATCGGAACCTTCGATCCATAAGTCTGGACGGCGTCTGCGACCTGTGCGGTTGCGTAAACAGTAGGAGAGCCTGCTTTCGTCGACTCCAGTGTCGTGCAGATCGAGCCTGAGCCTATTCCTACCCTGAACCCTGCGATGCCTTCCAATTTCGTTAGGGCATCCTCGGCAGCCTTGTATGTACCGATGCTGCCAACGATCACATCTGCTTCGACCTCTTCAAGCATCTTCTTGGTCGAGTTGAATACGTTCGCATTGTGGAAGTGTGAGACGTCAATTACAAGTATGTCAACAATTTCGTCAAGCATCTTTGCTCTCTTGAGGTCGAAGGGAGAGACTGCGGCACCGAGGAGTAGCTGGCCGTTTTCGTCACGGGCAGCGTTTGGAAAGCGTCCTCTCAACAACATGTCTTTGATCGTGATCAATCCCTTCAGCCTTCCTTGCTTGTCGGTCAAAGGAAGCTTCTCGACTCTGTGCTTGTGAAGAAGCTCCTTCGCCCCTTCGATATTGGTGTCTTCCGGGGCAGTTACTACCTTCTTCGTCATAACATCCTTGACGAGAAGTCCAGGGTCCGCGAACCTAACGTCTCTACCCGTAACTATCCCAACAAGGGTCTCGCCCTCAACAACTGGCAGTCCGGAAATGTTGTGCTTCTGCATTAGTTCAGTTGCATATCTGACGGTCTCTGCGGAGCTTATCGTGATAACGTCCTTTATGATCAAGGATTCCGCCCGTTTCACTTTTCGTGCCATCTCCACTTCCTCCTCCGCCGTGCAGTTTCTGTGAAGTACTCCTAATCCGCCGAGCCTGGCAAGGGCGATAGCCATGTCGCTCTCGGTCACAGTATCCATCGGACTGGAGATGAAGGGTATGTTGATCGAGTGATGGAGAGTTGCTAGGGTAGACAGTTCCACCTGTGACGGCTCAACCTCCGTCCAACCTGGCAACAAAATTAGATCTCGAAAAGTTACAGCGAGGTCGGTCTGACTCGCCTTAGCCCGGAATCCTTCTCCCTGTATAACTCCCATATTCCACATGCACTCTGGCCTTAGAAAAGCCTTTCCGCAGTGGGAGCAACGTTCAGGAGGCCAGGATCGATCTGATAAGTCACTTCGAGGCCGAACTCGATCGAGCACGTGCAATGACAATGAGCATAGTCAAGGATCCGAGCCTCGCCGCTACGGGCAGAGTGAAAATGAAATGGGCACGCGACAACATGCCAGTCCTCGCCCGAATCGCGAAGCGATTCGCCGCGTCGAAAACCTTCAAAGGACATCGAATCGGAATGTGCCTCCACTTGGAAGCAAAGACTGCCGTACTCGCCGAGGATTTCCTAAGGAGCGGCGCCGAACGCGTTGCGATAACCGGCAGTAACCCGCTTTCGAC
>Ga0209376_1004237_pt1 | contig 12552 bp, 13 predicted proteins | sample GraSoiAngelo_134_FD_185891 | JGI IMG/M metagenome (GOLD analysis project Ga0209376, IMG submission 185891) | Grasslands soil microbial communities from the Angelo Coastal Reserve, California, USA - 14_0929_05_30cm (SPAdes) (version 2) | ecosystem: Environmental > Terrestrial > Soil > Grasslands ... | reverse complement strand
CTTGGACTAAGGTTGTTGTACAAGGAGGATGACGACCAGTGGTGTCAACTGGCCTTTCCGAAAGGGGAGACCCGTCTCGCGCTGTACCACCGGGATGGACTTGACTCGAAAATTCGGAACCGTTGCATACCCGATATCCAAGTGGACAACCTTGAGTCTGCGGTCAAGGAGTTGCGAAGCCGTGGGGTCAGCTTCCAGGGCGACATCCGCGGTGGAGACGAAGGTTACCGCATCATAAGCCTTCTGGACCCAGAAGGAAACGAACTGCAACTCTACGAATACGCCAAGACTAAGGCCTAACTCAAGAGATCAGCGGAGAAAAACGGTCGAGTACCCCATAGGCCCACCCGGAAGGTGGAGATTGAATTCATCCTCATAAGACCATTAGCCAGAACATTCACGATTAAGGCGAGTCCAGAAGGGTCTCGAACTGGGAAATCGACTCGCTATGATTTTTACGTAAGTCCGGGCGGGCCCACCGCATACGCATGGCGAATAGTCGCTGTTCCGTACTCGTGGTCGCTTTGAGAATAGATTTAGCACGAGAGGCAGACCGGTCTGGACCACAGTTGATGATTCGGACCCCCTGCAGCCACTAAACGCCATCGGGATTCGATACAGGATTCTAACTGTCGCCAGGCGCGCAGAGCTTGACAAGGTTAGGACTCGCAAGTCGTTGGGGAATGTGTCTGTCTCACACGAGATTCACCCTTACGTCTTCTGGCGGTGGTGGAAGTTCCAGATGCGGATAGCGGGTGTAGTTGACAGCGGACTCTTGGAGCACATGATGGGCCATCATAATCTGAGGTTGATGCATGGTGCAGCCTACGACGAGTTCGACCCAGATTACATTCGGAAGGAGTATTCAAACGCGGAGTCGTATCTGGGCAGTGACGACCGACCTGGTTTCTCATGGAGTCGAAAATGCCTGGCACTCTGGCGAGCTCGTACCCCGACTTGAAGCCGCCCCCGACAGCAATCCCCCAACGAAGTATCGCCGACAATTTTCAAGGTGGATGTCTCGCCAATTGAAAGAATATCTGGTAAGCTGACTCTAGGCAGCCCAGCAGGGGCGAGACATAAATCATCAGACTGACTTAGCATTCTATCGTCTGATGGCGGAGAGAATTCTGATGCGACGTCGTAGTTTGTTATTAAGCGGAGTCGGACTGGCCGCCGTGCTCACTATCGGCTTATGGCTCGGCATCGCCGTTCAGAATGGAAGCGAGATAAGGCTCGATGTTTCTCTGAATCCCAGCTCGGTGCCGCAGGGGCAGACAATACACGTTTCCATGACGGCCCGAAATAATCTCCCACTGTCAAACGATCCGCCAGAATCCAGGGCTTGGCCAGTTGAGAACATGTCGATGGGCGGTGGCGGTTGCGCCAATGGCCCTATTGCAATCGCCGTCTACTCCGGAAGACTGACGGTCCAGAATTATTCCAGCGGCAGGTGGCTGAACATATTCGACTCTTTCCATCTCGGCCGGCCCTTTATCTTTCCTCTCGGAAGTCCGTTTTGCCCGGTGACGCACTTCCGGTTCTGGCCGCTCGAAAGTATTAGGAGAGACGTTGATCTCGGGGGTGAGTGGACTTTGGCCGAGGTGTACTCTCAGAACGGTGGAGGTATGTACTACACGAGCTTTCTGCGTCCTTTCTTACCTGGTGTCTACACTCTATTCGCCGGAGACGTCTGGGGTCACTTCGTCATCAGATACTTCACGGTTCTATCGTCTTAAACGGCTTTTTCGAATCGACCGGTAAGAGAGCGAATATCCACGAACGTGGACAAATCCGGGGTGCTAGTGAAGTGAGTGTTAAGCAAGGTCGTCCGTGTTGGAAACAGCCTCAGGATCCCCATTGCTGCAGTCTTCTGCAAAGCACTGGGGATTTTTGAGGGAGGTACGATTCACTTGAAGAGCACTGACCACGAGATCCTAGTGCAGAGGATGGAACCTGCTAAGACAATACCGTCAAAAAAAGGGGGATTAGCAGCTCTTCCGCGTATCTAGGCCCACTAGGCTAGCCTGTTGAATCCGGGCGGGCCCACCAAAAAATTCAGTGAATCCTTTTTGGAACGTCGTCGCCGTTACGATCCAGCCTGCTCGTACCAGCGGAGCACCCGGAGAGCGCGTAAGGTGTTCCACCGGCTCGGCCGGCCCTCGCCCTCGTCCGTCTCGACCGGCATCACGCCGGGGTACCGGGTCTCGAGCGGCCACCGCCCGTCGCCGTCCCGCTTCGACGCCACCAGTTTGATCGCATCGGCGACCCGTTCGTCGGGCGCGACGCCCGCGCTGCGCAGGTACTCAAGCCCCCGCAGCACATCGAAGTGCCACCACGTCGGGAAGGCGAAACGCGTCCACATGGCGTCGCCCTTGCGATCCCGCTCGATCACCTCGCCAGTCGACCGCCGCCGGAAGAGCCGGCGCTCGAGGAGGTACTCCTCCCCGCGGAGACGAGCCGCGGTCACGACCGGGGTCCCTTCGCCCGCCCGCTCGTGCTCGAGCAACGCCTCCAGCACGCAGATCGTCGTGTTGAACGACGAACGCGTCGAACGGTTCGGGGCTTCGCAGTTCCAGCCGCCGTCGGACAGCTGCTCGCCCAGCAACCGGTTGACGATGCCGCGGACGTCCTGGCCGAAGTAGGCGCCGGCAGTCGCGACCTGCCCGTTGATGCAGGGCTCCAGCTCGCCGGCGAAGAAGGGGTTCCGGTCGCATTCCTGCGGACCGCAACCCTGCCACGTCACGTGGTCGCGGACGAGGCCCACCGCCCGCCGTGCCTCCGGGCTCGCGGGGTCGAGACCCAGGTGGCGCAGCAGCCACAGGACGTGCATCGTGGAGTTCCACCCGCGATTCCAAGCCGCGCCTCCCCACCGGCCATCGGCGTCCTGCAGGCCGAGCAGCCGTGCGCCCCAGCCCCCGGTGGCGACCCGTGCACGCTCGGCCGCGACCTCATCCGCCGGCGAACCTGTCAGGTCCCGCATCACCTGCCAGCGGATCGACGGGTCCGAGTCGAGCAGCCAGTCAACGACGCTCATAGATCTCCCTCCCGCAGTGGAATGCATCCGCCTATCGGCACCATGCTCCTGCCGAGTGCTTTTGACAACCCAGACCTCTTCATCGAAAGTGCCCAAGAGCCCATACCCACAGTTCTACTTTGAAGCAAAGCAAGATCGCCGATAATCAACATTAGCATATTTCCAAGCAGACCATAGCCCAAGAAGCCTCCTAATTTACGCAAATCCGCAAGGGTTTCGAACAGGAAGAATGGATTCGCTTAGATTTTCAAACGAATCCGAGTGGGCCCACCATACCTCCATGTTGTTGCGCTGCGATATATCGGAGCCCAATATTTTCGAACCTCGAAAATATTCCCGGGCTAAACATCCCTTTTATGCAAAACACGCAACCTCAACTCCTAGTGATTATCATTGTCACAGCAACACGTATCATCACGGTCAGTTCTCGAAGCCACAATTCTCCTAACCGCTATACTCCTGGGCGCCAGCACATTACTCATCCCTAGCGGCCGGGCTGCGTCCCCCTCCAGCGGAACGATCACCGACACCTCCACAAGCACCAGCTGGACGGGCCAATTCTACGCGGCCAGTTCCGTAGCCCTCCCCGACCAGTGCCCACCCAGCATCGACCCGTTCAACCTCATCTGCGACCACTTCTTCCTCACCCTCAACCTGCCCGGAGGCGCCACCTTCTGGCAGACACACGTGGGCTCAGTAGTCATAACTATCCAGTGGACCAGCAGCGACAACGACTTCGACCTCTACATTTACCGTCAGAGCGACGGACAACAAGTCGCCAGCTCCGCTTCAGGCGGAACAGTAAGCGAACAAGTAGCACTCCAGAGTCCGCTGCCAGGCACGTACGAGGTCAGAGTAGTACCCTTCCTAGTCACTCTCTCAGACTATGCCGGCACCGCACAACTCTTCTCCGTTAACCAACCGCCCACTCAAAACCCAACCTTTCCAACCGGCGGCTTAGCCTTCAGCCCTGCAACAATCGTCGACCCACAACGCACTGAAGGAGAACCGCTGAACCACATCGACAAATATGGCAACATTTGGGAGACAGGACCCTGGGGGTTCAGCACCGCCCAGGGATTCGTTGCACGGTCCACGGACAACGGCGACAGCTTCCACATTGTCTCGCCCAACGGATTGAGGCCTAACCCTGCTGCATCCGGTGGTGGCGACACTGACATCATCACGGATGACCAGGGCTTCACGTATTTTGCGGACCTGGAAGCCTTGGCAGATGTCGGCGTCGCGGTTTCGAACGATGGCGGAAACAACTGGAGAGAGAATTCTCTATCGGTGCTTCCAGGAGCAGACAGGCAGTGGCTCGCCATCGACAACGGCCCCACCAACTCCGCGTCCGACAACACGGTCTTCCTCGCATTCAACCAACAGGTCTTCGGATGGCAAATCCTCTCCTCCCCTGGATCCACAGGATTCACCGACCCGACTGGCGGTTTCTTGTACACGAACGCAGCGGGCAGCCCCACAGCTGCCGTCACAACGGATGACCGCTGCGGAAGACTTCTCTTCGACCCGTTCAACAGAATGGTCTATCTTCCCTGCAACAACGGCGACCACGTAGACATCTGGAAAGCCCACGTCGACCCTGGCCAGAGAACAGGCCTACAGTTCAGCCTCGGCACAACACCCGCCAGCCCCGGCGGCCAAATCGGACTCGGACGCCTCTTCTCGGATGTGGCAGTGGACACGGCCGGCAACATCTACGCCGTCTGGGTGGACATCCGCAACAACAACGTATACTACAGCGCATCGCCAAGCGCCGGGGCAAACACGGGCAGCACTTACTCTTGGACTACACCAGTCCAGATCAACGGCGACCCTGCCAACAGCAACGTCATGCCCTGGGCCGTGGCTGGAAGCGCTGGAATACTCGACATTGCATTCTACGGCACTGATATCCGCGGCGACCCCAACACCTTCCCGTCATGGTACAACAACCGCATAGCAGCCACCACGGTCAAATGGTACACCTATCTTGTCCAAGTACGCAACGCAATAACAAACACGCCCACAATCAACCAGGTCAAAGCAAGCGAGCACCCCACAGACTACGGCCAAATCTGCACCGGAGGCCTGGGCTGCACAACTAGCGGCGGAGACAGAACACTCGCCGACTTCTTCACACTAGCAATTGACGCAAACGGAGCAGCCCGGATAGTCATCAACGACCTGACAAACCAGCACCACGGCGCATCACTCTTCCAGCTCACACAAACCGCCGGCCCATCAGCCCTCGGAACAACCCTTACACCCTCGACATCAAACACTGCCACGGGAGTCACAGATCCATCAGGTGACGCCCAGGTCCTACACTACTCACCAGCCGGAGCAGGCGCCAACCAACCCGCCCTCGACCTAGTATCACTCCAACTCTCCCAACCCAACCAAGCACACCTAACAGTAACTCTCACCCTCCAAAGCCTCTCAAGCCTCCTACCACCACCAGGCACCACAGGACTACTCTGGCTCACACGCTGGCAATTCCTGTCAACTGGCGACACCGGAGAAGAATCCTACAGAATCTTCTACCTGGGAGCCAACTCGACAGCAGGCCAATCACCCGTCTTCTTCGCCGGCACAGGAACCTCCGCCACACCCACCGGAGTAATGGGTAATGGCTGCATCACCAACACACCCCAAAACTGCAAGGTGATCCTCTACCCGAACGAAATATCAGAAACAGGCAGCATCAACGCAGCCAAGAACACTATCACCATAACCGCACCTCTAACTGACATCGGCAACCCTATCAGAGGCGACATACTCTACAGCGTAACAGCACTCACCTTTGCCTTCACAACACCCAACAAGATCTTGACTGACGCGGACGCAACACGAGTCTTCGACTACGTGCTAGGAAAAGGCCCACAGCCAACCTGCCCGCAGGGCTCGACGTGCAGAGTCACAGGCGGCGGCTACATCTTCGTCGACCAACAACAAGACCACGGAACCTTTACGATAGAGGTGACAGTCGACCCCACAGGAAGAATACACGGAAAGGCCGCCTACAATGACCCTGCAGCGGGCCTAGACTTTAGAACCATCCTCATCACTAGCGCCACATTCAACCGCAACGCTGCTACAATATCAGGCAACGGCGCAGCAAACAATGTCTCGACAAACTTCTCCATCGGCGTACAAGACAACGCCGAACCGGGTGCCGGACAGGATACTTTCAGCATAAACCTCCAAACAGGATATTCAAAATCCGGAGTCCTGCAAGGAGGCAACATCCAAATCCACTAGACACCGCCTCCAAACACCCCCCAATTTTTTTGGCAATTTTCCCGGCTAGACGCTGCCCTTCTTCGTTGTCTCGACGAAGTCTTAACTCCATCCAGCACTAGGACCACAGCTCCGAGCCAAGCTCCCATCTGTTCAATAATTTCTCCTACTAACTGGCGGCTCCAAGAAAGATGGCTATTGAGCTGACAGTGTAAATGCCATACCGGTATGTTGAATCCCGGCGGCCCACAAAAAAATTCGGCGAGTCTTTTTGCTTTGACAACCCGGTACGGGCTCATGAGCACTCTCGATGAAGAGATCTGTTGGAGGAGACAAAGCTCGGGCGGGGATGGCGCACAACGCTCTCAATCCCATTCTAGTACAATTTTCACCCAGAGGGTCCCTCGGAAAACACGCCTGTTTGAGAAACAAGACTAACCGAAACATTTGTTCGCAATCCCTACTCCATGTCGACTCTTCTAACCCTCTCATGGGGTTAGCTCAAGCTTGAGTTCCTGCAGCTGTGAATCGAGTCTCGAGGCCATCTCACGGACGTCCTGCGAGTCGCGCAGAAGCTCATCAATGGTCGTACTCAGCGCTCGTAGGAGTCGATTTTTGTCAAGCGACCCCACGAGTGTTTCCGCAAACGGTTTCAGGGTTTCCGGGGGTAAGTCATCGAACCCTCTCCCGTAGGTGGTCTTCAGATTTCGATGAAGACACGCGAGGGCAAGTGTCTGATCACGCGCCGCACTGATTGAATACTCAGCTTCCCACATCCTCCCACGGGCAATGCAAGCATGCGCATGTAGCAAATAAACAACCGCAAGCCCGAAGAATTGCTCTGGGGAGGACCGAACTTGTTCCCTTTCAAGAGCGTTCCCAAACAGCAAATCATACTTTAGACCCTTAACCAGAAACTTGTTCCCAGGAGTGAACGACAAATCTACTTGCAGGTTGTTTGGCAGCAGAAAGACTCTGTAAGTAGTGGATAGGTGTGGAAGATCGAATAGATGGACAGCCCCGAACTCGTTCTCAAGACGAGCTTTCCAATCTGTCATCACATCGTCCATCGACGCATTCTCGGCCAGCCCGAACGTTAGGTCCAAATCTGACCATTGGTCTCCACCACCTCTCGCGGTAGATCCGATCAGTGCGCCTGCGACCAATCGAGGGTCCTCCCGGCTCGCCTGCACTAGACGGGCACGAACGCGTTCGCGCTCCTCGACACTGAACATGACAAGGATCACTCTAATGTCTATAACGATCGCAGGTGCTAAACGCTTCCTCAGGAGTATTTGTTCAGCATAATCTCGGCCGAACCAGAGAAAAATGGACTTGCTTTGATTTTTACGTGAGTTCGGGCGGGCCCACTACCGTACAATGAACTCGCGCCCCCCAAAGTCCTCCAATGACTTGCAAGACTTGTGGGCAAGCGATTACCTTTCCAAATAGGCAGGCGTATCCTATGACTGAGAGAGAACGTTCAGATGTCATCGAACGTTTTCGCCACATTGCCGAGACTGATTCCCGAGTCCTCGCCTCATTCGTCGGAGGATCTCTGGCAGCCGGAACCGCTGACGCGTACTCGGATATCGACATCTACTTCGTGGTCGACCCCTCCGAGTACGACAGCTTCCACTCGGATGTTGCCTCACTCCTCAACACCTTCGGCCCTCTGGTCTACTTCGACCGACACAACGATTTCGGGTTCGACCTGGTGCTGTTCATGTTCAAGAACAATGTGAAAGGTGAGCTGGGGCTAGGAACAACACAGAACCTGAAGAACATGCATAGAGGCCCGTTCAAGGTGCTTGTTGACAAGACTGGAGTTATGGACAATGTGGAGTTCCCTCTGCCACCCCCATTGACAGGGAAAAACCTCCGAGACTATGTGGAACGACAGCTGCGGTGGTACTGGTATTGGTACGGTCAGCTGCTCACGTCGTGTGCAAGAAATCATCTCTGGTCTGCTGAACTTTCACTCTCCTCCATGCGAGGGCGGGCCTTCAATCTTCTCAAGCTCGTCTACCAGCCCGCCCACCATCCCGAAGGGGTAAGGCTCGAAGCATCGATTCCGGCCATCCTGCAGAAAGAGCTGGGAGCTACTTTGGCAGCATTTACCGCAGACAGCTTCAAGGCCTCCGGTGATCGACTGACCAAAATCGTGAAGAGGGAAATCCAACCTCTTCTCCTTTCTACCGCCGCTCAGTATCCCGCCATCTACGAAACGGCGATCATGTCAAAATTCGCTGTTGGATGAATTAGGTTAGTGCGCAGACCTGATGGTTGATGACCTTCGCCTTGCGATAGGAATCGGAAATTCTGCACCATCGCTAGCGTGTAACTGTTAGAGTTACCGGGTACGTGTGTGCTATGCTGCTGCTGGTTGCAGTTATCGTGATTGCATATGAACCCAGCGGGGTGGACCGAGACGTTGAGACGGCGAGGGTAGATCTGGAATACGGGCCAACCGTCGAAGGCAGCGATGTCGTAGGACCATGGCGGAGTAGCGGGGATACTGATGCGGAGAGGCTGACAGTTTCGTTGAATCCGTTGGTCCCATTTATTGTCACCGTGAACGTAGTGGAGCCGCCCCTGCTGACTGAACTCGAGGACGGGCTCACGGTGAGCGTGAAGTCGGGAGGCTGGGACACTTTGAATGATACGACTACTGAGTGAGACAAGTTGCCGCTAGTTCCGTAGACAGTGACATTGCCGGATCCGCCAAGGGTCCCCGCGTACATTGTCAGTGTCGCTTTGGCCGTCGAGTTGGGTGTGAGATCCACTCTAGTCGGACTTATCGTCCAATAGCTACACTGAAGGCTGGGGCAGAGGGGAGAGGGGGACGTGTATAGGTTGACGGTCCCGTTGAACCCGTTCAGGCTCGCCACAACTATCGTTGACGTGCCGGAAGAGCCGGCAGGGATAGTCAGACTATTCGGATTGGCTGTCATTGAAAAATCGGATGTTGAACCCGATTGGACAATGGTGAAGGCTACACTGACAGAGTGTGACAGGCTTCCGCTCGTCCCTGTTACGCTGACGACCCAGGTGCTGGCTGGACTGCCCGCGTAAGTGTAGAAGGTGAGAGTTGAGGCAACTGTTCCACCGGGCGAGAGTGTGACGCTGGATGGGTTGATGGTCCAGCCGGGGCATGACACGCAGAGAGGTGGAGGAGAGGTTGTGAGGCTTATCGTGCCACTGAATCCGTTAAAGCTTGACAGAATGATCTGAGATTTTGCCGTGGAGCCTGCCGGGACGGTCTGGTTCGTAGGATTAGAAGAAATTGTAAAGTCTGGCGGGCTTGAAGACACGACTGTAAACGTTACTGGCGCATTGTGGGATAGGCTGCCGCTTGTGCCCGTTACGGCCACATTGTAGGTGGCAAGCGGTGTCTGGGGATACGTTTGTATCGTGAAACCTGCGGTGGCGTTCTGGCTCGAATTCAAGTATACACTCATCGGGTTTACTGAATAGGTTGGGCATCCGATCGCCAGACAGGAAACTGGGGGTGTGAGGCTTACGTTGCCTTGGAACCCGTTGATACTGGTGAGTATTATGAGCGATTTTCCGGCGGACCCTTGCATGATCGTGAGCATGTTCGGGTTGGCCGACATGGTGAAGTCGGGAGTCCTGCCAGAGGAGACAATTTTGAAAGCTACGCTGACCGAGTGGGAGAGGCTCCCGCTATTTCCGTACACTGTGATGTTGCCAGCGGCTCCTTCGCCCCCAGCAAAGATTGTGAGAGTTGCAGTTGCCGTCGAGTTAGGGGCGACGATTACGTTGGATGGGCTGATCTCCCACGTAGTGCACTGAGGGCTTGGGCAGAGGGGTGATGGCGCGGAGAGGCTGACGGACCCGTTGAAACCATCTATGCTGACGAGAGTAATCGTTGACGTCCCCGAGGAACCTGCGGGAATCGAGAGAGTGTCAGGGTTAGCGGACATGGTGAAGTCTGGCGTGGTCGATATGACCTGTGATGCAGTAGATACTGCGGTCGTAACTATGATTCCGGCTAAGAGTGTGAGGAGTAGACAGAGGGGCAATGATGCCAGCCTCATGGATAACACTAACACCAGACTTGCGGACGAGTTTAGTAAATTAGACTTTCGATTTCATACATCACAATCGAACACAATCACTTCACGATTCTTCTCGCCATGGTTGCTGAATCGTTGCGGGCCGAAGGTGAATCCTGCAAAAGTTACTTTTCAGCTATCTTTTTGTGAGTACGTCACCCTATGTCTTCGCAGCCGAGGCGAAAAAAGTAGAATAGCCTCAACCTCTCGCTGGAACCCTCGATCCGGATGACTGAGCCAAAAGCGATACGTAGCGATCACGTAGCAGACCACCCAGCCTTCAGAGCATGGGCTCGAGTCCACGGCAGCCAAGCCGCCCCCACGAAGATTGAGGTGCTCAAACAGACAAAAAGAAAGACAATGGTCTGCCGGCTGTCTGGCTTAGGAAAGGAGATGGAGAACGTAATCGCAAAACGCTCCTTCCGGCACTACATAGGGGTGGAGCGTATAATCTACGCAGAGATACTACCTTCTCTGCCAGCCACCTCGTTAAGGTACTATGGGTCAACCGAAGACGATGACCCCAATTATGAATGGTTGTTCATTGAGGACGCAAACGGTCGCGCATACACCTCACGTTTGAAAGCGCACCGCATCGCGGCCGGACGCTGGCTCGGGATTCTGCACACATCCTCAGCTTCCCAGGTCGATATGCTTTCCAGATTACCTGAACGAGGCCCGGGGCATTACTTGGAAGCTTTACGATTTGCGCGTCAATGGATAGAGAGGAGCCTCAACCTTGAACTCGGATTGGAGGACTTGGACTCCCTACAGATGATTATCTCGGACTTTGATCGCCTTGAGGGGCAATGGAGTGAGTTGCTAGAGTTCTGCGACAAGCTACCCCTAAGTCTGGTTCATGGAGACTTTAAGGAACGCAACATCAGGATCCGAGCCGCGGCACATGATAGAGGGGTACCTATCCTCGTCGCGTTTGACTGGGCGGAGGCTGGCAGGGGCGTACCGCCTGTTGACATGCTGGGAAGATTCGGCCACGGAGTATCCCGTTCCAGCGAGCCGGATATCTACACCTACTGGTCGGTCGCGCGGAAACTTTGGACGCTTCCAAGCATGGATACAATGAAGAGGTTTGAGACTGTCGGCAAAACATTCAGGGCAATATCAGCTTTCGCATGGGAATTCTCTTTCGGGAAATCACCGATTCCTCGTGAATCCAGCCTAGCAAAGGCCGAATCGAAGGTGGACATGTGGCGTTTGCGACTCTATGGGCAGTGGCTTGGTGAATGCTTGGAGGAGGTTAGAAGATTTTGATTTCGGGGGTCACTCATATCCAGCGTTGCGAGGCCGTACCGGGTCCACCATCGATCCTCGACTCGACCCGCTTAACAGTGGAAAACCAATCTGGACAACAGATTTACGGCTGTATCCGTGATGTCTGTCCTTACCTTTCGTAATCCCAACCTGCGTGCGTGCAGATTACAGATCGGTCACGAATGCGAAGGGATTGTCGGCCGATATCCCTGCACCCGCCGTCTACGTCTCTGAAGCTGTAAAGCTCAGTCGCCGTCGACGGGCTGCCAGCCATGATCGTGGACGGTGTGGCTAGCTGCTGGTGAATTCGTTGTAGATGATGCTTCGGTTGATGCGCGTCATGCCATCTTCCTCGTCAGTGAAAGTATCCCGAATCCCTTCTGCTCCCGCTCGATGGGGGCCTTCCTTCGACGGCGCGCTCCGCCGCGTCGTAAAAGTAGCGCGCCAGGAGAAGGGGTGCATCCGGGACCCCCTTGTACCCGGGGATACTGTCCATGTCCACGACGTACGCCTTCCCGTCGCTCTCGATCACGTCCACGCCATAAAGGTCGATCTCGAAGGCCCGGCCGCATCGCCTGGCGATATCGCTCAGCTCCGGCGTAAGTGTGAAGGGCTCGCCCAGCTTCTCTTCCTCGGTCCGGCGTGGAAACACCTTCTTGACCCCGAAGAGCTGCCCGCCGATCGCGTAGATCTTGCAATCGCGGCCTTGGGGGGGATGGTAACGCTGGGCGAAGACGGGGTCACGACCCAGCTCCACCTGCGCGAGTTCGGCGGGAGTCCGGACGATTTTGATCTGGCCTCCTTCCTGGTAGGGCTTGATCACGAGCGGGCCTTCCTCGAGCAGTGGAGCGAGTTGGCTGGGGGTCGAGGCCACGTAGGTGGTGGGCGTTGGCACGCCTGCGAGCTGGAGGACTCGGGACT
>Ga0209376_1004236_pt1 | contig 12552 bp, 14 predicted proteins | sample GraSoiAngelo_134_FD_185891 | JGI IMG/M metagenome (GOLD analysis project Ga0209376, IMG submission 185891) | Grasslands soil microbial communities from the Angelo Coastal Reserve, California, USA - 14_0929_05_30cm (SPAdes) (version 2) | ecosystem: Environmental > Terrestrial > Soil > Grasslands ... | reverse complement strand
GAAGGACGCGTAATCAACGGAGGCGATCTGACCTCAGGAAAAGGGGTCAATCTTCCCCGGCTTCGAATCCGGGTTCCCGCAATAACAGGAGAAGATAGGGAACACATCAAGTTCGGATTGGAGAACAAAGTCGACATCATTGCCGTGTCCTTTGTCCAGAAAGTCGATGACATAAGAGCAGCGAGAAAGGTCGCGGAGGCCGACGGCCACCGGGTATTCGTTGTCGCGAAGATAGAGAAGAGAGAGGCAGTGGACGATCTCGGGGAGATCGTCCAGGAGGCAGACGGGATCATGGTTGCGAGGGGCGACCTTGGGGTGGAGCTCAAACTCGAGCTTGTCCCGATAATACAGAAGAGAATCATTCACGAGAGCAACCGGCTCGGAAAACCGGTGATAACGGCGACCCAGATGTTAGAGTCAATGGTCTCCCTACCGACACCGACCCGAGCTGAGGTGACGGATGTCGCGAACGCGATCATTGATGGCACGGACGCGGTAATGCTCTCTGAAGAGACAGCGATCGGCAAGTATCCCGTCGAAGCGGTTCGGATCCTGGGAAGGGTCGCGGAGGAGACGGAGCGATTCCTTCCGAAGGAGATCTCAGCCCAACGTAGAGGATGGTACGAGCACGGCCAAGCCGACGCGCTAGCATTGGGAGCTTGCGAAACGGCCCTGCAAGTCTCCGCCTCGGCAATTGTCGCACCAACCCGCACCGGCCGAACCGCCCGTCTTGTCTCCAAATACCGACCTCCGCTTCCGATCATCGCCCTGACTTCTCATCCGGAGGTCCAACGGCAACTATTACTCTCCTGGGGAGTTCAAGCTCTTCTAACTAAGGAGTTCAACACGAGCGAGGAGATCTTCGGTGAAGCGGAGAAAACGGTTGTTAGAACGAGACTTGCCAGGAAGGGCGATAGAATCGTAATAATTGCTGGCGACCCCAAAGGCCCGTCTGGCAAGACAGAAATTCTCAAGGTCCAGACTATAAGCTAGACTCTGTCGACGCTGATTGTTTTCAAAATGCGAGTCTGATCTCCAAAGGCTTTATTGGTACCGATTCAGGATGAAACGCTTCCCTGCCAAGAGGACTCTTACCAATGCGAGACCATCGACCTACAAATCCCGAAATGCTCAATACGATAAGCTATCTCAAACGCGCTAGCAGGCAACATCAGGCCCCGCTCTGGCTAACGGTGGCAAGTTTTCTGGGTAAATCTCGAAGAACCAGAATCGTCCTCAACCTTGGGCAGGTGTCGAGACTCGCCAAGCCTGGAGATGTGATCGTGGTACCGGGAAAGGTTCTCGGATCAGGAATCCCGAAAGAGAAGCTCACAATTGCAGCATTCAAGTTCTCTCCGAGAGCACTTGTGAAGATCGAGAAGGCAGGGGGAAGGTGCATTCCCTTGTTTCGGCTCATAGAAGAGAATCCTCAAGGTACGAATGTTAGGCTTCTACGATAGAGTAGCCTCACCGGTTTCTCCGTCTTCGAAGGATGAAATATAGTCGCTCTCCAACGCCAAATCGTAGGGCCGGTAGTCCAGCCTGGTAAGCATACAAATGCGCAGAACGGACGTCGCCCTCACACGGCGAAGGTCGTGGGTTCAAATCCCTCCCGGCCCACCAAAGATTCGACTCGCAACGAAAAGATGAAGTGCTAGAATGAGCTCGATCGACGCCTTTCTTTTCGATCTTCTGAAAGCGACCGTTGCCCTATTCGTAATAGTCGACCCCGTGGGGCCCGTTCCAATCTTTGCTGGACTGACAAAACCGATGAGTCTTGATGAGAAGCGGAAGGTTTTCAGAACGGCTGCAATTATTGGAGCCGTATTGCTTGCGGTTTTTGCCCTGGTCGGGCAAGAAGTCCTGCTGCTGTTCGGAATATCCTTGGAGAGTTTTCAGATTGCAGGTGGTCTGGTTCTTCTCTTGCTGTCAATTGAAATAATATTTCGCGGAGAACGTTTCGACAAGCTAGCTCTTGTTTCCGCCGAGGAGACGGCGGTTTTCCCAATAGCTTTCCCGCTACTGGTCGGTCCGGGGGCGATTACCTTGACGTTGATCTCGATTCAATCCTTCGGTATCACTGTTGCCCTTTTTGCCATCGTAATCGTGATGTTTGCTAGCTGGGTCGTTCTGAGGCAAGCCGATAGAATCTATCGCATGCTAGGCAGGACCGGTTCTGCTGTCATAGCCAGAATAATGTCTCTTTTCATAGCTGCTATCGCTGTGCAATACATTCTTGCCGGAATACAATTCTACTATCCACCACGATAATGAGTTGAAAAAGTTAGAGGCTAGATCTTTGCGAAGCCGGCTCGCTTGAGTTGTTTGTATAGGAAGAAGACGACTATCGCGATGATGATGAAGTACAGGACTTGAGAGATGAAATCGCCGTAGAGGAAAGCTGCTGGTTTCTGCGAGATTGGAGACGTAACAGTGGCGTTCAGAGAAGAGAGGTTCCCGCTAGGAAGGAATATTCCGACCAACGGATTAATGAGATCTTTAACCAGCGCATTTACAACCGCGGAAGCTGCGGCGCCGATGATGAAGGCAATTGCAAGCCCGATGATACCGAATGTCTGAAGAAAGTCCATGAATTCCTTGACAAATCCTTTCTTCTTCTCTGTGGATTTCTCCATCTTGTCCAATCTCGAAAAACCGTTTTCCAGACTGATGCTCAATCTATTTAGCGGTTTATGGTAGTAGTTGGACTACAGAAAAAGTGAGTGCGAGGGAGATCTTTCTGATCTTGGGCTAAGAATCTTACTTTCTAGTCTCTATGCTTCGTTTCCCAGCCTTCTGGATCAACGACAACTTTCTCGTCCTTCTGTTCTTTCCGGGATGTACGAATTCGTCGGCGTTGTTTGATTGCGTAGACGCCGAAAATTGAAACCCCAAGGCCAAGTACTAGAAAAGCAAAGGAGGCGGTTGAACTGCCACAGTTGCCGATAATGTTCTCGGAACAGTCAGAGTGTCCAGAGATAACCGTTCTCGAATTGAAGTTCCCTCCGAGGTTTTCCATGAATCGCAAACCAGTGCTCCCATGCATGGTCCACGAGCTGCTGAAAGACTTGAACAATGAGATCTTTTCTCCCGGACCAGTAGCGAACGTCATCGAGTCGGTCAGAGATCTGAAGAACGAAGTCTGCTCTGCAGAACCTGAAGTTGAACCTACCGAAGCACTTAGGTAAATAGCGCGGCCTCGAAAGAAAGAAGCCACAAGACTCAGCGAATCACTCAGAGATCTGAAGAATGCGCGATTCTCACTAATACCCGAGGCTGATCCTATGGAAGCGATCAGGGTTATAGAGCGACCTTTCAAGATGGAAGTCGCAAGACCCAGAGAAACATTCAGAGGCCGGAGGAGCGAAATGTGCTCCACGAATGTTGATCCTGATCCTAGCGAATCTGTCAAAATCCAAGCGAAACCCTTGGTCTGAGAACCGGCCGAAGTTAGAGTACCATTCAAAGACCTGAACAATGCATTCTTTTCGGCAAGACTCGAGGCCGAAGCCAAGGAACCGCTGAGAGATCTGTACAGCGAAGACTTCTCAACGAGACCTGAGACAAACGAAAGTGAAGCACCCACGGATCTGAAGAGTGAACTCTTCTCCACAAAGCCTGAGGTTGAACCGAGCGAAGCACTCAAGTTTACTGTACGTCCTCTAAAGAAAGAACTCACAAGACTCAACGAGTCACTCAACGACCTGAAGAATGAAGATTTCTCAGCGAAGACTGAGTTTGAACCCAGTGATGCAACGAGGTTTACAGTCCGTCCTCTGAACAAAGAGCTGGCGAAACCAAGCGAGTCAGACAAGGATCTAAAGAACGAAGCCTTCTCCGCAAGGCCTGAGGATGGACCCAGTGAAATCGTCAAGCCTACCATGCGTCCTCTAAACAGAGAACTGGCTAGACTCATCGAAGCACCCAGAGACCGGAACAGTGAGCTCTTCTGAGCGAGACTTGAGGTTGACCCGAGCGAAGCGCTCAGAGATTTACCAAGACCTTTAGTCTGAGAAGCAATGAGAGACATTGAACCAGTTAGAGATCTGAAAATCGAAGATCTCTCAACAAGGCTTGAGGCCGGACCCAGCGAGCCTGTCAAGACCCGGGCAAGACCCTTAGTCTCAGAGCTCGCGATACCTAGTGAACCGGAGAAGGTTCTCGACAGCGAGAGTCTCTCAGCGAAGCTTGAGGCTGAAGCCAGAGAACCGCTTAGAGTCTTGAAGAAGGAAGACTTCTCGGCAAAACCCGAAGTTGCAGTGAATGAACCGCTCAGGGATCTGAACAGTGAACTCTTCTCAACAATAATAGAGGCTGGACCGAGCGAACTGGTCAAGGATCTGAACAGTGAGTTCCTTTCGGTAATGCTTGAGGCTAAGGACATTGAAGCACTCATGGACCTGTAGAGCGAAGATTTTTCGACAAACGTGGTAACTAAAGCGAATGAACCGCTCAGGGATCTGAACAGTGAATTCTTCTCAGCAATACTTGAGACTAAGGACAGGGAACCTGAAAACGACCTGAACCAGGAAGACTTCCCAACAAGGCTTGAAGATGAGCCCAGTGAAATAGTCAAGCCTATGGCGCGACCTCTGAACAGTGAACTCGCGAAACTGAGCGAGTCAGACAAGGATCTAAAGAAGGAAGTCTTCTCAGCAAAACTCGTGGATGACCCAAGTGAAGCGCTCAAGCTTACAGTGCGACCTCTTGACAGAGAGCTCGTGAGACCCAGTGAAGCACCTAGAGACCGGAACAGAGAATTCTTCTCTGCAAGACTTGAGGCCGAAGACATTGAAGCAGTGAGGGCCCTAGCAAGACCTTTGGTCTCAGAAGCAATGAGAGACACTGAACTAGCCAGAGATCTGATAAATGAACTCCGTTCCATAAGACTTGAGGCCGAACCAAGAGAACCAGTTAACGACCTGATGAGCCCCTTGGTCTCAGAAGTAACCTGAGACAGTGAATCAGACAAGGATCTAAACAAAGAACTGTTTTCAGCGAAGAGTGAGGATGAACCAAGTGAAGCACTCAAGTCTACGATGCGAACTCTAAACAGAGAAGTCGCCAATCCTAGGGAATCAGACAAGGATCTGAAAAACGAGGATTTCTCGGCCAAGCTTGAGGCCGAACTGAGGGAATCGGTCAACGTCTTGAGGAAACTCTTAGTCTCAGAAATAGCAAGACTCAACGAGGCACTCACAGACCTGAAGAGCGAACTCTTCTCTCCAAGACTTGAAGATGAACCTAGCGAAACACTCAAGCTTTCAGCTTGACCTCCAGACCGAGAACTCGCAAGACTCAGCGAATCAGTCAGAGACCTGTAGAGCGAAGACCTTTCCGCAAAGCCTGGAGATGAACCCAGTGAACTGGTCAGCGACATAAACAATGAACTCCCCTTCGCAAGACCAGCAGTCATAATCCATGAACCAGTCAGAGTCCTAAAGACGGAAGTCTTCCTAGCAAAGGCCGATGCCAAAGCGAACGAGGAACTGAGACCCTTGACTAGACCCTTAGTTTCAGAAGCAGTAAGAGAAAGCGAACTGCTTAAAGTCTTGATGAATGAACTCTTCTGAGCAGGACCAAAGGTCGAGGATAGCGAGCCGGTCAGAGTTCTAAAAAGTGAAGATTTCTCAGCTAGATTTGAGGCTGAAGCCAGCGAACTACTCAAAGCCATGGCAAGACCCTTGACTTGAGAAGCAGCTAGACTCATCGAGCCAACAAGAGACCTGAACAGCGAATTCTTCTCAATGAGACTCGAGGATGAACCCAGCGAAGCACTCAGGCTTTCAGCTTGACCTCCAGACCGAGAACTCGCAAGACTCAGCGAATCAGTCAGAGATCTGAAGAACGAAGATGTGCGAGCGGAACCCGTAATCCAAGTTGCAGTCAGGGTGGTTGAACAAGAACGTGGACTAGAGTTGCAGATCAACTCTCCCGAATCCACATTTGCAACCATGTTACCTATTGTGATGGTCATTGCAGCCGCAAACGTTCTGAATATGGAATTCTTATCTGCAAAACTTGAGGCGGCAGTCAGAGAGCTACTAAGCAACTTGAATATTGAAGTCTTCTCAACAAGAATTGAGGCTTGAGTCAAAGAGCTGCTTAGCGACTTGAAGATTGAAGATTTCTCAGCGAAACTCGAGGCTTGAGCAATTGAACCGCTCAAGGACCTGAGGAGCGAAGTATGTTCAGCAAGAGTTGAGGCTAGAACTAAAGAGCCACTAAGACTCTTAGCGTAATCCCATCCGGGAGTTATGAAGTCCATTGCCGTGCTGACTGTTGTCTCGGTCATCGTAGTAGTCGCAGTAGTTCCAGAATATTGCCACGCAACCCAGACTTCAAACGCTAAGAAGTTACCACTTGTCCAAGTAATCTGTGACTGACTCGCGGTTGTATATGTTCTGGGTGTTGCAGTTGTCGAACTTGCTGCATTGGTTGCGGTGTCCCAATTTTTCCACAGGAGAGTTGCAGTCGTGCAACTGTTAGTAGTGCAAGACCATGCGGTAACGAAGTATCGAGCAACAGGAGTTCCAGTCGTAGAACCGACCGCTCCCGTTAGGTCGATCTGCCATGTTCCAGATTGAATGTCGAACAACCCGTTCTGAATACCAGCAACGTTGTAAACCCAACCCGTCCCACTGAAACCGTTCGCGGCAGTTGAAGGAGTTCCGGTCAGAGACGCAGAAGTCTGAGGCTCAACTTTGAAATATTTCGGAGCGGACTGAAGTGCGTCACAGATAACAATCCATTTGTTAACTTGTGCCGTAAAATCACAGCTGAAAGCGGCAGTAGTAGTAGCACTCTGGTCCTCCATTCCAAGACTACAACCAGGACCAGTTCCACATGTGGCAGAAGTCGCAGTCCCAAGAAGCGTGTATCCAGTTCCAGCAGTTGCCGTATAAGCGTTTGATGATACGACGAATCCAACTACCATATCATTCGCATTCAAAGTCGTAACGCTTGTACCGGTTGGAGGAGAAGCATTACCAGTGCATTGAGAATTAGTGCTCGCAAATCCTGCGGCTTTATCAGAAGGATTGAATGTTCCGCTTGGGTCTTCAGAACCACTGAATGCGGCGATTTGGGCGGAAGCCCCTGTTGGAGTAGAACTCAGAGTAATAGTTGTCGTAACAGAAGAAAGAGTAGCCGTCGTATGACCAATCCATTCCGTTGCAGTCATAAGACAGGAAGCAGGTGCGAGAGTAGTACGCGCTGAACCATCCCAAGTTATGCCTGGAGTAGACATGCCTGTAACGGTAATAACCAATCCATTGTTTGAAATAATTGCAATAATTGTGTCGGTAGCAGTATTCGTAGAGAGACCTGCCACAGTGAAAGTTGTTCCAGAAACCCAGTTCGCGCTCTTCACAGCATTAGCATTCGCGTCCAAAGCCGGACTTGAACCAATCGCAAGACTCGTCTCTACAGTCGAAGTCGAAGCGGTTCCAGAAGTAGTAGACAATCCTTTGCACAGTGTTCCACATGTTCCAACAGTCGTCGCGTTCGTGAAGAGAGTATGAACGTTGTTAGTTGCGTGACCAACAGGCATGCTTACAGCTGCAGCGATTGCAAGGATCAGCATTGCGATCAGTGAAACTTTTCGCGCTTCAACTCTCCCTCCAATGAAAACGGGTTGACGGTTTCCTAGCTTGGCACTGAGTCAATCAAGGCCCGGGTTCCGTTCACTGACAACGAAGCAGGCTTACGAGCGAATACGCATGTTGTAACAGGTGATGTTTGATCTTCGGAACCTGCAAGACAATGCAGCGGCTTAGCTTATGGAAAATCGAGATTGAGAAACTGGTGAAAAGAGGGGTCTCTCGGGCCTATGTCCGGCCGGAAGTGCCCTAGACTCTGAGATCACTCGGAGATTGAAACATCCGAGTTTCGGGTTTAGTCTTCTTCAGCGGAGTGCGTGGCACGTCTTAGCTCCAAGTCCAGGTTATGGTCCACGTTATCTGTATGGTGTCTCCAACCTGGAGAGTGACGGCGGTGAAAGTTGCGGCGGCGAGGTTGACTCTGGTAGCGGAGCCGTTCGCTGCTTGGTTGACTAGGCAGCTCTGGGCAACCGTTGTCGCAGCGGTAGTGTCAGTGAAGGTCTTTATGACTGTCGAGCTCTGCGGAGAATTCCCTGAAATGTCCGTCACTGCGCCTGCAGCGGCTGCGAAGCCGTTAGTCGTAAGCTCTGCACCGTTCTGACCACCAGTACCGCCTGCAACACCACAGTCGCCGCTAGTTGTTGCGGTAGTCAAGCCTGTAGACGACTGCCCAGCGGTTGGAGCGGTGGCTGTGCTTGACATGGCGATGAAGTTAAAGCTACAGGTCGCTGATACGGTACAGAAGCCTTCGTTGTTGGAAGTTACCAACTTCTCTACGTACTGTGCACCAGTGTTGAAGAGCACGTTGTGGCTTGATTGACACTCAGGAGTGCCGCCAACAGGAGTGTGACACTCTTGGAAATTCGCGTTCAGCACTTGGTAGTAGTGTCTGTTGCCCCATGGATTCAAGTTCCCAGTAGCTACGTAGCCACCGAGGATGAAACTTGTGACCACTAAACTTGTTGCCAGGAGAGCAATAGCACCTCTCTTTTTTGTCCATTCTACTTTGAGAAACTTCATTCTATTCTCTCACCTCCTTCCGACTCCTTATCTTCCCGGAGGCGCACCGGACACTCTATTCTAGCGTGTGTTACCAGACCCGACTTGAAGCGGTACTATCCTGATGGTGTCACAGAGGATTCCTCTTCGTTCCTCGGAGCCTCTTCCCATTCTTCCTTTCCTAAGGGCGTGGACTCCGGACTCGTTTTCCATGGTCCGCTCTTACCTGATGAGATTCTGATGTGCTTGTGCGCTTCACGGAGAAATGCGAACATGCTTAGACTGACAATGAACGCTAAGACAACGAGAATGAATATTGTTGGTGGCGAGAGGCTTACTACTGTTCTCGCTGTCGAGCTCGACGCGGTGGTGCCCGCGCCTCCATCACCCGCGTTGAGCGGTTTCTCAGAGATCATCCCGTCGTAGAAAAGTATCGACGCGCTGCCGATGAATAATGCTGAGAGTAGCAAGAGCCCCAACCTGAGAGATTTTTCGTTCCTCAGATCCAAAATTTGCCCTAAGCTCTTCATCTTCTATGCCTTCACCCGCTCCCCTTTTTCGGAGATTCCTCCCAGTCGTCTTCTCTCCGCTTAGAAGGCATAGACACTGGACCAGCCGACGCTAATGTAGCTATAATGGAGGAATTTCCGGTGTGCATGCGCGTCTCACGTAGGAACTCGAACATGCTTAGACCCATTGCGAGGGCTGATATTGCGAGAATCCATATTGTTGCGGGCGAGAAGCTTAGGCCTCCCCCCGTTGCAAGAAAAGATGAAACGAGAATCGCTGAGATCATGATTGTGGGCACTGTCACTGTGCCTGAGAGGATCGACGATAGAGCCATCTTTCGACGTACTGTTGCAAGATAGACGTTCATCCCGGCCGCGATGGAGATTGCTGATGCTAAGTAGGCGACGCTGATCAGGAATCGCGTTGGGTCGGTTAGGCTTTGGCCTAATATTTCCGCGTTGACGAATGCCTGATCCATTAGAAGTAGTCCAAGACCCGCTGCCGCCGCTCCCTGGAAGACGTATTGAAGAATTGATGGCAAATAGTCGTCAAGGAGGGCGCTTATGACGCTCATGGCGAGGAAGACAAATATCCCCAGCACTATGAAGAACTCTGGTACCAAGCCTGTTCTCGTCCAGGATCTAGGACGATGTCCCTAGTTCTCAATTGCGTTACTAGATCTCTCTAGGATCGCGTAGACGAGGCGTTGACCCTTGGAGGTTTCTTCGATGGTCAGATTAAGTATGCTCTCGTCCTCGATCTCAAGTAGCCTTGCAAGATCTTTTGGAATTAGCAGGTACTTGCTTCCTTTGATCTTTGTAGGTGTTAGTTGTATTGCCATTTTTTCTACCAGCCAGGCGATTGATCATAACTTAGCTCTCGCCTAGCGATAATCAGGGCGTAACTGTGAAGCTACTTTCATAGTCACAGATTTCCCGACCCTAAAACTATGGGAGAAATGACATGGAATCGGGAAGGCGACTCTTGTTCAATTCATTGTGATGTCGAAAAAATTACTGGATGTTGTCAAGTGTGGACTGTGGTTTCGGGACTCGGCCGAGAACAGACTCGCACACATCCTTGGCGCGGTTTTGGCGCCCTTAAATATGACGTACGTCATGCCGCTCTTGTAGAGAACAGAAAAAAGACGAGTAAGGCACGTATACAACACTAGAGAGAAACCGAGAGGGAGCAGGAATTGAGCCAGTTAGAAATCAAGGACTTGCACGCTTCCATTGAAGGAAAGGAGATACTGAAAGGCGTCGATTTTCAAGTCAAACAGGGCGAGATACACGCGATCATGGGACCCAACGGCTCCGGAAAGAGCACCCTAGCCTCCACAATAATGGGACACCCAAAGTACAAGGTGACAAAAGGCGACATCAGCTTCGACGGACAAACACTCTTGAACCTAGCGCCGGACGCTAGGGCACGGAAGGGAGTCTTTCTAGCATTCCAATACCCATACGAAGTCCCAGGAGTATCACTCTCTACATTCCTCCGAACAGCCTACAACTCGGTCCGACAGGGAGGAAAGAGAGGAGACTTGGGCCAAGAAATGGTCTCAGTTCTCGAGTTTAGAAAACTCTTGAAAGAGAAACTCAAGCTTCTCGACATGGACGACTCCTTCGCGACAAGATACCTGAATGAAGGGTTTTCGGGTGGAGAGAAGAAACGGTGCGAAATACTCCAGCTAGCCGTTTTACAGCCGAAAATAGCCGTTCTGGACGAAACAGACTCCGGACTGGACATAGATTCGGTCAAAATCGTCGCCGAAGGCGTGAACAAGCTGGTAGGCCCCGAAATGGGCGTCATGATCATCACGCACTACCAGAGAATCCTCCGGTACATCAAACCCAATCATGTACACATCCTTCTCGATGGTAGAATGGTGAAGTCGGGCGGACCTGAGCTCGCCGACGTTCTGGAGGCAAGGGGTTACGATTGGGTTAAAAAGGAAGCTCTGAACTAGGATTAGGTAGAGAATATGGCAATTAGTATAACCGAAAAGGCAGCGGTCAAGGTCCAAGACTACCTGAAACAGGTTAGCGACCCGTCCCTTGCCCTACGCATCTTCGTCAAAGCAGGAGGATGTGCAGGATACCAGTTCGGTCTCAAGTTGGATAAAACCAGCGACAGCGACGTCATCGAACACAAGAACGGAGTCAATATCGTCGCCGATCCGAAGAGCGCAGACCTTCTCGGAGACGCCGAGATCGACTATGTTGAAACAGAGATGGGCGGCGGCTTCAAATTCAACTTCCCTGAAAGCTACCTCACCTGCGGCTGCGGCCACAGCTTCGTACCGAAGGGCAAAGAACAGGCTACCGGGGCTCGCAGTCCCGAAGAACACCACGCCCACTACTAAGCCTCCTCTAACTTTTCCCGGACAGCTTGCCCAGAGCACTGTCAGGGGATATGCTACGCAAAAACAAGCGACAACATACATTCACGAGAAGAAACCGTACGACTCAGAAGCCTCGAGACGTAATCGACGAACTGACTCGTTTTTACAACGAGTATAATGCGAACGTTCATCGCGGAGTCTACAAGATCAGCGAAGAGGCGACTGCCGCCTATGAAGAGGCACGAGCCAAGATTGCTCGCCTGATAAACGCGAACAGTCCGAACGAGATCATCTTTGTACGCGGGACGACAGAGGCCATCAACCTAGTCGCGCAATCCTGGGGCCGGACAAACCTCGGTCTGGGAGACGGAATCATTCTTACCGAGATGGAACATCACAGCAACATCGTCCCATGGCAACTACTCGCCAAGGAGAGGGGCGCGCATCTGAAGTACGTAGGATTAACCGATGATGGCCATCTGGTCCACGAGGATTTTCGCCAACAGCTGGAATCGGGGGGAATCAAACTCGTCACCATGACTCACGTGTCAAACGTTCTGGGAACGATCAACCCAGTTCGTGAGTATATCAGAGAGGCACACAAGCAGGGCTGTCCAGTCCTTGTGGATGCGGCGCAATCTGTCCCTCACATGCCAGTAGATGTCCAAGATCTAGATTGTGACTTTCTCGCTTTCTCAGGCCACAAGATGTGCGGGCCAACGGGCATCGGTATATTATACGCCAAGAAGTCGATACTCCAAGCAATGCCCCCATTTCACGGAGGGGGAGAAATGATCCGAGAAGTCCACCTTTACGAATCGGCATGGAAAGACCCTCCCTACAAGTTTGAAGCGGGAACCACCAACATAGCTGGAGCGATTGGTTTAGGGAAAGCCGTGGATTATGTCTCAGAGCTAGGACTACGCAATATACAAGAGCACGAACAGGAATTGACAGAATACGCGCACGACAGACTCGGTAAGGTAAAGGGCATCAGAATCTATGGTCCCGAGAATCCGAGGACGAAGTCGGGAGTGATAAGTTTCAACATGGGAGACGTTCACGCTCACGACATGGCGACTCTCCTCGACGAAG
>Ga0209376_1004235_pt1 | contig 12554 bp, 12 predicted proteins | sample GraSoiAngelo_134_FD_185891 | JGI IMG/M metagenome (GOLD analysis project Ga0209376, IMG submission 185891) | Grasslands soil microbial communities from the Angelo Coastal Reserve, California, USA - 14_0929_05_30cm (SPAdes) (version 2) | ecosystem: Environmental > Terrestrial > Soil > Grasslands ... | reverse complement strand
CCTTGACGGTGGATGAGTTGTCGTACCGTGACTGGCCCGGTAATCTCGCAGGCAAGGTCCCGCTCGCCGTCAACGGTCTGGAGTTGCCCCATCAGCGTGATCGTCACCATCGTGCCGTTGTCCTCCGGTTCGCAAAGTCGGAACTGTCAGTCTCAGGCGATTGACTCATCAGGTCCGGTCTGATAAGGACAGGGCATGCAGTCGCTGGATATCCATCGTCCCGACATGCCGGATCTTCAGTTCGTGCTGTTGGTCCTGGCGCTCTGCACGTCCAGGCTTTCCTCGCTGAATGTGCCGGAATCCCTGCGAGCCATGATTTTTGATCGTTGCTGGGCTCTGGTGAATGACGGCCCGCCCCCCACCCAAGCCGAAGAACGGGTCTTGGACCTCAGGGCCGGCACCGACGTCACGCTCGATGCGATGGTCGAGACGATTCGCAGCCTCCTGACCGAAGCCGGCATACCTACTCTGCGGTGGGATCATCCACCGAGTGAACCGACCAGGTCCAGCACGCCGGAGGCTCTGCCACTGATCGAGCGGCTGCAGAAACTCTATCCCGCGCCGCCTGACATCGCAGATCGCGGCGGTGAGCCGTGATGCGGGGCTCATGGAATTACAGCGACGATGCGGACCGGTCCCCCAGTTCCTCCTTTGATTTTGATCGGCAGGGCGAAGACCGTGGCGCCTCGGGGCGGCAGCCGGTCGAGCAAGGCTATGTTTTCCAGCGCATAGACATCGGCGCTATTGAGAATCTGGTGAGCCGGGAAGTCACGGGAGCGACCGGGATCAATGCTCGCCGTGTCGATGCCCACGCCTCGAACTGCTCGCTTGGTGACCAGAAACTCAGCGGCTACTCGGGAAAATCCCGGAAAACGGAGCCCATGAGGATCGTCGGCCGCACTGCCGAGATAGCTGACTTTATCCGGCCACCGCTGCCCCCACCCTGTGAACATCAACACCAGCGCTCCGTCTTCGATCCGACCATACAGTGATTCCCAACTCAAGAGGTCGTCAACGGTCAGTTCATAGTCAGGATCGGCCTTGCATTGCGGTCGCACATCAATGACCACGGCCGGGCCGATCAATCGCTCAACTGGAATCTGGTCCAGAGTGCTCCGTCCACGGCCGAAATGAATGGGCGCATCAATGTGGGTGCCCCCATGCTCCGATGCCGCGAAATTGGCGGAGGCATACCAGTAGCCTGCCGCCGTTGTGCCCCAGTCCGTCTTTTCCCAGTGAAAGGATTTGTTGGTGGGCCAATAAATCGTCTCTTCACCGAAGGGGTGGGTCAGGTCCACGAGCAGAGGGAGCCGTGCCGGCGCACAGGCCGTCAGGAGCCCGGTCGCCACGAGGAGGAGCATGATGCGCGATGGGCGGCGGCGACTCATGATGCTGTGTCCTTGCTGTTTTGACCCTCCGTCGTTGGTCAAACCCTAGCAGGTTCATCACCTTGACGCAACTCTCCTACTTCTCTCTGGACCAGGAACGGGGTAAGATGTGCAGCGCCACGAGTCATGGCGGGTAGGCGCGTCGATAGCGTCCAGCGTCATGGCGTCTGTCGCGTGAGATGGGCGAGGCCACGAGTCACGGCAGGCGAGGAGGAGAGGGAAGAGAGACGGTGCGCTTCATTGAGACGAAGCTGAAGGGCGTGATTCTGGTCGAGCCGGATATCTTCCAGGATCGTCGCGGGCAATTTCTAGAGACCTACCACGAGAAGAAATACAGGGAGTCGGGAATTCCCGGGCCGTTTATCCAGGATAACTTCTCCCGGTCTGTCCGCGACACGCTCCGAGGCCTGCACTACCAACTCACGCAGGCGCAGGGTAAGCTCGTCATGGTTATTGAGGGGACGGTCTTCGACGTGAGCGTTGATATTCGCAACGGCTCTCCGATGTTCGGCCAGTGGTTCGGCATGGAGCTCTCAGCTGAGAATATGCGGCAACTCTACATTCCGCCGGGATTCGCGCACGGTTTCTGCGTGATCAGCGACGTCGCGAGCGTCCTCTATAAATGCACGACGTTCTATGCGCCGAAAGACGAGCGGGGCATCATCTGGAACGATCGGACCCTCGGCATCCGTTGGCCGGTCCAGCACCCGCTGCTCTCTCCCAAGGACGAGGCCTACAAGACTCTTGCGGACATGGCGAGCGAGCTGCCGGTGTACGGTGAATCGTAGCCGCACGCGCCATCGAGCCCGTGCTACTTGACAATGCCTTTGACTTACAGTAAATGCCTGCACTGACCTGACAATACGAAATCCTACTGGGTCGGTCACAACTGGAGCGGAATGAGAAAGGAGTAGAACGCATGATCGTGCAGATGGTTCGGAACTCCAACGCCATTGTCTTGGCTCTTGCAGGGCTTCTGCTCTTCGTGAGCCCGCAGAGCAGCCTTAGCGAGGAGCCAGGCCAACCCCAGCCCCTCGGTCAACTGCCGACGGTCCGTATCCCGTCCCATAACTTGCAATTCGACGAGAAGGTGGCCCTGGGCAAGCTATTGTTTTTCGACTCCCGCCTCTCGAAGGATGGCAGCGTCAGTTGCGCGAGCTGCCACGTGCCGGCGGCCGGCTTTTCCGATCCGCGCCAGTTTTCATTGGGTGTGGGCGGCAAGCAGGGTGGACGCAACGCGCCTTCGGCGTTGAACGCTGCCTATAACCACCTGCAATTCTGGGACGGTCGGGCGGGATCTCTGGAAGAGCAGGCGTTGGGGCCGATCCAGAACCCGATCGAAATGGCCGAGACGCTGGACGGAGTCGTCAAGAAGCTCAGCAAGAACAAGGTCTACACATTTCGCTTTCGGGCTGTGTTTGGAGGAGACATCTCGCCGGACAACATTGCGAAGGCCATCGCTGCCTTTGAGCGAACCCTGATCTCCACCAATTCGCCGTTCGATCGGTTTATAGGCGGCGACAAGTCGGCTCTGTCCGAAGCCGCGCAACGCGGACTGGAGCTGTTTCAAGGCAAGGCCCGCTGTGTGCTCTGTCATAACGGTCCCAATTTCACCGACAACAAGTTCCATAACATCGGTGTCCCTCAGACCGGTCCGTTGAAAGAGGATGTCGGTCGCTATGCCGTCACCAAACGGGAGTCGGACCGAGGGGCCTTCAAGACGCCTTTGCTTCGCAGTATTGCCTTGACCGCTCCCTACATGCATACGGGAGGCTTCAAGACCCTGGAGGAGGTCATGGAGTTTTACAACAAAGGCGGGGAACCGGTCACGGGGAAGGACGCCTTCATGACCGCCCTGAACCTGACGGATCAGGAGAAAAAGGACCTGGTTGAGTTCATGAACAGCCTCACCGGAGAATTAAAGAACATGAGTCTGCCGAAACTGCCTTGAGCTCTTGCGCTGAAGAAGACCAGCCAGACTGGGCGGAGGGAAGAGTGGAACGCGCAGTGAACCTCATATCGGAGGTGAGAGATGGACAAGGCGTTGAAGCCGTACGTGGCGGAAGCCATTGGCACCTTTGCCTTGTGTTTCATCGGGGCAGGATCCATCTGCGTCGCACAGCTCATGGAGGGCAAGGTCACGAATGCCGGTCTCGTGGGGATTGCGCTTGCGCACGGCTGCGTGCTGGCCGTCATGATTTCCGCTATGGGCCATATCTCAGGAGGCCATTTCAACCCTGCAGTGACGTTGGGAGCCTTGGTAGGCGGGAAGATCTCGAATGAGAAGGCCGGCTGGTATGTTGTGTCGCAACTGCTCGGGGGGGTGGCGGCAGGCGCGCTGCTGCGGCTCGTGTTCACTGAGTCGGTGTGGAAACCGGTCCACCTGGGGACACCCGGATTAGGGGCCGGCGTCACGGTGGGAACCGGCATACTGGTGGAGCTGGTGTTGACCTTCTTTTTGGTGCTGGTCGTGTATGGAACCGCCATCGATGACCGAGGCACCTGGAAGGCGATCGGGGGATTCGGCATCGGATTCACCGTTCTGTGTGATATCCTGATGGGAGGTCCTTTGACCGGTGCCTCGATGAATACGGCGCGGACCTTTGGCCCAGCGCTGGCGGCCGGCTACTGGGACAATCACATCGTGTACTGGATCGGGCCGCTGGCGGGCGGGGCACTGGCCGGAATCGTCTATGGGCGATTCCTCATTAAACCGTAGGGGATTGCAGAGTCAGATTGAGCAGCTCAGGGAGCCTTTTGTGCCTACAGGTTGACTTTGCGCCCTATGGGTTCTAAATTGATGTATCTGGTCCTGACTTGGCTGGGGATCCCATAGTGAGGCTGTTTTAAGAAAAGAAGCACAGGGAGGCGGACGATGGTCACTATCACGTCAATGGCGGAGAGCAAGATTAAGGAACTGATCCAGGAAGAGAAGGACGCCGTGGGGCTCCGGATTTATGTCCGCGGCGGCGGGTGCCACGGCTATCAGTACGGGATGGCGTTCGAGTCCAAGATGTCGGATGATGACACGGTGATCGAGAAGGGGGACGTGAAAGTCATCCTGGACTCGCAGAGCGCGCCGTTGCTGAGTGGCGCCGAGGTGGACTACGTGGACAGTCTGCAGGGGTCGGGGTTTGCGATCAAGAATCCGCAGGCCAAGACCACCTGCGGGTGCGGCAGTTCCTTCAGCGCGTAAGTCGCCGCATCTCTCCCAATCAGATCAGTCGGCAAGCCAGCCAAGGGCCAGGATCAGTCACACGTGAGGTGAATCATGATCCTGGCCCTTTCTCCAGGTGATCAGGTGCGAGATGGCGTCCGTTCTCCTGACGAAGCGAATTGAGTTTTCGGCTTCGCACCGGTACCACAACGAAGCCTGGGATGCCGCGCGCAATCGAGCCGTCTTCGGCGCCTGCAACCATGAGCCTGGTCATGGACATAACTACCTGCTCGAGGTGACGGTGTCGGGAGAAGTCGATCGGCGCACGGGCATGGTGGTCAACCTCTTTGACTTGAAGCGAGTGCTCCAGGAAGTCCTCGAAGAGTTTGATCACTACCACTTGAATCTCGACACGCCGTATTTCAGAGACGCGATTCCGACCACGGAGAACATCGCCCGTGTGTTGTGGCAGAGGCTCAAAACGCAGAAGGACATCGGCAGGCTGCATGCCATCCGTCTCTATGAAGACGAAGATCTATGTGCCGACGTCACCGCGTCGGGTGGACTGAATGTCGCAAGTATCACGCGACGGTATCAGTTCACCGCGGTCTATGAGGGAGAAAGCACCGCATCGGGAGGCACGTGGAGCGGCCACACGTGGGATCTCTTCGTGACCGTGCATGGCCCACTGAATCGCGAAACGGGGATGGTCACCGATATCGCGGAGCTGGATCGGTTGGTTCAGAAGAAAGTCATCCAGCTGTTCAACGGTCAGGATTTGCGCAAGGTTCTGGGTATTCAGAAGGTAACCGGCGAACAACTCGTGCGCGCGATCTGGGATCATCTCGTCAAATCGGTCCCAAGCGGCAAACTGGAACGCATCCGCCTTGTCCAGACGCGCGATCTGGCCTTCGAGTACGCTGGATAAAAGGATGGGCAGGCGGGCCTCGGTCAGGAAGGTGCGAGCGGGCGGCCGAATTAATCCTCTGTGCTCGCAATGCGTGCAGCGTCAGCGCGTCTGTCGTGCCTGCGCGTTGAAGCGCTCCGGCGCGCAAGCGCGAAGAACGCTAAAGACGCAATCGACGCAATAGACGCCAATGACGAACGACGAGATACGATAGTTCAATAATGGTGTATGCTGCTCCATACAGAAGCCATGAATCGGACTCGTGAAGTATTCCTAAGCAATTGATTAGTTTAAAAGTTCATCACGTTTTGGAGGGCACGAGTGTTGCTCAAGAGACTGGAGTTGGCGTCGAACCGGGATCTACCGGCGGACAGTATGGTCTGTGGGCCTAGGTCAGGAGGGAACAGCTATGTGGGAGCAGAATGCGAAGAGGAAAGACAACACTGGGAACTCGGAAAACATCACACTGCTTGGAAAAGACATCCGTGTCAGAGGCGTGCTCCGTTTCGAAGGAACGCTCCAGATTGAAGGTCATTTCGAAGGGGAGATTCACACCAAAGACGTCCTCGTGGTCGGAGAACAGGCGGTCATCAAGGGCACGATCAATGTCGGTACGTTGATCAGTAGCGGAAAAATTAAAGGAACCATCACCGCGGCTGAAAAGGTGCAGCTCCTCAAATCCGCCATCCTGGTCGGTGAAGTGCATTCACCGTTCTTTTCGATGGACGTCGGTGCTCACATTCAGGGCCAGATCGACATGGGTGCCAGTCCTTGGGTGGATGAGCCATCCCAGGATTACGAAGAGGTGTCTGACTTGGCTAGACGTAAAGGCAAAATTCGTCCTCTCATGATGGAAGGAGACCCTAGTCAATAAGAAACACTGCTACATTTTTCCCTCCCGTACAGGCAGGGCTCACCAGCCCAAGCGTCTTTACTTCAACAGATGGTCTGAGATCAACGCGGCAAGTTCCTCTGCCTCCAGCTTGCCCTCACGGGTGAGGAGCAGCTTGCCCTTGGCAAACAGGTGGGTGGTGGGATAGGTTTCGAAGCTGTGCAGCTTTTTGATCTCGCGGCAGCGCCCCGGCACGTGCATCTTCGCTTTGCCGATTTTGACCTGCGGAAACTTCGCGGCGGTCTCATCTAAGATCGGATCGTACTGGGTGCAGGGTTCGCAGGAGGCGATCCCGTAGGCCACAACCGCCGCAAGGGCGTCAGTGAACTCCTTATAATTCGCATCGCTGACGTCTTCGACGATTCCGCTCATTCTCTCAGTGCTGAGGGCTGAGGCACGAGGGCCGAGTCATGATAGCGTCGATCGCGTCATCGCGTCTGTCGCGATAGACGCAACAGACGCACCACGCAAGGGACGCAAGCAGCGCTCAGTCCTCAGTCCTGACGGTTAGCTCAACTTCTTCAGAGCCGCCAAAATGTCCTTGTCGTCTCGGGCAGTCTTGATCTCCTGCACTTTCACGTAAGCGACCTTTCCGTTTTTGCCCACGATCACGGTGGCGCGCTTCGCGCAGTTCAGCGGGTCGAAATAAAGGCCGTAGGCCTTGCTGACCGTGCGATGCATGTCGGCCAGTAAGCGGTGCTTCAGCCCCAGAGCATCAGCCCAGGCTTTATGCGAGAAGAAGCTGTCGGTGCTGATGCCAAAGACTTCTGCGTTCGATGACTGGAAACTGGGGAAATCATCAGTGAGGCACTTGTTCTCACCAGTGCAGACCGGGCTCCAGTCCAGAGGATAAAAGGCCAGGACGACGTTCTTCTTGCCGCGGAAATCGCTCAGTTTCACGTCTTTCTGATCCTGGTCTTTGAGTGTAAAATCAGGAGCGGGGTCTCCTACCTTAATTTCGGGGGCCACGTCGGTCGCCATACTGAACCTCCCTTTAGGTTAAGGATAAGTGAGAGATTTGTCGATCCTTGAGCCTTTCTTGGTAGCATGGCCGCTAAAAGTTTGTCAATCGGCCAAAAGGCCCATAAGACCCTTGATGGTCAACTCTAAGTAGCTGAGATGACAGTAAAATTTAGCTCTGGTCTCTTTCGGCGAGAGAATGCCAGGCGATTTCTCTGAGAAGGAGAGGAATTCCTGCGCGCGCCACATTTCGATGTCGAACCACCTGAATGGACAGTCCGAGTGATGGCATCGTGACCCTTGTCCCAACCTTAGGCTGATGGCCGAGTCGGAGAGTCTCCTGCGCGATTTCTGTCAGCCGCTCGATGATCGGCTGGCTCGGCAGGCCAGCAGGCGTGAAGGTTTCGAGCTCCTCCAGACCGAATTTTGCCAGTCCCAAGGTGAGAAACCAGTCGTGTCCGGCCCGATCGGCTTCGGCCTGTTCGATTCTGAGGTGGTCGCTGATTCTGAACTGTTCGAGAGGCAGGTCTTTCCAGTCGGAGGGGTTGAGGTATGCCTGCGTGCTGACATCATAGGCAGTGCCATCGGTCAGCAAGGTCAGACCCTTGGCGAGGCGTGCCGCAAAGAGGATTTGATCGCAGGCATTGCCAGGCGAGGTACTTGTAGCGACGACCTGGCCGGCATGACTGTGACCCCATCCAAGACGGTCTCGCCACTCGTTGGCTTCTGCAGAGCTGATCGAGATTTGAAATGAGGCGCTCCAGGGTCCGTGGCTGGCCAACACCGCAGATGAGTCCTGACCGAGATGCGTGCTCTCGCCAGGTTCGTTCCTGAGTCGGATCGGTCCACCGTATTCGAGGTCAAACCAGGACTGTAAGTCGGAACAGGTTGGCGGGGTAAAGGAGTAGCCGATGAGATACAGAGGACGCCCGGCACGGGATGGTTTGGGAAGCTTGCGACGAATTTTCATCTGCCGGTGACCATCGGGCCATGGTCATTTCTGGCGGTCCCTGCGCGCTTTTCTGCGGTCCTCCTGATTCAACAGACGCTTGCGGATCCGCAGGCTCATCGGCGTCACTTCAATGAGCTCGTCGTCGCCGATATATTCCAAGGCGAACTCCAGCGTCATCTGTTTGGGCGGGGTGAGAGTCAAGGCTTCGTCGGCCCCCGACGCGCGCATGTTCGTCAGGTGTTTGGTCTTGCAAATGTTCACGTCCAAATCCTCGTCACGGTTGTTCTCTCCAACCACCATGCCTTGATAGACCTCCACGCCCGGTCCGATGAACAGGCTGCCGCGTTCCTGGATCATGAAGAGGCCATAGGCGTTACTGGTGCCATCTTCGTACGCGACCAGCGATCCGTGCGGCGCAGCCACCAACGTACGTTCATCCACCGGCTCATACCGCTGGAAGACGTGGTGCATAATGACCGTGCCGCGCGTCTTGACCAGAAGAACATTCTTGAGGCCGATGACCCCGCGGGTTGGAATGTGGTATTCCAGGTGCATCTCGCTGGAACCTCCTTCCGAATGCACCAACTTCATATGCCGGAGCTCACCGCGTCGGCCCCCAACCTCCTCGATGACCGAGCCCTGGTATTCCGAGGGGACATCAATCAGCAACTCCTCGTAGGGTTCCGTTACAACCCCATTCTCATGGTGAAGGATCACCTCTGGTTGAGAGACCTGCAGCTCGTAGCCTTCGCGTCGCATCTGCTCGATCAGGACTGCCAGGTGCAACTCCCCGCGGCCCGCTACCAGGAACCGATCCGGGCTGTCGGTTTCCTGTACGCGCAGGGAGACGTTCGTTTCCAGTTCTTTGAAGAGACGCTCCCTGAGGTGACGTGAGGTCAGATATTGGCCTTCCCGGCCGGCGAAGGGGCTGGTGTTCACGGCGAAGGTCATCTGGACGGTCGGTTCGTCAATCGAGACCGGCGGCAGCGCAATTGGATGCTCCGCATCGGCAATGGTCTCGCCGATGCCAAGCTCCGGCAGGCCTGCCACCGCGACGATTTCGCCTGCGTCAGCCTTTTCAACTTCAAGCCGATCCAACCCGGAGAAGACAGACAAGTCGGTCACCTTTCCAGAATGCTGGGTCCCGTCTTTCTTGATTTGGACGACAGTCTGGCGTCGGGCGATGGAGCCTGATTGTATTTTGCCGATCCCCATCCTGCCTTTATAGGAGTCGTAGGCAAGGGCCAGCACGAGGATCTGGAGCGGGACCTCGGGATTGACCGCCGGGGCTGGGATCTGCCGGAGGATCGTATCCAGCAGCGGCGCAATGTCCGTGCCGGGCTTGTTGAGGTCTAGCGTGGCGGTTCCATTGATCGCGGAGGTATAGACGACGGGAAAGTCGAGCTGCTCGTTGGTCGCTCCCAGATGAGCGAACAGGTCGAAGGTGCGGTTCAGGACGTCATCCACGATCGCATCAGGACGATCAATCTTGTTGATGACCACGATGGCCCGGTGTCCCAGCGCGAGCGCCTTGCGTAGCACGAACGTCGTTTGCGGCATCGGACCTTCTTTGGCGTCCACCAGCAACAAGACGCCATCCACCATCCTCAAGGTGCGCTCGACTTCGCCGCCGAAGTCGGCGTGCCCCGGCGTGTCCACCAAGTTGATCTTCACAGCGTTGTACGTCACACTGGCGTTCTTGGCTCGAATCGTAATGCCTCGTTCACGCTCCTGGTCCATGGAATCCAGGATGCGCTCGCCCATCTCATTGATCTTCCGGTGCGCATGGGTCTGCCGGAGCATGGCGTCCACCAGCGTCGTCTTCCCGTGATCCACGTGGGCAATGATCGCAATATTCCGGATGTCGGTCCGACGGTCCGACGGCGGACGTCTGAGCAGATGGGGAGCGTTGGTGGCGGTCTGTTGGTCCATCGGGTGATCGGGTCCTTGGCAGTCAAAAAAAAGACGCCTCTCAATGCAGGCGTCACACGGTACTATACCTGAAGTGACCTGGAGAGCACAAGCGATGCTTGTGACGCGCATCGAGTGGCCGCTTCCTGGAAGTCTCCCGGCTCTTGAGTTTTGAAGGGGGGCGTTGTATGGTGTTCTCATGTTTCCCACCAGATAAGCCTCGTCGGAGTCCGCCTGTATGCCATCCAGTGACCGGTTTGTGGAGCTTCGCCCGCCTCCGCGGCTGTGGCCGCGGTGGAAAATTACGCTGCTCGTGCTGGGAGTCCTGACCCTTCTCACTGCGGGGAGTTCAGTGGGGGCGTTCTGGTACCTTTCCCAGGACCTCCCGGCGCTGGATTCTTTGCAGGAATACCAGCCCAGCCTGGTCAGCCGTGTCTATTCCGACGACCGCCAGGTCATCGGCCAGTACTATATTGAACGCCGGCTCCTGACGCCGCTGGCCGACCTGCCGCAGAGTGTGACGCAGGCAGTGATCGCCGTGGAAGATGCGCGCTTCTTCGAACATCCTGGCCTGGACGTGATCGGGATTCTGCGGGCGACCTGGACCAACCTGCGACGGGGGGGGAGAATCGAGGGGGCCAGCACCATCACCCAACAACTCGCCCGTTCCCTCTTTCTGTCGCCGGAACGAACGTTCCTCAGGAAATTTAAGGAGCTGATCCTGGCCTACAAGATCGAGGTCATCCTGAGCAAGGAGCAGATCCTGGAAATGTATCTCAACCAAATCTATTTCGGGCAGGGGGCCTATGGCGTCGCCGCCGCGTCCCAGACCTATTTCGGGAAAGATCCGGGAACACTGAACTTGGCGGAGTCGGCCTTGCTGGCCGGGCTGCCAAAGTCCCCCAATAATTATTCTCCGTACAAATATCCAGAACGGGCCAAGAAGCGCCAGGAGCATGTGCTCGCCAGGATGGAAGAGGGTGGCTTCATCACCGCGGCCGAACAGCAGGAGGCCGCCGCACAACTCCTATCCTTCCGCCACCCTGGATCCGAGCAAATCGCCCCCTACTTCATCGAGAATGTGCGCCAGCACCTGGTCGCCAAGTACGGCGAAACCATGGTGTACAAGGGGGGGCTTGAAGTCTTTACCACCTTGAACGTCGAGATGCAGAAGGCGGCGGAGCGGGCGATTCTGAACGGACTGCGCCAATTGGACAAGCGGCAAGGATGGCGTGGTCCCCTCGACACCAAGGACCTCACGATGCTGACGCTGATAGACAAGACCGCGCCGACCCCGGTTGCTGCGCCTCGGGAAGGTGACTTGCTGCAGGGCGTGGTCACCAAAGTGGGAAAGGATCATGTACTGGTGCTCGCCGGCTCCACCGAGGGACGCCTGGCGTTCGACGACATGGCCTGGGCGCGACGCCGGCTGAAGGGACGGGATCTGACGAAGGACATCGTCGTGCTGCCCAGTCCTAAGCAGGTACTGAAACCTGGAGACGTCATCGAGGTCGCGGTCAAGAAGGTGGGACGCGATGGCGTCGTGCAGTTTCGGCTTGAGCAGACGCCGGTCGTTGAGGGAGCACTGGTGGCCATTGATCCGCGCACCGGCGCGATCCGGGCCATGGTCGGGGGGTACGATTTCGGGCGTAGCGAATATAATCGCGCTGTCATTGCCCATCGCCAGGCCGGGTCCGCGTTCAAGCCGATTATTTATGGGGCGGCCCTCAATCAGGGTTCGAGCCCGTCCGCTGTGGTGGTGGATGCCCCGGTCGTCTATGAAGAGGAGGACTCCGAGAAGATCTGGAAACCGGAGAATTACGAAAAACGCTTCTTCGGCGTCATCAGCCTTCGCGAGGCGCTAATCCATTCCCGCAACCTCGCCACGGTCCGGTTGCTCGAACGGGTCGGCATCCGTCCCGTGATCGAGTTCTCGAAGTTGATTGGAATCACCAGTCCGCTCAATCAAGATCTGTCGTTGGCCTTGGGATCCTCCAGCGTCGGGTTGCTCGAGTTGGCCTCTGCCTATGGAGTCTTCGCGAACCAGGGGATCAGGCTCGAGCCCTATTCGATCGCGACGGCCCAAGATGTCAATGGTCAGACGCTGGAGCAGACGTTGTTCGAGCCACGGCAGGCTCTGTCGAAGGAAACCGCCTACCTGATCACCAACATGTTGGAGGATGTGATTCAGAGAGGAACAGGCCAATTGGCGAAATCCCTCGGGAGGCCGATCGCGGGCAAGACAGGCACAACCAACGATTACACGGATGCCTGGTTCATCGGCTATACCCCGAATCTGGCTGTCGGCGTCTGGGTGGGATTTGACGACGTTCGGACATTGGGCGAGACGGAATCCGGCGCCCATGCGGCCTTGCCTATTTGGATCG
>Ga0209376_1004228_pt1 | contig 12577 bp, 11 predicted proteins | sample GraSoiAngelo_134_FD_185891 | JGI IMG/M metagenome (GOLD analysis project Ga0209376, IMG submission 185891) | Grasslands soil microbial communities from the Angelo Coastal Reserve, California, USA - 14_0929_05_30cm (SPAdes) (version 2) | ecosystem: Environmental > Terrestrial > Soil > Grasslands ... | reverse complement strand
GTGGCGCAGGCGCGGCACGCCCCACTCTTCGATCAGGAACGCCATCCGGCAGCGGCCGCGCGCGTCGCGCGGCCCGTGGTCGCGGTAAATCCGAATCAGCTCGGCGCAGACGACGGCGGCTTCCGGCCGAGTGACGAACACGTCCAGCGGAGACGCGATGGTGAACCCACCCGATCCCATCTTGCCGCCGACAAGCACATTGAACCCGCGCCGCTCGCCGGCCAGGGCGGGCACGAGCGCCACGTCCTGCGATTCAGCATGCGTGCAGTTGTCGAGGCACCCGGTGATGGTGACATTGAACTTCCGCGGCAGATTCGTGAATTCAGGATTGCCGTCGTCGCCGACGATGAGGCGATCGAGCTCGTACACGATCGGCGAGGCGTCCAGCAACTCGCGCTCCGTGAGACCGGCCAGCGGGCAGCCGTTGATGTTCCGCACGTTGTCCATGCCGGTCTGCAGAGTGCGCAGATCGACGCCCCGAAGCCGCTCCCAGATTTCGGGGATCGCGTCGAGCGCGAAGCCGCGCAGCTGGATCTGCTGGCGTGTCGTGATGTCGAGGATGCCGTTGCCAAGACGGCGCGACAGCTCGGCGATCGCCCGCAGCTGCGTGCTGGTGGCGAAGCCGTTCGGCATCCGGATGCGCAGCATGAAGCGGCCCGGCGTTCGCACGCGCGCGAACACCCCGAGCCACTTCAGCAGGTCCTTGTCAGTCTTCTTCAACGCGTCGTACCCGCGCGCGATGAGCTCGGGCAACTCGTCGCGGATGGTGAGCGCGTCGCCGCCCTTCGAGGCTTTCGTCGCTTCGATCGCGTTGGTGCCGGTCCGCATACCGGCGCATCAGCAAAGCATGCGCCACCCCACCGGCGGTCGTGACCCGCGGATTTTCGCAATGTTTTGTGACGCGGCCGGTTCCGATCAGACGTTAACGTCGCGACGTTCGATCCTCACGACATTAATGTTGCTTGCGGGCGCGTGGAGGGCGTCAGGCGTCTCGAACCGGCCACATCTTTGTCGGTGTGGTCCGGTGCGTCAGACAAACTTGTCGCTACGACGGCGGCTGCACGTTGAGCGTGATGTCGGCGGGCGTGCGCAGCAGACCATCGTGCGCGTACGCACGAATGACGTAGCTGCCCGGTTTGGTGAACGAAGCTTTCACGGCAGCTTTCCCATCCGCGACCTTCACGTAGCCTTCAGGATCGAAGATCGCCGCGCCGGGTCCGCGCCATACCATCCAGATGACTGACAAACTTTGCGGAGGACGTGGGCGCGCCGGCAGCGGCACGTTCACGGGCGACGGCGGTCCTTCCGCTTTGAGCGTCGGCTCGGTTTGGCGCTGCGGCCTCGGCTTGCGGTTGCCGGGCACGCCGTCGTCGCTGACCGTCGCGATCAGTTCGATCGGCGCCGACACGGTTGCATTGGGCACTGAAGCGACGGCGATCGTCGGCGGCTGATCCCTGAAGAGCAGCTCGTTGCTCACCTGCACGCCGGCGCCGGTGTTCGCGACTTCAACCTTGCGATCGATCTCCCAGATATCGAGGAGCGTCGCGCGCGCCTGGTTCGTCTTGCCGTTCGCGGTCACCGTCCACACGAGCTCTTTCTTCTTGTCCCAATCCTTGGGCACGTTGACGCGGAAGAGGAAATGGTTCTCGCGCGGGTAGAAGTACGCCGGCTGCCCGCGATCGGCGGGACCGGGCTCGAACGTGTTCTGCGGACCGACCGGGATGCTCAGCTCCTCGACATGGTTGCGATTCAGGTATCCGAACGCCATGTTGAAGCTGCCGTCCGGGACGCGTTCCCATCCTTCGTAGACGGGAACGACGTCCTGTCCCGAGTTGTACTTGATGTGAACCTGCTGCTCGACCGGAATCTGCTGCGCGCCGACGAATGCCACCGCGATCGCCACGCCGATCCAGCAACCAGCGACCAGCAACCCGTCCCCGAACGATTTCATTGCGGCTGTCCGGGCGACGCCGTCGTCGTCAGCGTCTTCTTCGAGCCTTTGCGCGCGTCGAGCTCCGCCTTGTACTCGTCGTCGGTCAGATCGTACCAGCTGATCCACGCGAAGCCCATTTCGTCGATCGTGCGGTTGCCGCTGCCGACCCAGTTGCGCGGATCGGGATTGATCTTGTTCGCCGAGTTGTCGTGCCAGCTGATCACGTGCAGCACTGTGCCCGGCGGGTAGATCGGCGCCGCATCGTCGGCGTAGACGTGGACAATGTGCCAGTTGAACGTGAAGTCGACGCAGCTGATTTGCTCCGTCTTGTTGTCCGGATAGATCAACTCGATGCACTGCCGTTTGCCGCGCGTGTGCATGTGCGGCTGAAACGCGGTGATCTTTCCGGCCCTGTTGAAGCGTTGATACCCGTCGCTGCGGACGAACCCCGATCCGCCGGGGATGTCGAGCGGCTCGGTGGGCTGACCGAGCTGCTTCGAGTACTCGACGTGCTTCGGCGCGTAGCCCTTCGGATAAAAGACGATGCCGAGCTGCGACTGATCGACCGTCTCCTGGCCGACGGCGTGATAGTGGAAGTCGAAACGGATCTTCGATCCCGCTTTCAGCAGACGGCCGGCGCCTTCGGGGAAGACGTCGCCGTTCTTGCCGACGGCGAACTCGTTGAGGAATTCGCCCGCCTCGGCGTTGCTGTCGTCGCCGTTGCTGTCGGCGTCTTCGTCGCCTTCAACCGCGTACGTGAGGAGATGGTGGACGACCGCAGTCTTGCCCGGCTTGCTCTCGATGGCTTTGATGTAGCGATCTTCGGTGAGTCCCGTCGGCACCACGTAGCTGCCCCACCAGTCGGACGCTTCAGGCGGCACGGTGTGCGGCGGCGATGTCACGATCAGATCGGGCTTGCCGATATGCCACTTCGCGGAGTCGTCGAACTCACGCGGCTTCGGCATGTCGGCGGCGCGGCCCATCGGCGCCCCGGCGTCGACCCACGCGACAATCTTGTCGACCTCATCCTGCCGCAGCGACGGATCGTTCTTGAAGCTCTGGATTCCGACGTGCGGATCGATGCCCCACGGCGGCATCTCGCGGCTGAGGACGCGCTGCTTGATCGAACGCACCCACGGGCGGACGTCCTGATAAGTGAGCAGCGACATCGGCGCCATCTGGCCCGGACGATGGCAGTTCTGACAGGAACGCTGCAGTATCGGCGCGATGTCTTTGGTGAACGTGACGGTTGTCCCATTGGTTTGCGTCTGGCCATCGACCGTAACGGTGGCCACCGCGGCCAGCGGTGCTGCGCACATGGCGAGCAACGCAATCGGACGGAGCAGTTTCGGCATCTCAACCCCCCGCAGTAACATCTGGCCGAAATCATGCGCCGGTTGGCCGGGGTTCGCAACAGAGAAATGAGGGGAGTCGCGGCCGCGCTTGCGCTCGTCGCGGCGGCCGCACTGGCCGCGGCGATCGCGCGCGAACGTGTTGAGCGCGAAGGGACTGTCACGGATCGGCCGGCGCAGGCGGCGCGCGACGGATACGAGTCGTCTTCAGCCTGCCGCGCCTGCCATCCGAGCGAGTACGCAAGCTGGCACGCATCTTTTCACCGGACGATGACGCAGATTGCCTCACCGGAAACCGTCGCTGCGAGCTTCGACAACGTCAGCGTCAGCGATGTGGTCGGCGAGTTCATGCGCCTCGAGATCCGCGGTCAACAGTTGTGGGCGGAATTCGACGATCCGGATAGGGTCGGTGCCGGAGTCGGGGTCGGAGTCAGTGCCGGAGCCGGCGTCGGACCCCGTGTCGCGCGTATCCGGCGGCGCGTGGTGATGACGACCGGGTCGCACAACCAGCAGATCTACTGGTACGCGACCGGGAACAGCCGCGTGCTCGGACAGCTGCCGGCAATCTGGCTGACCGCGGATCGCCGCTGGATTCCGCGGCGGGCCGCGGTGATGCGGCCGCCGGGACCGCCGCATGCTGAGACGGGCGCGTGGAACGGCATCTGCGTCGCGTGCCACACGACCGACGGGCGGCCGCGCCTCGACGCGCCGTTCGGATCGCGGCCGATTGCCGATCAGATCGCCGACACGACGTCGGCAGAATTCGGCATCGCGTGCGAGGCGTGCCACGGGCCGGGCGGCGATCACGCACGCGCCAACGCACGGCCGCTGCGCCGCTACTGGCTGCACTTCACCGGCCGCGCCGATCCGACGATCGTCCGTCCCGATCGACTCGACCCGCGCCGATCGTCGCAGGTCTGCGGTCAATGCCACTCGTTCTGGGAATTCGCGGACGCCGCGAGCGAGCGGCGCGCGAACAGCTTCGGGCTGCCCTACCGTCCCGGCGACGATCTCACCGCGACACGCCTCGTCGTGCAGCCGACGGTGAATCTGGAATCGGCTGCGATGAAAGCGCTGCTCGCCGACGATCCGGCATTCGTGCGCGACACGTTCTGGTCCGACGGCATGGTGCGCGCGACCGGCCGCGAATACAACGGCCTCATCGACTCGCCGTGTTTCAGGAAGGCGACCGATCCGAAGCGGACGCTCTCGTGCTTCTCGTGTCACACGATGCACGAGGACGCGGGCGATGCGCGGCCGCTGGAAGAATGGCGAGACGATCAGCTCGCGGCGACGGCGCGCGACAACAGCGCGTGTTTGCAGTGTCACGATCGCGGCACTGAAAGGGCCGCGCCACAAGAAAGGGCCGCGCCACAACATGTCGCCGATGTGGATGTGGCGCGGGCCTTTCAGGCCCGCGACCCTTCCACTCACACGCACCATCGCGCCGATTCGTCCGGCAGCGTCTGCTACAACTGCCATATGCCGTACACGACCTACGGCCTTCTCAAGACCATTCGCAGCCATCAGATCAGCAGTCCGTCGGTAAAGGAGACGCTCGAGACCGGCCGGATGAACGCCTGCAATCTCTGTCATGTCGACCAGACGCTCGCGTGGACCGCCGAGGCTATTAATAAATGGTACGGAAGGCCCGCGCCGCCTCTCGCCCCGGACGACGAGTCGGTGGCGGCGTCGCTGGTGACGCTGCTGAAAGGCGAGCTGGATGGCGCCGTATCTGGCGCTGCTGCTCGACGATCCGTACGATGCCGTGCGGTACATCGCGTTGCGATCGCTGATCACGCTGCCCGGATTCGAAACGTTCCAGTTCGATTTCGTCGCGCCGCCGCAGACGCGCGCGACGCTCCGCGTGCGAGCGCTCCAAACCTGGCGCGACGCGCGCGCATCATCGTCGCGCCGCGTCGATGCAGCGCTGCTGTTCAATCCCGACGGCACGTTCAACGCGCCGACGGTCGATCGCCTGATGCGCGAGCGGAACACTCGGCGCGTTGTGTATCGGGAGTAGGGGCTGGGGACTGGGGCTGGTTGCTTCGTGCGGGGAGCCGGGTATCGGGACTGAATTGCAAACAAATTACGCGCAGCGGCATTTGCGCTTCGGCTGGTGGTCGCTGCTGCTGTTCGCGACGCTCGGCCTCACGCTCGAGACGCTGCATGGACTGAAAGTGCGTGCGTACCTCGACGTCTCGAACGAGACGCGCCGTCTGATGTGGACGCTCGCGCACGCGCACGGTACGCTGCTCGGGCTCGTGCACGTCGCGTTCGGTTTGACGCTGAAGAGTGCGGCGCTCGTTCCGAGCGCTCTAAACGTCCGCGCGATCTCGTCGGCGCTGATCGCCGCGAGCGTGCTCCTGCCCGGCGGCTTCTTCCTCGGCGGGATCGCGTTCTACGGCGGCGATCCCGGATTGGGTGTGCTGCTGGTTCCGTTCGGGGCGATGTCGTTGATCGCCGCCGTCTTCATGATTGCCCGCGCCACCTGAACGGCCGCGCCACATCGTCAATCAGAATCAGAATACCGCCAGGGCGTTCAGCGGAAATCCCGTGCCGCCTGTGACCGGCACCGGCGCGATCGTCAGCATGAATTCCCAGCGATTGAGCCTCGCCGCGGCGGCGCCGAGCGCTTCGAGATCCTGGTTGTCGAGCAGGTTGATTCCCATCGCCGTGATGAAAAGCGTGTGGATCGGCAGCGCGACGCCTTCGACGCGCGACGGCGTCACGTCCTCGGCGGCGTCGCTGCCAACGAGCGCCACGCCGCGCGCTTTGAACCACGGCGCGACCGAGGCGTGCAGCCCGGCGGCGTTCTGGCCGACGGCCCATGGGCCGACCTTCGCGCGACGCGCCCAGCGTCCGGTGCGAATCAGCACCGCGTCGCCAGATGAAGTCTTCACGCCCGCCTTTTTCTCCCACGCCTCGAGATCTTCAACGTAGATCGGCGTTCCAGGCTCGAGAAAGTCGACGCCCTTCAACCGTGGGATGTCGACCAGCACGCCGCGCGTGATGACGCCGTTCTTCAGGTTGTCGATGCCGAGCTTCGTGCATCCTTTCTCGGTGTTCACCTCGGCGCGCGGGTAGCCGTTGTAGGTCTGGTCCTTGTACAGGATGTGGCACAGCGCGTCGATGTGGCTGTGCGCGTAGCCGTGGTACGACACGGCATAGCGATCCATGCTGTTGCCGCGCAGCATCGTGTGCTCGAACGGGTTGTTGTTGTCCTCGGCGCGCTCGGTCATCGGATTGTGCGCGAGCGACACCGACTCGCCCGTTTTCACGAGCGTCATCGCCTGCTTGCGCTTCGCCGTCGTGACGAGATTCACCGATCCGAGCTGGTCGTCCTTGCCCCAGCGTCCCCAGTTCGACACCTGATGAAACAGCTGATCGAATTCTTCGGCGTTGCGCGGCGGGCGCGGCTCGCTCTGTCCCGAGAGCGACGGCATCGCGACGGCGGCCGCCAGCGCGCACACGGCGATGATTCTTTGGTATTTCACGCCGACACCATAACAGATGGTGTTCGGCTCGTGAAGCCGTGAGCGGCAGGCACTTCACATATTCGGCCAGATTGTCGCACTTCCCTTTCTGCCTCGAAATGATGGCGTTCCCATGCGAAGGCACCGAATCGTTGACATCACCGCTGGAGAATGATATTTCGCGTCCATCTTCGCCATCAACGCTGGAGGGACTTATGCTTCGCCGGACTCTCGCGCAAGCGGCCGTGGCAGCAGCCTTCGCCCTCGTCCTGTTTCCCGGGGCAGCGTCCGCCCAAAGCGCCATCACCGGCCTCGTGAAGGATTCGAGCGGCGGCGTCCTTCCGGGCGTCGTCGTGGAGGCGACGAGCCCCGCGCTCATTGAAAAGGTCCGCACCGTCGCGACCGATGCGCAGGGACGCTACGCCATCGTCGACTTGCGTCCCGGGCTGTACAAGGTGACGTTCACGATCCCAGGATTCAGCACGTTCGTGCAGGATGGCATCGAGCTGCCGTCGAACTTCACGGCGACCGTCAACGCCGAGCTGCGCGTCGGCGCGGTCGAGGAGTCGGTGACCGTCTCGGGCGAGTCGCCGGTCGTCGACGTGCAGAACGCGCAGCGGACGACGGTTCTCACGCGGCAGCTGCTCGACGCCGTCCCGGTGCCGCGCATGTATCAGGCCGAAGGCGCGCTCGCCGTGGGCACCAAGGTCAGCGACCAGAATGTCGGCGGCGCGCGAGCGGCCGTCAACCCGCGCCTCACCGCGCACATGAGCGTCACCAAGGACACGACCATCGATGTCGACGGCATGAAGATGAACACGCTCGTCGGCGGCGGCGACAGCCATCCCGATCACAACGACGCGATGAGCCAGGAAATCACGGTGCAGACCGCCGCGCTCGGCGCCGAAGTCTCGGCCGGCGGACCGCACCTGAACCTGGTGCCGCGCGAAGGCGGCAACGCGCTGAGCGGCGCGACCTACGTCGGCTACACCGGCCATTCGTTCCAGAGCGACAACCTGTCGCAGGATCTGATCAACCGCGGCCTGCGAACGCCCGATTCGGTCGACAAGATCTTCGATGTGAACGCGTCGCTCGGCGGACCGATCAAACGGGACAAGCTGTGGTTCTTCGGCTCGCATCGCAGCGTCGGCAACGACAACATCGTCGCCAACAGCTTCTATCCCGACGGCAGCCCCGGCATCTACGATCAGCGCGTCCGGAACTACACGCTGCGGCTCACGTGGCAGGTCAGCCCGCGCAACAAGATCACGGCGTACGACGACTACCAGACCAAGTACGTCGGCCACCTGTTCACGTCGGGCCAGGACGTCCTGCTCGCGGCGGCGCGGCGGCCTCCCGTGCTCAAGTACACCGACGCCGGAGTGGTACGCGAACGCCTCGCGCGTCGACATCGTCCGCAACACGACGAACCTCGCGGCGCCGCCGGAGCTCGGGACCTACAACTTCCGCTACATGCTCGTGTCGACGCTCGCGTACGTCACCGGCTCGCACGCGGTGAAAGCCGGTCTGCAGTGGCACATCGGCCAGAACTGGATCAACCGCGACGCCAACGGCGATCTCACCGTCCGCTTCCGCGACGGCCAGCCCGATTCAGTGATCGTGTACGACACGCCGACGCGCCTCTACGATCTGATGAAGGCGGACCTCGGGGTCTACGTGCAGGATTCGTGGACGCTGAAGCGGCTGACGATCAACCCGGGGCTGCGCTGGGAGTACTTCAACTCCGCGATTCAGGCAAAGGCCGTCGAGGCGGGGCGCTTCGTGCCCGCGCGATCGTTCGGCGAAATTCCGAACGTGCCGAACTGGCAGAACATCGCGCCGCGCTTCAGCATGGTGTACGACCTGACCGGCGACGCGAAGACTGCCATCAAGGGGAGCATCAACAAGTACAACCGCGCCTACACGACCGATTTCGCAAACCGCTACGATCCGCTGGCGCTGCAGAGCGACACGCGCAACTGGTCGGACTGCGACTACAACCCGGGCACATCCACCTGCTCGGGCCGCGCCCTGCCGACCAACGGAGACGGCATCGCGCAGGACAACGAAATCGGTCCGAGCAACAATCGCAATCTCGGCATCGTCGCCACGCGGCGCGCCGATCCGACCATCGAGCGCCCGTACGACATCGAGTACAGCCTCGGCGTCGTGCGGCAGATGCTGCGCGGTGTGTCGGTGACTGCCGCGTGGTATCGCCGCGACACTTACAATCTCGAGCAGCAGCTCAACACGCTGGTAAGCGTGACGGACTACGCGTCGTTCACGACGCCGAGCCCGCTCAACGGCGAGCCGGTGACGATCTACAACCTGAATCGATCGAAGCAGGGGCTCGTCGACCTGCTCGATACGACGGCGACCGATCGATCGAAGGCGCGCGTCAACTACAACGGGCTCGAGCTGAGCTTCTCCGCGCGCCTGCCGCGAGGCGGCAGCATGTTCGGCGGATGGTCGGCCGACAGGCTGATTACCGTCTCATGCGCGAGCTTCGATCCGAATACTTTCCGCTATTGCGATCAGAGCCAGTACGACGTCCCGTTCCGATCGGACTACAAGCTCGCGGGCAGCTATCCGATCGCGTGGGGCGCGCAGGTCGGCGTCTCGCTGCAGAGCTACGCCGGGCTGCCGCTCGCGGTGAACTGGGCGGTGCCGGCGAATCTGTTTCCCGGCGGGCGCACGCAGGCGGTCACCGTCAATCTGGTTCCGCCGGGAAGCCAGTATCTCGATCGCTGGACGCAGCTCGATTTGAGCTTCCGGAAGGTGTTCACGATCGGCAGGTATCGCCTCGACGGCGCCCTCGACATGTTCAACGCGCTGAACAGCAATGTCGTCCTGTCGCAGAACCAGAACTTCGGATCGACCCTCGGTCAGCCGCAGGCAGTGCTGCAGGGACGGCTGCTCCGTCTATCGACACAGCTGAAATTCTGACGGATGTAACGCCACAGGATGTAACGGCGCACGGTGCAGGGGTGCAGCGTGCGCGCCCGGCACCGTGCGCTCGGCGCTCGGCACCCGGCCGGCAAGTGTCGGCACCCCTACAGCTGACGCGGTGCTCCGCCGAAACGAGTACTACCCCACCAGCAATCCGGCGCATTTCTGTGAAGGGTTTTCATGGACATGCGCATGCTGCAGCAACGTCTCAACGTTGCTTCGCTTCCGCTGATTCTTGTGCTCGGGACCGGCGTCGCCGCGCTGACGTTTACTGCGGGATTTTCGGTGTGGGTCGCCGGCCTTGTTGGCATGGTGACGGCGGCCGTCGGTTGCTGGGCGTTCGCGTCGGAGCCTTAACGCGTCTCACGTCCGAACGGCGGACCGATGAGCCGCACGACGAGATCCCGCAGCGCGGAGATCGCGAACGGCTTCTCCAGGTGCGGTTGCGCGCGCCACCAGTCGGGCATCTCGCGCTCGAGCAGCCCGCCGTGGCCGCTGATGACGAGCGCCTTCAGGCTCGGGCGCCGCTCGCGCATCCGTCCGAGCAGCTCGTCGCCCATCATCGCCGGCATCAGGTAATCGGTAATCAGCAGATCGAGCCGCATCCCCGGCGCCGTCACCCTCAGCGCCTCGTCGCCGTCGCGCGCGAGCGTCACCTCGTAATCCTGCAGCGCGCGTCCAATCACCGACAGCATCAGCGCGTCGTCGTCGACGACGAGGATGTGCTTCACGCCGGTCATTGTCGGCGGCCCGCTGACAGGCGTCAAACCGCGAGTGCAGAGCTGCGCAGGGAACCGACTTCCTAAACCGCGCGGCGGTGGTAGACTTCGCGCCGCGCCAATCGAACGGGGGGACGGTTCGCGCCATGAGGTTCGACATCGCGCGCGACGACGAACGCCGGCAACTGATCGTGACGGTGAGCGGCCCCGTCACCACCGAGGACGTGTCGAAGCTGATTGCGGCGGTCCGCGGCGAGAGCGTCTCGACGTATGGCCTGCTCTACGACGCGCGCGAGATCGACGTCAACGGCGAGATGACGGCGTACTATATTCGTGATCTCGCGGCGTCCGCCCGCCTGCGTGCGCCGCTCGGCGGCGCTTCGATCGCCATCGTCACGAACAACGAAGCGCTCCACGGATTGGCGCGCATGTATGCGTCGTTGATCGAAGGCAGCGGCTATCTCGTCGAGGTGTTTCAGGACCGCGAGTCGGCGGCGCGCTGGCTGGACGAGACAAGTATCGATCGTCATTGATACGCGCGCGGCTCCCACATTTTCTTGAACGCGTGGGCCCATGCTTATTTGTCGCGGCGGGGACCCACGCCCGCCGCTGTTGCCCGGCGCGCGCGCCTCGCAAAGGCTCAAGGCTGTCACGCGCGCACGCCCGATCGTGCTCGCGGAAGCGCTCCTGACGCCTTATCTCGCGTCCGTCGACGGGGCCAGTGCGCGTTGGCGATCATAATGAAGGTCGACAGGTCCAACGTACGTCGACTGCGGACGGATCAGTCTTCCATCGCGCAGTTGTTCCAGGCAATGCGCCGACCAGCCGACGACGCGTCCGACGGCGAAGGTGGGAGTGAATAATTCGGCCGGCAGTCCGATTCCGTGTAACAGCAGCGCCGTATAGAACTCGACGTTCGTATCGAGCCGGCGCTCCGGCTTGCGCTCGTGCAGCAGGCGCAGCGCGGTCCGTTCGACGCTGCGCGCCAGATCGTACAGACCGCGATCGCCGTCGCTCCCGTAGAATTGCTCGGCGGCGCCTGCCAGGACGTCGGCGCGCGGATCGCGAACCCGGTAGACGCGGTGGCCGAATCCCATGAGGCGCTCGCCGCGATCCAGCTTCGCGCGAATGATCGTCTCGGCGCGGTCCGGCGCGCCGATCTCGAACACCATGTCGAGCGCGGGACCGGGCGCGCCGCCGTGCAGCGGGCCTTTGAGCGCGCCGACGGCGCCGGTGATGGCCGAGATCACGTCCGATCGCGTGGACGCGATGACGCGCGCCGCGAACGTGGAGGCGTTGAGACCGTGATCGCAGACGGTATTGAGATAAGTCTCCAGCGCGCGGGCGCGCTCCGCTGATGGTTCCGCGCCGAAGAGCTGATAGAGGTAGTGCGCTGCGTGCGCCAGATCGAAACGAACCGGGACCGGCGCGTCGCCGCAGCGAAATCTCCAATACGTTCCCACGATCGTCGGGAACGCCGCGATCGCGTCCATCGCCTCGTCGAGCGGACCCCCGTCGCGGCCGAGGCTGACGAGCGGGGCGGCCATCCGCAAGGCGTCCATCGGCGGCGCCTTCGCCGCGGCCGCCTCGCGAAGCACTGTTGTGGCGGCGCCGGACAACGGCCGGCGCCCCGCGAGATCGCGGGCGAACCGATCGCGCTCGGGGGGCGTCGGCAGACGCCCGTGCAGGAACAGATACGCTACGTCTTCGAACGCGGCGCGCGGCGCAAGATCTTCGACGGCGTATCCGGCAAGCGTGAGCCGGCCCGCCTCGCCGTCGACGTCGCTCAGTCGCGTCGACGCAGCGACGACGCCTTCGAGACCGTCCGTCATAGCATGATCGTCGGGCCGGCCTCTTCAGTTGTCAATATTGATCGTAGAATCAACCCATTGTGAAGGCGGGACGCTATCACCTGACGGCCGCGCAGGCCGCGCAAACGCTCGGCATCACGCGCGCGACGCTGTACGCGTACGCCAGCCGCGGCCAACTGCGCTCCGAGCCCGTTCCCGGCCGGCCGAAAGAGCGCCGGTATTACCGCGAGGACCTCGAGCGTCTGCTCGAACGGAAGGAGGTGCGGCGCGATCCCGCCAGAGCCGCGGCGCGCGGGCTGCATTGGGGCGGACCCGTCCTCGAGTCGGCCATCACGTT
>Ga0209376_1004222_pt1 | contig 12582 bp, 5 predicted proteins | sample GraSoiAngelo_134_FD_185891 | JGI IMG/M metagenome (GOLD analysis project Ga0209376, IMG submission 185891) | Grasslands soil microbial communities from the Angelo Coastal Reserve, California, USA - 14_0929_05_30cm (SPAdes) (version 2) | ecosystem: Environmental > Terrestrial > Soil > Grasslands ... | reverse complement strand
GTCGCCGCCTCGGTGAGCACGCGGGTTGTATCCTGGAAAGACGCGGCCGAGATAAAACTATCGGTTTCGAGCGAAGCTTTCGTGATGCCGAGAAGCACAGGCGTGGCTTCAGCCGGTTTCCCACCTTGTTCAACCACGCGCTGATTCTCTGCTTCAAAATCGAGCCGATCGACTTGATCGCCCCAAAGCAACGAAGTATCGCCGGGATCGGTGATCTTCACCTTGCGCAACATCTGGCGCACGATGATCTCGATGTGTTTGTCGTTGATCTCCACGCCTTGTAGACGATAGACCTCCTGCACTTCATTGACCAAATGTTCCTGCAGGTCCTGCGGCCCGCAAACTTCGAGGATTTCATGAGGAACAACTGGACCTTCGGTGAGCTGCTGACCTTTCTTCACGAAGTCTCCTTTGAAGACGATGATATGTTTCGTGAGGGGGATGAGATGTTCTTCCTCGGATCCAGCGTCAGGATCCTTCAAAATAAGGCGTCGCTTCCCGCGAACGGTCCCGCCCATCTCGACTATTCCATCGATCTTGGCAATCTCAGCCGCGTCCTTCGGTCGACGCGCTTCGAACAATTCGGCCACGCGCGGAAGACCACCAGTGATGTCCTTCGTCTTCGCAACTTTCCGCGGCGTTTTTGCGAGCAACGCGCCTGCGCGCACTTTCTGTCCTTCTTCGACGATCACGTGCGCGCCCGCGGGGATGGAATAACTCGCGAGCACTTCTTTCTTGTCACCCATGATGACAATCTGCGGATGTAAGTCTTCTTTATGCTCGATGATTACCGTGCCCATGAGGCCGGTCGCTTCATCGACATCACGCTTGATCGTTACACCAGCGATCATATCGCGGAATTCGATCTTGCCGCCCTTGTCGGTGAGAATCGGCACGTTGTACGGATCCCACTGCACGAAGGTCTCGCCTTTCTTAACTGAGGCGCCGTCGTCTTTGGAGATCATTGAGCCAATAACCACGTTGTAACTCTCGAGTTCGCGGCCCTCCGCGTTGTGCACGCTGATTGAGCCATTCTTGTTCAACACGATCCAGCTACCATCGAGTGCCTGCACAGTTCGCAGCTCGTTAAAGCGAACGCTGCCATCGTTTTTCGCTTTGATAATCGGTTGCTTGAAAGTTTGGCTGGCCGTGCCGCCAATATGGAATGTCCGCATTGTTAATTGCGTTCCAGGCTCGCCGATGGATTGCGCCGCAATGATACCCACTGCTTCGCCAAGTTTGACGAACTGGCCCGTTGCAAGATTACGTCCATAACACATTGCACAAACGCCGCGGCCGCATTCGCAAGTAAGCACTGAGCGGATCTTCAAGCTTTCCACACCGACGCGCTGAAGCTCCGCGGCGATCTTTTCATCAATCAACTGATTCGCCTTGACGATTTTTTTCCTCTTCTCCACTGGATCCGCGATGCTTTCGCAGCTCACACGACCGATGATCCGTTGGGCAAGATCGACAACTTCCTCGTCGCCCTCATAAATTGAGCGCACGACAATCCCATTTACTGTGCCGCAATCCTCTTCGTTAATGATCACGTCCTGCGACGCGTCCACTAGTTTGCGAGTAAGATAACCGGAATCCGCTGTCTTGAGCGCCGTATCGGCGAGACCTTTGCGCGCGCCGTGGGTGGAGATGAAATACTCGAGCACGCTTAGACCCTCGCGGAAGTTCGACGTAATCGGGCGCTCGATAATTTCTCCCGAGGGTTTTGCCATCAATCCACGCATACCGGCGAGCTGCCGCACCTGTTGCCGGTTGCCGCGCGAACCGGAATCGACCATCAAGTAAACCGGATTGAGTTCCTTACGTCCCTCGTTGTGTTCGAGGGTGCGAAACATTACGCTGGAAATCTCATCGCCGGCGTGCGTCCAGATGTCGATGATCTTATTGTAACGCTCGCCGTCGGTGATAATGCCTTTGCGGTATTGCTGCTCAACCTGCCGGATTTGTTTGTAAGCGTTTTCGAGCTCGGTCTGTTTCTCTTTCGGAATGATCATGTCCGAAATCCCAATCGAGATGCCGGCTTTGGTCGCTTCGGCAAAACCGAGTTCTTTCAATTTATCCAACGTCGCGACCGTTTCGGCCGGACCAGCAATTTGGTAACATCGCCAGATAATATCGCTAAGTTGTTTCTTGCCGGCGGCCTTGTTGAAAAATCCTAGCTGTTTTGGCCAAATCTGGTTGAAGATGACGCGGCCCGCCGTGGTCTCGATGATCTTTACGTCGGCATTTCCAAAGGTCGTTTGCTGGCCATGGTCGGGATTCTTGATCCGGATGCGATCGTGCGTCCGAATGCTTCCTTCGGCCATGGCAAATTCCACTTCGATTGCATCAGAAAACAGTGGAAGACGTCCGTCGGCATCACTTCCAGCCGCTCGCCGCGGATTTTGCGTGAGATAATAGCAGCCGAGTGTGATATCCTGGGACGGCGTCGTAATTGGCTTACCACTTGAGGGAGAGAAAATATTATTCGGGGCGAGCATAAGCATGCGCGCTTCCATTTGCGCTTCAACCGAGAGCGGCACGTGCACGGCCATCTGATCGCCGTCGAAATCCGCATTGTAAGCGGTGCAGACCAGCGGATGGATGCGGATGGCTTCGCCTTCGATCAATTGCGGCTCGAAGGCCTGGATCGACAAACGATGCAGGGTCGGCGCGCGATTGAGCAAGACCGGATGACCTTTGGTCACTTCCTCCAGAATGTCCCAAACTTCCGGCGTCTGGCGCTCGATCATTTTCTTCGCGCTCCGCACCGTATGGACATAACCGAGGTCTTTGAGCCGACGGATGATAAAAGGCTCGAAAAGAACAAGCGCCATCTTCTTCGGCAGACCGCACTGGTGAAGTTTCAGCTCGGGACCAATGACGATAACGGAGCGGCCGGAGTAATCGACACGCTTGCCGAGCAAGTTTTGACGAAAACGTCCACCTTTGCCTTTGAGCATGTCGCTCAACGACTTTAGGGGTCGATTGCCTGCGCCCGTAACCGCGCGGCCGTGCCGGCCATTGTCGAACAAAGCGTCGACGGCTTCCTGCAACATTCGTTTTTCGTTGCGAATGATAACATCCGGGGTTTTGAGTAGGAGCAGATTTTTGAGGCGGTTGTTGCGGTTAATAACCCGACGATAAAGATCATTCAGATCCGAAGTCGCAAAACGCCCGCCTTCGAGCGGAACGAGCGGACGCAAATCCGGGGGGATGACCGGCAACACATCGAGAACCATCCACTCGGGGCGCGCGTGTGAATTTTGGAATCCTTGGACGAGCTTGAGGCGTTTCGCCAGCTTCTTGCGAATCTGTTTGCTCTTCGTCGCGCCCATCGCCTTCTCCAGCTCTTTGTTGAGCTTGTTAAGATCGATCTCGGCGAGAAGTTTCTTCACCGCTTCGGCACCCATACCGGCGACGAAATCCTCACCGTATTGCTCTTGCGCCTCACGATATTCGACTTCGTTTAGAAGCTGCGTTTTCTGCAATGGAGTCTTGCCCGGATCAATGACGATGTAGTCCTCGTAGTAAATCACGCGCTCGAGCTGCCGCGCGCTCATGTCGAGCATGAGTCCGAGTCGCGAAGGCATGCATTTGTAAAACCAAATATGCGAAACGGGCACCGCCAGTTCGATATGGCCCATGCGTTCCCGGCGAACGCGTGCGAGCGTGACTTCGACACCGCAGCGGTCGCAAATCACGCCTTTATGTTTGATACGCTTGTATTTTCCGCACGAGCACTCCCAATCGCGCGTTGGACCAAAGATTCGCTCGCAGAAAAGCCCGCCCTTTTCCGGTTTGAAGGTGCGGTAATTGATGGTCTCCGGGTTTTTGACTTCGCCTTTGCTCCACGAGCGCATCGTGTCGCTCGACGCGACGCCGATCGCGACTTGATCAAAACCGACGGGACGCTCTTCCCCCACTAACTCACGCCAAGAATGTTCGTTCATGATTTATCTAAGATGATTGTCGATGTAAAATTATGCGACGTTCTCAAGAAAGCTGCTCGGCGCCCGCCCGCCGACCTTGATGTCGAGGCCGAGGCTTTGCATTTCTTTGATGAGCACGTTGAAAGATTCGGGAGTGCCGGCTTCGAGCGAGTTATCGCCCTTGACGATTGATTCGTAGATGCGGGTTCGGCCTTGCACATCATCGGATTTGACCGTGAGCAATTCCTGCAAGGTGTAAGCCGCGCCATAAGCCTCCAGAGCCCAGACTTCCATTTCTCCGAAACGCTGACCGCCGTACTGCGCCTTACCGCCGAGTGGCTGCTGCGTGACGAGTGAGTATGGGCCGACCGCGCGAGCGTGGATCTTGTCCGCGACCAAATGGCCAAGCTTCATCATGTAGATGTAACCAACAACGACTTCTTGATCGAAGGCGTCTCCGGTACGCCCATCAAAAAGCCGCGCTTTACCGGTTTCCTGCACCCAAGAGAAACCTTCCTTCTTCTTGGCGTCGTGCAGATAATCTCGGATCTTTTTCTCCGCGATTCCGTCGAACACTGGAGTCGCCACTCTGAATCCGAGTGCCTTTGCAGCGACGCCGAGATGGGTCTCCAAGACCTGACCAACATTCATGCGGCTCGGGACACCAAGCGGATTCAGCACGATCTCTACTGGCGTTCCATCTGCCAAGAAGGGCATATCTTCTTCAGGAACGATGCGGGCGACGACGCCTTTATTTCCGTGGCGACCAGCCATCTTATCTCCGACGCTCAGCTTGCGCTTGCTCGCGATATAAACTTTGACCTGCTTGATGATGCCGGGATCGATGTCGTCGCCACTCTCTACTCGATCCATCGAACGCTCGCGCTCGATCTCCAGCTCCCCGAACTTGTGCTCGTACGAGCCGATGATCTCACGGATCTTGTTACGAATCGGACTCGGATCAATCTCGATGTGATCGTGAACGATCGCGAGCTTCCGCAATAATGTTTTGGTAATCTTGCGATTAGCCGGAATAATGATTTCGCCGGTCTCGGCGTTGACAACATCAAGCGGGATTTTTTCACCCAGTAGAATATTCGAAAGCGAGTCTGTAAGTTGCTCAGTCAGCTCGTCTTTCTTGCGCTTATGTTCTTCGTTGATCGTCTTGAGTTGCCGTTTTGTCTCGGTCGGCGTGAGTTTTTCTCGGGAAACTTCGCGACGCGATGAAACCTTTACATCCATCACAATGCCGTAAGTACCAGACGGAACGGTGAGCGAAGTATCTTTTACGTCGGCGGCTTTTTCGCCAAAAATCGCTCGGAGGAGACGTTCTTCCGGCGCCAACTCGGTTTCGCTCTTCGGCGTAATTTTACCGACGAGAATGTCGCCCGGTTTCACTTCGGCCCCGACCCGCACTACCCCATCGGGACCGAGATTCCGCAAGGCCTCCTCACTAACATTTGGAATGTCACGCGTAATTTCTTCCGGTCCCAGTTTCGTGTCGCGCGCCCCGATCTCGAATTCATCAATGTGAATGGAAGTATAAATATCCTCCTTCACGACCTTCTCCGAAATCATGATGGCGTCTTCAAAGTTGTACCCGTTCCAAGGCATGAACGCGACGAGCACATTCCGGCCGAGCGCGAGCTCGCCCTGATCGGTGTTCGGACCATCGGCGATGACTTGCCCGCGTTTCACGTGCTGGCCTTTGTGGACGATCGGTTTCTGATTCACGCAGGTGCCGGCGTTTGAGCGCATGAATTTCCGCAGCTCGTAAACGTGAATCCCCGCCTCTGTGTCGGTCTTTAATTTCTTTTTGCTCTCCGGGAGATGCCCATCCTTGGTGACGACGATTTGGTTTGCCGTAACGGAGGCGACCTTGCCGCTGTCAGCTGCGAGGACAACGGCGTGAGAATCGCGTGCTACTTTCTCCTCCAAGCCGGTGCCCACGAGCGGCGTCTCGGACACAATCAGCGGCACGCCCTGTCGTTGCATGTTAGAACCCATGAGCGCGCGGTTTGCATCGTCGTGCTCGAGGAATGGGATCAGGCCCGCTGCCACTGAAACAAGCTGCTTCGGCGATACGTCCATGTAATGCACCTTCGACGGATCGACTTCGAGGAAGTCGCCGCGATAGCGCACCGAAACCTTTTCCCCCGTGAAATGTCCTCGCCCGTCTATCGGCGCATTCGCCTGTGCGACGAGAAAGTTCTCTTCGCGGTCGCCGGTGAGATAATCAATTTGATCCGTCACGCGACCCTTTTCCACCTTGCGATAGGGTGTCTCGATAAAACCGAATTCATTGATGCGCGCGAAGGTGCTCATCGAACTAATTAAACCGATGTTCGGGCCCTCCGGGGTCTCGATCGGACAAATACGGCCGTAGTGCGATGGATGAACGTCGCGCACCTCGAATCCCGCGCGTTCACGGCTGAGACCCCCGGGCCCGAGCGCGGACAAGCGACGTTTGTGGGTCAATTCCGCCAGCGGATTTGTTTGATCCATGAACTGGGAAAGCTGCGATCGGCCAAAGAAATCGCGGATTACCGCGCTCAGCGCCTTGGGATTGATCAGCTTTTGCGGAGTCATCCCATCCACGTTGATGTCGAATAGCGTCATCCGCTCTTTGACCAAACGTTCGGTGCGAGCGAGACCGACGCGGCATTGATTGGCTAGTAATTCGCCCACCGTGCGGACGCGACGACTCCCCAAATGATCGATGTCGTCAAGCGTGCCTTCGCCCCGGCGCAAATTGATCAAATACTTGATTGCCGCGATAAAATCTTTGTCGGTTAAGATACGCTCGCTCGAATCGACATTAATCCCAAGTTTCTGATTGATTTTGTAGCGGCCGACGCGTCCAAGATCATATTTTTTTGGATCGAAAAAGAGCCTCTTGAGCAAGGCGCGAGCATTCGCCACAGTCGGCGGATCGCCCGGGCGAAGACGGCGGTAAATGTCCTTGAGCGCTTCTTCCTGGTCGTGCGCCGGATCTTTCCTAAGCGCCTTCACGACCGTGTCATCGTGCGAAATATCGATCACTTTCACCTCGTGAACCTTGAGTGCCATGATCTGGCGGACTGTCGCCAGAGTGAGAGGCTCGAATGCCCGCGCCACCGTAATCTCGCCGTCGCGGATTTCCGAGGTGAGCACTTTGGTGGCCAGCTTCTCTTCGTCGAGTTTGTCGCTCAGCTTAAGATTCTCAATGTTGTAAAAAAGTTTAATGACTTCTTCGTCGGGGCCGTAGCCAAGCGCACGCAGGAAAGTCGTGGCGAGAAACTTACGGCGGCGCTTGCGTCGATCGAGATAGATATAAAGGAGATCGGCCGTGTCGAATTGCACCTCAATCCAGGAACCCCGGTCTGGAATTATGCGAAAGCTGTAGAGCACTTTCCCGTTAAGATGGATCGTGGACTCAAAAGCGATCCCCGGAGAACGATGCAGTTGGCTGACTACGACACGCTCCGCACCATTGATCACAAAGGTGCCCTGCGGCGTCATGAGCGGGATTTCGCCCATGTAAACTTTCTCCTCCTTCGTCCCTTTTTCCTCGCGTAATTGGAAAGTAACGTGGAGCGGAGCGCTATAAGTTTGGCCTTCGCGCTGGGCCTCCAGCGCGGTCAACTTCGGTTCGCCAATGTCGTAACGACTAAAGTCGAGTACCGCCTTCTCATCGTAGCTTTCAATCGGAAAGACCTCTTTGAAAACCGCTTGCAGTCCGTGATTTTTCCGTTTGGAAAATGGGACGTCTTTCTGGAGAAAATCAACGTATGAATTGAGCTGAACCTCAATCAGATTCGGTGGCTCGATGCCTTCCTTAATGCTTCCGAAGTAAATACGTTCCGACATAATGACTAGACCAAGGGTTGAACCTCGCAGCGGCCACCCCAAATAGTGGCCGACACGGGCAAGATTTTACGGGATCAGCGACGGGCGAGGGGCGCAACAATGGCTCCAAAACAGCGACTTGTCAAATCGACTTCCACTGTTCTGTTGCCAATCTTGTATCTTGCCGTCGAGTGCCGGGTTAAAAATAAGTCTGCCTATCTCTAACGAAACCTGAAGCTAAGCGAAAACGGCCGCCGCGCAAGACATTTTATACGACGGCGGCCGGGAAAAACCAATTATTTGATTTCGACCTTCGCCCCAGCCGCCTCGATCTTTTTCTTCATCTCGTCGGCTTCCTGCTTGGTCACGCCTTCCTTAACTGTCTTGGGAGCTCCTTCAACGAGCGCCTTGGCCTCCGCCAACCCGAGTCCGGGCACAGCGCCGCGGACTTCTTTAATTACGGCAATCTTATTCGAGCCCATTTCCGTTAGGACAACTTCGAATGTGCTTTTTTCTTCGGCTGGCGCCGCTGCTGCACCTCCGCCCGGGCCGGCTGCTGCAGGACCGGCCGCCGCCGCCACGGGAGCAGCCGCACTCACGCCCCATTTTTCTTCGAGTTGTTTCACCAATCCAGCAACCTCGAGAACGGTCAGGCCACTGAGTTGGTCCACCAATTTATCTGTATCTGCCATTTTCTTTTCCTCGGTTCGCCGCCTCCGAAAGCTTTCGGAGAATTAAGGCCGACAGCCATCGGCCCGGACAGTTTCGCTTCACTTCCCATCCCGCCACCGCGGGAGGAAATTTCTTATGTCGCCGCTTGTGCGGACGCACCCTCCTTCTCTGATTTCGCCTTCAACAAGCGCGCGAGCGCGGAGCCTGGTTCATTCAACAAACGGACGAGGCGCGTCGCCGGAGACAAGAGCAGTCCCAGCAATTGCGCCTGCAAAACTTCGCGCGGCGGCAGGTCAGCGAGTGTTTCCAATTCGGTCGTGGAAAGAACGGTTCGATCGACAAAACCGATCTTAAGCGCGGCAATTTTAAACTCCGCCGCGAACGTCTTAAAAATTTTCGCAACCGGCGCCATATCTTTTTCGCCCGTTACCACTGCCGTCTGGCCGACCAGCTTGTCGCCTACGTCTGGAAAACCAGAATCGGTCATCGCGCGTTTAAGGAAATTATTTTTCACGACGTGGACTTCCGCGCCCGCTGGCGCGAGTCGGTTCCGCAATTCGCCGAAATCGCCGACCTTCATGCGCTGGTAATCGGTTACCAGGACAAAAGGCGAGCGTTTCAATTTCTCCGAAAGATCGGAAACGACGCTGGCTTTCTCTGGTCTCATGGTGTCGATCTAAGGTTGCCGATTTGGTTACCCACGCAGATACGCCGCCGGATCGACGTGTACTCCTGGCGACATCGTCGCACTGATCGTCACACCTTCCAAATACTGCCCTTTTGCCGTGGCCGGCCGCGCCCGCATAACCGCCTCGATCACCGCGTTCCCATTTTCGACGAGCGCTTTTTCTTCAAACGAAAATTTTCCAACAGGCACCGCGACATTTCCATTTTTGTCGAGTTTAAACTCGACACGACCGGCCTTTACCTCCTGCACCGCCTTCGCCGTGTCGTCGGCTACCGTCCCGGCCTTGGGATTTGGCATTAATCCACGCGGTCCAAGTACCTTTCCCAGTTTTCGAACTTCCGCCATTGCCGAGGGCGTGGCTATCGCCACATCAAAATCTTGAAAACCCTCCTGACATTTTTGAATCATGTCTTTCATACCGACAAATTCTGCGCCTACGTCCTTGGCTGCTTTCGCTGCCTGGCCCTCCGCGAAAACAAGCACGCGCACCTGTTTGCCGCTACCATGTGGGAGCGGGCAGGTTCCGCGGACCATTTGGTCAGATTGTTTCGGATCAACGCCGAGCCGGCATGAAACAGTCACTGTTTGATCAAACTTGGTCGAGGGCATTTTCTTCAATGCCGAAACAGCGTCGGGAAGATTGTAAGCCTTGGTGCGATCGACCTGACCGACGGCAGCGCGATAGCGTTTACTTCGATTTCTTTGCATGGTTTGGTGCAGTTCAAATGCCGCGCCATTGGCTAGAAATGGCGGGCTCCTGCTTTTAAAATCAGCCGTTTAATTAAAGCGGCGGGACGTCGAAACTAACGGCATTCTTGGCGTTGTCAAAGCCACCTTCATTCCATCACGCCCAGTGCGCCGCCGCTTAATCCGCAAACGCAGGGGTGATGCCACCAATTCGGCCACAAATCCGACCGCGCGATCTTATCGCGCACCCTGCATGAATCCGTGACGCGAATTCTCGCGCGGCTAAGATTGACAATCACCGGTGGGCGGGTTGTCAATTCGTCTTGTTAATCGACAGGCAGATCTACCTCGTCATCCCGCACGGCCGCTGTTCGTGGAGTGGCCGGACCGTTGCGAATGATTTTGCCGTCCTTCATGACGAATGAAATGTGCTCCGTCGCGGTAATGTCAGCTGTGGGATCGCCAGGCATCGCGACGATGTCGGCACGTTTTCCTTTTTCAAGCGTGCCAACGGCTTGGCCGATGCCTAACAAGTCCGCGTCATTCGAGGTTCCACTTCTTAATGCATCGATCGGTCGCATGCCCAGACCCACCATCAATGCAAATTCTTTCGCGTTGTCGCCGTGCGGAAAAACTCCCGCGTCCGTCCCGAGCGCAATCTTCACGCCCATCTTCACCGCATTACGAAACATTTCCGAGCGCGCCGCGCCCGCCGCTCTCGCTTTTGCCTGCAACGCTGGTGGATAACTGTCGATCTTGCTCAGGATGTATTCCGTCGCCATCAACGTGGGCACGAGATAAGTGCCTTTCGTTTTCATTAATTGCAGCGTCTCCGTTTTCATAAACGAACCGTGCTCGATAGAGTCCACACCCGCTTCGATTGCTTCGCGCGCAGCCTGGTCGCCGTGACAATGTACCGCCACTTTTTTGCGCAGACGATGTGACTCATCGACCAGCGCCGCCATTTCCGCGGGCGTGAACTGCGGAGTGTCCACTTCATCGGCGAGGGAAAGGACGCCGCCCGAGACCGCGGCTTTAATGACATTCGCGCCGTTCTTCACTTCAAATCGGACTGCTTTGCGAATTTCGTCGGGACCATCGGCGATGCCTTCACTTGGGTCCGGTTCGCGTCCGAAAAGTTTGTCACGATAACCGCCGGTCGCATCGAAGTGGCCACCGGTCGCGCCGATGCCTTTGGTCGCCACGAGCATGTGCGGGCCGGGAGTGATTCCGTGATTGATTGCATTGCGCAGCGCAACATCGACAAATTCCGGACTGCCGACAAAACGGCTGCCAAGATCGCGCACCGTCGTGAAACCCGCTTCGAGCGTCGCGCGCGCATACGAAATCGCCATCAACGTCATTTCTGAAACATTGGTTTGCAATTCTTTCAGGCGCCTCTCGTTAAAATTGCCGGTGAAATCGAGAGTGAGATGGGTATGCGCGTCCATGAATCCTGGCGAAAGCGTCATATCGCCAAGATCGATCACTTTCGCGTCGCTCGGAATCGTAACGGTGCTTCCAACATCGACAATCTTGTCGCCCTGCACGAGGACAACGCCGTTCGGGATAAGCGATTTCGATTTTCCATCGAACATCCGCGCCGCTTTCAGCACGACGGTTTGATCAGCGGCCCGGGCTGCAACAGCCGAGAACAAGAGGATTACAATGACGGCAAGATAATAAGGACGATCTGCGATTCGCATCTTGTTGGTTTAAAAAGTATCCGCGCGGCAGGCAAGGAAGTTCTTGTTTCGACTGAGATGCTTCGATTCAATCGCAACGGATGAAAACTCCGCCGCTCGGCTGCGCCGTTTTGCTCGCTCTCGTTATCACCTCCGCTGTGCTGGCATTGTTCGCGCAAACGCCGCCCCCTGCCACATCGCATTCTCCGAAAGAACCTCCTCTAGGCACAGCGGACTATGATCTTCGCTGGGGCGTAAAGATTCCAATGCGCGATAAGGTCGAACTAATCACAGTCCGCAAAACTGCGGACTAGGGACGTGAACGATGAGGAATTCCTGGGCTGCGCTAATTTCGGTCGTGCTCGTGTTGAGTTGCGCATGCTCACAAAAGCCGGCGCAGAACCCGGAAACGGAAGCTCTCGACAAACTCGCTGGCGATTTTTGGACGTGGCGCGCTAAGCATGCGCCATTTACAGGCGATGACGTAAATCGGATCGAACGCCCGGGCGGAACTCGCGATTGGTCGGCAGCTGCCATCGACAAGCAGCGCAAAGATCTTGCTGAGTTCGCAGCGCGCTGGAAGAAGATCGACGTCAAGGGTTGGCCCCTTCCGAAACAAGTTGATTATCGCCTGATCGGTTCTGCTTTGGCGCGGGTGCAGTGGGAATTGGACGTCAATCCGCGCTGGAACCGCGATCCCAACTTCTACATCGCGCAAACACTGACGCCGGTGGTCGAAGCGCTCACTGTATCGGGACCGTATGATGCAGCGCGCAGCCAGGAGATTCTCACACGGATCCAAAATATTCCGCCAATCCTGCAACAGGGCGAGGAGAACCTCGACAAGCCGCCGGCGCCGTTCGCAACCGTTGCAATTCAAGCGCTCGACGGCGTGCGCGAACGGCTGCAAAAAACGGCAACAGCGTTGGTAAGATCGACAACTCTCAAAGAAGAGGAGTTTAATAGTGCAACCAATCGCGCAGCCGACGCGTTCGAGAAATTTCGGAAACGGCTTCAGGAGAAATTGCCGTTGTTGCCCAACGAAACGGCACTTGGTCGCGACGCCTACGTCTTTTTTCTCAACAACGTC
>Ga0209376_1004221_pt1 | contig 12583 bp, 12 predicted proteins | sample GraSoiAngelo_134_FD_185891 | JGI IMG/M metagenome (GOLD analysis project Ga0209376, IMG submission 185891) | Grasslands soil microbial communities from the Angelo Coastal Reserve, California, USA - 14_0929_05_30cm (SPAdes) (version 2) | ecosystem: Environmental > Terrestrial > Soil > Grasslands ... | reverse complement strand
GGCCGAGGAAACTGTCGAACAGTCGGTTCACCTCGCTCTGGATATCACGGAAGGGCTCTCGCTCCGTGAGAGCCCCAAAGGGCCGCCAACGCTCGATCGCCATGGCAAATCCTCCTTGTCGCCTGACTTGGCCAGCCTCCCTGCTGGCCTCGTTGATGGTTGATCTCTGTATCGGCCCGGGCCGTTGCCCCGGCCCGGGCCGTCGCCCGCGCATCGCGCGAGCTCAAACGTTAACGAAGGCCTCCTCGTTTGATGGCCTCAAAAGTCCCCGTGCGGCATCGGCGGCGCCGCCGCTGGCTTCTCCTCCGGAAGCTCGGTGATCAGCGCCTCGGTGGTGAGCAGCAGCGACGCGACCGACGCCGCGTTCTGCAGCGCCACACGCTCCACCTTGGTCGGATCGATGATGCCCGCCTTCAGCATGTCGACGTACTCCATGCTCTCCGCGTCGTAACCGCGTGCGGGGGATGTCTCACTTTTCACCCGCTCGACGATCACGCTCCCCTCGAGGCCCGCGTTCTCGACGATCTGGCGGATAGGCTCCTCGAGCGCCCGCTTGACGATCATGCAGCCGACCTTCTCATCGCCCTCCAGCTTGAGCCCGTCGATGGCCTTGGCCGCCCGTAGAAGCGCGACTCCGCCGCCCGGCACGATGCCTTCCTCGACGGCCGCGCGGGTCGCGTTCAGCGCGTCCTCGACGCGCGCCTTCTTCTCCTTCATCGCCGTCTCAGTCGCCGCCCCCACCTTGATCACCGCCACGCCGCCAGCCAGCTTCGCCAGCCGCTCCTGCAGCTTCTCGCGGTCGTAGTCGGAGGTCGTCTCCTCGATCTGGGCCCGGATCTGTTTGATGCGGCCCTCGATCTCCCTGGCCTTGCCCGAGCCCTCGACGAGGGTCGTGTTGTCCTTGTCCACGACCACCTTCTTGGCCCGCCCGAGATCGTCGAGCTTGATGTTCTCGAGCTTGATCCCGAGATCCTCGGTGATGGCCTTGCCACCCGTGAGCACCGCGATGTCCTCGAGCATCGCCTTGCGGCGGTCGCCAAAGCCGGGTGCCTTCACCGCGCTGCCGGAGAGCGTGCCGCGGAGCTTGTTGACCACGAGCGTCGCCAGCGCCTCGCCCTCCACCTCTTCGGCGATGATGAGCAGTGGCTTGCTGGCACGGGCGACCTGCTCGAGCAGCGGCAGCATGTCCTTCATCACACTGATCTTCTTCTCGTGGATCAGCACGTAGGCGTCCTCGAGGACGCACTCCATCCGCTCGGCGTCGGTCACGAAGTAGGGTGAGAGATAGCCGCGGTCGAACTGCATACCCTCGACCACGTCTAGCACGGTCTCGGCCGACTTCGACTCCTCGACCGTGATGACGCCGTCCTTACCCACTTTCTCCATCGCCTCGGCGATCAGGTTGCCGATCGTCTTGTCGTTGTTCGAGGCGATCGTCGCCACCTGGGCGATCTCCTTCTTGTCTTTGGTCGCCTTGGAGAACCCCTTGAGATCGTTCACGACGGCGTCGACGGCGGCCTCGATGCCCCGCTTGAGCCCCATGGGGTTGGCGCCCGCGGTCACGTTTTTGAGGCCCTCGCGGAAGATCGCCTGCGCCAGCACCGTCGCCGTGGTCGTGCCGTCGCCGGCGACGTCGGAGGTCTTCGAGGCGACCTCCTTGACCATCTGGGCGCCCATGTTCTCGTACTTGTCTTGCAACTCGATCTCCTTGGCGACGGTGACGCCATCCTTGGTGATCGTAGGGCTGCCAAACTTCTTGTCGATGACGACGTTGCGCCCTTTCGGGCCCAGCGTGGCCTTCACAGCCTCGGCCATGATCGTGACGCCCTTGAGCAGCGCGCTCCGGGCCTCCTCGTCGAACTTCAGCTGCTTGGGCATGGATCGCCTCCTCCTTACTCGAGAATGGCGAGGACGTCTTCCTCGCGCATGATGAGGTACTCCTTGTCGTCCAGCTTGACCTCCGAGCCGGAGTACTTCCCGAACAGGATCTTGTCGCCGGCCTTCACGTCGAGGGGGAACTTCTTGCCGGCGTCACTGACCTTGCCGTTCCCGACGGCGATCACCTTGCCCTCCTGCGGCTTCTCCTTCGCCGTGTCCGGGATGATGATCCCGCCCTTCTTGACCTCTCGCTCCTCCATGCGCTCGACCAGCATCCGATCGTGCAGCGGGCGAATCTTCATCGGAGCCTCCCTTCCGTATTTGGTAAAACTGCCTGTTAGCACTTGTAGACGACGAGTGCCAGCTAGTCAAGTCGATGAGGTTAATCATAATAAAAACAGCGCCTTGGGAATCTTGACACCCTAGAATCCTCGGCTACAGAGCTCCTTTTGAGTGAGAGGGTAGCCGGAAATCTTGAGTGCCGACCGCTCATATTCAAGGGGGCACCACGCTCCGAAGCAGATCTATCGCTGGATGCTAGCCTCGAGCCTTGCGGCGCCCTCTGGTTCATCGCGATGCAGCCGCTGCGCGTAGCTCTACGGTGGATCGGATCATCAGTGAAGCCTTCCGGAGACTGAAGCGACACCGAGACAGTCTGGGTTACCGTCTGGGATGGGATCTTTTTCGTGACGACGGGAACCTGATTCTACTCAGATGTGAACGAGGAGTGTCGCGGCGGTGGTGAGGGTTCCGGTCGCCAGAATCCTCGTGACCGACGACGATCCCGAATTGGTCGACATCCTGGTCACCCATCTCTGCGAGGAGGGTTATGGGGGCTCGGGCGCGCTGACACGCGATGAGGGCCTGAAGTTAGTCACACTGTCGCGTCCCGATCTGGTCTTGCTCGATGTGTCTGTTACCCGGCGGAATGGAACGGGATCGGAGTGCTCAAGCGCATCCGCTCGATCAATCCGACCGCCAAGGTGATCATGGTGACCGGGAGTACGGACCCCCTGCTCGCGCGCGAAGCCCTAGAACTCGGCGCACGTGCGTATGTCGACAAACCGTTCGATTTCGATGATTTCAAGCGCGTAATAGCCATGGCGCTCCGGCCGGAGATCACGCAACCAGACGATCACCCGAGAACCCGATCAAGACCGTCATCTGGTCACCCAAGCGTTGGGCTGGTGCAGGCGGCGCTGACCCGCCTCCGGTAAGAAGGCGACATTCGAAGGGGACAAGTCAGCGGAGGGTGAGTCGGGGGCCGCGGGCGAAACCGTCCGGGCTCCGCCCACGGCGTCCCCTTCCTACGTGTGCGCGACTCATTGCCGCGCGCCCCGGCATGCGCCGGAGCCCGTTTCAGCGGCTCGCGGCGCCGATCGCGGTTGCTAGCAGACCCGCTCCGGCGCGGCTGGCGTCCCCGGTGGCGTGGTCTCCATTCGCACCCCCTTTTGCTCGCGGTGTGCGTCCCGACGGGACGGGATCCGCGTCCCGTCCCGTCCTATCTACTCTCGCTGCAGCCGAGAGTCAATCGCCAGTAGTGGAGGGGGGATGTACTGCGCTTCATGAGCCCCGCAACCGCGGGGCGCGCACGTCGCACAGCGCATCGCGGAGCAACGATGCATCTACACCGACTCCCCTTTTGCGGCTTGCCCCTTCAACAGGAATGTCTTTGGAAACTCACCTTCACCACAAAGCTTGAACGATCCGAAGTCTTTGTCCAAGACGGGCATCGCGGGCAAAATCGGCATCCGGAAGTAGTGATGCGGCTCAGGCCCGAAAGAGGAGGGCTCGAAGGCCGGACTCTAAAGCGGACTGGCGCGAGTTTCGGCCGGGCTCACGGCGAAAGGTTCTCCACGAGGACGCGGTAACGGGGATCAGGCAAGGTCGAAGCGATCGAGGTTCATGACCTTGGTCCAGGCCGCGACGAAGTCCTGGACGAACTTCGCCTGCGCATCCGCGCTTCCGTAGACCTCCGCCAGGGCCCGGAGCTGGGAGTTCGAACCGAAGACGAGATCGACACGCGTGCCGGTCCACTCGACTTGGCCCGTCTTGCGATCGCACCCTTCGAACACGTCCTTGGCGTCCGAGACCGCCTTCCACTCCGTGCCCATGTCGAGCAGGTTCACGAAGAAGTCGTTGGTCAGCGTTTCCGGTCGCTTGGTAAACACGCCGTGTTTCGTCTGTCCGAAGTTGGTCGTCAAGACGCGCAGGCCGCCGACGAGAACCGTCATCTCGGGCGCGGTCAGCGTCAGCAATTGCGCCCGATCGACCAGCAACTCCTCGGCCGATACCGGGTACTCGCCCTTGAGGTAGTTGCGGAAGCCATCCGCGATCGGTTCGAGCACGGCGAAGGAGTCCACATCGGTTTGCTCCGGCGAGGCGTCCATGCGTCCCGGCGTGAAGGGGACCTTCACGTCGTGCCCGGCCTTCTTCGCCGCTTGCTCGACACCTGCGCAACCAGCCAAGACGATCAGGTCGCCAAGCGAGACCTTCTTGCCGCCAGACTGCGCGCTGTTGAATTTGCTCTGGATGCCCTCCAGAGTCGTCAGCACTTTCGCCAGTTGATCCGGCTGGTTGACTTCCCATTCCTTCTGCGGCGCGAGGCGAATGCGCGCGCCGTTCGCACCGCCGCGCTTGTCGGAGCCACGGAAGGTGGACGCCGACGCCCAGGCGGTCGAAACCAGTTGCGAGACGGACAGCCCCGAAGCCAGGATCTTGCGCTTGAGGGAGGCAATGTCCTGTTCATCGATCAACTTATGATTGACCGCAGGGATGGGGTCTTGCCAGATGAGATCTTCGGCCGGAACCTCCGGGCCGAGGTAGCGTGCGCGCGGGCCCATGTCCCGATGCGTCAGCTTGAACCACGCCCGGGCGAATGCGTCGGCGAATTGATCCGGATTCTCGAAGAAGCGCCTCGAGATCCTTTCGTAAACAGGGTCGACCCGCAGGGAGAGGTCCGTGGTCAGCATGGCTGGCGCGTGACGCTTGGCCGGGTCGTGGGCATCCGGAATCGTGCCGGCGCCTGCGCCACCCTTCGGTTTCCATTGATGCGCGCCGGCCGGGCTCTTCGTCAGTTCCCATTCGTGGCCGAACAGGCTCCGAAAGAAGTTGTTGCTCCACTTCGTGGGCGTGGTGGTCCAAGTGACTTCCAGGCCGCTGGTGATCGCGTCACCGCCTTTGCCCGTGCCGAAGCTGCTCTTCCAGCCGAGGCCTTGCTCCTCGATGCTGGCCGCTTCGGGCTCAGGTCCCACATGGGACTCAGGGCCGGCGCCGTGGGTTTTGCCAAAGGTGTGACCACCGGCGATGAGCGCAACCGTCTCTTCGTCATTCATCGCCATGCGAGCAAAAGTCTCGCGGATGTCATTGGCCGCCGCGATCGGATCCGGATTGCCGTTCGGGCCTTGCGGGTTGACGTAAATCAGCCCCATCTGAACGGCGGCGAGCGGATTTTCGAGATTGCGGTCGCCGGAGTGACGCTTGTCACCCAGCCACGTGTCCTCAGAGCCCCAGTAGACAGCCTCTTCCGGTTCCCAGACGTCCTCACGCCCGCCGCCGAACCCGAAGGTCTTGAAACCCATCGATTCCAGCGCCACGTTGCCCGCGAGGATCATGAGGTCGGCCCATGAAATTTTCCGGCCATACTTCTGCTTGATCGGCCACAGGAGTCTGCGCGCCTTGTCGAGGCTGGCGTTGTCGGGCCAACTGTTGAGGGGCGCAAAGCGCTGTTGGCCGGCACCGGCGCCGCCGCGGCCGTCGCCGATGCGGTACGTGCCGGCGCTGTGCCATGCCATGCGAACGAACAAAGGTCCGTAGTGGCCGAAGTCCGCCGGCCACCAGTCCTGCGAGTCGGTCATCAGCGCCACGAGGTCCTTCTTCACGGCCGCCAGGTCGAGGCTCTTGAACTCTGTGGCGTAGTTGAAGCTCTTGCCCATGGGATCGGACAGGGGCGAATGCTGGTGCAGGATCTTGAGGTTCAGCTGATTGGGCCACCAGTCTCGGTTCGACGGGCTGGCGCCAGCCGTGTGCGTGAACGGGCACTTTGCTTCGGTTGACATCTGATCTCCTTTGGTCTGTGGTTCGCCGACATCACCGACGTGCCGACGCCGGCCGGGTTCCTGCATCTCGCCATCGTGCTCGACGCGTTGGAGACGGCGCGTGATCAACTCAGAGTACACCGCCGTAGGGTTCAGGTCTGCTAGACTCCCGCCAGCCGTACCCAACCAGGTGCCCATGTGGTTGATCGGCTCGCCGACGAGCGACGTTCGACACCACAGATACGCAGGGAAGCAGCGAGCCCTGCCGCCACAAAGGACGGTGTGAGATGACGCCTGATCCGACTCCGCCCTACCGTGTGTCCGATTTCTGCCCTGACTGCCGCGAGAAGTTTCTCGCCGTGGTGGGCTGGATAGCTCCGGCGCTGGAGTCGACCCTCTCGCCGACCCCGCCTGAGCCCATCACCACCCCCGAGGACACGCTGCGCAGTGCGGGCATCAGCAGCGAGCGCCAGGCGATGTATCAACGGCGCATGTCGAGCCTGCTGGCGGGGAGGAAATGACGGCGGCTGAGGCCGACTCTTGAGCCGGTGAAACAGCCGAATGACGTGCAAACAATATGAAAAAGCGCGCAACGACCAAGGGCGAATCCCCTTCTCGGCTGATCGACGCGAGGATCAAGGAACTGGGCGACTGGAGGGGTAAGACGCTCTCCCATGTCCGCGCTCTCATCAAACAGGCTGACCCTGAAGTGGTCGAGGAGTGGAAGTGGAGAGGCGTTCCGGTTTGGTCTCACGATGGACTGATCTGCACCGGCGAGACGTACAAGAGCGTCGTGAAGCTGACTTTCTTCAAGGGCGCTTCGCTCAAGGACCCTTCAGGACTATTCAACTCCAGCCTTGATGGCAACGCCAGGCGCGCTATCGATTTCCATGAGGGTGATGAAATAGATGAGGATGCTTTCAAGACGCTCGTACGCGCCGCTGCAGCCCTGAACAGATCATGTTTGTTCGATCGCCATGATCTCCCCTGCTGACTGCGAGATGCCTCAGCGACCTTGCGTCACCGGCTGGTGCGACCGTAGAAAGGCGCGCACCTGGTCGATCGTCTTCTCGAGGAAGTCCTTCGGCTCTCGCCAGGGAAATACCGTTGACTGGGCCTTCGGCGCGAGCGCGGTAATGTCCACGGACGTCTGATAGGGGTGCGCCGGCGTGTCGTCCGGCATCACGAGGAGTGGCGTCTGGCAGGATCGGACGAACTCCCGCGCCACGCTGTACACGAAGTCCGGGCGTACGCGATAGAGGTTGTGCAGATAGGCTTCGATGCTCTCCGCGGTGATCTCAGGCTGTCGGGCCCGCAGCGCGGAGCTCCAGACATCGCGCCCGGAGTTGTACATGATGTCGGGATTCTCCGGCCGATGCCCGACCGGCTGGCACAGGGTACATCGGAGTCTCAGCCGCCGCGATTGTGACGGCGAGGCCTCGGGGCTGTCAAGCGGCGCCGTCGTGGACTGGCGCAGGAGGCCCTCACCCACGCGCAAGAACTTCTCCTCGCTCTCCGTCTGATCTCGCGTTGTGTCATGATCGCCAGCGCGACCATTCCACAAGGAGAGCGCAATGTCCGAGTTCCCCGAGTGCCTGCTGATCGTGACAGCCGAGGTGGACGCGGCGGTCGAAGCCGAATGGAATCGGTGGTACGACGCGGTTCACTTGCCAGACGCGCTCAAATGCCCGGGAGTGCGGCGCGGCCGGCGGTATGTAGCCACAGGTGAGATAACGGAGAGTGCGGCCGGCAAGACAGAACGCATGGCAAGACGGATCTACACGACGATCTACGAGCTGGACAGTCCAGACGCGATCACCACTACGGAGTTCCGCGCCATGCGTGGCTGGTACCAGTTCGCGCCGTACGTCCGCTCACGCACCCAGGTGATCGTTCCGGTCCACGGTCAAAGGGTTTAGCGGCCGGCGTCAGACGCTAGGGGCGCACCTCGCGTCCAAGATATTCCACGGCGGCCTGGAGGCCGCCGCGTCCGCGCGGGATGCCCAGCGCGCCGAGACGCCATCTCGATCGCACCGAGCACGCCGTGCCAGCGCGGATCGAACGCCCCGCCGGTGCGAGAAGTCTCGCACTTGGCGACGGGGCGGCACAACTAGCTAGCCCGGCGCAAGGAGTACCGGCGGGCTCTTTAATCTCCTACCGCTTTTGCACCCTGTGTCCTCTCAACCGGCCTGGTTGTGCCGTGCCGCCGCCCGGTCGCCACGCGCGCCGAGCCAGGGCACCGAGACGATCGGTCGGCAGTGCTGGCCTTCCACGCCGGCTTCGCGGCTCTCTGTGCTGGGGAGCAAGCGGTTGGCCAGACCGAGCACGTCCGAGGTCAATCCCGGAAACAACCCGTGGACCTTGTCGGCGACCTTTGCCGGAAGCGACAGGACGACGTGCGACTTGCCGTACTGGATGGCGTTCAGGATGCGTCGCGCCGCGCGCGCCACGTCCATCGACAGCAAGGGTGCATTGTCGGCCAGACTGAACCACGTGAACTCGGCGTCGTGTCGCCCTTTGAACGTCGCGTGCCGCGGGCTTCCGGTACGCATCAATCCTGGGCAGACCGTCGTCACGAGGATGCCGGAGGCTTGGAGCTCCGCGTGAAGTCCCTCTGAGAGCCCAACGAGAGCGAACTTGCTCGAGCTGTACGGCACGAGATGCGGAACACCCAACTTACCGCCGATGGACGCGATGTTGACGATGCGACCCTCGCCCCTGGGCCGCATATGCGGCAGCACCGCCAGAATGACGTTGAGTGGACCCCAGAAGTTCGTGGCCATGTCGCGCTCGAAGTCGGCGGCGGTCATGACACCTACGGGTCCGACCTCGACCATCCCGGCGTTGTTGATCAGCACATCGATGTGACCGAAGCCGGCTTGCACGGAGCGAATCAGCTCCGCCACCTGGTTGCGATCGGTCACGTCGCAGGTCACCGCCAGGACGGCCGCGCCGGTCTGTGAGAGGCTCTCACGCGCGCGGGCGAGCGTGTCGGCGTCGCGGCCGCAGATCGCGACGCGAGCCCCGGCGAGTCCGGCTTGTCGCGCGAGCTCCAGCCCGAGCCCGCGCGTGCCGCCGGTGATCAGCACCGTGCGACCCTGGAGGTCGAACCGCTTGCGCCACCGGCGGAGTACGCGGCCTCCCGCAGCGGCGAGCGCCCCGGCCAGTATCCAGGTTCTCTGATCGGTCGCGATACGTAGCATCGGGTTCGACAGATTACGACTCATGGTCTTCGGGGTTTGACTCTTCATGCTGGCCTCCATTTCGGAGCGCTTCGCGGTCGAATCGGGGCCTGTGCACCATGACGGCGGTAGCGCCGTCAGCGTAAGTCGATAGAACGCCCGGGCAAGCCGTGTGCCAGGTCGAGCTGGAGCGCTACACACATGGGCGGGGATGTCAGGCGCTGAGCAGTCCCACATCACAATTGCGATCCGCGAACGTGTGGGGCGGATCCGGCAAGCCCGAAGCCCGATTGCATCGCGTGGCCCTATTGGCCGAGGAATCATGCGGTGGGGATTCCGGAGACAGATTGTCCACCACGGCCTCTCCGAATCATCGACAATGAGTTCAACGGCGCAGGCTCGGCCCCGGCTGTGGCGAAACTACCGCGACAATTTACATGCTGGCGCTATGCTGACAGTTCAGCAGGGCTGCAGGGTCTTTCGGGGTTGTGCCTCCCACGAACTGATTCGTCCGATCGGGTCAGGCCGTGCGTCGCAGGTATTCTTGATGAAGCCCACCCACGCGCGGGACCTCCACCACCCGGCCCAGGTCGGTGGCTGCACACTCCGCGACTCCGGCGCGTCCGTAGCCAGCGATGAGTGTGTCCGGGTCCGATTGTAGTAGTCGACGTACATCGACTTTCTTCCAGAGCCTCGACAATTTCCACACGGCGAGTTGCTGCCTCAGCGCGAGATTCTCCAGCGCGAACTCGCGGCGCGTGCGAACCGCGGAGCCCAATGTCCGAAGAAGGATCCCAAGCCATCTGACCATGACCGGCCAAATAGCCGATTACTTCGCACAACGCAAGATCGTTGCGACAGACGAGTTTTTGGAAGGGACAGCTGGATTTGAACCAGCGACCTCTGGGTTGTGAGCCTAGTGCTTGGCCGTGCCACCGGAACGTAACTAACCGACTCGGACACCGTGGCCCGCCGCGCTAGGAGGCAATGGCACGGCGGCGGTGGTCAGGCGACGGCCATAGATCTCGCGGACGGGCGGGGCGCACAGCGTGAGGACGGTCACCGCGATGAAGATGAGACCCGGCAGGGCGATCATCGTTCCGGCGCCGAACCCGTCGGCAAGACGGCCGGTGGCGAGGTTGCTGAAGGCCATCACGCCCCCGCTCGACCCCCAGTACAACGCCAACACCCGGCCGCGAACGTGATCGGGGGTGGCAATCTGGAGCAAGGTCGTCGTCAGCGCGATGAACATCGACTGTGTCAGGCCGACGGCGGCCGCCGCGAGCAACGCACCAGGCCAGGAGACGACGTAGCCCAGGGGCACGAGCGTCAGTCCGCTGAGGATGCCCGTCGCGAAGAGCAGATACCCGCAGTGGGCTCGTCGCGCGAAGCCGGCGAGGAGGAAGGCGCCCACGAGCGAGCCAGTGCCGATCGCCATCACGAGCAGGCTATAGGCCGTGCCGGACGCACCGAGCAGATCGGATGCCAACCGGGGAAGGGCAGCATCGTAGCCCATCGTGAAGGCACAGTGAAGGAAGATGAGCGCGATCAGCGAGGCCGCGACTGGGGCGTGGATGGCGTACCGGACCCCCTGCGCGAGCTGCACGAGTGGGTTGTGGTCCGAACCGCTGCGCTGGTGGGGCACCTCGCCGAGCAATCCGATCTGCCAGAGGGCCAAGGCGGACAGCGCGGCTGCGATGAGGAAGGCACCGGCGCCACCACCGACATGGAGCAACGGCGCGGCCAGCAGCGGCCCCAGCAGCCGTGCGCCATTCATGTTCGCCTGGAGAAAGGAGACGGCGTTGAGCAGGTCGCGCTCCGGGACGAGACTGGAGAGCATCGCCTGCTCCACCGGCGTGCTCGACGAGCGGGATGCGCCATGGATGAAGGAGAACGCGACGAGTGGCCAAGCCTCCTGGCCTCCCGTCCAAGCGAACAAGGCGAGCCCGAGGCTCGAGAGCAGGCCGATCGCGTTCAGCGCGAGCAACATCGTCCGCCGGTCGAAACGGTCGGCGAAGACACCGGCGAAGGGGGTGATGATGAGCGATGGTAGGAAGGAGGCGAACACCACGAGGCCGACGGTGCTCGAGTGGTGGTGCAGATCGAACGCCACCCAGCCCCGCGCGGTGAGCGCGGTCATGTAGGCGACGCCCGACAAGATCGACGCCGTCCACAGCCGCCGGAAACGTCCGTGCCGAACAGCGGAAAAAATGCCCGCGCGATCTGCGACAGCCACGATGTTGGTCGACATTCGGTCTCGAACGTAGGGTACCACTCGGCGTATGGGCGCTCGATGTGATCCGCCTCGATCTCCGCCCTCATTTTCGGGGCTTGACTACGTACTATGGTGCGCGGAGGTGAGTGCACCGGCAGACGCTCCAGTATTACGAGCGCTGAACCGCAACCATCGCGGAGACACCTTCTGAGGAGCCTACCGACCTTCGCAGCCCTGCAACAGCGCGAGTTCCGTCTGCTCTGGGCTGGACAGGTCGCCACGGCCATGGCGGGGTGGATGGATCAGGTAGCTCGCGGATGGCTCCTGTACGAGCTGACTGATTCTCCGGTCCAGCTCGGTCTGCTGCAAGGGATCCGGGCGATCCCAATCCTTTTCGCATCGCCGCACCTCACAAGGATCCCCGGGCGAACGGATCCCTGGGTGAAGTCTGGGTAAACGAAAGGGTAGCGGCGTTTGCGTCCGCTAACCCCTCGTCGTTTCGTCCTACCTGAACGCAGAGCAGCACAGTCGCCAGAGAACTGCGGTTTGGCGGCAGCCCGTCCGAAGAAGGATTAGAATCGCGCCGGAGCTTCAACGCGTGAAACCATCGAACGGCAATCCGTGGAGACTCGTGCTCGTCGCTGTCGCGCTGTCCGCGATCGTTGTGACTCTGTGGTCGGCGACGATCGTGGGTCAGGCCGCCACGACGAGCGCCCTTGAAGGTGAGATCAACTGTGACGAGCTGGTCGCGACCCTGTTCGCTGATCTGTGGAAGGGATAAGGTTTGCGGCAGCAGTAACTGTGCGCCTGACGCGAGTAGGCCTCTAAATGGAGGCAGACATGGCGACGATCGCCGCGCAACAACAGGCCAAGCCCCAAGCGCTGAGCGCCGCCGGCTGGCGCGCCTTGGTGGCATCGTTCCTCGGATGGTTGTTCGACGGGTACGAGACCTATGCACTGATCCTCGTGGCCGCCGTCGCGCTTCGTCAGCTCCTCGAGCCGCAGCAACTCGCCAGCCTTCCCATCTACATTGGAGGCCTGCTGGCCGTCACGCTCGTCGGCTGGGCGACGGGCGGGATCGTCGCCGGCGTGCTCGCGGACTACATCGGGCGCAAGCGCGTGCTGATGCTCTCGATTCTCTGGTATGCGCTGTTCACGGGGCTGACGGCTTTGGCGACGAGCTACGCGAGCTTTATGATTCTCCGCTTCCTGACCGGGCTCGGACTCGGCGCTGAGTGGGGTCCGGGCACCGCGATCCTCGGCGAGTCCTG
>Ga0209376_1004219_pt1 | contig 12584 bp, 15 predicted proteins | sample GraSoiAngelo_134_FD_185891 | JGI IMG/M metagenome (GOLD analysis project Ga0209376, IMG submission 185891) | Grasslands soil microbial communities from the Angelo Coastal Reserve, California, USA - 14_0929_05_30cm (SPAdes) (version 2) | ecosystem: Environmental > Terrestrial > Soil > Grasslands ... | reverse complement strand
GTACGTTGAACCTGCGGCCGAGGGCGCCAACGAAGCAGATGGGCCTTTTTCAGCCGCCTAGGGCGTAACGGTGATCGGCTTCGAGGACTCCCAGGCCGCCGAGTGGGTCGGCTCCTCCACGGCCTTTAGCACGCCGCCCTCGTCGAGGGCGATGGTGAAGGTGACCTTGGGGAACGAGAAGACCGGGTGGAGGTAGGCGCGAGAGATCTCCGCGCCGTTGATGTAGAGGGCGATGTAGCGCACGAAGTGCTCGCCGAGCGAGGGATGATCGCCGCCGGCCCCCACCGTGATGGTGACATCGAACCACTCCCCCCTCTTGACGCGGTCTGGCGCCACGATCCTCGGCGTGTGCTTCGGATCGAAGGCGCTCCGCACTTCCTTGTACTCGGGGGTGAACTGCTCTTCCTGCCCAGCGATCGCGGGCAGGGGCGAGAGAACGACGGCCGCGATGACGGCCGCCAACGCTACCGTCCACCGACTGCGCACGCGCATGGCTCTCCTCCTCCCGCTCCAGGACCTCACGCGTCGCCCAGCATCTTGCGAATGGCGTCGAGGAGCTGCCGGGGGCTGTACGGCTTGGCGAGATAGGCCGAGGCGCCCGCGTCCATGGCCTTCTTGTCGTCACCGCTGAGCGCGAACGAGGTGACGACGATGATGGGGATCTTGGCCGTCTCGGGCTCGGGGCGAATCCGTCGCGTCGCATCCAGGCCCGACAGCCTCGGGAGCTGGACGTCCATGATGATCAGGTCGGGCTTCTCGCGGCGCGCCGCCTCGACGCCGGCCTCGCCGTCGTGGGCCTCCAGGAGACCATAGGGTTGACGCGCGAGAAGGTCGCGGACGATCTTTCGGTTGAACTCGTTGTCCTCGACGAGCAGGATCTTCTTCTGGCTCATGTACCCTCCGTGACTTCCGCCAAGCGCAGAGGAATCGCGAAGTGGAAGGTCGAGCCGCGGCCCGGCTCGCTCTCGACCCAGATGCGCCCTCCGTGGAGCTCCACGAACGTCTTGGTGATGCTCAATCCCAGCCCCGTCCCCCCGAACTCGCGGCTGATGCTCGCGTCGACCTGGCGGAACTCACCGAAGATGTGATCGAGCTGGTCAACCGCGATGCCGATGCCCGTGTCGCTCACCGTGTACACGACCCGGTCGCCGTCGAGTCGGGCGCGGATGGCCACCGTGCCCTCCTTGGTGAACTTGAGGGCGTTGCCGACGAGATTGGTCAGGCACTGGGTGATGCGCTTGCCGTCGCCATAGGCGAGGGGAATGTCGGGCTCGACCTCCGCGGTGAACTCGAGCCCCTTCTCGGCGGCGAGAGAGCGCAGGGAGGTGCGCGCCGTCTCCACGACCTCGTGCACCGAGTAGTCGGTCAGACTCAGCTCCATGCGCCCCGCCTCGATCTTGGACAGGTCGAGCACGTCGTTGATGAGGCGCAAGAGCTGACGACCGCACGTCTGCACGTCCTCCAGGGGACTCCGCACCTCCGCCGGCACCTCGCCGTAGACATCGTCGAGGATCATCTCGGTGAAGCCGAGGATCGCGTTCATGGGCGTGCGCAGCTCGTGGCTCATGTTGGCCAGGAACTCCGACTTGGCCTGGCTCGCCCGCGCGAGCTGGCTATTGAGCGTCCCGAGCTGGCGGGCCGCCTCGCGCTGGTCCTCGTAGAGCCGGCGCAGCTCCGCGCTCATGTCGTTCATGCGGGCGGCGAGGGCGCCGAACTCGTCCTGGTTGGGGACGACCACCCGCGTGCCGAAATCGCCCTTGGCGAGGCGGCCCAGGAACCCTTGCGCCTCCCGCACGGGGATGATGAAGGACCACGACGTCACGAAGCCGAGCAGGAGGGCGAGGAGAATGGAGGCGATGATGAGGCCGCCCATGAGGTAGAAGGCCTGGCGGTTCGCGAGGGCGGTGGCGGCGCGCAGCCTGCCCATGCTGCTCTCCTCGATCCGGACAACCTGCTCCACGAGGCCCTCGACCTGCTGGAAGAGAGGATAGCCGGTCGTGAGCTGGAGCCGCATCGCCTCCTCGATCTTCCCGTCGCGAACCAGGTTCGCCACGTCGGCCACCGTGGCCATGACCTCGCCCTGGGCAGTACGGATGCGCTGGATGATCTCGCGCTCCTCGAGGGGCGCGCCGTCCTCGATCTCCGCGAGCATGGCATTCAACCGGTTGTTCTCGCGGAGGATGCTCGCGATGGTCGCCTCGTCCCTCAGCACGAGGGCCATGGCCGTGAAGCTCATCTGCATGGCGAGGGCGTGCTGGGCCTGCCGGGCGGAGCTGACCCGCTGGTGGGCCACGTGCATGGCCTCGCTCTGTCGCGACATGCGCGTGATGATCTCGAGGCTCATGGCGCCCATGAGGGCGACCACGACGGCCACCAGCATGAAAGCGGCCAGGAGCTTGAAGTGCACGGAGAGCCGCAGCCGGGCCACGGCGCGGACGAGGGACCCGAGAGGGGTGTGAGAGAGGAGGAACCCCGCCGAGCGCTCGCTGATACCCGGGGCGGCCACCGGGGTCGATGGCGCTGACCCAGCGGGGAGTCCGTCCTCGTGAGCGCCCATGAAGGCGGCCGGAAGGCCGTGAGCGGCATGCTAGCAACCGCTGTACGGTGAGTCAAGAACACCGCATCACCGCATGCCTTGACACTCGAGGGAAGCGGGCTTAGCTTGCATCCAATGGCGGCCAAGATCCTGGTGGTGGACGATACCGTCCACAACGTGAGGATGCTCGTGGATCTCCTCATCGCCAAGGGCTACTCGACGGTGACGGCGGCCTCCGGCCCGGAGGCGCTCGCGAAGGTGGAAGCGGAGCGTCCGGACCTCGTCCTCCTCGACATCATGATGCCGGGCATGGACGGCTACGAAGTCTGCCGGCGGATCCGCGCCAACCCCGAGTACGGCATCCTCCCCGTGGTGATGGTGACGGCGCTGGACCCGACCCGCGAGCGCATCAAGGGGCTCGAGGCCGGGGCCGACGACTTCCTGACCAAGCCGGTCAACGTGGGCGAGCTGGTGGCGCGGGTGCGCTCGCTTCTCCGCATCAAGGATCTCTACGGCACCGTCCAGGCGCAGGCCGCCGAGCTCGCGGATCTGAACGCCAACCTCGAGGAGCGCGTCCGCTCCCAGGTGGCGCAGCTCGAGCGGCTGGGGCGGCTCAAGCGGTTCTTCTCGCCCCAGCTCGCCGAGCTCATCGTGACCGGCGGCGCCGCGGACCCGCTCAAGAGCCACCGGCGTGAGATCACCGTGGTGTTCGTGGACCTCCGCGGCTTCACCGCCTTCGCCGAGACCGCGGGGCCCGAAGAGGTGATGGGCGTGCTGCACCAGTACCACGCCGAGATGGGCCGGCTCATCCTGGAGGCCGAGGGGACACTGGAGCACTTCGCGGGCGACGGCCTCATGGTGTTCTTCAACGATCCGGTCGAGATGCGCGACGCCGAGGAGCGAGCCATCCACATGGCGCTCGCGATGCGTGGCCGCATCGAGGCCCTGGTGCCCGAGTGGCGCCGCAGCGGCTATGACCTGCATTTCGGGATGGGCATCGCGCAGGGCCCGGCCACCCTGGGCGCCATCGGCTTCGAGGGGCGCTGGGACTACGGCGCCATCGGCTCGGTCTCGAATCTCGCGGCGCGCCTCTGCGCCGAGGCTCGACCCGGCGAGATCCTGATCTCCTCCCGGGTGCTGTACAAGATTGAAGCGCTCATCACTTGCGAGCCGAAGGGCGAGCTGAGTCTCAAGGGATTCGCCAGGCCCGTCCCCGCCTTCAACGTCCTGGGACTCAAGACCGGATAGCGAGCCGTGCTACACTTCAGGCGAGAATCGATGTCATGGCCATCTTGAAAGTCGCTCGCCTGGGTCATCCGGTGCTGCGCCAGCAGGCGCTGGCCGTGTCCGTCGAGGAGATCCGCTCTCCGGACATCCAGCGGCTCATCGACGACATGGTGGAGACCATGCGCGAGTACAACGGCGCCGGCCTGGCCGCTCCGCAGGTGCACGTCCTCAAGCAGATCTGCGTGGTGGAGGTCAACGGCAATCCCCGCTATCCCGAGGCGCCGAGCATCCCCCTCACCATTCTCGTCAACCCCGTGGTGACGGCCCTCACCGAGGAGATGGAGGAGGGCTGGGAAGGGTGTCTCTCCGTGCCCGACATGCGGGGCATGGTCCCCCGCTTCACGTCGGTGCGGCTCGAGGCCTACGACCGTGAAGGCCAGCGCATCGAGGGCGAGCTCAAGGAATTCTTCGCGCGCGTCGTCCAGCACGAGACGGATCACCTCCACGGGATGGTCTATCTCGATCGGATGCACGACTTCGCCACCCTCACCCACCTGGCCGAGTGGAACCGGTACTGGCTCGGCAATACCGAGCAGGACGACTGACCGCCGATCCACATGCAGGCCAGGGTCGTCGCGGTCGTCAAGGACTTGTTCTTCGTCGCCCGGATCCGTGAGACGGCTCGCATGGTCGGGACCCCGCTTGTCTTCGCGAGGACGCCCCAAGAGCTGACGGCCGCGCTCGCGGAGCCGGCGGGCCTTGTCATCGTCGATCTGACCGCTCGCGACCTGGACTACGCCGCCGCCTTTCAGGCGCTCGAGGGCGTGGCGCCGCGCCCTCCCGTGTTGGGCTTCACCACCCACGCTCTGGCCCGCGAGACGCAGCCTCTCCACGGGCGCTGCACCAGGGTCGTCACCAAGGAGACGCTGACCCAGGAGCTGCCCGAGCTTCTCAAGACGGGAGTCCCGGCGTGACGTCCGAGGAGTTCGTCCGCGAGCTCGACGAGGGCAACCAGGCCATCCTCAAGCGGCTCGCGCCCGACGACACGCTGAAGCCGGAGGTCGAGGGCGACCTCAATGTCCTCAATCTTCTCAAGGTCGCCCTCCGGAACGAGATCGAGGCGACCGAGATCGCCGCGCGGTGGCAGGTGACCACGAATGACGTCGACGTCAAGATGGCCTTCGCGCGGCAGGCCGGGGATGAGGCCAAGCACTACCGCATGATCGTGGACCGCCTCCGTGAGCTGGGATTCGATGCCGCCGGCTTCAATCCGGTGGCCAAGGGCTACGGGCCGCTCTTCCAGTACCTGGACACGCTCAAGACGACCGTGGAGCGCGTGGCCGCGGGGCAATTCACCCGCGAGGCGATCGCCGTCGTGAAGAATCGGCAGTTCATCGAGTTCTGCGACCGGGCGGGGGACAAGGTCACGGCCACGCTCTATCGCGATGTCATCGAGCCGGACGAGCATTTCCATCACCTGCTCGGCCGCTCCCTGCTCCTCCGATTCGCCACCACGCCCGACGACCAGGAGGCCGCCCGCCGCGCCGCCGCGCGCACCATGTCGCTGGCCGAAGAGATCCAGCTCGCGGCCCTCAAGACCGCCGGCATTCATCACGCCCCCGGCTGCTGATGGGCGCCGATCCGTCGCTCCGCGAGCTTGCCACGCTGGTCTCGCGGCCCGATGGTCGTCTCGATCTCGCGCGAGCCGCCCTCACCATCGCCCGGTGGGAGTACCCGGCGCTCGAGGTTGATGCGTACCTGGAGAGACTCGATGGGCTCGCCCGCGGCGTTGACGGGTCGCGGCGCTCGACCGATCCTCTGGGCCGCCTGCACCGGCTTCGCGAATACCTCTTCGTGGAGCAAGGCTTCGCGGGCAATCGCGAGGACTACTACGACCCTCGCAACAGCTTCCTCAACGACGTGCTCGATCGACGGCAGGGCATTCCCATCACGCTGTCCCTCGTCCTGATCGAGGTGGGCAAGCGCCTGGGGCTCGCCGTGGAGGGGATAGGGCTGCCGGGGCATTTCATCGCGGGCGCGCGTCTCGACGATTCGCAGATCTTCCTCGACCCGTTCAATGGGGGGGCCCTCCTGACCCCAGAGAGCTGCGAGAAGCTGGTGGGGCGGGTCCTCGGGAGGAAAGTGACGCTGACGGACGAGCACTACGCGCCGGTGTCGGGCCGGCAGCTCCTGGGGCGGATGCTTGCCAACCTCAAGGCCATCTACTGGCAGCGTCAGGCCTGGGACAAGGTCGTCGGCGCCATCGATCGCCTCCTGGTGCTCGATTCGAAAGCCGCGGGCGAGTGGCGGGATCGCGGCATCGCCTGGAGCAACATGGGCGAGATCCAGCGGAGCCTCGCGGACTGGGAGCGCTATCTGACCGAGTTCCCGAATACCAAGGACCACGAGGCCGTGAAAGGCCACCTCAGGAAGGCGCGACAGAAGCTCGCGCAGCTCAACTAGGTGCGTGTGCACTTCGAGCCGAGACGTGGTCGAGCTGCCGTAAAGCTCGAGCGTGGCGAGGCGAGGGCTGAACAGGAGGACACATGAGGGTCCGCGGCGGGCAGAACATCTTCGGGCATTCGGTGGGCATCCTCATGCTCGACACGCAGTTCCCCCGCATCCCCGGCGACATGGGCAATGCGGCGACCTTCGACTTTCCCGTGCTCTACCACCGCGTGCGCGGCGCGTCCCCGGATCGCGTGGTGCGCCACGGGCAGCGCGAGCTCCTCCCCGCCTTCATCGAGGGTGCCCGGGCCCTCGAGCGCGAGGGCGTGCGGGCCGTGACGACCAACTGCGGCTTTCTCGCCAAGCTCATCGACGAGCGCGCCCTCACCGATGTCCCGATGCTCGTCTACACATCCGGGACGACCGGCGCCCCCAAGGGCGCGATGCTATCGGGCGCGAATCTCGCGCACGCCGTCGTCATCGCGGGCATGGAGACCGAGAAAGAGTTCACCCGCGTGCTCCTCGACGACCAGCTCGAGCTCGACGTGGAGGTGGCCCGTCAGGAGCACCTGACGGTCGCCCGCCGGATGCTGGCGGCTCACCCGGAGATCGGCGCCCTCGTTCTCGAGTGCACCAACATGCCGCCGTATCGCGCGGATCTCCAGTTGGCGACCGGCCTGCCCGTCTTCGACATCACCACGCTGGTGCGCATGGTCCACGATGCCGTGAGCGAGGGGCTGCCGCCGAGGCCGGCCTGACGCGCGACGATCATGACGAACATCAGCCGGCGTGACCTCCTGAAGAATCTGGCCGTCGTGGGCGCCGCCGGCGCGGTCGCCCCCCTCGCCACGCCGGCCCAGGCTCAGACCACCCAGAAGCGTGATCTCGTCGTCGCCCAGGGGGGCGACATCGCCACCTTCGACCCGCACATGAGCACCTCGGCGAACGATATCCGCGTGTCTTTCAACGTGTTCGACAACCTCGTCTCGCGCCATCCCGACCAGAAGCTCCATCCCGGCCTCGCCACCGAGTGGAAGCTCGAAGGGCAGACCACCTGGCGCTTCAAGCTGCGGCCGGGCGTCAAGTGGCACAACGGCGATCCGTTCTCGTCGGCGGACGCGAAGTTCAGCCTGGACCGCACGCTGGACCCGGCCGCCAAGGTGCGCGTGTCGACCGTGTTCACGTCGATCGACCGGATCGAGACGCCGGACGCGGCGACCCTCGTCATCCACACGAAGAAGCCCGATCCGCTGTTGCCTGCGCGCCTTGCCTTCTACGGCGGCCAGATCGTGCCGAAGAAATACCTCGAGAGCGTGGGCGTCGACACCTTCAACCAGAAGCCCATCGGCACGGGTCCCGTCCGGTTCGTCTCGTGGGTCAAGGACGACAAGGCGGTGTTCGAGGCGAACCCGGACTACTGGGCGGGGAGGTCGGACTTCGATCGGATGATCTTCCGGTCCGTCCCGGAGGCCGCCCCGCGGATCGCCTCCCTCCTGAAGGGCGAGGTCGATGTCATCACGCAGCTCCCGCCCGACCACGGCGAGCGCGTGAACGCTCACCCCTCCACGCGCGTGGTCGGCGCGCTCTACGCGGGCCTGTACGTCCTCGCCGCCAACTCCAAGGTCAGGCCCCTCGACAATCCACTCGTGAAGCAGGCCCTTTCCCTCGCCGTCGACCGCGACACCATCGTGAAGGAGCTGTGGCGCGGGCGCGGAATCGTGCCCAACAGCATGATCGCCAAGGGGGACAACCACTATGACGCCTCGCTGCCGCCCTTCAGGTACGACCCGAAGGAAGCGCGCGAGCGCTTGAAGAAGGCGGGCTACCGGAGCGAGGAGATCGTCCTGGAGACGACGGTCGGCTACATGGCAAACGACAAGCCGATGGCAGAGGCTGTGGTCGGGATGTGGCGAGACGTCGGCGTCAACGCCAAGGTCGAGGTCTTCGAATACTCCGTCCGCGCGCAGAAGAACCGCGAGAAGACCTTCAAGGGGCTCTGGTGGTCCGATCCGACCTCGACCCTCGCCGATCCCGACGGGATGATGTGGCGTCTGCTCGGACCGGGCGGGCCGCAGGACTACTGGCGGCACCCAGAGTTCGACGAGCTCGGCAACGCCGCGCGGTTCTCCATCGACGAGAAGTTCCGCGGCGACGCGTACCGGAGGATGACGAAGATCTTCCTCGAGCACCTGCCGTGGATCCCCGTCGTCCAGCCGTACGAGGACTACGGGCTCCAGAAGCACGTCGAGTGGACACCGAATCCGAACCAGCAGTTCGAGATCCGCCGCTTCAACTTCAAGTTCCGTCGCGCCTGAACGATCTGGCGCCAGTCCATCGTTGCCTCGGCGGGGCCGCTTGCCCAGCCGGCAAGCCTCGACTATCCTCCCCGCACACGCGGGCCATGGGAATACTCCACCCCCCACAAGGAGACAGGCGATGGCAAGCAACAGCGTCTATCGGGTGACGGACCTGGTGGGAACGAGCAAGGTGTCCTGGGAGGATGCGGTCAAGAACGCGGTACAGACCGCGGGCAAGACCCTGCGCGATCTCAGGGTGGGCGAGGTCTCGCGGCTCGACGTGACCATCGAGAAGGGCAAGGTCACGGCCTATCGCGCTCGCGTGAACGTATCGTTCAAGTACCAAAAGTAAGAAGTGGGGTCAGGTCTTGCAATACGACAATGGGCAACGGCCTTTACCAGAATGTCGTATTGCAAGACCTGACCCCTAGAAGAGCCGCCGCGACGCGATGCGCGCACCTTCGGCGAGCGCACCGAGCTTTGCCCACACGATGCTCGGGTGGATCTCCATGGAGCCGGCAAAGGTCGCGAAGCCGCAGTCGCTGCCCGCGATGACGTTCTCGCGGCCGACCACGCTGGCGAAGCGCTCGATGCGCTGGGCGATCAGCTCCGGGTGCTCCACGAGGACGCTCGACTGGGTGATCACGCCCGGGATCAGGATCTTCCCCTCCGGCAGCTTGACGTCTCGCCACACCCGCCACTCGTGCTCGTGGCGAGGGTTCGCCGCCTCGAGCGAGTAGGCGCCCGCCCGCACCTTCAGGATGATATCCGCGACGTCCTTCAGCTCCATGTCGTGGACGCGCGGACCCATGTTGATGCCGTAGCAGGTGTGGAAGCGCACCCGGTCCTCCGGGATGCCTCGGAGCGCGTGGTTGAGCGCCTCGACGCGCGCGTCGCACCACTTGCGGCACTGGGCGAGGCTCATCCCCGGGTTCAGGATCCAGTAGGTCACCAGGCGAGGGTCGTCGATCTGGAGCAGAAAGCCGGCGTCGACGATGGCCCGATACTCCTCGCGCATGGCGTCGGCGATGGCGAACAGATACTCCTCGGGCGTCTTGTAGAACTTGTTCCGGTTCCACTCCTCGACGTTCGAGGGTGAGATGGCGGGCACGAACACCTCGGCGGGGCTCACGCCCTCGAGGGCGGCCGTCAGGTTGGCGAGATCGGACTGGAGGAGCGTGTGTCCCTTGTAGGCGATGGGGCCCGTGCAGGCGAGATGAGCAGCCGTCGAGCCGGGGCTCGGCAGCACGCGGCCGAACCACTCGTAGAACTCGGGGAACGCCTGCACCTCGCGCGAGCGCGCCCACGTGCTGCCGGCGGGAGCATCGGGGCTCGGCTCGAAGCCCGCGAGGCGCTCGTTGACGTAGTGGATGAAGCCCGGCTTGCTCATCTCGCCGTCGTCGACCACGTCGACGCCCAGCTCGACCTGCTTCCGGACGATCTCCCCGACCGCCTCTCGGAGCCGCGAGTCTTGGGCCGTGTCGTCCACGCGCCGTCCCGCCGCTCGCGTCTGGATCAGCTCGAGAAGGTCGGAGGGACGGGGCAGGCTGCCGGCATGAGTGGTGAGAATGCGATGCGTGCTGCGCTTCATGGACCGAGGCCAGGGACTCGGGTCTACGCCGAGGCCGCCGGGTCGCTTCGCGGCAGCACCTCGCGAAAGACCGGGCGCGTCTTCCACTCGGGCACGGGCGGGGTGTGACCCTCGCACGGCGCGTAGGGCGACTCCTCGACCACCTGCATCTTGTGGACGTAGCGCGGGCAGTTGGGAAAGATGACCTCCGCCTGCACGCGCACGATGACCTGCGCTCCAACGAACTCCGCGAGCAGGGGATCGTCCTCGTGCACTGAGGCCCGCCCGTTCACCCGCAGTCGCTTGGGACTCTCGAAGTCGATGAAGAGCATGCCCACGTACGGATTGACCGGATGTTGCCGAGGCTCTTGAACATGCCGTTGCCGTCGTAGCTCGGAAACGCGAGCGTCCCCGGCTCCACGACCCGGATGAATCCGGTCTGCCCGCCCTTGTAGGAGCAGTCAGGCCGCCCCTCGTTGTCCGCGGTGGCCAGGAAGAACATCGGCCGGCTCTCGATGAACGCGCGATCGGCGTCCGTGAAAGTCGTGTGCGCGATGACCTCGACGAGTCGGTCGGCGAGCCGCCGCGTCTCGAACCGCTCTTGAAGCTGCCGCGAGCCGTCGTGATACATCTCGATGTCGCTCATGAATGCCTCCGGCCGCCTCTGCCAGCCGTGTCTACTGCGGCCCGCTAGCGGCTGCCCTTGAGGCGATGGACCATGAGGTCCAGCTCCTGGCGAATCTGACCGGGCAGGCGACGGCCAAAGGCTTCGAAGAAGACGTTGAGATCGGTGAGGGCATCCAGCCATTCGTCCCGGTCCCAGGCGAGGGCCCGCTCCACGCGCCTGCGGTCGATGTCGAGGCCGCTCAGGTCGAGGGCGTCGGCGGGAGGGATGAAGCCGAGCGGCGTCTCCACGGCCTTACCGCGGCCGTGGATGCGGTCGACCATCCATTTCAGAATCCGTGCGTTCTCGCCGTAGCCCGGCCACAGGAAGCGGCCTTCGGTGTCACGCCTGAACCAGTTCACCCGGAAGATCTTCGGCGGGTTGGCGAGCCGGGGACCCATGGCGAGCCAGTGGGCGAAGTAGCTCCCCATGTTGTACCCACAGAACGGGATCATGGCCATGGGATCGCGGCGGACCACCCCGACCTGACCGGTGATGGCGGCGGTGGTCTCGGTGCTCATGGCCGCGCCAAGGAACACGCCGTGCTGCCAGCCGAAGCTCTCGAAGACCATGGGGATGACGTTCGTCCGGCGGGACCCGAAGATGAAGCCTGACAGCGGCACGCCCTTCGGGTCCTCCCAGTTGGGAGCAATGGAGGGACACTGGTTGCATGGTGTAGTAAAGCGCGAGTTGGGATGCGCGGCGGGGGCGCCGCCCGGCGTCCACGGCCTGCCCTGCCAGTCGACCGTGCCCGCAGGCGCCGCCGCGCCGATGCCTTCCCACCAGGGCTCCTTGGTCGGCGTCATGGCCACGTTCGTGAAGATGGTGTTGGAGCGCACCATCTGGATGCCATTGGGATTGGTGGCCGCGCTGGTATTGGGCGCGACCCCGAAGAAGCCGCGCTCCGGGTTGATGGCGCGAAGCTGGCCCTCCGGGTCGACGTAAATCCACGCGATGTCGTCGCCGAGCGTCCACGCGCGGTACCCGGGCAGCTTCGACACGACCATGGCGAGATTGGTCTTGCCGGAGGCGCTCGGCATGGCGCCCCCAAAGTACGTGATCCGGCCCTCGGGGTCCTCCACGCCCAGGATGAACATGTGCTCGGCCATCCAGCCTTCCTGGTGCGCCTGGGAAGACCCGAGTCGCAGCGCGTGGCACTTCTTTCCGAGAAGAGCATTGCCGCCATAGCCCGAGCCCACGCTCCAGATGAGCTTCTCCTCCGGGAAGTGGAGGATGAGTCGACGCTCTGGCGAGAGGTCGCCCATCCCGTGCAGGCCCGCGATGAAGTCGTCGTCGGCCCGCATGTGGTCGATGGCGACCTGCCCCACGCGCGTCATGATGTGCATGCTCGCCACGACGTACGCGCTGTCGGTGACCATGACGCCGGTCCGGCTCGCCGCCGAGCCCGCCGGCCCCATGAGGTACGGGATGACCCACATGCGCCGGTCCTTCATGCTGTTCTTGAAGTAGCCAGCCGCCTTGGCCTTGGCCTCGGCGGGCGCCATCCAGTTGTTGGTCGGTCCCGCGTCATCCGCCTCGCGCGAGCAGATGAAGGTGAGCTGCTCCGTGCGCGCCACGTCTTGAGGATGGCTCCGGTGGAGGAAGCAGCCCGGATAGGTCTTCTGGTTCAGCTCGAGGAGGGTCCCGTCGCCGAGCATCTCCTCGACGAGTCGGTCGTACTCCTGCTTGGACCCGTCGGCCCAGGTGACCTTGCTCGGCCCGGTCAGGGCGGCTGCCTCGTCCACCCACTTCTCGACGACGGTCGTCTTGCTCATCGGCTTGTCCTCGCTGTCGTGGAGGTTCGTGGCGGCTAGCTTCCGTCGTTCGGGATGTGTCGCCATG
>Ga0209376_1004218_pt1 | contig 12586 bp, 8 predicted proteins | sample GraSoiAngelo_134_FD_185891 | JGI IMG/M metagenome (GOLD analysis project Ga0209376, IMG submission 185891) | Grasslands soil microbial communities from the Angelo Coastal Reserve, California, USA - 14_0929_05_30cm (SPAdes) (version 2) | ecosystem: Environmental > Terrestrial > Soil > Grasslands ... | reverse complement strand
CATCGACGGCTTCCTGGAGCATGCGTTTTTCATTGCGGACGATGACGTCGGGCGCATGCAATTCCATGAGCTTCTTCAAACGGTTGTTCCGGTTGATGACACGGCGGTAGAGATCGTTCAAATCCGACGTCGCGAATCGTCCACCGTCTAGCGGAACCAGGGGACGCAGTTCCGGTGGAATGACCGGAATGACGTCCAAAATCATCCACTCCGGTTTGTTGCCCGACTTGACAAACGCCTCGACCACTTTTAAGCGCTTCGCAAATTTGACTCTCTTCTGCTGCGACGTTTCGTTCTTCATCTTCGTGCGGAGCTCATGCGACAACTCGTCGATATCCACACGCTTCAGAAGTTCTTTAATGGCTTCAGCGCCCATCATGGCAACGAACTTTCCGGGGTGCTCCTGCTGCAATTGCCGGAATTTTTCTTCCGTCAAAAGCTCACGTTCTTTCAGCGGAGCCTCGCCCGGATCGATCGTGACATACGCCTCGAAATAAAGAACCCGCTCCAGTTCACGCAGCGACATATCGAGCAAGTGACCGATACGGCTTGGCAATCCCTTGAAGAACCAGACGTGCGAACACGGACTCGCCAGCTCGATGTGACCTAGCCGTTCACGGCGCACTTTGGACAGCGTCACTTCCACCCCGCACTTGTCGCAAATGACGCCGCGGTGTTTCATGCGCTTGTATTTTCCGCAGAGACATTCCCAGTCGGTGACCGGACCGAAGATGCGCGCGCAGAAGAGACCGTCCCGCTCAGGCTTGAATGTCCGGTAGTTGATGGTTTCAGGTTTTGTTACTTCGCCATGCGACCACGAGCGAATCTTTTCTGGGGAAGCCAGACTGATCCGGATGCTGTCGAAATCGGCAATGGATGCTGCCCGGTCATAAGGATTCGATCTAATCAATGTATACCTCCTGGGGAATTCGGGGGAAATTCGGGGTGCGTCCCCGAATTTCCCCCGAATTCCCTACGCCGTCGGTTTGCGCTTCATTAATTCAACGTCTAAACAGAGGCTCTGCAGTTCGCGAATGAGCACATTGAATGACTCCGGAACGCCCGGTTCCATGGCAGCTTCACCCTTCACAATAGCCTCATAAATTTTGGTTCGCCCGTACACGTCGTCGGACTTGGCGGTTAACAGTTCCTGCAGAATGTGCGCGGCGCCGTATGCTTCGAGCGCCCATACTTCCATTTCTCCGAATCGTTGTCCCCCGAACTGCGCTTTACCGCCGAGCGGTTGCTGCGTGATGAGCGAGTACGGGCCGATAGACCGCGCGTGAATCTTGTCATCCACCAGGTGCGACAACTTCAACATATAGATGTAGCCGACCGTGACTTCCTGCTCAAACGGCATGCCCGTCATGCCGTCGTAAAGCCGCGTCTTACCCGTTTTCGGCAGGTTCGCTCGCTCGAGCATATTTTTGATTTCCATTTCGGTCGCGCCGTCAAAGACCGGGGTCGCAAAAAACATTCCGAGCGCATTGGCCGCCCAGCCCAGATGCGTTTCAAGAATCTGACCCACATTCATTCGCGAAGGAACCCCCAGGGGATTGAGAATGATCTCGACGGGCGTTCCATCCGGCAGATAAGGCATATCTTCTTCCGGAAGAATCCTTGCAATCACGCCTTTGTTTCCATGGCGGCCCGCCATCTTATCGCCCACGGATAGTTTGCGCTTCATCGCAACGTAGACCTTGACGAGCTTAATAACTCCTGGCGGCAGTTCATCACCACGGCGGAGTTTCGAAATGCGCTCTTCGTGTATTTTGCGCAGCACGTCGATCTGGCGGGTGGTCATCTCTTCGATTTCCTGAATCTGCTCGTGAGGGTTGGCGCCGTCTTTGAATTTCAATTTCAAGAGTTCACGCAGCGAGAGGTTTTCAACGACTTCGCTGGTCATCTCCGTGCCCTTGGCCACGATTTTGCGTCCCGTGCGTTCGTGCACGAGCTCGTTGGAGACGACCTTGCCCTGGAGTAGAGCAAAAAGGCGCTTGTTGCGTTCGTCGGTAAGAATTCGGATTTCGTCGCGAAGATTCTTTTCGAGCCGCGAGATCTCCATGTTCTCGATCTGTTTTGCGCGTTCGTCCTTTTCCGCGCCTTTACGAGAAAAGATTTTCACGTCGACGACGATACCCTCGATCCCCGGAGGGCAAATCAGCGATGCGTCTCGAACGTCACCGGCCTTTTCGCCAAAGATGGCGCGGAGCAGCTTTTCTTCAGGAGTGAGCTGCGTCTCACCTTTAGGAGTGACCTTGCCGACCAGAACGTCACCGGGCTTCACGTAAGCGCCGATACGAATGATGCCGGCTTCATCCAGGTCCTTCAGGAAGGACTCACTCACATTCGGTATGTCCCGCGTGATTTCCTCCGGACCCAGTTTCGTATCACGCGCCTCGATTTCGAATTCTTCGATGTGAATCGAGGTGTAGTAATCGTCTTTGACGAGGCGTTCGGAAACCAGAATGGCGTCTTCAAAGTTGTAGCCGCGCCATGGCATGAATCCGACAAGGACATTGCGGCCAAGAGCCAGCTCGCCTTTCTCCGTGCAAGGACCATCGGCCAACACCTGACCTTTCACAACGCGCTCGCCTTTTCGCACAATGGGCTTTTGGTTGATGCAGGTATTTTGATTGGATCGCTTGAATTTGGTCAGCTGATAAATGTCGGCGCCGACTTCGCGTGAGAAGTGGCCATCCTCGGCGGATTCGACGCGGACGATGATCCGCTCCGAGTCGATCGAATCAACGATTCCGCTTCGACGGCAAACCACCACAGCGCCGGAATCGCGGGCTGTAATCTCTTCCATACCGGTTCCAACCAGCGGCGCCGCAGTGCGCAGCAGCGGTACGGCCTGGCGCTGCATGTTCGATCCCATCAGGGCGCGGTTTGCGTCATCGTTTTCGAGAAACGGGATGAGCGATGCGGCGACCGAAACGAGCTGCTTTGGCGAAACATCAACGTAATCGACCTCGTTCCGATGCTTGAGCACGAAATTGCCCGCCTGCCGAACATTGACAAGCTCGTGCGTCAGCCGCCCGCTTTTGTCCATCTGTTCGTTCGCCTGCGCGATGAGATACTTGTCTTCTTCCCAGGCCGAGAGGTAGAACGAATAAGGAACACAATCGGCGCGCTTCTTTTTACGCCCCTTCAGCTCTTCATTCTCCTGTTCGACCGCTTCGCGCTCGACGTGCTCGGTGACTTTGAACTTGGAGTCACCGGCGCTGATGATCGTCACATAATCGACAACGCGTCCGTTCTTTACTTTGCGATACGGACTTTCGATGAATCCATATTCGTTGATCCGCGCGTAGCAACTCAGTGACGAGATCAGTCCGATATTTGGACCTTCGGGGGTCTCGATCGGACAAATACGGCCGTAGTGCGTCGGATGAACGTCACGGACTTCGAATCCGGCGCGCTCGCGCGAGAGTCCGCCCGGACCGAGAGCCGACAGGCGCCGTTTGTGCGTGATTTCAGACAGAGGATTCGTCTGGTCCATGAACTGCGAAAGCTGCGACGACCCAAAGAACTCGCGCACCGCAGCGATGACCGGCTTGGCATTGATCAAGTCATGCGGCATAGCGGTGACCATTTCCTGGTAGACCGACATCTTTTCCTTTATGGCCCGCTCCATTCGAACCAAGCCGATGCGGAATTGGTTTTCCAGCAGCTCGCCCACCGCACGGACACGGCGGTTTCCGAGATGGTCGATGTCATCGACCTGCCCGATATTCTTGCGAAGTTTGAGCAGGTATTTGATGACAGCATAGAAATCCGCCGGCTCGAGGATCCGCTTGTCAAGCGGCGTTGTCAGGTCCAGCTTGATATTGAATTTCAGGCGTCCGACTCTCGAGAAGTCATACTTGCGTGAGTCGAAGAACATACCTTCGAACAGCGCAGTAGCCGTCTCCAGTGTCGGCGGATCGCCCGGACGCAGTTTGCGGTAGATCTCGATCAAGGCTTCTTGCGTGGTCTTAATCGTGTCCTTGCGCAAAGTCTGACTCAGAACGACGCCGATATCATCGCGCTCGGGAAAGAAAACCGGCAGTTCCGGCACCCCGGCATCGATGATGGACCGGATGATGTTCTGGGTCAGTTCGTTATTGGTCTCGACGATCACCTCACCCGTGTTCGTATCCACGACGTCGCCAACCGCAAATGCGCCTTCGAGATCCTCCGGATTAACTTCGAAACGCTCAACCTTAGCCTGCTTGATGTGGTTGTATACGGAGCTTGTGATTTTTTTGCCGGCGTGAACGAGAACTTCCTTCGTCTTTGGGTTCGTGATGTCCTTCGAGACCTTCAGTCCAACGATGTTATCGGAAACATTCCAGAAGACCTTCTTGCCTTCAATCGTGAGACGATCGGTCTGATAGAAGACTCGGATGATTTCCTCATCGCTCTTCAGACCAAGAGCACGCAGGAAAATCGAGGCAAGAAACTTTCGCTTGCGATCGATCCGGACGTAAAGGATGTTCTTGGCCGTCTCATATTCGAACTCTACCCATGATCCGCGATACGGAATAATCTTTCCCAGATAGTAGCTTTTGCTCGGAGTCGATTCGAAGAACACTCCCGGGCTGCGGTGCAGTTGGCTGACGATGACACGCTCGGTGCCGTTGATAATGAACGTGCCGTTCTCGGTCATCAGCGGAATTTCACCGAAATAAACCTCTTGCTCCTTGATGTCGCGAATCGTTTTTGCGCCAGTGTCGGGGTCTTTATCGAAGATCGTCAGACGAATGATGACTTTCAATGGCGCGGCATAGGTCATGCCACGTTCCTGACACTCCGCCACGTCGTACTTCAGATTCAACTGAACCGGGTCGCCACACTTATTGCAGAACGTCACCTGGTTCCTGTTCGTCGTGCCGCACTTCGGGCACATGACCGTGGGTTCGGCCTGAAACGGATTGGTTGTGATGGTTGCGCCGCAAGACTTACAAGTGCTGCGCAAATGATGCAGACCCTTCAGGTTTCCGCACTTGCATTCCCAGTTACCGATGGAATAGCTGATAAACTCGAGCGTTGAAACGCCGCGAAAATCCGAGATCGGAAATACGGAATTGAACACTGCCTGAAGGCCGGTATCCTCGCGTTCCTCCGGAAGCATATTCATCTGGAGGAACCGCTCATATGAATTCTTTTGTACCTCGATGAGATTCGGGATTTGGATTGCAGTCCGGATCTTGGAAAAATTGGTTCTCTCTCGTGAGGTACTAGTCTTGCTTTCCGTCATTTTTCACCTGCTCCTTGATAAACGTGGGGACCGGCGAGCCGTATTTGCTACTGCCCCGGTGAAGGCATAGCCGCGAATCCGAATAACCACAAGAAATCGTTTTCTTGCGCCTCTTTGTGTTCCTCCTTGAGCGTTTTGTGGTTCGTTCCGCTTTTGTTGGCAAAGTGCCGTCACGTCTAAACACAAATAGGCTGAGCTGTGGACGGACTACCGCCCCCAGTCAGCACTCGGATGCGCCGCGTTTACTTAATTTCGACTGTCGCGCCAGCTTCCGTGAACTTCTTCTTAATGTTCTCTGCTTCGTCTTTGTTTACGCCTTCTTTGATCGGTTTCGGCGCACCTTCTACCAGATCCTTGGCTTCTTTCAATCCAAGGCTCGTCACTTCGCGAACAGCTTTGATGACGCCGATCTTGTTTCCGCCAATCGCAGTGAGAATCACATTGAATTCAGTTTTTTCTTCGGCAGCAGCTGCGGCTACAGCCGCGCCGCCCCCTGCTGCCGGAGCGGCTGCGATGGAGGCTGCGGCAGCGCTTACGCCGAATGCTTCTTCCAGTCCCTTAACCAACTCCGAAGCTTCAAGCAGAGTCAATCCTTTGATCTCTTCGATAATATTTTGAACCTTGGACATTGCTAACTCCCTATATATTTAGGATCGGACCCGCCGGACAAGCCGCTGTCGGTACAACCTTTTGATTTGATGGCTATTTGGCTGGTCCCCCACCCATTAAGTACCTAGTCGTGAAATTTCTTTTGCTCGACGGCCTGTTTCAGCACCACAGCCAGATTGCGAGCGACACCATTCACGGCGATAGCGATTCGTTGTGCCGGCGCATTGATTAAAAACAACAATTTTGCGATGAGCTCTTCCTTCGAAGGCATCGCCGCAATGTGAGCAATATCGGCAAGGTTGATGACGCGCCCTTCGACGAGTCCTGCCTTGAATACAAACAGCGGGTTTGCCTTGGCGTATGCGGTAAGAGCTTTTGCGAGAGAAACCGGATCACTGGCGTTATAGGCTATCGCAGTGGAGCCGTCGAACGATTTGGAAACGCTTTCAGCCGCAGTCCCTTCCGCAGCCTTTTTAGCCAGCGTATTTTTCACAACGCGATATTTGCTTTTTGTCTCGCGAACCTTATGACGCAACTCGGCATCCTGCGCGACGGTCATTCCCTGAAACTGTGCGACGAACAGGTTCTTTGCCTCACTGAGCTCCTTCTTTAGCGCGTCGAGTTCTTCCTTCTTTTTACCTTTCGATTTCATGCGACCTCGTTGTGAGTTCTATTTCGCATCCAACGCCACCAGATCCAGATCGACACCCGGACTCATCGTCGATGCGACCGTGATCCGTTTGACGTAGCGGCCTTTCACCGCGGCAGGCCGGGCCTTGATAACGGAATCGATAATCGTGTGGGCATTTTCGCTGAGCTGGTCCTTCGTAAATTCAATTTTCCCGATCGGAACGTGAATGATACCGGTTTTATCCACACGGAATTCCACTTTGCCGGCCTTGACTTCCTTGACGGCTTTAGCCACATCCATCGTGACCGTACCGGTCTTGGGGTTCGGCATCAGGCCGCGCGGGCCGAGAACCTTACCCAGACGGCCGACGCCTCGCATCATATCGGGCGTCGCAACACAGGCATCGAAATCCATCCAACCGCCGGCAATCTTCTCGACAAGATCGTCGCCGCCGACGAACTCCGCGCCGGCTTGTTCGGCTTCCTTGACCTTTTCACCTGACGCGATGACACAAACTTTTTTGGATTTGCCCAGACCGTGCGGCAAGACAACGGTACCGCGGACCATCTGGTCCGCATGTTTCGGATCGACACCCAGGCGCATATGCACCTCGATGGTTTCATTAAACTTCGCGTAATGGACTTTCTTCAGGACGCCCATCGCATCTTCAACAGTGTAGGGCCGCGGTTCAATTTGCTTCTTCGCGGCTGCGTATTTCTTTCCGACTTTCATAAAGTTCTTCCTAGCATCGGGCCGTTTTATTTGGCTGCGCGCTTTCGCGCGGCCCCTCACGCCCTTTAAACAACCTCAATGCCCATGCTACGGGCGGTCCCCTTCACAGTTTGAATTGCGGCTTCCAAACTAGCCGCGTTCAGATCCGGCAGTTTCAGCCGCGCAATGTCTTCGACTTGCTTCAGAGTAACCGTCCCCACCTTAGTCTTGTTCGGCTCGCCCGAGCCCTTTGCGATGTTCGCCGCCCGCTTGAGCAGAACCGATGCCGGAGGCGTCTTGGTAATGAAACTGTAGGAACGATCCACGTAAATCGTGACCACGACGGGAATGATCAGACCCTCTTGATCCTTTGCCGACGTTTTCGCATTGAACGCCTTGCAGAAGTCCATGATGTTGACGCCGTGCTGGCCAAGCGCCGGTCCAACAGGCGGAGCCGGCGTGGCTTTGCCTGCCGGAATTTGCAGCTTGACCTGACCAATTACTTTCTTTGCCATAATTCTGTAACCGCCGTCCTTCCTCGTCGCGCGCTTTCGCGCTTGCGCTTCGTGGACCGCCGGTAGAGTCTCTAGGTTTTCTCGACCTGTAAAAAGTCCAGTTCCACGGGAGTCGATCGGCCGAAGATCGTCACCATGACCTTTAGGGTATTCCTGTCTGTATTAACGTCGTCGACAACACCGGTAAAGCTTGCAAACGGGCCGTCGATGATTTTCACCGTCTCGCCTTTGTCGAACGTCAGTTTGGGTTTCGGCCTGTCAGCGGCGGTCGAAACCCGATAAACAATTTGTTGAACCTCTTCGTCGCTAAGTGGAGTCGGGTTCTGGCCCGATCCCACAAAACCAGTGACTCGCGGCGTGTTCTTCACCACGTGCCACGCACGGTCGCTGGGACCGCCCTTTTCCGTGATTTCCATTTCCACGAGAACGTAGCCCGGATAAAACATTTTCTGCGAAGTGACGCGTTTGCCGCCACGCACTTCGACCACTTCCTCGGTGGGAATAAGAACGTTGTGTATCTCCTCATCCAAGTTGAAGGCTTTCACGCGGCTTCGCAGGCTGTCGGCGACTTTACGCTCGAATCCTGAATACGTGTGTATGATGTACCAACTCTTGGGCACGAACTATGCGCCTCCGGTTACTCGGAAATAACGGAGTACCCGGTCTAATCCCATAGCAAGCACGTAATCCACGAAACCTAGATAAAGGCCGAAAAAGAAAACTGAGACTATCACCACTACGGTCGTGCCCACGACTTCCGGACGGCCAGGCCAGGAGACCTTCTTCATCTCACTCCGAACATCGAAGTAAAACTGCCTTGTGTTTCGTGTCCAATCTTTGATTTTTTCTGCCGGATTCATGAATAAAAGAATTGGCAGGCCAGGAGGGATTCGAACCCCCAGCATCCGGTTTTGGAGACCGGCGCTCTACCAGTTGGAGCTACTGGCCTGCACGCTTGCCTAGACGCCCAGCAAACTATTCTACACTAAAGAACGCTATTTCGTCTCGCGATGAACCGTATGATGCCGGCATCGCGGACAAAACTTCTTCGTCTCCAGGCGTTCGGTATTTTTCCTCTTGTTCTTGGTCGTGGAGTAATTTCTTTCCTTGCAGTCCGTACACTGCAGAGTAATGATATCTCGCATAAAAATTCAAAAGGGCCACAAAAAAGCAGAAAAGTCTCAAAACGCTTTTTGTGAATTTTGTGCCTTTTTGTGGCGAATCCCTTCCTCAGGCCACAATATCGGTCACGGTTCCCGCGCCAACCGTTCGTCCGCCTTCCCGGATCGCGAATCGCAGTCCTTTCTCCAGCGCCACCGGCGTGATCAACTCAATCGTCAGGTTCACGTTGTCGCCCGGCATGACCATCTCCACCCCTTCGGGCAGATCTGCCGTCCCGGTCACATCCGTCGTCCGAAAATAAAATTGCGGCCGGTATCCCTTAAAGAACGGCGTGTGCCGTCCCCCTTCTTCCTTCGTCAACACATACACTTCCGCCTTGAACTTCGTGTGCGGCGTGATCGATGCCCCCTTGGCCACCACCTGTCCCCGCTCGACTTCTTCCTTCTTGGTCCCTCTCAGCAGCAGTCCCACGTTGTCGCCGGCCTGCCCTTCATCCAGGAGCTTCTTGAACATCTCCACGCCCGTGATCACCGTCTTGAACGTCGGCCGGAATCCCACGATCTCCATCTCCTCGCCCACCTTCACCACACCCCGCTCGATCCGTCCCGTCACCACCGTCCCCCGGCCTGAAATCGAAAAAATATCCTCGATCGGCATCAAAAACGGCTTGTCGATCGCCCGCTGCGGTATCGGAATGTAGTTATCCACCGCCGCCATCAGCTCATCGATCTTCTTCACCCATGCCGGATCATCTTCCATCCCCTTCAGCGCCGAACCCCGTATCACCGGTATCTCATCCCCCGGAAATCCATAGCTCTTCAGCAGATCCCGCACTTCCAACTCCACCAAATCCAGCAACTCCGGATCTTCCACCGCGTCGCACTTGTTCAAAAACACCACGATGTAGGGCACCCCCACCTGCCGCGCCAACAAAATGTGCTCTCGCGTCTGCGGCATCGGCCCGTCCGTGGCCGCCACCACCAAGATCGCCCCATCCATCTGCGCCGCCCCCGTGATCATGTTCTTGATGTAGTCGGCGTGTCCCGGACAATCCACATGCGCATAGTGCCGCTTCCGCGTCTCGTACTCCACGTGTGCCGTCGCGATCGTGATCCCTCGCGCTTTCTCTTCCGGCGCGTTATCGATCGAATCAAACGACCGGTATTTCACCTTCGGATTGTGCTTCGACAACACCTTCGTGATGCACGCCGTCAACGTCGTCTTCCCGTGATCGATATGCCCGATCGTCCCCACGTTCACGTGCGGCTTCGTTCTCTCGTATTTCTCTTTCGCCATGAATGTCTCCTAATTCCTAAACAGATTCCTTTACTTCTCTGCCTTGTGCTCTCGCGATGATTTCGTCCGCAATCTGCTTTGGCACCTCTCTGTAATGCGAGAAGTGCATGGTATACGTAGCGCGCCCCTGCGTTCGGGACCGTAAGTCGGTGGCATATCCGAACATCGATGAGAGCGGAACAAGCGCCCGAATGATCTGGGTTCCGGGCCGCGCCTCCATTCCTTCAATATCTCCGCGCCGCGAATTCAGGTCGCCGATGACATCGCCCATGAACTCTTCCGGAAGAACAACTTCGACCTTCATAACGGGTTCCAGAAGAGCAGGGCTGGCCTTCCGGCAGCCTTCCTTGAAAGCGATGGATCCGGCGATCTTGAATGCGATTTCGGACGAATCGACTTCGTGGTAGGAGCCGTCATACAACGTGACTTTCACGTCTTTAACTTCATAGCCGGCAAGAACACCACTTTCCATTGCTTCTTTGATGCCCTGTTCCACCGGCTTGATGTATTCCTTCGGAATCGCGCCGCCGACGATCGCATTCTCGAAGACGAATCCCGCTCCGGCTGCGCTGGGCTCAACGGTGATACGAACGTGGCCGTATTGGCCGCGCCCGCCGGTCTGGCGGATGTATTTGCCTTCGGCGTGGGCCTTCGACCGGATGGTTTCCTTGTAAGCCACCTGAGGCTTGCCGACATTGGCGCCCACATTAAACTCGCGCATCATGCGGTCGACGATGATTTCCAGATGCAGTTCGCCCATTCCCGAAATGATCGTCTGCGCTGTATCGGGATCGGTATGGATCTTGAACGTCGGATCTTCCTGCGCCAGCTTATTCAAAGCGATTCCCATCTTTTCCTGATCGGCTTTGGTTTTCGGCTCGATGGCTACTGAAATCACGGGTTCCGGGAAATCCATTGCTTCGAGAAGAATCTGCTTGTTTTCGTCGCATATCGTGTCGCCTGTCGTGACATTGCGCAGACCGACGGCGGCAGCAATGTCGCCGGCGAAGACGTCCTTGATTTCTTCGCGTTTATTCGCGTGCATTTTCAGAAGACGGCCGATACGCTCCCGGGCTTGCTTTGTCGAGTTGTACACGTAGGAACCGGTGCTCAAGCTTCCGGAATAAACACGAAAGAATGCGAGTTGACCGACAAAGGGATCGGTCATGATTTTAAAAACCAGCGCGGAAAATGGCTGTTTGTCGTCCGCTGCCCGGGTCTGGACCGCGGTTCGATCAGGCGTCCAGCCCTGAACGGGAGGAATATCGACCGGCGAGGGCAGGTAGGCGACGACGGCGTCCAACAGCGGCTGAACTCCCTTGTTCTTGAAAGCAGCGCCGCATAGCACGGGGGTCAGCTTGATCGCAATCGTTCCTTTACGGATTGCCGCTTTCAGTTCTTCATTCGAGATCGCTTGGCCATGAACAAATTTTTCGAAGACCTTTTCGTCTGCCTCGCATGCCGCCTCAATAATTTTTTCGCGATATTCGTGAACGATATCTTTGTACTCGGCGGGGACCTCTTCCCTGATATATTCCGCGTCCAGTGTCTCGTCCCGATAAATGATGGCCTTTTCTTCGAGAAGGTCGATGACACCGCGGAAGGTCTCTTCCTTGCCAAGAGGATATTGAATAGCGACGGGATTCGCGTGCAGGCGCGAGCGCATCATCTGCATGCAACGTTGATAATCCGCGCCGGGACGGTCCATTTTGTTGACGAATGCAATACGCGGAACGCGGTACTTGTCTGCTTGACGCCAAACGGTCTCCGACTGAGGCTCCACGCCGCCAACGGCACAAAACACAGCAACCGCTCCATCCAGAACACGAAGCGAGCGTTCGACTTCGGCGGTGAAATCGACGTGCCCGGGGGTATCAATAATATTGATGCGATGGCCATCCCAGAAACAGGTCGTGGCGGCGGAGGTAATCGTAATTCCGCGCTCTTGTTCCTGTTCCATCCAATCCATCGTCGCGGTGCCCTCGTGCACTTCACCGATCTTGTAGTTGATCCCGGTGTAATACAGAATCCGCTCCGTCGTGGTCGTCTTGCCGGCATCGATGTGCGCCATGATGCCGATATTTCTTGTTTTCTCTAATGCTGTCGTACGTGGCATAACAGTTCACCATCGATAGTGTGCAAAAGCCTTGTTCGCCTCCGCCATTCGATGGGTGTCTTCCTTTTTTTTAATCGCGTTCCCGCGATTGTTGGCCGCGTCGATCAGTTCGCCCGCGAGCTTTTCTTCCATCGATTTTTCGCCGCGCGCTCTGGAATACGTGAGGATCCATCGGATGCTCAAGGATGTCCGCCGCGTCGCCCCGACTTCCACGGGAACCTGGTAAGTAGAACCGCCAACGCGCCGCGACTTGACTTCAAGAACGGGCTTGACGTTCTCGACCGCCTTTTTGAAAAGCTTCAGCGGTTCGTCGTTGGTCTTTTTCTGAACGATGTCGAGCG
>Ga0209376_1004215_pt1 | contig 12591 bp, 10 predicted proteins | sample GraSoiAngelo_134_FD_185891 | JGI IMG/M metagenome (GOLD analysis project Ga0209376, IMG submission 185891) | Grasslands soil microbial communities from the Angelo Coastal Reserve, California, USA - 14_0929_05_30cm (SPAdes) (version 2) | ecosystem: Environmental > Terrestrial > Soil > Grasslands ... | reverse complement strand
CTGCAACTACGCCGCCGCTGTGGTCGCTGCACCTTTCAGGAACGCCAGTAGGTCGGCGCTCCAGCGGGAAAGCGGACCGGGGACTTGTCCAGTTTCGCGATTCACCAGGCCCAGCGCAAAAGCGTAATCTTTTGGGGCCTAATTCACCGAATCAGCGTGGAACGCGTGCCGGTTGCGCGCTTGGGCTCCCTATTTTTCCCACGAGTTCGTCCAATCGTGATTCGAGCATGTCGAGTTTGTCCTGCTCCGTTCGCATCTGCTGTTCTGCATCCGTTTCTGTGGACTGGCGTTGCTGCGCAAGAATCGTTGAGGCTTCGAGGTCGGCCTTGGCGCGGTTAAGCGCATCTTCGACCTGCGCTGCGTGGTCTCCACTGTCCTCGTAATGTTTGATTTCGGCCGCTTCACTCCTAATGACGACCTGAACTTCCGCGAGTTTGGAGCGTGCGTCATCCAAGTGTCGGATCTCGGCCAGCAACGCTTGTAGTGTTTGTGAGTCTGACGAAGTCGTCTGGGCAAAGGTAGCCGTTGCCATTCCGAAGAGCACAACAATGAAAAAATATGTTCGCCGCATTGCAACCTCCTCACTGCAAGATACACCCATCCTAACCACCAGACTGTCAGTGCACTGGTAAACGCAGCTGTAATCGGACAAAGGGTTATAAAATCTCAGGTAATACGAGCAATCAGGCAGAACCGATGGCACTACTGCCTTGTTGGGTTTTTGCCTGTGGATATAAGATGGCGCGGGAGAGTCAGGAGCAATCATGGCCCATCAAGCGCAACTGAAATATATCTTCTACATTGCCGCCACGCCGGAGAAGGTGTGGGAAGGCTTTGTGTCGCGCGAGTCGAACCGCATCATCTTCTCGGGCGCTGAGCTTCAAGCGGACTTTAAGCCTGGTGGCTTGCTCGCATGGGTGGGCGCGGGACCCGATGGCAAGCCCGTGACCTACGTCCGAGGGAAGGTCCTGCGGTTTGAGCCGCCAAAAGTCTTTCAATACACCTTCGCAATGGGCCAAAATGATAAGGCGTCACGCGCAACTATCGAACTGGTGCCCGAGACCGAGGCCACCAAAGTAACAGTGACGCATGACGAGTGGGCCGAGGATGACCCCACCTATGCTGCCTGCGCCGATGGATGGCCACGTATTCTTTCCCGCCTGAAGACGCTGCTTGAGACCGGGAAGACATTCAAGCCGCATTGATACAAGGTGGGAATGGTCTGAGATTTTTCGCTCGGCAGCATGCCGCCAACTAGTGCCGCAATCGTCGAAAAAGAATCCAGCGGGAAAGCGGACAGTGGACTTGATGTTCGGTTTCGCGACATGGCGAACGTAGTGACCTGTGGTAACTTCGCGGTGAAGCAATGGGGCGGTAATGAGGAAAACGGTTGAGCAATCGGTTGCCCACTGTTCGTCGCCACAACTTCCGCACTGCAGAAAGCTCCTAATTTTTCCGGGACCTTTGCTCTTGCATCTCCAAAGGGCGCACACGTTACAAAGACCTTGCCTAAAATTCTGTTGAAAACTGCACAGGACGGCGATTCATTGGAAATCGTCGAGTCGTTCAGCTGAAGTCCTTCCAGGCAAATATTCGTTAAAGGTAGTTGTGGCCGGCTTTGACCGCCGTGAATCAGCCGCTCATTGTCCGCGATGGCGAACCCTTGACGGCCAACCCACAACTGAAACTTGCCACCGCAAAGGAAGAGGTCAGGGTTTCTACGGACGTGCTGGACGTCAACGTGATGACACAGGATCCCTCTCTAACGTTTGATGATTCGGCAGCAAACCCTCGACGCGAACCCCGGGCGCCCTGGAGCGCCGGTCTCCATTCCCGGCTTGCCAATTGAAACAGCTTCAGGCGGAATCAAAGCACCTCAGTATTTTGCGCCAGGTGTTGCAGGCGATCACGGCTCATCTGTTTTCAATGTTCTGTATTCCTGATACTGCAATTGGAATTACGCCATCATTTGCCGCTTGGCCAGCGGAACCACGCCTGCGCTGCGGGCCGGGTTGCTGTAACTCTGAGGAATCGGGGCGTAGGACCGGGTCTTTCGGGTCGCGATCGGCAAGGGCCTGGACATCGATCCGGCGATGTGTCGAGCGGCTTCGCGCGCCAGCTCCATGCGCCCGCGTACGCGAAACTTGGCGAACAGCGATGAGACATGGAACTTTACTGTGCGTTCAGAAAGATTCAGAGAGGCGGCGATCTCTTTATTGGTGAGGCTCCGCATGATACCGGCTAGCACTTCTTCTTCCCGGCGAGTGAGCTTGAGTTGACCGCTGACACAATGTCCGGCCTGGAGAAGCTTTTCCGCTTTCTCGGTCAGCCCTCTCAAACCGTCGTTTTTGGCTGATACCATTACCACGTAATCGCTCGGGGAATGGCCGAGGACCATGCAGTGGATCGCCAGCAGACCGGCGGCCTGGTCCACGGGAAACCGCCCATCCGGAGTAGCCTCCACTTGAAAATGGGATACGCCAGTGTTTTTTTCGTAGAAGTAATAGAGATCGCGGGTAATAAGTGCTAGATTTTTCATGGTAGGCGTTCCTTTCAGAAACCTCGCTCGCAAGTTGATCTGAGAACACACCTCACTACGACAATCAAAAGGCCGCAAGGTACGAGGACCGCCAAAGCAAGAAGGATCATCTTGCGTGCCGTCATAGTGTCCCCAGCGATATTGCGCATGCCTAGCTCAACCATCCGGTCAACTAGTGCAATGAGTGCACCAAACCCAAAATATAATAAGTGCTTTATTGTGAATTATTTAGATGTTGCCAAGGGCCTTGGATGTGAGTGCGTTCGACACACACTTGGGTGGGTACAAACTCGCTTCCCGGTCTGGAATTCCAGTGCGAAGGCGCAAAAGAGCTGCAGTTTGACGCGGGGCATTTGGACGAGCAGTCCGGTTTCGCCCCGTGGAGCGGGGACCTGGGGGCGAAAAATGCGCCAATCGAACCACCAGAATTTAGTATGGTTCCGAACCAGGCCTGGAGGGCTTGGTGTCGGTCTCTCCTGCTACCCCAGGCTGCTCAGAGATCTCGCGCGCCTCGATCCTTTCCCATTTTTCTGCTGATTCTCTTATCTTGACTTCTAGTTCTACTTCTGCCCGTTCGAATTCACCCTCTAACTCAGACTTTCCACTTAGTTCGTTTCCTCCGGGTTCAGGCCTCTCCACTTCGGGACGCATTTCATTGGTCGGTTCCGGCAGTTCTGGACCAGAGTCCATTCCAACGCGGGTAGAAAATCCAGGCTCCAGGAGAACTGATCCTCCAGTAGCGTTCCGTCCGTAGACCTCGACAAGTCCGTCCACCACGTCCACTTCCGTGACGTTGTGCGCATTGACTTCCACTTCGAACTGGGTCCCGCGAACGGCAATCACGGCACTGGGGGTTCCGAGTTCGAACGGCACGGTGCCACCTGTCCGCTTGTAGATGAGCGCACGGATTCGTCCGAGAAGCAATTGGAAGTAACTCGGATCAGTCGAAGAAGGTTCTTGCACCCGCAATCTTGTGTGCGCCCTGAGCATCACCTCACTGCCGTCGCTCAGGCGAAGAAGTAATCTGCCGTTGCCTGTGTCAAGAATTGTGCCTGGAGGAAGCTGCTCTCCACGCGACGGATTAGTAGGCGACTGGTCCGGAAGGCTCAGACGAACATTACCCCTCCACTCGGCAATCGTGGCTCCAGCTATCGCAGCAGCGGCAGGCATCCTCGGCTGTTGCTCTTGGGCCACGGCCATAGCGATAGTCAACCAGGAGATCAAAGGGCAAAATAGGATGCAACGAATTGCCACAGGTCTCATTGAAGTACCTCACTGTAAAACTCTCGAGTTGCCGGCAGACGAATAAGAAAAGATGTGCCTACACTAGCATCGCTGCGGGCCTCAACTTTTCCTCCATGTTGTTCGGCGATCCGTTTGACAAAGGCCAACCCGAGTCCCCATCCGCGTGCCGTGTTTTCCTGCTCACTTCCGCGGTAGAAAGGTTCGAAAAGATGAACCAGTTCTTGCGGCGGAATCACGGGACCCGGATTCCACACCTCCAGTATGACACCGTTTCCGTCAATCTGGGCTCGTAGCATCACTTCGCTTCCGCGTGCACTGAATTTGATGGCGTTACTTACCAGATTCAGTAAAGCGCCCTCGATCAAGTGAGGATCGCCGTGAAGTGCCGGTAAATAACGAGCAAATTCAGTTCGGACCTTGATTTCAGAAGCCTGGGCGATAGGCTGAACGACCCGTGCCACTTGCTCTATCGTGCAGCCGATCTGGAAGGTCTCTTTGCGCATGGAGCGCGCCCCCGCCTCAAGCCGCAGCACATCGAGATATGTATTGATCATTGCTACCATCCGGCCTGACTCCTGGAAAATAGTGGCGGCCGCTTCACTGCTGGCGCGTTCCTTCGAATACCGGAGCAGATACTCCGCGAAGCCTTGTATCGAGACGAGCGGGGTACGAAGTTCGTGAGTAACGAAGCCAAGCGCTTCCGCGCGCGCACGATCTCGTTCCAACCTGACCGTCTGGTCAGTCGCGACCACCATGACCACTTCCGATGGGTCAGCAGCCGACGTGGATTTGAGTTTCACAGCCCGCAACTGCCAGAGTCCCTGACCTAGGTTCACCTCGGCATCGAGCCACACACCAGGAGTGACCAGTGACTTGCGGATATCGCCCCACGGTGCCTCGCGGAGACCTGCGACGAAATTGTCGAGACTTGAGTCCGCTCCCCACCCTTGCTTTTCGCAGAAGCTTTGCCACTGTGGATTGTGAAATATGAGCCGCCCATCGGATGCGAAGACGGCCAAGCCCTCTTGCATCGCTTGCAGAAGGGTTTCATCAAACGCATACAGCGAACTCAGCTCCGCTTGCAGGTGCCGAAGCAGATGCACCTTCCAATGCAAGTCTCCCTCCGCGGATTTTGCTTCTGCGCGCAAGGCCGCCGCCAGACTTTCTCTTGTTTCCGAGCCGGGCGTCTTCAGCGTCAGTTGTAGTTGCCGAAGGCCCTGCGTAAGGCCTTGGTCCACCACGACGAGGTTCTGCAACTGCGCCAACGGGCCGGCCAGCAGACCTGCACACAAAAGTGGTCCCAGTCCGATCAGCAGATGCATCCAAGCAAAAGCCAAGTAGCTCGCTACGAGACCACTTGCGAGTAATACCGCGAGCGCGATCAACCCCTTCCAGACCGGCCAGCGCAGCACCACGAAGGTGAAACTGGAACTAAACATACATAGAAGCAAAAGACTTAGCCATCCATTCAGAGGGCGCAAGCTCCTTCCGGCAAGGATGGCATCGACCAGATTGGCATGGATTTCCACCCCGGGCATCGGCAGTCTGCCACTGACTGGAGTTGGGATGCGGTCCCCTATTTCCGCGGAGCCGAATCCAATCAACACCGCTTTCCTTTGTAGTTGCCCGCCTGTCTTTCCTTCCAGTAGGTCCACGACGGAGACCGCGGCGAATGCTGGCGACGTCTCGCCGGGAGCTGTTTGGCCGCGGTAATCAATCAGCAGCAAACGCGGCGATTCGAACTCGGCGCCGGCAATCGCGGCGTGAGAAGACGTCTGCACCGCAGGGATGCGTCGCCCTCCGACTCGCACCTCGCGCCCGTCATCTTCGAGGGGCGCTCCTCTAGCAACGCGCGCCACTTCCAACGCAAACGCCCAGCGAGGGCCCTCGAGAGATAATTCCCGCACCGGGACGCTACGGCATATACTGTCGGGTCCCAGAGCAGCTTGAGCGTGCCCCACGGCAATGGCTTTCTCCGCGAACAGTGGCATCGGTTCGACCCAGAGGCGCCCTTGAGGTGAATTGCCGATCTTGCCCACAAGAACAGCGTTCCCCGCCTCTTCCAGCGCCGTCGCCAATTGGCGATCATCGCTTTCGTCCTCGGGTTCCGAGAGTAAAATGTCCAAGCCCAACGCCTTGGGCCGCTCGGCGCTGGCCGCCCTTACTACTCTTGCGAGCAGCGAGCGTTTCCAGGGCCATCGCCCGTAACGTTCAAGACTGGCGTCGTCAATCAACACAAGCGCCACGTCTGGCGAAGTGCCCTGATTCTCCCTTAGCCGGAAATAGAAGTCTCCCGCGCGCCGGCTAAGTTCTTCCACCGGATAACTGAGGCTGAGCACACCGACCATGGACAGAAGCAAGACATTCAGCAACAGCCAGTGCACCGGCTGGCGGCGCACCTGGTGCGGGCGGTCTTTTCCTGAATCGCTCATGTTTTTTCTGATTGCAGGTCGATTGCCAGGCGGCGCGCCTTTTCGTACAAGGTTTTGCGTTCAATTCCAAGCTTCCGCGCCGCCAGCGACTTATTGCCACGTGATTCTCGCAACACACGGACGATTTCCTGCCGCTCCATTTCCTGCAGCTTGCCCGTCAGCGTTGACGTCAAGTTCTCTGGGACCGAAGTTGCCTCGCTTCGCCGCGCTCGCTCGCGTTCCACTCCCTCGCACGAGATTCCCTCGGTCGCAGCGAAAATAGCCAGTCGCTCGATAAAGTTTTCGAGCTCCCTCACGTTACCGGGCCAGCTCATGGAAGCGAGCAGCGAAACAGCGTCTTCGCTGATATTCACTTGGCGCGCATTGCGCTGGTTAAAGCGCTCCAGAAAATGCTGCACGAGCAGTGGAATGTCCTGGGGACGCTCTTCAAGCGAGGGAAGTTGAATGGTGACGACGCTGAGGCGATAATAAAGGTCTTCGCGAAATTGCCCTGCCCGGATAAGCGCGCTCAGATCCTTGTTCGTAGCAGCCACAATCCGGACGTCTAGAGGAACGAGGGTGTTCGACCCCAGGCGTCGCACCTTCTGCTCCTGTAGAACGCGAAGCAATTTCACCTGAAAACTCAGACTGGTCTCCGAGATCTCGTCCAGGAAAATCGTGCCGCCGTTGCTGGCCTCGAATAGCCCGCTGCGGTGACTGTCGGCGCCGGTGAAGGAACCTTTTTCGTGCCCAAACAACTCGCTTTCCAGGATTGTCTCCGGGAAGGACCCGCAGTTGATAGGTGTGAAGGGCATCTTGGCGCGCGGGCTGTGCTCATGAATGGCCCGCGCCACAAGTTCCTTTCCCGACCCGCTCGCACCGGTAATGAGCACGTTGGCCGTGCTGGGCGCGACCCGCGCGACGATCCGATATACTTCCAGCATTTTCGGACTCCGCCCCACAATCGCCGTTTTGAGACCGAAGGTATCCTTCGGCGCAAAGGCGGGTGTGTGTCGCGACGCTCGCAACTTGCGCAACAGGGCGAGCAGTTCGTCAATCAGCAAGGGCTTGCTGAGATATTCGAGTGCTCCGCCTGCAACGGAGCGAGCCACGGTCTCGACGCTGGCATGTGCCGTCATCACCACACACTTACACTCCGGCTGCAATGTTTTCAGTTTTTCCAGAAATTCGAGACCATTGGCCTGTCCAATATAGATATCCAGAAGCGCCAGATCGATCCGGTTTTCACGAAGGAGCGGTTCGGCCTCCTCGACACTGCGCGCGGCGCAGCATACGTAGCCTTCCTCCGTCAAAACGGCATTCAACCAGCGGCAAATGGATTTGTCGTCATCCACGACGAGTATTTTGAGTTGCTTCTCCATGCCCTTACCCCAATTCCTGTAGTCTCCATACGAGCCAACTCTCCTCGTGTGGACCGACTAGAAATGGTACACAAGACTGAAGCGGTCCACCTGCGCCCGGAATGCTCCCGTGGGCTGAGCCAGGTGGAAGTAGGTATAGTCGGCGCCCACCTCCCATCTTCCCAGTATAAAGCGATTCTTCGCTGTGGTCTGCCACGCAGTCTGGTAGGGGGTTTGCAACAAAGATTCGGCACCAAACTGCGCGATAAATTCGCCGCGGTAGATCTTACCTGCAGCAAAACTGAATCCACCAAGTCCGAGGTGACTGTGATATTGGTTTGGACTGAAATAGCCGTGCGAAAATGTCCGCGAGAATGAAGAATGCGTGTATTGGTATCCCAGTCCTACAGCGAAATGCGAAACTCCAATCCACCGCAGCACTTCAGCATCTTCTCTTTGGGTTCGATTTGAGTCGGAAAAGTGCTGCTTGAAGAAATCGGCGCTGATCCGCCAGGAGCGCAGCTGCCAGTCGAGCCGGCTCCACCAACCCTCCGCCAACACGTCGAACCGAGTTGACCGGAAAGTCGGGGTAATCGGAATCCGGGAGAAACCTCCTTGCAGCCAAACACTCTGGAACGGATGAAGAATCAAGGTTCCGCGGTAGAGTGCCCGATTCGAATCGTCAGCAAAGCGAACGATCCCCGCTCCCCCTGCAACGAAGAGCCAGCGCGCCAACCGCACCCGGCCTTCATCATTGACGGTAAAGATGTTTGCTTTTGGGCCCTGGCTCACCCAAAGAGATTTTTCATCGATGCGCAAACTGTTCGTGACTTGGCGTCCCATCTCAACATCCAACCTCTGTCCAGCACTCAAGACGCGGTTTCCTGCGTTATCGCTGAAGTAGCTTGCATCCGCTTCAACTCGGTTTAGCGCGCTAATCTCATGGGCCTCCGGAAGCGGTAGTTGATTCTTTTGTAAGTCATCCTTGTACTCCTGCAGGCGAATGCTGTTTGGATGGCGGGCCAGTGCTAGCTCCAGCTCGCTGCCGGCCTCGTCTTTCTTTTTCTGAAGTAGCAAATTTCGTACCAGCCCGATGGCCGCGGCCTCATCGTTCGGATCTGCTGCAAGCACCTCGCGGAAAAGTTGATTTGACCGCTCGTATTTCTCGCGAAAACTCAGCAGGCGAGCCAACTCGATCTTTGCCATTCGGTTCGAGGGATCGTCGCGCAGGACCCCGCGGAAGATTTCCAGGGCCCGCCCGTCTCGGCGCTCATAAACATAGGTCCTACCCAGTTCGACCCGGAGCTGAGAATTCCCCGGAAATCGTTTAAGTGCTTCCTGCAGTGTTTCTATCGCCTGCGAATAGCGCCGATGACGCAGATCTGCCTGTGCTGCAGCAATGCTCTGCTGGACCGAGAGCCCTTCCTGACCGTGCGCGGGCTGGACCTCTCCCGCGAGAAGTATGACGGCAAACGCGAGACTTAGACAGAAAATAGAACTTCGAATCATGACTTCATCATTCACCACCCAACGACCTGTGCTACTGCCAATCCTTGCCGCCGGCTCGGAAATGCGAGGCCATAAATGCCTTTGCGTCCTCCCCGACGAGGCGTGGATCTGGGGCGATAGCCGCATTGTAGCCAACCTCCAAGACGGTCCTGTCTCCGCCATCATGCCCTATTACAAAGCACACAGTCGAAAGACCGTGGGTCTCAAATCAGGGTGTGCTGAAATCAAAGGGGTTAACGTAATGAGCCCCGAGCGATTTTCATGAAGTTTCGCGGGCCGCAGGCCCTAATTGAAAGTTAGCCTGACCAGGGCGTTATTACAACCTTGATGCTCTGTTTGGCGTGTCGAAAACACCTCGCTCACCAACCCAATTAGGAGATGCGATGAATGACGTCGATAAACGAGTCGTGGACATTTACTTACTGGTGCGCTCCCCCACCCTCGTCCGGACAATCGACGATCAATAGGGCACTTTCATCGCCAAATGCGCGGAGGCATAACTTCTGCATATTCACTGGTCCTAGTTTGCCCTGGCTGGGTCGATCCAACACACCCTGTATTGACAATACCCCAACGCAATGACGCGTCATCTTCGATGCCTGGTTCCCTCGCACCTGACCGCCACGTTCTGACTTACATGGCCCGTAGTTAATCCCAGTCTGCTGTCGCACCCATTCATGGGCGATTAGCGTGCAATAAGAGTTCCCGAGAGTTCCCAAACGTTGCGATCGGCACCGTGAAATTACAAACAGTTACCTCTGACTGCTAATCTGTCACGGCACCGGCCCAGAATTTGAAGGTTCGGCGAGCTCGGAATCAGAGGACATATCCGACGCCATCAAGAACAACGTGTCACATCCGGGGCACCACTTCTTCTTCTGGGTGAAGTCCCACTTGCAATTCGGGCATTTGCAGCACCGCGGGCGGAATCTCAACAACGGTTTCTTCCCAGTCCAGCTGTTTGCGGCCCTCGATTTCAAGCCGCATCGCCGTAGGCAAGGCTTGCCTACACTTGTTCTTTGGGTTTCGCGTTCTCCCGCGGAAGCCGTCACGGGAATTCACGACGAAGGCAACTCTCAACGCGACCACATCGAAAAGCGGACCGGCAACCTGCGGTCGGATTGGGGCTTTGGTAGTTTCGACGTCAGACAGGTTGCTTGTTAAATGCAACTTATGCGCTTCCAGTTGGGCACGGGAAGCGTTTTCTTCGTGGTTTGCAGGGATTGGCGAATGCGTCGTTAGGCGGTTGGACGGTGAACTCGATCGTGACGTTCGAGGGCGGCTTTCCGTTTTCGCCGCAGCCCAGCTACAACCAGTCAAACAATGGGGACACGCGAAATCCGAGCGCCCCAACCACTTGCTTCTTTGTTTTCAATGTAGTGTTTCTACTACGGGGCGAAAGAGTAGGTATATTTCACCGCAAATCGGGTCTCGCGGACTTGCGGGGGATTCGCCGGAGCGATACTGGCGAATTGCGTTCCGACGTTGTAGATGATGTAGAGGTCGCTGTCCGGGCGATAGTTGTACCTTAGGCGAAGATTGGCGCTGACTGCCTGCGTGTTTGACGTATCCATCTGAAGAAGACTGGTGAATGTCAGAAAACGAGTGAAGGAGTAGTTTGCCTGCAAGCTTGCCAGCAGTACTGAGAAATTGCCGTTAGGCAAAGGCAATCGAAATCTATTCCAGGTCTCGGAAGCAGAGATCGAAAATTTGACCGTCGGGCGATAATTGGCCCGCACACGGAATTCATTCAGAGTCCCACCGTAGTAGCCGCCAAAGCGTTCGAAGAAATTGTATGTAAATCGGCGATCCTGCCCGGATCCATAGGTAAGCTGATGACGGGTGAAGTGGTAGATGCCGTTCGGAATGAACATGTTCTTGTAAATATGAAAGGGCGTTGTAATCAGCTGCGTGAACACGTCCGCGATATCGTTGTCGGTGTACGCCCCGTTATTGAACTCGGCCCGGAACGTGCCCTGCCATTCTTGCGTCGAAACTTCGTTACGCGTATCGGGCGCATGGAGAATGAATCCCTCAAATTGCAACTCGCGCACGCCACTGATCTGGGGCCTGACCTTAAAGGTAAAATCCCCGTACGTTTCGTTTGAGCCGGTTCTTTCGATGAAACCAACCTCCGGGTTGAAGTTTGGCCCGATTTTTCTCCGCTCTACGATCCCGTCCAGCCAGTTTGACCGATACGAGAGCGAGGCCCCGACATCGCTCGCCCCACCAGGGTCTCCAGGTGATCGGGTTCCGGCCACATGCGCGTCAACAAACCAGTCTTTGAAGAAGACCAGTCGCGAGTCAACACCTCCCGTCTGGTTGAAACTGTCAAGTACGTTTCCTGACCGTTTATCTGTGCCCATCACACCGATATAAGAACCGAGCCATAGAGACTCTTTCAGTCTTGCGACAGCATAGTTTGCGTAAGGATTTGGACCACTGGAACGAGTGTTGACGTCCATTATACCCACCTCCATCCGACCAAATGTCCCGGTCAGTTTGGCTCCGCCATTGATGGGCACCTGTTGGCCGGTTATTGGATCAATCCAATCTGACGGCTAAAGAACAATTGATCCTGGTCGCCGATATCGAAATTGAAGATCCCTGCGTTTTCGAGGAAGAACTGGCGCTTCTCCGGAATGAAGACTTTAAACGGCGTCAGATTGAAAGGCTCGAGATCAACCTCGGTATCGGCAAAATCCGTGTTCCCCGTGAGATTCAAGACGAGGTTTGAGGTAAGGCCGTACTTAATATCGACTCCGGCCGTGAGCGGGAATTTGGAGTCCTGCCCTGTCTGCTTGTCATACCTGGCAAGTCCGTATGGTTTCACGGTGAAGAGTCGTCCACTTCCGATGTCCTGGATGCCCCGCAGCTCTCCTGCTTCCGAGACCTTGGTGATCCCAAAAGTTCGCCGGTAAGCACTCCAGAGGTCTTCTTCGTTCTTTCTACGGATGAAGCGTTTCAAATTCAGACCCCAGACCACATCGCTTGAGTGATTGAAATTGAGGGTGGTGAATGGAATTTCTATTGTAGCGGTCCATCCGTCAGGAGTGATGCGCGCCTCTGACGTCCATACTCCGTCCCAACCCGGGTCGAAATCTCCTCTATCGGTGCCGCCTTGCTCCTCCACGATGAGACCATCGTTCTGGGTGCCAAGTGCGTTGACCTCGAACACGTATGCTCCGCGGCGATCGTGGTTCGAATCGATCAGGATTTCGAAGTGGTCGTCCAAGTCTTGGCTTACGTCCCTGCGAAGTTCCGTAGCGATGATCCGCGAGGGCTCGGAGTCCAAGCAATGAATCCCGAAATACACGGCATGCTGAGTGTAGAGAATGCGTACTTCCGTCTCCTCGGATGGTGCCTCACCTTCGTGGGGCTCGCGCTGGCGAAAACCAGTGATGGGGTTCGCCGATTGCCAAAGCAAGTCATTCAGGGTTCCGTCGAGCCTTGGGGCTTGGTTGACGCGGGTTGCTTCTGCACTAATCCGAACCGACCCGCCCTTCGCGGATGGAGTTTCAGCGTT
>Ga0209376_1004209_pt1 | contig 12600 bp, 9 predicted proteins | sample GraSoiAngelo_134_FD_185891 | JGI IMG/M metagenome (GOLD analysis project Ga0209376, IMG submission 185891) | Grasslands soil microbial communities from the Angelo Coastal Reserve, California, USA - 14_0929_05_30cm (SPAdes) (version 2) | ecosystem: Environmental > Terrestrial > Soil > Grasslands ... | reverse complement strand
GATCATTCGTAACGAAGCGCTTCTACTGGGTTCAGCCGCATCGCAGAGCGTGCGGGAAAATAACAAGCGAATAATCCGACCAGCCCAAGAAGAAGAGAGATGGCACTGAAGGTAGCGGTATCTGTTGCGCTCAGACCGAAAAGCAAACTGGCCAGCAGTCGCGTTGTACTCCAGGCCGTAACCAACCCAACCGCGATGCCCACCAAGGTCAGCTTCATTCCGTAGCCGATAATCAGCCCAAGCACATCTTTCGGTTGTGCTCCGAGTGCGACGCGCAAGCCGATTTCGCCCGTTCGCTGGCTGACCGAGTAAGCCATCACGCCATAAAGGCCGATGGATGCAAGCAACAACCCTGAAATTGCCAACGCTCCCATCAAAATTGCGCCGAACCGTTCAGTGACGAGAACGCCGCTAAGAATCGTGTTCATCGTCATAATGTTTGAGACGGTTTGATCGGGATCGACCGTGTGGATGACGTCACGCAGCGCAGCGATAAGGGACGTTGGATCGACGCTTGCGCGCACGACGAGGTTGACCGGAAAATCATTGTCCACCTGTGCGTAGGGCACGTACCAAACCGGTCGGTTGATTCGGTAATTGAAAAGATCTTCCTTTACGTCTTTGACAACGCCGACCACCGTCATCCATAGAAAGGTTTGCCCAGCACGAACGCGCCGGACTCGTTTCCCAATGGCGTTTTCTCCCGGCCATGCTTGACGCGCGAACTCCTGGCTGACGACGACAATGGGCAGAGTTTCGGCACGGTCATTCTTGTTGATCAATCTGCCCTTGATCAACGTAACGCCCAGCGCCTCCAGATAGTTTGGACTAACAATCCGATGCGATGTGATGGGAACGTTGTTTGGATTTGGCGGCGGACCGCCTTCAACATTGAACATCGCATCATATGCAATTTCGCGCTCAAGCGGAATGTTTGTCGTCGTTCCCGCCGACACCACGCCGGGCAGATTCCGGATGCGTTCGAGCACTTGATCGACAAACCCGACCCGCTGGCGATACTGTGAATACTTCGAAGCCGGCAACACCATTTTCATGGTGATCAAATTATCGGGAGTGAAGCCCAGGTTGACATGTTGCAGCCGCTGGAAGCTCTGCACCATTAATCCACCGCAAACCAGTAGCGTCAGTGCGATGGCGATCTCGGCAACGATCAGTCCCTTTAACCAGCGTCGGCCCGAAGCAGCGCCGCCAACGCGTTGATCGTGTTGTTTGATCCCCGGCATCAGGTCATGCGCACCAGCGCTCTTCAGTGCGGGCAGCAACCCGAAAATGACACCGGTGACAAGAGTCACACAAAATGCAAAAGCCAAAACGTGCTGGTCGATTGCGAAATTGCGGAAAAATGCCGCTAAAGAAATTCCGCGAATCGGATTAAGCGCGGCCAGAATCGGAACCAACCAGTTGGCGAGAAGCAATCCAGCCATGCCGCCGAGCAGGGCCAGAAGCATGCTCTCAGTCAGAAGTTGCCTAACCAGACGCCAGCGTCCAGCGCCAAGCGCGCGACGAAGCATGAGCTCCCGTTCGCGGGCGATGCCGCGTGCCAATTGCAGATTCGCCACGTTTGCACAACAGATCAGCAAAAGGAATCCGACCCCGGCCATGAGCGCGAACAAGGCATTGCGCACACGACCTTCTAGGTCGCCAAGTAAGTCCTGACGAAGCGAGATAACTTTCACGCTCCAACCGCGGCGAAAATCGGGATACTCTTGCTCCAGTTGGTGGGCGATCGCTTTCAATTCGGTATCTGCCTGCTTCAAACTGACACCTGGTCTCAGCCGCGCGAGAATCGCGTTGTTCGTCGCCGCGCGCTCAGTCAACGACAGATTGTCGATGTTGACTTGAAGCGGTATCCAAACTTCGGCGACGCCCGGAAGGTCAAAACCTGGTGGCATGACACCGAGGATGTTGTAACTTCGGCCGTCGAGATTGAGCGATTGACCGATGGCGTCCGCCCTGCCGGCAAAACGCTTTTGCCAAAGTGCATAGCTGATGAGCGCCACGGGCGGCCCGCCCGGTTGATCTTCTTCGGCTGAAAATGCGCGACCGAGCACTGGTTTGACTCCTAACGTTGTGAGATAATTCGCCATAACGGTCGCGCCGCGCACACGTTCTGGCTCGCCTTGACCGATCAAATTGAACGAACGTTGCGTCGCCACACCGCTACTTGCGAAAGAATGACTCCGATCCCGGTAGGCTGCGTACTCCAAAAACGGGGATCCAAAAGGATCAAACCCTTCTCGCAACGTGACGCTAACAACTAAGCGGTCAATATCTTCGACCGGTAAAGGACGAAGCAGCAACGCGTTGATGGCGCTGAAGATGGCGGTGTTCGCACCGATGCTTAAGGCCAGCACCGCGACCGTAATAAGGGTAAATCCTGGCTGCTTAAGCAACATGCGTGCGCCGTAACGGAGATCTTGCCAGAGCATTTGCATTGTTGCTTTATTCGTAACGGAGCGCTTCGACCGGGTTCAATCGAGCCGCGCGATGCGCTGGCAACCAGGTCGCGATCAGGGCAGCGGCCGCGAGTAACATCGGCGCAGCTGTAAAGGCAATTGGATCGAGCGCGCTGACTTCATACAAAATTCCACTGAGTATTTTTCCGGTCGCCGCCGCGAGAAGAAGGCCGATGGCAATGCCACTGATGAGCATGATTGAGCCTTCGCCCATGATCAATCGCAAGACCGCGGCCGGCTTCGCGCCAAGCGCCATGCGGATCCCGATCTCACGTGTTCGCCGCGCGACCGAATAAGCTTTGACTCCGTAGAGACCAACTACGGCCAGACCAAGCGCAAGTCCCCCAAAATGGAGAACAACGCCGCGCCAGCGCGCACAAGCCAGAGGTCCAAGTTCGCATCAAGATGTTGCGCGAACGTTCTCAACGAAATGATCGGGATTGAAGGATCGACATCGCGCACGGTGCGTCGTAGCAAATCGGCCGTGATGGCTTCGTTTCCGGGAGCGAGCGAACGGAACCGAACAAAAAAGGAAACGTCGCTTTGGAATCCACGCGCGAACGGCAAGTAAATCCCGCCTGCCGGTTCCTTTTCGAAAAGCGCGTGGCGTGTTCCCGGCACGATGCCGACTATCTCGATCGTCTCTTCCTGCTTCTCCTCTTCACTCAAATCGGCGCTCCCTCCAATGTGGGCGCCTCCGTCGCGCTTGGCCACAGACGCATTTTCGCCCGCATAGTGAATGCGTTGTCCAAGCGCGTCTCCGTCCGGCCAAAGCTTCTTGGCAAGAACTTCATCAATGATGGCCACCTTTGGGCCAGGTCGCGTTGCTTCCGCTTCAGTAAACGCGCGACCCCGAACCACTGGCAATCCAACCGCTGAAAAATAATCGGCGCCCACGCTGTTCCAGGCCGCCTCGAAGGCAAGGCCTTCGGCGGCGGTCGCCGGCTTGGCGTCTGGGCCGGGACGGAGACCGGCGCGTTGGACACTTCTGCTTAACTCAAACATCCCGAACGGAACTATTGAAGAGATGCTCGCGTGCTCCACGCCTGGCAGCGCCGCGAGCCGCGCGCTCAAGTTCTCATAAAGTTCCTGCGCACGTTTTGGCTCGTAACCGGCTAAGCTCGCGTCGACTTCGAGAACATAACTTGCGCCGGGCTTCAGTCCCGTGTCCACAGACGCGGCTTTGTTGGCACCACGAATGAACAAAGCTGCGGCGGTCAGCAGCGCAAGCGAGAACGCGATCTGCACAACAACCAGAGGGTTGCGCGGCAAAAATTTCCAGCGACGGCGCACTATATCTTCCCCGGCGTGTTCCTTCAGATCGGTCAACACCGTAGTGCGCGAGATTTTCAACGCCGGCCCGACCGCAAACATGAGCGTGCCGAGCAGGCAAAATCCGAACGTCGCCGCCAAAATTGCGGGGTTTGCTCCGCTCAACCAAACTATGTCGAGGGGCATCAGCTTGCGCATTGAGCCAACCAGCAAATCGGACGACCACAGTCCAAGAATGAGTCCGCCGATGCCTCCGAGCAGTGCGACCAAAAAACCTTCGGTGAGGAGCTGGCGCACGATCCGCCAACGGCTGCCGCCGAGCGCCAGACGGATTGCAATCTCCTTGCGCCGCGCAGTGCCTCGCGCGAGCAGCATGTTTGCGAGGTTAAGGCACGCCACCAGGAGCACCACCACAGCCATCCCGAGCAGCAATGGCGCGATGGATTTCAGCCCGCTTTCAGCCGATGGGTTTGTGCTTACTGTATTACGGGACACCGGTGCCGCAATGAACGTCTGGTCCTTTTGCTCGACCGGGTACGCTTTTTCCAAATTGGCCGCCAGCCCTTCGAGCGCAGGCTTGGCCGTGGCCGCAGTCATCCCGGGTTTGAGCCGGCCCATGATGTGCAACTGCGTTCCTTTGCGATCGTCAATCGTGGTCTTGTTCACCGACTCAAAATCGTTCGCTACCTGATCGTAAACACTCATCGGCAACCAAACCTCCGGCGACAAAACTTGCATCGTGCCGACGAAACCCTTCGACGTGATTCCGACGATCGTGAACGGACGGCCGTTGATGAGCAACTGCGAGCCGAGCATGCTTGGATCGAGATCGTGTTTCTTCCAGTAACTGTAACTGACGATCACGACCGGCGTGTCGCGGCCGGGCATTTCCTCTTCCGGTAGAAATGCGCGGCCTCGCGCCAGCGGGACACCGAGCACGGAAAAATAGTTCGAGCTGACGATGGCGGCGAACGCGCGGGGCGTATCGCCTTTCTGGCCCAGACCGATCAACGCGAGATTGAAACTCATTGCGTCGCTGAAAACCGTGTTCTGCTCGCGGATGTCGAGATAAGTCGGATAAGAAAATCCGCGATAAGTTTTGGGGTTTTTCTTGTCCTGGGAAAAGAGCTGCACCATTTCGTGCGGCTTGGCGTAAGCAGGCGGGGCAAAGAAAAGCGTGTTCACCACGCTGAACACGGCCGCGTTCGCGCCAAGCCCGAGCGCGAGCACCGTGACCGCCGCAACGGTGAAACCTGGTGCCTTAAATAATTGTCGAACAGCAAATCTAAGGTCCTGAACCATTTTTGGTTTTCCTACGCCGCGATCCGATCTTCGACTACGCGACCGTCGAATAAGTGAACGGTGCGGTCGGCGTGCTGGGCGAAACGCTCGTCGTGTGTGACCATGCAAATGGTCGCGCCGACGGCGTGCAATTCTTTTAAGAGTTCCATAACGGCCTCGCCATTGCGCGAATCAAGATTGCCGGTGGGTTCATCGGCGAGAAGAATCGCCGGCTTGCCTGCTAGCGCGCGCGCGACAGCCACGCGTTGTTGCTGACCGCCGGAAAGCTGGCTGGGCAAATGTTTGGCGCGATGTCCCATTCCGACGCGCTCGAGCGCTTCCGTCACGAAGTTCTTGCGCTCTTGCGCACCCGTGCCGCGGTAAGTCAACGGCAGCTCGACGTTTTCGTAAACGGTCAGGTCGCCGATCAGGTTGAAACTTTGGAAGATAAAGCCGATCTCGCGATTACGAATGCGGGCGCGATCGGGGAAGGAGAGATTCGCTACTTCGTGACCTTTGAGCGAATAACTTCCGTCGGAAGGCGTATCGAGCAGCCCCAGGATCGACAGTAGCGTCGATTTGCCACAACCGGACGGGCCGGCGATGGAAACATATTCACCGGGGCGGATGTCCAGATGAATGCCCGAAAGCGCATGGGTCTCCACTTCGTCTGTGAGGAAAACCTTAGTGACGTTCTCGAGATGAATGAGAGGGGTTGAGCCGTTGTTCATGTTTTGTATTTTGATCGTTGATTTCTGATTAATGATTGGGAATTGCTGGGCGTATTGAACGACTAATTCAATCGAATACGTTCGTGCGAATCCCACGCGCTGGTGTCGGATAAGATCACTTGGTCGCCAGGCTGGAGACCGTTCACAATTTCAATCGTGTTAACCGAGCTCTTGCCCAGTTTAACTGGCGTGCGAACGGCTTCGTTTCTGCCGACGACGAGTTTAAAAATGCCGACCGTGTTGTTCTCTTGCCCAAAGGCTGGTCGGCCGACATAAATGACATCATTCAAACGCTCGAGCTCGATCGTACCATCGACACTCAAATCCGGACGTGCGCCCTTCGGTAGTTCCCCATCAATGGCAACATCAACAGTGACGGTTCCTTGCTCTACCGCCGGATCGACTCGGATTACGTGTCCGTCCACGACTCCGTTGCGTGTGTCGATCACCGCTTTCTGACCGATCTGAATATCTTTCGCCTGCGTCTCAGCGATTTTGACCTGGGCTTTGAGTTTCGTTGGGTCTGCGACGCGCGCTAGGTTATCACCGACTTTCACGCGCTGTCCGATTTGCACGGGCAATTGTTGCAGGACGCCAGACATTCCAGCGCGCACGTGCAGCGCTTCGACCTGATCGGCTTTTAACTTGGCGAGCTGCTTGGCTTGATCGACTGCCGCCTGTTTGGACGCGAGCTGCGGATCAATTGAATCATGCGCAAAGCTAAGACGTTTCTGTTCGATTTCATTGCGATTCGCCAGCTCCGCTTCTTTCACTTTCGAGGTCTTATATTGGAGCTCGGCGATCAAGCCGTTCTTGGCTAGTTGGTCATTCGTCTCACGCTCCATCTTTGCCTGTTCGTAATCCGATTTTGCTTTTGCGGTAGTTGCTTCCTGGTCGAGCAATCCGCGCTGCAGGGTCGCGCGCAGAGTAGTTAACTCCGCCTCAGCCGCGGTCGCTTGCAGCTCAGCATCATGAGCGGCTTGTTCGAGCTCGGGGCTGGTTAATTCCAAGATGATCGCGTCGGATTCAACGTGTGTGCCTGGCCAGACAATTATTTTTTCCACACGACCTTCAGTGTTTGCCGGAATCCAGCGAATATCTTCAGGAACGAGCGTCCCGAGTCCGCGCACCTGACGGACCATGGGCCCGCGTTTGACTGTGTCGATCCAGACCGTCGAGCGATCGATACTTGGCACCGCCGGCTTCAATCGCGACAAGCCGATTGTGGCGAGAATCACTCCGAGCGCGACCGCTGAAATCGTGATGATCCGGCGTTTACGTTTCTTGGCAGCGACATCCGGCCGTGGAATATCCATTGCGGACAAGCTCGAAGGAAAACCGGTGGGCCGTACAATTGTATTTTCGGCTTTTCTTTCTGGATTTGTCATTGCGGGTTGAGTCTTTTCCACATCACATCACGCCAACCGAGCGTATGAATTCCAGAAGCGCACGGCCGCAATCGAAGATCGCTGGTACCGCTGCTACCGTCACCAGAGCGAACACCAGTGTTTCCATCATAAAATTGTGGCGTGCTTCCCGATTTAAATAGTCACGGCTGATTGCGGTGAACGACGGCCGCGGTAGGTGCGCGCAACGTGCATTGAACTCGCCAAAACCAAGCGGACGATAGTTGCAATCGGTAATCGGAAAACGGCTCGCGGCGCCTCGAGTGCTCTGGATGGAATGAAGTGGTTTCATAATTATGGGGCTCCGTTAGGATGCGTTGATGTAGCTGAGGGGATTCAAAATTTTTTTCCCGTCCCTATTGCAATGCCCGTGCCATCGCACAAGATAAAGTCACAAGTAACTTATATGTAGCAACTTATAGTGGAATTGGAAAAAGCGATATTACGCACGTAGCCTCGCTTGTGGGATTCTTCTGTCCCGCTTTTGGGACGAGCGAAATTGCGTTAGCGCGGCAAACGAAGAAGCGCTTCCGCACCACCGCGATCGGTTCGATTACTGACACTCAGCGAACCACCGTGCGCTTCCGCAATCTGGCGACATAAAGCCAAGCCAATACCGGATCCTTCGGGTTTGGTCGTAAAAAACGGAACGAACAAATTCGTCGGGTTCATTATTCCGGGACCTTCGTCGTCGATAAAGACTTCGACGCAATCTTCATTTGGACGCCAGCCCATCGAGACGCCGCCGCCGGTTTCGAGTGATGCATCGACCGCGTTGTGCACCAGATTGATCAAAGCTTGTTCAATCTGTGCGGCGTCGGCACTGATTCTTGCTTCCGGGCCAGGCAACAGATTCACCCGCAGGCGCGGCTCCAATTTCACAACACGGCGGGCGAGGTCGCCAAGATCGACATCTTCTTTTTGCGGCGGAGGCAATCGCGCAAGCCTTGCATACGCTTCCATGAAACGGCTCAGCGCGTCCGCCCTTGCAGCAATTGATTTCAAGCCGCTGCGCGCATCGTCCTGCCAATCAGCTGGCCGCGGCTGGCGTTGCAAAAGTGTCTCCAAACTAGCCGCAATCGATTTGATCGGCGCCAACGAATTGTTCATTTCGTGTCCGAGCACGCGTACGAGACGTTGCCACGCCCGGCGCTCCTCTTCGCGCAGGGTGCGACTCAGATCGGTGAGTACGAGCAGCTCATGGGGTAAACCGCGTTCGCGAAAAATGCTTCGTCGAACGCCCCACCGACCAGATGCTCTAGGAAAATTCAACGTGAGCGGCGCGTCTTCGTTTGAATCCAAACAAACCGCGAGCTCGAGCTCCTCTGCGCTTCGACCAAGCAATTTGTCTATTGGCCGTCCGAGCAAACGTTCGCCAGCGCGATTCACCAGACGCAAGCGGCGGCCAGGATCGAAAGTGAACACTGCGACATCGATTTCAGCCATGATTGTGCGCAGCAGCGCCGTGGCTTCGAATGCGCCGAGGCGTTGTACACGCAGTGTTTCGCCGAGCAAATTGACTTCGAGAAGTGCCTCACCCAGAGCATCATTTTCGCGCGCACCGCGCGCACGAATTGAATAATCTCCCTCACGTAAAGCCGCCAAAAGATTCGTCATTGTTTGCAGCGGACGGATAAGGTGTTCACGCGCACTGGAGATGAATCCCAGAAAGCAGCCGAAGATGAAGATGGTAAGCGTCCATTGCACTTTGGCACTGTAATCGCCTGACCAGAGAATGATGAGCGCGATAACAGCGGCCGGCGCAGCGGCTCCGAAGGCGAGCCAGGTCAGTCGATTCTCGAGTGAGAGGCGACGTTGATTTCTCGAGACGCGCTTCATTGGGCTCGAAATTCGATAAATGCCAGTCCAGCTCGGACCCAAACATTAAGCTCGAAATTATCAGAGGCCATAATGCTGAAGCCGGCGATAAAACGCGCTCCGACTCAAACCTAGCGCTTCCGCGGCTTTGCGGGCGTTTCCATCGTTTCGCGCCAGCGCTTTCTTGATCAGGAAAGCCTCGACTTCCTCGAGACTCATAGCCTCGAGGGTACCCGAATCATCGCGACCAGTCGTTAGTCCCAGATCGGCTGCTTTGATGTGGGGATCCCGCGTCATCAAGACGGCGCGCTCGATGACATGATCGAGCTCGCGGACATTGCCTGGAAACGAGTGTTGCAGGAGCCGTTCCCGGGCCACTTCGTCGAAGCCAGCGATTTGCTTCCGATAACGCTGCGCGTGCTGACGCAGAAAATGGTTCGCCAACGACATGATATCTTCGCGCCGCTCGCGCAGCGGAGGCAATGGGATCTCGATTGTGTTCAAACGAAAGAGCAAATCCTGACGAAAGCGACCTGCGGCAACCTCGTCGCTCACGTTCGCGTTGGTAGCGGATATGATCCGAACATTTGCGTGGAGGGTTTTTGAGGAGCCGACTCGTTCGAATTCGCCGGTCTCAATTATCCGTAATAGTTTGGCCTGCTGGTTGAGCGGAATGTTTGCAATCTCATCCATGAAAAGCGTGCTTTCGTCAGCCAGTTCGAATCGACCCGCGCGGTCCGTCTTCGCATCGGTAAACGCCCCCTTCACATGCCCAAATAATTCGCTCTCGAATAGCGTCTGCGAAAGACCGCCCATGTTGACGGTAATCATGGATTTCCCGGCCCGCGGCGAGAGCGAGTGAAGCGCTTGCGCCACCAACCCTTTTCCGGTGCCGTTTTCTCCTGTGATCAGCACATTGGCGGCGGACGGCGCCACCCGCGAAATCATTTCGATCACCGGTCGCATGGCCGGCGCTTCCGCAATGATGTTCGGCGCGCTGCCGCGCAGAAGCTGATTCTCGGCCTCAAGTTTCTTGCCGTGCCGCAGCGCTCCGGCCAGCTCGATTTGGGTCCGGATAATAGTGAGCAATCGTTCGTTGTCCCACGGTTTCGGCACGAAATCGCGCGCACCGCGTTTCATCGCCTCGACCGCGAGATCAATCGTCGCCCATGCAGTCATCACCACGATGGGCAAAGTGTTATCGATCGCCTGAATCTTCGGGATAACCTCCAAACCTTCCTGGCCCGAGGTCGTGTCGCGGGTATAATTGAGATCCATCATCAAAAGGGAGTAATCCTTTTTCTCCAACGCGTTGAAGATGCCCGTCAGCGAAGTGACGGCATCAGTTTGATGGCCTTCGCCTTTTAGCAGGATGCGCAATGCTTCGAGCACATCGCGCTGATCGTCGGCGATTAAAATTCTCGTCACGTATAATTCTCAACCGTGTTTCTGGGACGGTGTCAATTGCATGGCACGAAATAGACTGCTATTTAATTCGCAAGGCGATGTTCGGATCGACTCGCGTCGCGCACAGGACGAGCACTCAGCAGGCCGCGCACCCGGCCACGGCGAGCGTAATCGTAGCACCCAAAAAGCCGGCGGATTTCAACAGTCACGTCGTACCGAATGCTGGCGAGACCGCGTCCGCGATTAGAGCTGGAGCGGAATCGAACTAATAAGCGCCGATGCGATTAACTTTGTGATGTCGGTCGCGGCACCGTCGGTCCGCAGACAACACAGCGCTCGATACCGGCTGCCGGGATTTTTATCGGGCTCTGCGCGAACTGCCAGATCGACAAGACGACACCGAGGATGAAGACCGCGTAAACTAGAGCCTCGAGAACGCCACGGCCTTTCTCTTCCGAGCGTACTAAAAGAGCGTAGGTGGATTCGAATTGATTGTTCATAATATTAGTTTGGTTGACACGGACACTTTACGCACCCAGCGTGCCATGAAATGCGTTGCCGATGTAAGTTACTCATCATAAAATCATTGCGACTGCGATTCGCACGAAGGACGCAACGAAGTTGTTCCGTGATTGGGAACTGGCCGTCTCGTTTTTGGGACGGCTCGTGCTGCTGATATTCCCGCCCAGCTAAATCACGCTGGCTATTCGTGACAAAGAAGTCATCCATCATGTGCACGACTCTCCAGCGCGGAGCATCGATAGCGTATTCGGTAACGCGTGCCATTTCTCCTGTTGCGGTCGTTGTTTAAGAGTCAGTGTCCATGGGACAACACGACCCGATCCAAGGAGGAACAGTCTTGGAAGGAGGACGCGCTAGAAAGCTCGAATTGGGACGGTCCGTGGCACCTTTGCTAGGGAAACGCACGTAACAATCCAGTAGGTACGATCTGATCGGTAGCGTATTCAGTAGCGTCTCATAAACCTCGCGAGCGAGTCATGTGCTAGAATTCGTGCTTAGAACGAGACTATCTCTACTCACCATTCGCGACCGAACGACTTTCGCCCAAAAACGCGTTTTCCCCTCGTAAAACGATTATGGATTTGAAACGGAAAGCGATGTTTTGAAATTGACGATTTCGCAATCCGCAATTGCCGCGCAACCGTCACGTGCGTCATCTGATCAGAGCCTCAGTCTAAGGAGTTGGCTGGTTCTCCGAATGCCGGCAGTTTTCCGCAAAGGAATTGGAACAGGATCGGGTGTGCGCGACGCAGGCGTTCTCGTCGTGTTTCGCTTCGGGGAATGGGGCTAGTTTTTTGGCAACTGGATTTACTTTCATAGTTTGTTAGATCGCGATGAGAAGTTACCCTACGCTTTCTCCACGATCGCCCGAACGCGATGAAGCCCGGTCGCGCCGTCTGGAACCTGGTCGCGGTATTCGCTGATTTGAAGTTTGCTGTCGCCATCGATAGCGCGAACTACCAGTTCGGTTTCACTTTCTTCGTCGGGCGTCCATTGGTAGCTCCAGAGACTCCAGCTCAACTTGGTTCCAGGTTTAGTAATCTCAGTGTCATCCCAAGTTTCGCCGTCATCGCTGCTGACCTCCACCTTCGAAATCCCGCGGTCTCCACCGAAAGCCATCCCGCGTAGCTCGACCGTTTTCCCAACTTGGAACGGCGCTTCGAAATGGTCGCCCCTAACTTGAGGCGCGTCGAAGCGACTGTGAGTTGGGATCGCGTCTCCCTGGCGTCCCCAGCCCTGCTCTTTGTAAAACCCGCAACCGTGACGGCGGTGCAGGCGGCCATCGGCTTCGTCTAATAGCTCGATGCGGGTAAGCCACTTTGGATTCTTTTCGCCGTAGAGGCCGGGCACGATCAGGCGTAACGGAAAACCGTGCCTCTGCGGCAACGGCTCGCCGTTCATTTCGTAGGCGACGAGCGTGATTGGCTCCATCGCCTTCTCGAACCGAAAGGTCTCGTAATAGCCGTCGGCCGCGCGAAAGAGAACGGTGGTGACGTTAGGCTTCGGCTTTACTTGCGCGAGCAGTGTCGGCAGCGGGACGCCTTTCCAAATAGCGTTTGAGCAAAGGCCGCTGCCAACTCCGTAGGAAATACAAAGCAACGTCGTTTCCTGCTCGACAGCTGGCATCGCGACAATGTCGGCAAACGAATAAACACGCGGGTTTTCAACTCGCCCGACAATGTCCAA
>Ga0209376_1004199_pt1 | contig 12620 bp, 11 predicted proteins | sample GraSoiAngelo_134_FD_185891 | JGI IMG/M metagenome (GOLD analysis project Ga0209376, IMG submission 185891) | Grasslands soil microbial communities from the Angelo Coastal Reserve, California, USA - 14_0929_05_30cm (SPAdes) (version 2) | ecosystem: Environmental > Terrestrial > Soil > Grasslands ... | reverse complement strand
GCCCGTGGTGCACGATGCGAGAGCCAGCGCGAAGACCATGGCCGGCTCTGAGCGCCTCCGCCGCGTCCAGCGGAGTCCTCGGCGCGGACGCTCGGTTCGATCCAGGCCGGGCATGCTTCGCCCCGTCTTTCATCACGCAGGAGCCGATGGGACAAGCAGCACCGGGACGGGGAGGGTCACCCCGAAGGGGGGATTGACCGCCCGGTCGAGCGGGTCTACGAGGACATTTACCGGTTTGGAGGCCATCCCGACGGCGGGCGAGCTTCTGCTCGTTCTCCCGGTGGGTCTGCCCCCCTTTCCTTGGTCTGCTGGCGTACCGTGCCGCTGCGCTGGCCAAGAGAACCGCGTGATCCGGAGCAGAGAGGAGAGTCCTATGGAAGAGACACAGACACGGCTGCTCTCGCTGAACGATGTCCGTGCTTCCGTCAGGCGGCTGCAGCGGCTGGGGAAGCGGCTGGTCGGCCAGCTGCGCGACGACGCGCGCCGGCTGGTCGAACGCAGCGGAAAACCGGTGGTCGACCAGGTTCTCGCGCTGGTGGACGTTGGGAAGCTGCGTGCGGATGTGCAGGGGCGGGCGGAGCGGGCGGTGAAGGACCTGGACGCCCGGCGGGTGCGCCTGCTGACGGCGCTCCAAGGGCAACTCGAACACTTGACCGACCCGGTCGTCCAGGAACTCAAGGCGGCGACCCGTCAGGTCGCGGAGCTGAAGCGCCGGATCGCGCAGGCCGAACGGCGGCTCGAGGCGCTCGCCCGAGAGAAACCAAGCAAGAACCGGGCTGCCTGAGCCCGTCCTGCCCCCGTCGGCCTGCGGGTATCGTCGTGCAGGCGATCGAGGCGCACTACGAGATGATCCGCCAGATCCTGGCGAGCTACGGGGTCCTCATGACGCGCAGGGAGGTGCGCGAGGGCCTCGAGCGCCTGCTGCGCAACGAGCCGAGCGACGGGCCCGAGGACGTGCTCCCGCGCGACGTGCCGAAGCGGGAGCTGCGCGTGGCCTGAGATGGAGCTGCGGGGCCCGCTCGTCGTCCTCGCCGCACTGCTCGTCGCGTCGGCGGGCAGCGCCGAGGAGCCTTCGCAACCGGCGCCGCCGAAGCGCCTCGGCCGGCCAGTGCTGCAGCCCCCAGGCGCGGAAGAGCAGCCGACCGGCCCGCCTGGAGCCGGCCACGAGCCCGACGGCGCGGAACGGGCGGGTTCGAGGCGCCTCGGCCGCCCTGTTCTGAGGGTCCCGCCGCGCGGTGTCCGAGGAGCGACCGAGCGGGAGGCGCCCGCGCACTCCGCCTCCGATCCGCGCCGTCCGCCTGCAGGGCAGCGCGATTAGGAGTCAGCCTCCTAGCCCTTGGCACCGAGGGCACGTCGCCGTAGTAGGGCGTCGAAGCCCGCGGCCGTCCTCCTGGCAAGAGAACGATGAGTGAGACCCCTTCCGGCGTCGTCAGGAGCCTGGTGCCCGCGCGGATGGATCGGCTGCCCTGGGCGCGTTTCCACACCCGGCTGGTGATCGCGCTCGGCGTCGCGTGGGTGCTCGACGGGCTCGAGATCACGATCGCAAGCCTCGTCGGGCCGGTGCTACAGAGCGAGCACACCCTGCACCTGAGCAGCGTCGAAGTGGGGACGTCTGCCTCGGTGTACCTGGTCGGCGAGGTCGCGGGGGCGCTGTTCTTCGGCTACCTCTCCGACCGGCTCGGCCGCCGCAGGCTCTTCATCGCCACGCTCGGCCTCTACCTGATCGCGAACGGCCTGACCGCGTTCGCCTTCACCTATGCGATCTTCGTGTTCTTCCGGTTCTTCGCGGGCGCGGGCATCGGCGGGGAGTACGCCGCGATCAACTCCGCCATCGACGAGCTGATTCCCGCCAACTACCGCGGGCACACCGACCTCGCGATCAACGGCACGTACTGGCTCGGCGCCCTGATCGGCGCGCTCGGGGAGTACGTGCTGCTGAACCCGCGCCTTCTGCCGATCGACCTCGGCTGGCGCATCGGCCTGTTCGTCGGCCCGCTGATCGGCGTCCTGATCTGGCGGCTACGAGGCGCCCTGCCCGAGAGCCCGCGCTGGTTGCTCATGCATGGATACGCCGAGGAGGCCGAGCGCACGGTCACCGAGATCGAGCGCCAGGTCGAGGCCTCGGGCCACGAGCTCGCGCCCGTCGACGACCGCAAGGCCCTCGAGGTCAGGGCGCTGCGCCCGCTGGGCTACGTCACGCTGGGGAAGGTCCTGCTGGGAGCGTACCCCTCGCGCTCGGCGCTCAGCCTGAGCCTGATGATCAGCCAGTCCTTCCTCTACAATGCGATCTTCTTCACCTACGGCCTCGTCCTCACGCATTTCTACGACGTGCCGGGGCCGGCGGTGCCCAAGTTCTTCTTCGCGTTCGCGGCGGGCAACCTGCTCGGTCCGCTCACCATCGGGCGGCTCTTCGACACGATCGGCCGCAAGCCAATGATCGCGGGCACCTATGCCGCCTCGGGCCTCCTGCTCGCCGTCTCGGGCTACCTGTTCGCGGTGGGCGCGCTGAACGCCGTGACGCAGACCGTGCTCTGGTCGGTGATCTTCTTCATCGCGTCGGCGGCGGCCAGCTCGGCGTACCTCACTTGCAGCGAGATCTTCCCGCTGGAGATCCGGGCGCAGGCGATCGCGGTCTTCTTCGCGATCGCGCAGATCTGCGGCGCGGCGGGTCCGTGGATCTTCGGTCACCTGATCGGCGACCAGCAGCGCCCCGACCCGACGCGCCTGTTCTACGGCTACCTCTTCGCCGCGGTCGTCATGGTCTACGCCGCCGTCCTCGAGGCGCTGATCGGCGTCAAGGCCGAACGCGCGTCCCTGGAGGACATCGCGCAGCCTCTCTCCGCGGTCAGGGGCTCGCCGAGAGCGACGAGGCGCGCTTCCGGTGCGTAGCGAGGCCAGCTACCGTGCGGATGCTGGGCGCGCGCCCGGCTACCGCGTGCAGTGGCGCCCGATCAGCTCGAGGAATTGCTCGGGGTCGGCGGGCTTGGAGAGGACGGCTGCCGCCCCCATGCGCTCGGCCTGAGACGCCAGAGGGTCGGCGGAGACGACTACGACGGGGATGCCCGCGAGCCGAAGGTCGCTGCTCTGCTCCATCCGGAAATCCCAGCCGCTCATCCGGGGCATCATCAGATCGAGCACGATGAGACACGGCTGCACCGCGGCCGTCCGCAGCAGCCGGAGGGCGGACACGCCGTCCACGGCCTCTGCCACGTGGTAGCCCTCGGCTTCGAGGAGCGCAACGAGTGCCTGGCGGACCTCGGCGTTGTCCTCGACGACCAGGACGGGAGCCGCCGGCCGCTCGGGTATCATCCGTCGGCTCTTTCGGCTCATCCGGCCGATTCCTCAAGGGCGGGTTCCCGCCGGCGAGATCGGTTCAGCAACGAACCATGCGGCCCGTGTGCCGCCAACTTTGTGGCTCCCGGCCTGAGCAGACAATCCTGACAAGCGCACGGCATCCCGCAAATCCTCTTACCGTCGATACGTGAGAATAGCCACCAATTTCAAGTGATAAAGTTGATGCTCGAGGGGAGGGCTCCACGCCTAACTAAGCCGGGAGAGACCGTTGGTTTGACGGTCCAATCCCTTGATTTATCGAGAATTTACTCCATGGCAGAGTGTCGCAGCGGGCCTCTCGGGTACTCGGTCACCCGGCACGGGGCCTGCACGTGCCGCAGCGAGAACGGCACGTTTGACCCGGGCCGCAGCCATGATCCGCGCCGGCGGGCGAGGCTGGCAACGCGTTGACCCGGGGAAGGGAGCGACCCATGAACGCAGAGCTCGCGAGGCCGACGCGGACGCAGGGGCAGGGGGGTGAGCTTGCGCGGCTTCCCTTGCTCGACGGCGTGCACGTCCTGGTGGTGGACGACGACGAGGATGCGCGAGAGGCGGTCGCGGCGGTGCTCGAGAGCTGCGGTGCCGAGGTCGTCGCCGCCGCAGGCGCGGCCGGGGCGCTCGAGTCGCTGCAACGCGCGCGACCCGACGTCATCGTGAGCGACATCTCGATGCCGGCCATGGACGGGCACCAGCTGATTCGCTGCATCCGGACGCTCGATGCGGAGCGAGGGGGGAAGACTCCCGCCGCCGCGCTGACGGCGTACGCGACCTCCGCGGACCGCACGCGCGCGCTTCTGGCGGGCTTCCAGGTCTACCTCGCCAAGCCCTTCGACCCTTCCGAACTCGTCACGCTGGTGGCGCACCTCGCGGGCCGGCCGTCGGCCTGAACGGAGACCGCGCGCTGTCCCGGGACGGCGCTTCGCGCGGAGCGGACGTGAACGATGCTCCGTCTGCAGCGAGGGTCGGCGTGACGCCCCGCCCTCGCGAGTTCGATCCCACGCTCATCGCGTGGCTCGACGCCTTCGCGCGAGCGACGAGCGTCTTCGTCGTCACGGTCGGCTCCTTCGTCCTGCTCGGGTGGGTGCTCGGCCTCGGAGCCCTCGCGAGCGTCTTCCCGGGGGCCGGCGCGATGAAGGCCAACGCGGCCTTCTGCTTCATCCTGGCCGGCGCCTCGCTCCGGCTGGTGCAGGCCGGGCCCGACACGCCGCGGACGCGCCTCGCTGCCCAGGGATGCGCCTGGGCGGTCTCGGTGGTCGGCCTGCTCACGCTCAGCGAGCATGCGCTCGGCTGGAACCTGCACATCGATCAGCTGCTGGTGCGGGAGACCCCGGGGGCCGTCGCCACCACGCTGCCGGGGAGGATGGCGCTAGCCGAGGCGGGGAGCTTTCTCCTCCTGGGTGTCGCGCTCCTGCTCCTCGGTGATCCGAGTCCGCGCTCGCGGCGGTCGGGCCAGGGCCTTACCCTCACCGCGGCCCTGATCTCCTGGCAGGCCCTCCTCGGTCACGCCTACGGGGTGGCGCTCTACGCCATCCCCTCGTACCGCTTCACGCACGTCGGCGTGCACACGGCGCTCGCCTTCACCGTGCTGTGTCTCGGCCTACTTGCCAGCCGGCCCCGGAGCGGCGTGATGGCGATCTTCACGAGCGAGGGCGCGGGAGCCTACATGGCCCGCCGCGTGCTCCCTGCCGCCGTCGGGGTCCTGTCGCTGCTCGGCTGGCTGCGCCTGGAGGGCGAGCGCGCCGGATTCTACGACACTGCAGGGGGCGTGGCGCTCATGGTGGTGGGGACGCTGATCTTCTTCGCAACCCTGATTGCGTGGAACGCGCGGGCGCTGGAGCGGGTCGAGGACGAGCGCGCCCGGCTCATCCGAGAGCAGGGCGCGCGCGCCCAGGCCGAGGCGGCGGAGCGGCGCGCCGCCTTCCTCGCGCAGGCGAGCGCCGCCCTGAGCGCCTCGCTCGACTACAACTCCACCCTGAAGAGCGTCCCCGCCCTGGCCGTGCCGCGCCTGGCCGACTGGTGTGCCCTGAGCAGCCTCGACCCCGAGGGGACGGTCCGGCAACTGGCCGTCGCCCACGTGGACCCTGCGAAGGAGGAGCTCGCCTGGGAAATGGAGAAGCGCTACCCGGCCAGCCTGAGCGCGCCCTACGGGCCGGGCCGCGTGATCCGCACCGGCGCCCCGGAGCTGGTCGGCGACATCCCCGACCCGCTGCTCGAAGCGGTCGCCCAGGACGAGGAGCATCTCCGCATCCTCCGCGCTCTCGGTGTCACGTCGTACATGGCCGTGCCGTTGATCGCACGCGGCCAGACGCTGGGTGCGATCGCGTTCGGGGCGGCGGGATCGGGTCGCCGCTTCGGTCGGGACGACCTGACCGTCGCGGAGGAGCTGGCGCACCGCGCCGCTCTCGCCGCCGACAACGCGCGTCACTACGAGGCCGAAGGCCGCGCACGCGCGGCAGCCGAGGCGGCCAGCCGCGCCAAGGACGCGTTCCTGGCGACCGTGTCGCACGAGCTGAGGACGCCGCTCTCGCCCATCCTCGCCTGGTCCCGGATGCTCCGCCAGGGGACCCTCGGCGAGGAGAAGGCGCGGCGGGCGCTGGAGGCCATCGAGCGGTGCGCGCGCTCCCAGGCGCAGCTCGTCGAGGACCTGCTCGACGTCTCCCGCATCATCACGGGGAAGCTCAGGCTGGACGTGCGACCGGTCCCCCTCGCTCCGGTGGTGCAGGCAGCCGTCGAGGTCGTCCGGCCGGCCGCCGAGGCGAAGGGGCTCGAGCTGCAGGTGGTGCTCGACGCCGAGGTCGGGACGGTGACGGGAGACCCGGAGCGCTTGAAGCAGGTGGTGTGGAACCTGGCGTCCAACGCGGTCAAGTTCACGCCGAAGGGGGGCCGCGTGGAGGTGCGGCTCGAGCGGGTCGACGGGCGCGTCGAGATCACGGTGCGCGACAGCGGTCAGGGAATCCGGCCCGAGTTCCTCCCACACATCTTCCAGCGCTTCGAGCAGGCCGACAGCACGTCGACGCGTGCTCATGGTGGGCTCGGGCTGGGGCTCGCCATCGTGCGTCACATCGTGGAGCTGCATGGGGGAACCGTCCACGCGGAGAGCCCCGGCGAGGGCCAGGGGGCGGTGTTCACCGTCGCGCTGCCCCTCGCCGTGGCGCAGACGGCGGGCGAGGTGGAGCGCCGGCCGCCGAAGCGGAGCGCGCCGGCCAGCCAGCACGGGTCTGCCCCGCTCGACGGCCTGCGCGTGCTGGTCGTCGACGACGAGCCCGACAACAACGAGGTCGTCGGCACGCTGCTTTCGTCGTGTGGCGCCGAGGTTCGGCTCGCCGGCTCCGCGCGACAGGCCGTCGAGATGCTGCGCGAATGGAAGCCGGACGTGCTGGTGACGGACATCGCGATGCCGGACCAGGACGGCTGCGACCTGCTCGCCACCATCCGCAGCCAGGAGGGTGAGCCCGCGGAGATTCTCGCGGTCGCGCTGACTGCCTACGCGAGCAAAGAGGACCGCATCCGGCTGCTGTCCGCGGGCTTCCAGGCACACGTGGTCAAGCCGGTGGACGCGACCGAGCTGACGGCGGTGGTGGAGAGCCTCGGACGCACGGCCCAGCGGCTCCGCGCGCAGGCAGGGCGCCCCGTCGTGGCCCGCGCGCCGACGCCGGATGGACGCCCCGCTCGCGTGGCTTGACACGGCGCGCGCCCGCGTAGAAAACCTTCGCCACCTCTCGTGGCGCTGCTGCCGTCGAGCGCGACCGAGGACGCCCGGCACCTCCTCGTGACCCGCGCGCTGCGGGGGTTCGCGGACGGGCTGGTGAGCGTGCTGCTCGCCGGCTATCTCATTCGGCTCGACTTCACGCCGTTCCAGGTCGGCGCGATCGTGACCGGGACGCTCCTCGGCTCGGCGGCGCTCACCACGGCCGTCGGCCTGGCCGGGCAGGGGGTGGAGCGCCGCCGCGTGCTCCTCTTCGCCGCGCTCCTGATGCTCGCGACCGGCCTCGGCTTCGCCGGTCTGAGCGCGTTCTGGCCGCTCCTCCTGGTCGCGGTGGTGGGCACGCTCAACCCGACGGCCGGGGACGTGAGCGTCTTCCTGCCCGTCGAGCAGGCGGTGCTCGCCGAGACCGTGCGTGGCAGCGAACGCACCGCCGTCTTCGCGTGGTACAACGTCGCCGGCACGCTCGCGGGCGGATTCGGCGCGCTGGCCAGCTGCGTGCCCGAGATGGCCGCCCGCCTGGGCGGCATCGATCCGCTCGCGGCGGAGCGGGGTGGCTTCCTCTTCTACGCGGTGGTGGCGGCCGTGGTGGCGGCGATCTACCGCCGCCTCTCCCCGGCCGTGGAGCGCGCGGCGCCGGCGGGACAGGCGCCGCTCGCACGCTCGCGCGGCGTCGTGCTCCGCCTGGCCACGCTCTTCAGCCTCGACGCCTTCGGCGGGGGCTTCGTCGTGCAGTCGCTGCTCGTGCTCTGGCTCTACCGCCGCTTCCAGCTCTCGGTCGCGACCGCGGGAGCGATCTTCTTCGGCGCGGGCATGGTCGGCGCGCTCTCGCAGCTCCTCTCCTCGAAGCTCGCCGCGCGCATCGGGCACGTGCGGACGATGGTCTACACGCACCTCCCGGCGAACCTCTTCCTGGTGGTGGCCGGCGTGGTGCCGAGCGCGCCGCTCGCGGTCACCTTCTTGCTGCTCCGCGCCTCGCTGTCGCAGATGGACGTGCCCGCGCGTCAGGCGTACGTGATGGCCCTGGTGCCGCCGGAGGAACGCATGGCGGCCTCGAGCGTGACCAACGTGCCCCGGAGCCTGGCCGCCGCGATCCCGCCGCTCTTCGCCGGCATCCTCCTCGATCGCTCCTCCTTCGGCTGGCCGCTCGTGCTGGGCGGTGTGCTGAAGGCCCTCTACGACCTCCTGCTCCTGGCGCAGTTCCGCACCCTCCGGGCGCCGGCGGAGCCATGAGCGGGCTCGTGGTCGAGGGTTTGAGCGTGGAGCGCGGGAGGCGGCGCGTCCTCGACCGCGTCTCGCTCGGGCTCGCGCCCGGGGAGATCGTCGCGGTCATCGGCCCGAACGGGGCCGGGAAGAGCTCGCTCCTCGAGGCGATCCTCGGCTTCCTTCCCGTTGCGGCGGGCCGGGTGACGTTCGAAGGACGCGCGCTCCGCGACCTCGCGAGCCGCGCGCGCGTCTTCTCCTTCCTGCCCGAGGAGGCCGAGCCGCCGGCCGAGGTCCGCGTGTCGACGCTGCTCGCGCACGCCGAGCGCTTCGGGCGGCCGCCGGACGGGCTCGCGGCCGCGCTGCTGGAACGGCTCGGCCTGGGTCCGCTCGCTGGCGCGCGGGCGGGGGAGCTGTCGCGCGGGGAGAAGCGGCGGGTGGCGCTCTTCGCCGCGCTCGCGACCGGCCGGCCCGTGCTGGTGCTCGACGAGCCACTCGGCGTCTTCGACCCGCTCCAGCTCGAGGACGTGCTCGCGGTACTGCGCGCGCGCGCCCGCGCCGGCACGGCCCTCCTGCTGAGCGTCCACCAGATGTCGGACGCCGAGAAGATCGCGTCGCGCGTGCTCGTGCTCGACGCCGGGCGGATGGTGGCCTTCGGCCCGCTCGCGGAGCTGCGCGCGCGCGTCGGGCGGGCGGACGCGTCGCTGGAGGACATCTTCATCGCGCTGCTGCGCGCGGGGACGCATGCTCGAGCGTGAGCTCGCGATCGTGCTGCGCGCGCGCCTCACCTGGCTCCAGGCGGCGCTCTCGGCGCTGCTGGTGGGGCACGGCTTCGTGCTGGCGGTCGACCTCTACTCGGCGGGGTCGCGCTCCGTCGCCGGGGCGCGCTTGATGGCGCGCGAATTCGACCCCCTCCTCGGCGTCGTGCGGCCGACGCTCGGCGGGCTCTACCTCGCGGTCTCGCTGCTCGGGCCGCTGGTCGCCGCGCGGGCGCTCGCGGTCGAGAAGGAGCGGCGCACGTTCCGGGCGCTTCTCCTCCAGACCGGGCGGCCGCTCGGGCTGGTGGCCGCCAAGAGCCTCGCGGCGCTCGCCGGTGTGGCGCTCCAGCTGGTCGCGCCGCTCGTCCTGCTGGCCGTGTGGCGGCTCGCCGGCGGGCACCTGGCGGCGGCGGAGACGGCGACGGCACTCCTCGGCTACGCGCTCTACGTGGCGATGGTGGCGGCGATCGCGGTGGCCGCGGCGGCGTGGACGGAGACGCTGGCGCAGGCCGCGACGCTGGCCGTGCTCGTGGTCGCGGCCTCGTGGGCGATCGACGCCTCCGAGGGCTTCGCCGCGCTCGCCTGGCTCGGCCGCGCGCTCGACTGGTCCGTGACCACGCATCTCTATCCCATGGAGCGCGGCACGCTGGCCGTGGGCGCGTGCCTCTGGATGACCGCCGTGGTGGGCGGCGCGCTCGCCGCGGCCTACGTGGGCGTGCGCGTCGATCTCGCGTGGCCGAAGCGGGGGGCGACGCTGGCCGCGGTCCTGGCGACGACGCTGGTCGCCGCCGCGCTGGCGCATCGGGTGCGCCGCGGGTTCGATACCACCGAGCTCCGGCGCGGCTCACTCCCGCCCGCGGCAGCGCGGCAGCTGGCCGCGCTGCCCGGGTCCATCACGCTCGACGTCTACCTCGACCGCGACGACGCTCGCCGGCGCCAGCTCGAATCGGACGTGCTCGCCAAGCTCCGCCTCGCACGGCCGGACCTCGAGGTGCGGATGCCGACCGACGAGCAGGCCGACGCGACCGAGGCGGGTCGCGACGAGGGCTACGGCCGGGTCGTCGTTCACGCCGGCGGGGGCACGCGCGAGACGCGCTCGACCAGCCGCCGCGAGATCGTCAGCCTCATCTTCGAGGCGGCCGGGTATCAGCTGCCGGACTGGTCGCAGCCCGAATATCCCGGCTACCCGCTCGTCATAGCCGGGGGGCGGCGGCGGGCGCTCGTCGTGTCGGCGTACCTCGGCATCCCGCTGGCGCCGCTCGTCGTGGGGTGGATCCTGACACGGAGCAAGGGAAGATCGTGATGCGAGTCGCGCTCGCGCTGTTCGTTCTACTCGGCGTGCCGGCGCGCGCGGAGGTGGTCAGCTTCGACGCCGACGCGTCGGGCGGTCCCGCCGCGCAGTTCGAGGCGGTGGTGGGCGACTGGCACGTGGCCGACCTGGCCGGGGCGCGCGGCCTCATGGTCGACGGCTCCGCGTGGCGGCAGGGGACCCCGTCCGCGAACCTCGCCGACCAGGCGCGGCGGCTCTACGGCGAGCGCTACGCCGAGTTCCTCGACGGCGTCAAGGCGTTCGCCTACTTCCCGCTCGCCGTCTACAAGGGTGACTGCCCGAGCGGCGACCTCGCCCTGTCGGTGCGCTTCTACCCGCAGGCAGGGCGCATCGATCAGGGCGCGGGGCTCGCGTGGAGCATCGCGCCCGATGGCAGCTACCTGGCCGCGCGCGCCAACGCCCTCGAGGACAACCTGCTCTTCTTCCGCGTGGTGCGCGGCAAGCGCACCATCCTGGAGACGGTGCGCGGCGTCGACACGCCGAGCCGCACCTGGCACAGGCTCGCGGTGACGCTCCGTGGCCGCTCGCTGTCGGTCGAGCTCGACGGCAAGGAGCGGCTCAAACGCGACCTCGACGCGCCGCCGAGCGGGCGCTGCGGCCTCTGGTCCAAGGCCGACTCGCAGGTGCTGTTCGACGACTTCGCGGTCGGGAAGCCCTGACTACGTCAGCGCATCCCGAGCTTCGCGCGCTGCGCCGCGCGCGCCGCCCGGCTCTCCGCCGTCGCCCACACCGCCGCACCCCGTGCCGCCTCCTCGGGCGTCTCGGCCTCGACGCGCCCCACCGCCTCCGCCACCAGCGCCGCCTTGGTGTGGGCGTAGGCCTCGCGCGGGAAGGTCCCGAGGCGCGCCGCGCGGCGGAGCACGGTCGCCGCGAAGCCGTCGGGCGGCAGCAGCTCGTCCACCACGCCGAGGCGCAGCGCCTGGCTCGCGGGATAGAGCGCCGCGCCGAGAAGCAGCTCGCTGGCGCGCGCGTGTGCGAGGCGCAGGCGGACGATCTCGAAGGCGACCTTCGGGTAGGAGGCCCCGATGGCGACCTCGTTCAGCCCGATGCGGTAGTCTCCGTCGACGCCCAGGCGGTAGTCGCAGGCGAGGGCGAGGACGAGGCCGCCCGCGATGGCGTGCCCGTTCACCATCGCGACCGTGGGCTTGGGAAGCGCCAGGAGCGCGAGGTGCGTGGCGCGGAAGAGGTTGCGGAAGAGGTGACCCGAGTCGTCGTCGCGGCGCGGCGTGGAGAGGTCGAAGCCGCCGCTGAAGAACCTGCCCGCCCCCGTGAGCACGATGGCGCGCACGGCGTCGCTGCCACGCGCCTCCGCGAGCGCCGTCCCGAGATCGCCCAGCAGCTCCTCGTTCTCGGCGTTGGCCGGCGGCCGGTCGAGGGTGAGGACGCGGACGCCGCCCTCCCGATCCTCGACCCGCACCGTGGCCATGGTGGCATCGTAGATGGCGCCCGCGCGTCGGGTCAATGCGCGGCACCGCGGTCTTCAGCGCCCCGTGCCCACCACGCGCCCGCGCGAGCTCTCAGCGACCGCGCGCGCACAGGCGGGCGACGAGCGCCGGATCGCACGCCACGTCGAGCGCCGTCCACGCCAGCGCGAGCGCCCCGTCGGCCACCGCCTGGTCCGCCGGCGGCGTCGCGCAGTGGGCGGTGAACTCGGGCTGATGGTTCACCGCCGGCAGCGAGGCGATGCCGATCATCGGATGGATGCTCGGCAGGGCGTGCGACACGTTCCCCATGTCGGTCGAGGCCGCGGCGCGCTCGAGGAGGACGCCCAGGTCGGGGAACGACCGCCCGAGGGCCTCGGCGTTGCGGCGGTAGACGGCCGCGAGCGCCGCGTCGTGCTGGACCTCCGCGTACGGCTTGCCGCTCGGCTTCACCTCCAGCGTGGCGCCGGTGGCGAGGGCGCCCGCCTCGAAGCAGCGCAACACCTTGGCACGGATCTCGTCCAGCTCCGCGAGTGCGCGGGCGCGTACAATGTAGTCCGCGGCGGCGTGCGCCGGGACGATGTTCGGCGCGTCGCCGCCGTCGGTCACGATGCCGTGGATGCGGTCGCCCTGCCGGATGTGCTGGCGGAGGAGGCCGATCGCCGTCTGCGCCACGGTGAGCGCATCGGCGGCGTTGATCCCGAACTCGGGGAAGGCGGACGCGTGCGCCGACTTGCCCGTGTAGCGGACCTCGAAGTCCCACCACGCCAGCGTCACCGGCTCGACCACGTCGACCGGCGCCGGGTGCACCATCATGGCCGCGTGCACACCCGCGAAGGCGCCGCGCTCGAGGAGCAGGATCTTGCCGCCGC
>Ga0209376_1004196_pt1 | contig 12626 bp, 14 predicted proteins | sample GraSoiAngelo_134_FD_185891 | JGI IMG/M metagenome (GOLD analysis project Ga0209376, IMG submission 185891) | Grasslands soil microbial communities from the Angelo Coastal Reserve, California, USA - 14_0929_05_30cm (SPAdes) (version 2) | ecosystem: Environmental > Terrestrial > Soil > Grasslands ... | reverse complement strand
CATGAAATGAAACCTGAGTGCTAATCAGAGACTCTTCGCTCCGTTCAGGATGACGCTAAGACGTGCCGCTCCGTTTCAAGCCTTTAACGCTTCAACGCTTCAGCGGAGAAAGGGGGTGGAAATCGCGCCGCTTCATTGCGTCACGCGACTCGCATGCCCATCGGGTTTGTTTTCCTTCGGGATCCACCGCGCGAGATCGGCTTTCACTGACCCGAGCTCGGGGTTTGCGGCGAGATTCGTCCATTCATAGGGATCGGCTTTTTCATCATAGAGCTCCTCGTTGCCGTTGGCGTAACGGATGTAACGATACTGCACCGACCGCACCGAGTGATTATTGAAGCCGAACGTTGAGAGCGCGGGACGCGTCCATTCGGCCTGCGGATTCGCGAGCAGCGGCCGCATGCTCACGCCTTCGAGGAAATCGGGCTTCGGCAGTCCCGCGAGATCGCAAAGCGTGGGATAGATGCTCAGGAATTCCACCGTGGCATCGCAGCGGCTGCCGGGTTTAGTAACGTCCGGCGCGACCCAGATCAGCGGCGCGCGCGTGGCTTCCTCCCACAGCGTGGCCTTCCCGAAGCGCTCCTTTTCGCCGAGGTGCCAGCCGTGATCGCCGAACAAGACGATGATGGTATTATCCTTGTGCGTACTCTTTTCCAAGGCGTCGACCACTATGCCTACCTGCGCATCGATGTACGCGACGGACGCGAGATATCCCTGCACAACCTGTTTCCACGCGAACTCGCCACCCGCATTCATCACGCTCACCCAATCGCCGTCGTGCGCCCATTTCCTGGCGGCTGGCGGAAGGTCATCGAGATCGTTTGCGATGTGGGGCGGCAGTTGGATCGAATCGAGCGGGAACATATCGAAATACTTTTTTGGAACGATCCACGGCGGGTGTGGCTTAATGAACCCTAGCGCCAGGAAAAATGGCCGATCATGTTTCTGCGCGAGCTGCCATGCGCCCCATTTGGCGACCTTGCAATCCTCAGTCTCGCTGTCAGCGATGTCAGGCGCGCCGATCTCAAATGTGCCTAGCTTGATGTTTGCCGGGCGAGGCGGCTCCTCGCGCGCCCCTGGGCCCTTTACGTGGCGACGATGTTTCTGTTTCGCCGGCGCGCGCGGCTCGAACTGATCGACATTGTGGTGACCGAAGTGCACGACGTACTCGTCCCACTCCGTTCCCTGCGGATTTTTAAATCCAGACCGAAGGTGATAAATTTTTCCCGCTCCCGCCGTGTAGTATCCTTGCGCCCGGAAATACCCGTTGAGGCACTGCCGCTCGTTGATGTAGTCACTCCATGGCATGTCCATGTTCGAATAAACGCCGATGGTCGCAGTGCGCTTGCCAGACAAGAGTGCTGCGCGCGATGGATTGCAGAGCGGCGACGCGCAATAGGCATGGGTGAAATTGACGCCGTGCGCCGCCAGCTGATCGATGTTGGGCGTGCGCGCCTGCGGATTCCGGTGCAGGCAGCCGATCCAGTGGTTGAGATCATCGACGACCAGCAGGAGCACGTTCGGACGCGAGTCACTGGTGTGAGCGCACCCAGCTGCCAGCAGTAACGTAGCGAACGCTGGTAGAAGCCGAAAGGCATAACGCACGGCGGATATCATGGCGAAATCAAGCATGGAGGCAAACAACGGCTGTACGAACGGCACGACTGTGCGGATATGGCACTACGGCAACGTGCCCATGCGAACTGGGTACCCCGATTCTCGAGTCCGTCTACGAAATCGCCATATTTGCTCTCTTGTTTCGCGGGCGTGCATTTGCGGCGTTGCTTTTTCGGCGTGTTCCCGTTTTCACGACGAGTCGCGGCAGGCCGACATCGTAGTCGGCACCGACGGAAGCGGAGACTTCGAAACCATTCTTTCGTCAGCTCCCGGTTCGCCTAAGCCGAAGGAAATCACCGCCGCGTGGACGTTCAATGGCAAATGGAATCCGGAAAACGAGGCTGGCCCGGCGATTCAGCAATTGCGCGTGATGCGCCGGCAAATCGCGCTTGTCTTCAGCGAGTCGGTTACGGTGAAAGGAAAACCGCAACTGAAAATGTGTAGCGGCGAGGTGGCGAAATACGTCTCCGGCAGCGGCGGAGAGACGCTATTGTTTGAGCTGGCGTCGGATTCGGGTGGTGAAGTTTGCGCCGTGGATTTGAACGGTGGCGCGATCATCGCTTGCGAAGCGTCCGCCGTGTTGCGGGCGGCGAACCCGTCATTGCGGGCGGCGCAGAAGTCCACGACCAAACTATAAGGGCCGTTTTGGACTCGCTACTGGTGGATCAACTATCTTAATTCTGCGGAGAATCCGCCGGAACGCGAAGAGGCTGTTAATAGACGCTTGCGCGTTGAGGCCGAACAAATCCGTTGACAAGCAGCGGCTTCGCCTGGAATGTCAAGACTCGTTTTTTACCATGCTCGCCCCGCAACTTACTCCATCCGGCATAGCAGACAACGTGCCGATCATTCTTCAATTCCCGACGGAAGCACCCCACCCCGTTCGTTTCTTGCGCCATATGACGACTCAACTCCTCCAGGAAGCAGCCCAGGTGATCCCGAATCAGCAACTTCTGATCAATGTTGTCTCTAAGCGGGTGCGTCAACTCGGCTTGGGACATCGACCGATGGTAGAGACAACTCCCCGGATGTCGCTCACTGATATTGCGCTTAAGGAAATCGTGGCGGGCAAGTTGACTTACGAAGCGGTTCGCGATTCGTCGGACGGCGCATAGTCAGGCGACACGGGCCTAGTCGCTGCGGCGACTGTGGAATATGGCGGCGGAGTCGATCGTCAATCGCAAGGCGCTGCGCGATTATCATGTTCTCGAGCGCTATGAAGCCGGCATCGAGTTGAAGGGTAGCGAGGTTAAGTCCATCCGCGCGGGCAAGGCAAATATCAGCGACGCTTTTGCGCGAATCGAAAATGGCGAAGCCTTTCTTTATAACGCCGATATCCAGCCGTATGCACAGGCAAGCCACGAAATTCCTGCGGCCAAGCGCGTGCGCAAACTTTTGCTGCATCGACAGGAGATCGACAAGCTTTACGGCGAAACGCAAGTCGCCGGGCGCGCTCTCGTGGTCCTCAAGCTCTACTGGAAAAACGGGAAGCTGAAGGCCGAGCTTGGCGTTGCCCAGGGCAAAGTAGCGCGAGATAAGCGTGCGGATTTGAAGAAGCGCGCCATCGAACGCGAGACGGCTCGCGAAGTTGCCCGCTTTAATCGCAAACACGGCTGATTAGCGAGCAAAGGCTGCGGTTTGCCCTTCGCCGCAGCTTGCCGGCGAGCATCCCGTGCTAGACCTTAATTTACTGAAATGAATGTTCGCGTTTTGCTGCTCGCAGGCGCCCTCCTCTTTGTCGCATGGGCGATTGTGCGCGTGATCCGAACGCACCGCTTTTCCTTACGGGACAGAGTCGTTCTCATCACAGGCGGATCACGTGGACTTGGACTCGTGCTTGCGCGCCAAATTTGCGCTGTAGGCGGAAAGGTCGCGCTTATTGCGCGCGATGCCGATGAACTCGAGCGCGCAAAAGCTGATCTCGCCCGGCGCGGCGGTGCGGCGCTGACCGTGCAAGGCGACTTACTGGACACTGGGCAAATTCAGTCCGCTATTCGGCAAATCATCGACCGCTTCGGCAAGATCGACATCTTAATCAACAACGCTGGCATTATCGAAGTCGGCCCGCTGCAACACATGACGCGGGAAGATTTCGAGCGCGCAATGCGACTGCATTTTTGGGCGCCCTTCGAATTAATTTCGCAGATCGTTCCCGAAATGCGCACTTGGGGCGGTGGTCGCATCGTCAATATTTCTTCCATCGGCGGCAAACTCGCAGTGCCGCATCTCGCTCCCTACAGTGCGAGTAAATTTGCGCTTACTGGGTTCTCTGACGCGCTTCGTGCCGAATTGGCGCGTGACAATATTCACGTAACAACCGTCACGCCAGGAATGATGCGCACCGGGTCGCACGTGAATGCAAGATTCAAAGGTAAACACGATATCGAGTTTGCCTGGTTCGCTGCTTCAGCGGCAGCCCCGTTAATCTCAATGAATGCAGAGCGCGCGGCGCGAAAAATTCTAGCAGCCTGCCGTCGCGGTCAGCCATCGCTGACGCTTACATTTGCTGCCCGCACGGCGATTCTCGGGAACGCACTTTTCCCAAACATCACCGGCTATATGATGAAGCTCATAAACGGTTTTCTTCCCGGAGCAGGCAAGGATGAAGCCAATCAATCACGGGCTGGCTCGGAACTCCGCCGGTTGACACCGGAGTGGCTGACGCGCCTGGGTGATCGTGCGAGCATGCAGAACAATGAAGCGCGCCCGAAGTGATCGTGCCTTGTTTGGGTTATTAGCTTGTGACTAAGCGTCTCTTCGTCGTGATCGATCCGCCGGAGTCAACGCGCCAACTCCTTTCACGCCTTGATCCGCACATTCGCGGCGTGCGTTGGGTGGATCCCGAGCAAATGCATCTCACGCTTGGCTTCTTTAGCGACGTTCCGGAAGAGGTCGATCTGGCGTTCCGTAAAAAATTAAGCGCAATTGAGGTAGGTGCTTTTTTTCTACCCATTGTTGGCGTTGGGGCGTTTCCGGCAAAGGGTTGGCCGAAGGTGGTCTGGATCGGCGTCGGCCGCGGGCATCCGCATCTTTTTCAATTGCACAAGCGGGTGAGCGATGCCGCAATTGCCGCGGGCCTCGAAGCCGATCTGCGTCCCTGGCACCCGCACATCACAATCGCGCGTTGCCGCGATGTTGCGCCGCAGTCGCTGCGAAATTTTCTGAAATCGAATGTCGACCTCGATGCGGGAATGACCCGCGTTGATTCGTTTCATCTTTATTCGAGCAAACTGACGCCAGCAGGGCCGATCCACACACGCGAGCTCACCATATCGACTACGTGAATCGTAAATCGAGAATCGAAATTCGTGATTCGGAAATCGATTCAGCGATTTAACGCTGTAACGCATTACAATCCTTTGCTTGAGAGCGGCGCGGCTACGTGCTCAAGCGATCGCCGTTCGGCCGGCACTCCGATCCAAGCTTCGACCAATGCCCCGAAAATCATGAGTGCGGCAGCGAGCAGATATCCCATGAACAATGCCGTAATTGATCCGGTGCCAATGATCCATCCGAACAACATCGGCGCGCCGACTCCACCCGCCAATGTTCCGATCGCGTAGAAAATTGCGATCGCTACGGCCCGAATTTCCAGTGGGAAAATTTCGCTCACCGTTAAGTAAGCTGAGCTCGCTGCGGCCGAGGCGATGAAAAAGATTACCGTCCAGGCGAACGTTTGCGTTTGTGCGGTCAGCAGTCCCGCGTGAAAAAGCCAGCCGGTCAAAGCGAGCAAGATTCCCGCGAGACCATAGGTGGCGGCGATCATTTTCTTCCGTCCAATTGTGTCGAACAGATGTCCGAGCAACAGCGGACCGAGCACATTTCCGAGCGCGAAGAGCAGTAAATAACCGCCGACACTTTTCTCCGGCACCGAGTAGAATCGGATCAACACTAACGCGTAGGTGAAAAAAATCGCGTTGTAAAAGAAGGCTTGCGTCAACATTAGCACAAACCCGAGCAGGGAACGCCGTCGATGTTCGTGGACGATCGCATTCCAAATTTCCGACCACGGTGTATGAGTGCGCGTTCGGATGCGTGTGGGCGGTGCATTGTGGGCAGGCAACATCTCCGGGGACGACGCCATCTTGCATTCGACTTCAGTGACAATTTGTTCCGCCTCGGCATTTCGTCCGTGGATCATCAGCCAGCGCGGACTCTCCGGAATCCATCGGCGAAAGAAAATCACGATGAGGCCGAGCGTTGCGCCGATTCCAAACGCGCACCGCCATCCCAGCCAGATTGGCAGCCGCCGCGGATCAAGCAGCACAACGGTCGCCCCCGCACCGAGCGCTGCCCCGAGCCAGTACGAACCGTTGATCATCAGATCGACGCGGCCGCGCACGCGCGCTGGAATCAATTCGTCGATGGCGGAATTGATCGCCGCATATTCTCCCCCGATTCCTGCGCCTGTGAGCGCGCGGAAAAAAGCGTAGCTCGCGAAACTCCAGGAGAATCCGGATAGCGCAGTTCCGATCAGATAGACGGCGACAGTGATGAAGAACAATTTCTTTCGGCCAAATCGATCTGTCCCGTATCCGAAAAGCAGCGCACCAATTACTGCGCCTGCGAGGTAGCAGGTGGCGCTCGCCCCCACCTGGGTGTCAGTCAAACCTAGCGTTTCGTGACGGGTTAAAATCCCGCCTAACGAGCCGGCGAGCGTGACTTCGAGACCATCAAGAATCCAAGTCGCGCCGAGCGACACAACGATCAACCAATGCCATCGACTCCACGGCATCCGGTCCAGCCGCGCAGGGACATATGATTCGATCGTTTCGCCGTCCGCCATGTTGAAGTGCTGAATTGTAGCTTTGCGCGGATATCCAGCCGCTGCATCCTGCGTTCCCGCTCTCTAAAGCGACGCGAGGACGCGTGCGCACTCCGAAAGCTTCCGCGAAACAGAGTAAACGGCTCCCATGAATTTTGCACGAAGTGCCTTGGAGTGCGATGCGTCTTCGCATCGCTTTTCAGGGACTAACTAGCATGTTGATCGAAAACGTCTATTTCTCGTCGAGAAACGACACAGCGCCCGAATCGAGACTATAATACGCGCCGAGAACGCGGAGTTCGCCGGAATCAACTTTGGCTTTGAGAACCGGCGTGGATGAACGCAGCGCTTGCACAACATCCTTGACGTTCGCCTTCACAGTTGTTTCGAGATCGCCATGAACAGTTGCTTCAACCGCTGGCTGAATTGCTGTGACCAGTGACTGTATGTGGGCGGGCGCTTCGGTTTTAGCGGCGATTGTTTCTTTTGCCGCTTTGACGGCCCCGCAACGCTGATGCCCGAGCACCACGACGAGGCGCACGGCCAGATGATCGACCGCATATTCAATGCTGCCCAAGCTGTGATCGTCGATTACGTTGCCAGCTACTCGTAGCACGAATAAATCGCCGAGTCCCTGATCGAAAACGAGTTCGGGCGGAACACGCGAATCTGAGCAACTGACAATAATGGCAAATGGATGCTGACTCTTCGTCAATTCTGCGCGTCGCTTTGCTGCTTCGGCGGCGGTCATGCCGAGGAAAATCATGCCAGCATTTTCATAGCTACTGGTCGCGATGTATGCTCGTTCTTCGCTCGACTCGTGTGGGTGCTGCCGATTACCGCTCGTGTATCGACCATTGCCTTCTTTGAGCCGGGACATCGCTTCGGCTTGAGGCACGACCGGCTGATCAGCGTGGGCCGGATCGCCGGCGTAGGCAACTTGGCTGCCGCTGATTACGCCTGCCGTGAGAACGAGGAATGCAATGCGTGTCTTTGTCATAAATGTTTGTCAGGTAAGCGTGGAACGTCCGGGAAGGCTGGGATCTATTATTCTTTATCGAGATTGAAGCGGTGCAAAATACGATGGGCAAACGGGGCTACGATCAGGGATGCTATACTGATAAAAACTAGTCCGGCAAACAAAGCGTAACCCGAGGCAAATATTTTGGCGGCGGACGAACGAGGAAGATCTACCGGTCCCATTCCACCCAAGATCATTGAAGCGTTCAGGAGCGCATCGATCCAATTCAGCCCTTCCAGGCAGTGATATCCTAAGACCCCGATTCCCAAACCTACGGCGAGGATAAGAAGCGCAAGGAAGAAATGGCGAATTACTCGCCTTGTAAACTTGGCCGCGCTGAGGAGAGGCTGCTTTCCATGTTCGTACATGAGGCGTTTAATAACCGTTTGCTACGAAGAATGCGAGCGACTGCCCGCAGCGACGAGGATGCCTTACTCCAACACTTCCACCGGATCCCCGTTGTGCAGCATGCCCTCCACCATTACCGCACCATAAACACCGGCCATGCCATCGTGCGCTTGAGCTACTTTCTTCAATATCGCCGGCGTTTTTTCTCCGGTATCGGGATCGAGCGTGATCATCACGCAGCGGGGATCGCGCTCCAGAATCGTGACGACCACCTTCGGGCCGATCCGCAGGGATCGGCCGACGAATTCATTCTCGGCGAAGCCTCCGGCGGACGCCAAGTCCACATAGACGTTTGCCCGGAAACGGCGCTTATCCATCGGCATGCCCGTCTCGTCGGCCAATTGCCGCGCCGATTGCAAACTAAAGATCGACACGGGACGGCAATCGGTTAGGGCGCGTTCCGATCGCATCAGTGTGAGTTGATGCTTTTCGTCAATGTCCGCCCGGAGCATGTCTATCAAAGCGGGATCATCAATCGCGAGCGCTTTTCCATCCGGCGTCTCAACATCGACCATTAACTCTGAAAGGTCAGCCGAGACCGGATTGGCGCCCATGCTCTCCGCTTCGGTCAAGTTGATGGGCCGCGCCGCTTTGTCCGGATAGCGGAAACGCGGACGGTATTGTAGAAGTCTTTGCTGCTCGCGGGCCGTCAGATACGGGAATCCCTTGGGACTCGCCGAACTTTTGAAGGCAAACAGGCGATCGCCATAAACTCCGGAGAAACCTGCAAAAGATTCATCCAACTCCTCGCCACGCATGCTCTTGACTGGGTAACGCCATAAGCTGTCCACCTTTCCGATGATGCTCATGTCTTAGAAATCATCTCGTAAATAGTTTCATCCGGCTGTTTGCGGGCCGAGGGCGGCCCGGCTCCATTGACATGCATGCACGACGAACGTTGGAGACAGCCTGCCCTCAGGCTGTTTCGATCTATGAGATGGGTTATTAGCTTCCTTCTTGGACACGTGGCAGTCAATCCGATCACGATTTGCCAATTACGATGTCGCCGTAGGTGCTGTTGACGATTGCTTTCAGTTCGCCCTGCTCAGCAGCGGGGACCTTGAATTTATCGAGCGTCTGCTGCAAGTCATCCATGAACGCGTCCCATTCTTTAGGCGTGATGTTCAGGTGCTCGTGAGACTCACGCATCGGGCGTCCCGTATATTTCTGCGGGCCGCCCGCGGCCCCGCCGACCATTTCGGTAACGAGATACTTGAAGCCGGCCGGCGGAACCTTGTGATGGGCTTCGTTCACGGCGGGGTTCGCGTTCAGGCGGGGATCATTCATGACGCGGTCGATAAGGTCATCGACCACGGTCGCGATGCTGTAAATTCCACCAAGGCGCTCATAGAGGGAAGGCTGGGTCGCTTGTGATGACATGGATTTATACGTGGTTGTCGCCTGCTTTTTTACGCCCGCGGGTTAAGCCGCTCGGATTATCGCACAGCTTTCGTCTTCAAATCAACTCGGTAAATCTTTTCGCGCTCGGATGTCAGAAGCAACGCCCCGTCTCGAACGCCCAGCGTCCTTATGAAAACCCACTGAACGTCCTCTTCGAGGTTCGGGTCAATCCGATTCGTAAAGATGGTCACATCCCAGAGCTTCTTGTTTGTCTGAACATCCTCTATGTATGCGCGACGACCGTCGTCATTCGGAGCGATGTATCGAACGCGCTGATGCGGCCCTGGTCAGGTGCAGCGACTAGTTAGGCAATGTCTGGATGGACCGAGACCGGCTTGTCCTGACGAACGCGACGGCGGCCGTCAACTGAGATTCGGACGGTGCCAAGCCGACCAGGGATGCCAGGTAACGGGCAGCACCTGTCGGATCCGACCTGACATCGTCCCAGCTAACCCTGACCATCCTATAGTTCGACCGCTCGAGCTCGTGAAGTGCGTCCCACAGTCGCTGCTGAACCGCTGCCTCGCGGCCCCGGAACCAGCCTCTTCGTTCCAGCGCACGCACTGACGCGTCGAGGTCGCGGTATGACCAAATCAGACGGGTGTTCGCGCCCCATCCGACGATCACCTCACGACCGCAAAGCGATAACAGTGGGTGCTTTGCACCCACAGGAGCTGATCCAACGCATTCCTGGAGTTCGACCCAGTGGCGGAGAAAAGCGATGCGCTTCTCCGCTGGAGTCCGTTCAGTGATGTGGTCCTCGTGCCACCACCTACGTAGGTGCCACGACAAGTCATACGGCTCGTAGTAATTGTGCTCTGATCGATCGTCGCCGTTAGCCCAAAACGGTGGCCCCATGTTGGCCCCTAGGCGGTGAAGCATCCCGGCCAGTGTGGTCGATCCCGAATTGTACAGGCCAAGGATCGCGAACCGCATCGGATTATCCCCACCTCCGCGACTTAACGAGAAGAAGCTCAGCTACCGCTGGCGGGAGCGAGCTTTCTTGACATCAACAGTGTCTTTCATAAATTCAGGCTGGTCATCGCAACGGCCACCGGTTAGCTGCAGCGATTGGTTAGATACTTTCAATGTGATGACATCACGAAGCTGACTGGAATCTGCATGTGGCTAACCGTGCGGGGTCTTGCACGCCAGCGAGAAAGTCCTTTCACCACAGCATCGTCCGAGGGCTTGGAACCCGTGCTGCACAAGATGTTAACGTAGGTCACCACGCCCGTTTCTGTGCGGAACCAAGCATCAAACACACCGTGATCGGTGATGTGCCGTGCACCCGCCGCAATGGGATACTGAAGTTCGGGCGTGGCCTGTATCAACCCCTGCAACTCCTTGGCCGCGGTGGCATTAACCTGCGCCGAAAACACTTGGGGAGCGGCTGCCCTCAGCAGCGACACAATCTTCAAAGTCAAAAAACGATCTGAGGAACGCTTCATCTAACGAGACCAAGCTCAGCCACGGCTTCGGGAGGCGCAAGTGGCAACATCTTTCGGCACACCAGCAAAGATCGACATCGAATTCATGGCGCAGTGACGACCATAGTCATTCGGGGCGATGTATCGAACGCCCTAATGAATCACAGGCTCGACCTTTGCTGGCGCGGCACGCTTTGCAAGCGCCAAACTTTGCAGTAGCACCGTGAGAAACATGAGAACAAATCGTGACATAAATGTGAAGCAGCCTAACGAGAAGAAGATCAACTGCGGCTATCGGCACCGAGTGTCAATCGAAGTGGAAGTGTTCTAATTATAGAAAATCGTCGGCGCACGCCGGGTACGCTGCGCCCGCACTTCCAGTCGTCGTTTTAGCGCTGGCACAAATCGCAGTATTTCACGGTCTTCGACTGCGTTCATTCCACGATCGAAGTCGTGCCACAGTTTCATGGAACGTGGATTTTCTACGCCCCACTGATCCACCGTGCCGCGGGCGATTTTGTTCTCGCCATCTTCCAACGATTTCGACCAGTAATGATTAATTCGAAGAACCTCCGTTGTTGCTGGAATGGAGCGCGAAGTTTCTACCGGTCGTTCGTTTTCATCAGGGGCGATATCGCCGTTCTTGTAGAGCCAGTAATGTGTGTTCGCGGATGCCGCGACGCGACGTGGATTGACGATGCTTTTAATACTAGGACTGACGCCCTTCGCGCGAAGTAAGTAATTTTCCAAAACGAGTCCTTCGGGGCGGCGGAGGTGCCCGGACGACCCAAACATTAACCAATGCACTGCTAATGCAGGATACTGTTCGTACCTCCTCAAAACCTTTCGAACATTCTCGCCCCGACTCGGGAAGAGAAATTCATCATCATCCAGAAATGCTATCCAGCGGGCTTCGTGTCGATGATGTGCAATACAGTGCTCATCAGCTTTTGGAAAAGCCGGCGTGTGAGGCCATTCATAAAGGGTGACGTTTCCTTCATCGCGATACGGCGCAAGTGCTTCAATGTAATCATCAGTGCTGTTGTTGTTGTACAGATAAAAGTGTTCGAATCCTACGATTTGATGAAATTCAATCCATTCTGGCAGAAATCGCGCAGCATTTTTGAATTTCATGCAGGCCGTTAACTCATAGCGAATCCGATATTCTTCCATGGCAACCGAAGCGGCACGGAAAAACTGTCGCTCAGCTCTCCGAATTCTTCGTAACCAATCCCGTGCGGAGTGTGATAGCTCTCTCATTGCTAAAAATCTTACAGTCTGCCCGACGGCAAGTGTCGTTAAACGAGAACAAGATTCCTGAACCCAGTTTCTTTAGCAAATCGCCGGCAATCAGCTGCCGCTGCGGCGGCGTGTTTTGGGCATTCACCCTTTTGTAAAAGCTTACCTATGCCGTTGCCCGGGGTCGAGAGCAAACAGGGGTGCCACAAGTTGCCGGGCTTCATGCGACAAACTGCGGACGCGTATCCGGTATTTCGCCTTTCGCATCGATAAACGGGCGACGCCGATACCTTCTTAAGATCCGGAAGCTTGCCTACTCCGACGCGGGCGAGGCGGCGAGTTTTTGGAAGCGCGGATCGTTCCGGAGCGGATCGAACATAGGATCGAGCCGGAGCAGAGCGGGAGTGTGCGGCGGAAGTTCTCCGAAAAATTAGTCGCTATTGCTTCGGCGCGAGCGAGGCGACGATTTTTTCGAAGCGCGGATCGCCGCGGAGCGGGTCCCAGACCGGGAGCAGTTTCAAGGCGCCGTAGCTCAGCATCTCCGATGCGAATGGAGCACGCAGTCCAGCTTCCAGTTGCTGCAAGGCAAGCTCCTTCTCGCCCGCCCACGCTGCCGTGATGGCGAAATACTGAAGGACGCGACTGCCGTTGATGACATCTTTTTCCAGCGGCGTGAGCGCGATCGCCCGCCGGCCTTCGTCCAAGGCCAGGTCTTTCCGCCCAAGAGCAGCGTCGATTAAGCCGA
>Ga0209376_1004195_pt1 | contig 12631 bp, 9 predicted proteins | sample GraSoiAngelo_134_FD_185891 | JGI IMG/M metagenome (GOLD analysis project Ga0209376, IMG submission 185891) | Grasslands soil microbial communities from the Angelo Coastal Reserve, California, USA - 14_0929_05_30cm (SPAdes) (version 2) | ecosystem: Environmental > Terrestrial > Soil > Grasslands ... | reverse complement strand
CGCCGTCTTCGACACGCGGAGCGGCCAGCTGCTGTACGTGTACACCTCATATGGGTTCTTCGGTCCACAAGACCAACCCGCGTCGACGTTCTCGCCGTACACCTCGGGCCTTCGCATCGACCTGACGAGCGCCGCGATCGTGGGGTACGCGCTGGTCACAGGTCCGACGTTCACCGTCGGGAACCTCCGGATGGACCTCTCCCAGGCCGTGCCCGCGGGCCAGTACGGCGCCCTCCTCGAACTGTACGACTCCGCCGGCCACTACACCTCCGCCGCCACTCTGATGCAGACGATCCCAGACAGCGTGCCTCCGGTGGCGAACGCCGGGCCGGATTTCGTGGGGAACGAGGACACGACCATGTCGTTCGACGGCTCGCGGTCCACGGACAACGTCGGGATCGCCAGCTACACGTGGACGTTCATGGACGGATCGATGCAGACGCTCTCCGGGATGGCCGCGTCGTACGTGTTCGCCACCCCCGGGACCTATGTCGTGACCCTCACGGTCCGCGATGCGGACGGCAACGTCGGGACGGACTCGCTCACGGTCACCGTGCGCGACGTGACCGCTCCCGCGATCACCGTGTCCTCGCCGTCCGAAGGGGCCAGCGTACCTGGGTCCGTCGTCATCGTGGCGTCCGCGACGGACAACACCGCGGTCGTCCGTGTGGAGTTCTTCGTCGACGGGGTCTCGGTCGGGAACGACACGACCGCGCCCTTCCAGTGGCCTCTCGTTGCAGGGAGCCTGAAAGACGGGAACCATACGCTCATGGCCGTCGCCTACGATGCGGCGGGAAACTTCGCGTCCTCGGTGCGTCACGTGACCGCGGTGAACGTCCCGGGTGGCCTCGGACTCGGACCCTTCGCGGTCGGCGGACTGATCGTGATCCTGGCCGTGATTGCCGCGATCGGCGTCCTGCTGATCCTCGTCTTGCGCCGGAAGCCTCGCCGACCGTCGGTCGCACCCCCGTTCGTCCCCCCGGTCGCCGCAGCCCCGATCGAGCCGCCGTCCGAGCCGGCCCCCGCGCCAACTCCGCCCGCGCCAATCCCGCCTGAGCCGGAGCCGCCCTTGGAAGAGCTCCCGGACTTCGACAACCTCTGATGCGGCGCGCACCGAGCGGGTCGACGGCGAAACGGAGGTCCTGACGCTCGCCCCCTTTCGGTCAGATGAGCATGTCGTGTTCACATGTGCTGAACCTGACGCCCGCCTGGCGTCTTGTGGACCGACCGCCTAAGTACCGTCCCGAAGCTTTCTTCGGTCGAGGGTGTGAAAGTGCGCCGCGGCCTCAAGCGGTTCGTTCAGCTGACTGTGCCGGCCTTCCTGGTCGTCCTTCTGGTTGCCTCATCGCTGACGCATGCCTCGGCCACCATCGTCACGATCGCCACGGACTCGGCGGTCGGGAAGAACAGTCTCGCGATGCCGGGGAGTCAAGATGTCCTCAAAGACGCGTTCGGAAAATACCTGGCCGTCTACGTGGACGCTGGCGGAAGTGTGTCGGTCGTCTACGCGAATAGCGATCCTACTCAGGCGGGCGCTTGGAGCCCGCCTTCCAAGTCGCCCATACCCGTCGCGGCGTACCGAAGGCCCGCCGCGGTCTTCACCTCCCCACTGACCATGCGGATCATCGCCGAAGGGGGACCGGCGGCTGCGGACCTCGTCGACATTCCGGTGAGCCTGAGTCGGGACCTCACGGGGAACATCGCTTCGATTTCGTTCGGTTCGTCGACCGTCCTGTCGACATCCGCCCAGTACCCATCGGCCATTTCGACCCATGACGGAGGAATCATCGTCACATGGAACTCCGTCGTCGTCGGCGTCTCCTCGACCGTGTTCAGCTTGCGGTGGACCTGGGTGACCGGTTGGACGAGCGTGTCGAACCCGTTCTCCGGGGTGCCGGATACCGTGATTCAGGACACGACGAATGCGAATAACATCCAGGCGAACGTGCTCGAGCGACCGGACAATTTCGCCCTGCTCGTCGTCGGAAACCGGGGGGAGCGATCGAACGACACCACGCTCGTGTTCAACTCGGCCTCGTACAATGGAATCGGATGGGCGTGGGGGACTCAGAACTTGGCCTATGAGACGGACGCCTCCCGCGGTCTCTCCGACGCGACCGATCTCGCGTGGGACCCGGTTCGGTCCGTGGTCGTGGCCACCTACGACATCTCGCGGACGAGCCGATACGGGATCATCCAGATCGACGCCACCGGGTCGAAAGTCCACGTGGACACCCCGGACCTGAAGCTCACGAACAACGAATGGGGAGTCCTGGAGGTGGATCCAACCACCGGAGATTACGTCCTCTTCACGATGGACACCCCTTTGAGCCCACCCTGGGGCCAGGAGTACGGCAACGTGACGTACACGCGCCGATCGAACGGGGTGTGGTCCGCGACGCTGACCCTCATCGACGGGGGAGTCGACAACATGGGGATCTCGCCCCTCCGTCCGGCGCCCGGAGCCGGAGGGGACAGTGGCCGCGAGATCATCTATTCGAAGGGCAAGACGGCACCCGCGATTATCAATTTCGTGCGATTGAACCTCTGAGAGATTGTCAGCGCCAACTCGGATGGGCATGGGTCCGTCCGGACCTATACCAATTCCGGTTTGGGTCTACATCTATTGCGTCGAACGGGGCGCACACTGACCCGTCTTGTTCCTCGTGCCCGGACTAACCTCTCGCTTCCGCCAGGGAGCCAAGAACCGAGAATCGGCGTGGACGAGAAGTCTAAAGGCTACGTCGCGATTGAGAAACAATCGATGGCACCTGTTCTTCAACTGCCCCCAGAACGATTCGCGGAGTTCCGGGTTTTCTTGGCCGAGCGCGGCTTCACCTTCGAGCCTCGGGCCCATCAGGTGTTTCTGGCTCGGAAGGGGAAGACGGTAGTGAATCTCTATGAGAGTGGGAAAGTCGTGTTCGGCGGGAGCGACACGAAACAAATCGAGGAGGCTGCAGCCCACGCTATCAGTCTAGGAGCGCTACCGATCGAGAAGAAGGTGGTCGACCTCCCACCGCTTGATGTCCCCTTTCCCCACATTGGGACAGACGAGGTGGGAAAGGGCGATTATTTTGGCCCTCTGGTGACGGCAGGCGTCTTGGCAACTGCGGAGGTTGCGCGCCAATTGGAAGGGATCCGGGTGAAGGATTCGAAGCTTCTGAGCGACACAACCGTGGCAAACAAGGCGTCCCAAGTGCGAAATGTGTGCGGTCCGAAGCGCTATCGGATTGTGATCGTCCCCCCGCTCAAGTACAACATCCTGATCCGGGAAATGAAGAATCTGAACCGCCTCCTCGGCTGGGCGCATGCGCGGGCGATCGAGGATCTCCTCGCGAACGGCGAGGGCTGCACGACGGCGCTAGCCGACCAATTCGGAGACCCCGGCTACATTCGCGATTCACTCATGGCCCGCGGCCGGAAGATCGACCTCATTCAAACTCCAAAGGCGGAACGCGATATCGGGGTCGCCGCGGCGTCCATCCTTGCGCGGGACACCTTCCTTCGGAAGCGCGAAGAGCTCAACAAGGCGTACGGCGTCGAGTTTCCGAAGGGGTCGTCCAACGTAATCGAGTTTGGCAAGCAACTCGTCAGCGAGCACGGCTTGGATGTTCTCCCGAACGTCGCGAAGTTGCACTTTGCCACGACCGTCCAAATCACCGGCGGACCTATCCCCGGGATCCTACCGGAAGTGGCGAGTCAAGTCGCGGCGGAGCGTTCCCCACGCCCCATGCAAGAGACCGAGAAGGAGGACGAGCGACTCGAGTGTTACAGTCTCATAAGTGCGTTGGAGGCTGAGTTGCGGGGGTTCTTCGAGCGACGGCTTTCCACCGAATTCGGACCGGGCTGGTGGACCGAATGCGTTCCTCCGGAGATTCGCGGGAAGGCCGAGAAGCTCGCGGAAGGAGAGGCGAAGAAGGGCAGGCCGACCCGTCCCATCGATTGCCTCGACTTCTCCCACTACGAATGGATATTGCTCGACGACAAGAACTGGGACAAGGCTTTCAAGCCAGTCTTCCAAAACAAGGACTACGTGCGCGCGAGGCTAATTGTGCTCAAGTCATATCGGGACCCTGTGGCGCACGCCCGAGGGGACATATCCCCAAAGGAGAAGGGCGAAGTCATTGGCGCTATTCATTGGCTGCGCATGATGATGCGCGCCCAGAGTAGCCTGGACACCTTTGCCAAACCGCCTAGTTTAGGCCCGTCATAACGCGGTGCGCCACGGTTATTACTCGCGTTCGGGATTCGGGATGTCGTCTGTGGCTCCGGACCGACCTGAGCGGCGAGGTAGGCGAGGATTCTGGAGCGACGAGTTCGTGACCCTCATCATCCTGCGCGAACTTCACGAGCGGCGCCTGAGAGGCGATCCAGCAGCGACGGTCCATCATCTGAGCACCCTCCGAGGGATGCCGACGCAGAAGGATCAGCGGATTCGACGGTTGCTGGAGAACCTCCACGGACAAGGGCTCGTGTCCAAAATTGCAATAGGGCAGTTGACTGGCTTCCAGCTGAACGACACAGGCGAAAGATGGTGGGTAGTAAACCAATCCGTCCTTGGCCTATTCCGCTCGATGCGTGGAGAGGGGGCTAATCCTTGATGGGCAGAGTGTAGCCCTTGGCGGTTTCCGCGACGAGTTCCATCGGGTAGTCCGAGAGATGTGGGATGGATTCATCCCGAACAGCTTCGACCGCATCATCGGCAAATCCGGTCGCCGCAACGAGGAAGATTCGATAAATGTCGAGACCTCTCTGCCATCGGAGGTCCCGGTCGAGTCCTTCGCCGAGTTGCTGAAGCGCTTCAAGTGTCACGGGGTCCGTGATATCGAACCGCTTGACCAGCAGGTAGATCGGAGTGCCCCATACACGATGGATCAGCGGGACACGAAGTAAACGAGGATAGTCCAAGTCAATTACAAGGTCCCAAGAGACCTTTGGGCTCTTCCGGATCCCGGCTTTACGCTGAATCGCCTTGGGAGTTCGCTCCGCCAACCGAGCTACTTCGGGATAGACTTCCCCGAGCTTGTTGAGGATACGGTCGGCCGGTGTGGCCCCACGGGCTGGAAAAAGTTCGAACTTGACGACGAATGCGAAATCGAAATAGTCGTCGGCCCAGCGCCTCAGGGGCAGGACTAACCGGATGCCATTCCAGAGGGCCACCGGGAAATAGAGGGCGACGAGGAAGCCGTAACCGAAAATCAGTATGTCCCAACCGCCCAACCTGGGTTGATCAAAGGCAAACCACACCACAATCACGACAAGAAAAATCGAGAGTGCGACGAAATATACTAGAGTCTTCCAGAGTCGATCCGAATACGAGAAAATTTCGTCCGCGAAGGCGAATGGCGAGGTGTCCTCGCTCTCGTTTTCCATTACCATGCGGCAGACTGATAATACTCGATCTATAAACCGAGGTTTGGAACCAGATTCCAAAGGTTTGGAGCCGCAACCCTCGTATCGCTAAGTCCCTCGCCTCGCATCAAGTAGAACATGGGCGAACGGGAAATTGGCTGGAAAACGGTCGAGGTGATTCCGACATGCCATCTCGTGCTCCGCTGCCGGGAGCGCCTGGGCGACCTCGCCCCAGACTTCGAGGTCGGTCGGCCGTCCCTCCTGCGCGGAGTCCTTGTGGAAGAACGCAGGCGCCGATGTCCCCTCAGATTCTACCTAGACGTTGATGGGATTGGAAGATTCGTCCTCGTCCGACGTCGAGATGCATTCGTGGGGATTACGTACCTCCCTCAAATTCACTGCCATGGTTGGACCTTCGATTCTCGGTGGCCGGTTTCAGCAGCGTCGTCCCCAGGCCCACTGTCCGGGGAAGGGGTGCACACTGCATGACACCCCGTCGGCACGTCTCACAGGTGAACTGGCGAAAGATCATTGACGACTTCCGTTCAGCGTACCAACTTCGCGATGCTTGGGAGATTGTGCTGATCGAGCTGATCGCGAATTCTATCGACGCGGGAGCTACGGAGATTGACCTTACGATTGCAGGGGAGTTGCCTAAAGTTCTCCGGGTCATCGACAACGGAAAGGGAATGACCCGCTCCGAGTTTGGTCAGTACCACAACCTGGGTTCGTTGACTAAGGAACGCGGAGCCGGAATCGGCTGGGCGGGGGTAGGTGCAAAGCTCTACTTGGATCGGAGCGCATCAATCTACTCCGAGACGCGGTCAGAGTCATTTGAGGGAGCGAGCAAGTGGTTTCTTCCCAGGGGACCGAAGGGTCCCGTCTGGGACGAAGTCCCTTCACGCGCGTTACTTTCCTCGGGTCACGGCACAGCGGTCGAGATCTCCGTTTCGGACCGGAAGGAATGCAGAAGAGTCTCGGCGGACGGGGCGAGGAGAATAGTCTACTCCCATTTCAATTACGCAATGCAGCCCCATGGCCGAGTTCTGCTCCGGCTCAACGGGGAACAAATGGTTCCGTTTGAGCCAGCCCTCACGGCCGAGTCACAGAGGTCCGCCGAAATCCGGCTTCGAAACGGGACTAGCGCGAAAGTTTCATTCTTTCTGATGGGCGCTCCGGTCCCGGAGGGTTCTAGGCTGGTCTCACTTGTCGTGCACGGAAAGACGATCGGAGACGCTTACGACTTTCGTCAGGGCGCCCGCATCAGAGAACCTCAGCGGATTTCGGGCTTTGTCCGCTGCGACCCGTTGATCAGGATCGTCACTACATCCAAAGACAGCTTCAACCGAAAGACCAACCAATGGAAGGATTTTGATGCCAAAGTGGGTAGGGCATTTTCTGAGTGGCTACGGGAAATTGGGCAATTGGAACCCACGAGAGTGGAAGACCGACATGAAGCCCTGGCAAAGCGAGTCCAAAGCAACCTGAACCGAATTTTCGACCTGCCTGAAGTCCGAGAACTTGAAGTCGATCCCTTTCAATCCATCGCACGGCGCCGGATGTCCGTCGCGGATCCTGAGAGCGGTCAATTCGGAAGGGAGGTTCTCGGGCAACAGCTGGTGCGTGGGACGATGGGAGGCCCCGAGGCAGGAAACCGTGTTCCTGTGTTGGGCGACGAGGCTGGGATTTCCGTTTTGCCGGACGAACATGGAACAACCAAGGTGAGCGAACAAGAACGCAGTATGCGAACCGGTGTGAAGGTCAACGTTATTTCATATCCCGGGAGAAGCGAAGCTGCTTGGATGGATTTTGCTGAACAAGCCATTGTAATCAACGACCTGCACCCAGCCTTCCGGTGTGCGGATTCTACGGGGGCTTCAGAGTTCTACATAATCGAGACGTGCTTTCAGGTCCTCTCCAGTCTCAAGGAGGACGAGGGGGAACGACAGGCAGTTCTGTCGAAGCTCTTCGAGCTTTACTTGTCCGCTAATCCAATACTCGAGAAATCGGGATGACCACCGCGTGAGGACTGTCGGACCACCGATTGTCATCGACTCCGAACTTGCCTGACAAGCTCAGAGAAGGCGCTCGCGTGATCCAGCTTCACTTTCGTGGGCACGTGGATGAATGAGCGGCCGAACTCGGTCAAGGGCCTCTTGCGCCAACTTCCTCACCCAATCAGGCTGTCTCGGATCGAGCGAGAGGGCGACTAACTGTTGCTCGGCACGGCGCCGCGCCCGACGTGTACGAGCGTCGCTCCTTCCGACCTCTTCCAACCTGAGCACCTGCTGCCGTAGGAGTTGATCGCCAGTTGGGTGGGCGAATCGCTCGAAGTCGGGTGCCTTCAGTCCCACGTAGAACGTCAATGCGACCTCGGTGAACTCCAACCCGCACACCTCGCAGAACGTACGAAGAAGTGTTGCAATCTCGCGCAAGCGGGCGACGTCATAGCCTGAGGAGGGCGGAGCGAGAGATCGAAGTTTCGGAACGATATCACCCCACGCATCAAAGAAGAATCGATATTCGGGGTTCTCTCGCATGTCGGCGAGGAACTTGGCATCCCAAGAGAGCGCGTCGGAACGACCGGCGTTGTATGCCCCCAGCGTGAGGACCTCCCAAATTCGGGCGCCGATAGAATCGAGGAATTCGCGGGCGGTCATCACGCGGCCGCCGAGAGCGCGGGCGACTCCATCCAAACGCCATGGCAGGTCCTCCAGGGCGGAGATGAGCCGATCCGCTTCGGCGTCGAACGCGAGCCGACTCAGCGCGGTCCCCCTCGGGATAAGAGCGTTGACCGTCTCGATGGCCCAAATCTCGGCCCGATATTCCGCCGAGAAGCCTTGCGCCCAGTGTAAGAAGAATTCGCGGACCGATGCCGGATAGCTGAAGAAGTTCGAGCTCCCCACCTTTTGGTACACCTCGAGATAGTCCCGGACGTGTGCCCACTCATGCGCGTACGCATACCAGCGCGACTTCCTCCCTCCCCACAGCATCGCATTAAGAAAGGTTGGGCTGAAGATGATAGCGAACGAGAGACTTCCACCCGACAGGGTGGGGAGTGTGACCGCTCCGGCCCGATGGTGAGGCTGCTGGGCGACGAAGTGGATCTTGACGCCCTGTCCTAGGAAGGCGGTCTCGCTTACGGCCTCCTCGAAACTGCTTGGAACCCAGACCAGAACCGGGTGACCTCCAGCTGCCTTCACCAACGGAGCAAAGAAGGAGGTAAGCTCTCTCCGCGCCCGTTCGCGACTAATCCGAGCCGCGCCCTCAACTTTGACGGTGAGGGAGCTGCGCTGCACTAAACCGGAGGGCCGAGGCTCAGTGACCGCTAGCGACGCAGGACCCGGAGCTACCCTTCGGTTCCGGGTGGGTCCAATAACTTCGAGCACTTGGGATCGGACCAGTAGAACTGTCACCGCCAGGATCCCCAAAGCGGCACCTGCCGCAAGGAGCGGGCTCCCCCCGAAAATGAAGACGACGTTCGAGGCAAGGGTCGCTGCCAGGAGGAGGAGGCTACCGGTCACGATGGGCAAGAGCACGCGCCGGTCCGTCGGCCTCGGTCGAGAAGCGTATGCAACAGCGATGAACAAGGCGATGAACGGTGCCACCGCGATCGCGTCCCACGGATCCGCCCCGCGTATGCTGGCCACCAGCACGACTCCACAGAGGTAGAGCGTAAGGATGACGAGAGCCACGAAGTTTCGGAATCGGCGCCTCTGAACGACCTCCATGTCTGTAAGCCTATCATCCCGACTCGGCAAAGCCATTGTGGCGGGGCTCACCCTGTCGCAGTACGGCCTCACTGGGACCTGAGCCACCAGGCGAACCCGAGGAGAAGGCCCGTGACTGTAGAACCTAGCAGGACGTTCCAGACATGGATCGGGCTATAGATCGTCAACACGGCCTAAAGCCATGCGACCATCCCGAAGAAAAGCGAGGCGGTGAACCTGCAATCAGCGGAACCTCGCCCTGGATGCTGGTTCGGCATGAGGCTGCGATCGCCTCGGGCAGTGCTGTGCCGATCCCGATCCCTCGACCGAGGCATGTCACTGTCGTCGAGGCCAAACCAACGGAGGCCCCTCAACGCCGCCAAGGGGTACGCAGACTGATAGCTACAGAGACAACCGGACCGCCGATTGTCAATCGCCGCAGCGGCATTCTTGACGGGATGGTAACGTGCCGCACGCGGAATTGAAATCCTCTTGAACGAATCTGGGTGTCAGCACCACGCCTGTGGAATGCGATAGGCGGCATTTTCTTCCGACGACAGATACAACAAACGGCCATCCTGCGATGAGGCTCGCCAGGAACAGCAGTCTTTGTCTAGAGCAACGTTCATCTCTGGAAAAGGCCTTAGTAATGCACCTGAGCGAAGGATCCATGCAAGGCGGTCCAGCGCCGTCACGGGCAACGCCTCCCAGACGTTTTGGTCCCCGAGACTTGGCCCGGTTCATGCGCGCTCGGCTCCCGGGCACAGCCCGGCGCAACGTCTCTTTGTTTCTCGGCTCCGTGGCGGGGACGGCCGTCTTCGTTGCGGTCGGTACACTCGTGAACGAGGACCTCGTCCATCTGCTTGCGTTCGCGAGCATCATGGGGATCGGCGCGTCCTTCGGCGCGTTGACGATCAGCGTCAAGGACGGGTTCGCAGCCGCCCTCATGGAGGCATGGCCGGGCTGGTGGCTCGGGTACTTTGTCAGCGTGCTGGTGAAAGCCGCCACGACCCCGGACCTCGGCTTGTTGGGGTGGGGTGGCGCCGTGCTGTTCGCCATCATCGGAGGATTTGTGTCTGGCTTCATCGTTGGGATCGTCGCGGGCGCTGCCGGCGCCGCCGGGGCGAAGGTGAAGCTTTTGGTGCGGGGGACCCGAGCCCTCCGACAGACGGCCTCGTGACTTCGTTACATCTCTGAGCGGTAATCAACTGGCACCCGTTTCGGCAAAGTCACTCGACTTCAGACCTCCACCAATGACGGATTGGCCGATGCCTTCGCGGCCCTATTGCAGAAGTTGACCATCGGAAGCTCGAATTTGGAGCCGCCAGTATTTGAATGAAAGAAGAAAACGTAATGCAAGCCGTTCGACGGAAGAGGCATCTAGCTGGTCGGTGAGTTGACGGTTGGTGTAGCGATTGTCATCGATCAGGGAGGGTACCGACCTGCCGGGACTCGTGGCAAAGCCGAAGATGATCCATTCCGCGCGGCTTGAGAATCTCGGACGACGGTGCGGGCCCGACTTGTCAGGGCTGGGCGAGGAACATCGTGGCCGTGCCGCTTACGGTTGTGGACCCTGGGGGTGGCGGGAAGGCGGTCGTCGTGCCGATTTCGTGCATCTTATATCCAACCAAGTACGCCCAGTCTCCCGTTGCATCCGTCACCCAGCCGCTGGCCCTGAACTTGAACGTCGCCAAGTTCCAGACCCCTGCATCCATCCCCGTAATCGTTCCGCGGTCCGTCATGATGATGAACGTCTCAAAGAAGTGCTCCGTTCCTCCCACGACGTAGTTTTCATCCCAGTGTTCCCAGAACTGGATCGTCCCTTCGATGTCCCCGGTGAGGGGACCTTCCCAGTGCAGGTCTGCGGCCGATAGATCGATGGAGATCTGCATCCCACCTCGGAGGGGCTCGCTCTCATCCGCTGAAGCCACGGAGGCTGATGCGAACACAAGAGCAAGCATGCAACCCACAAGGACTGCTCCGAACGCTTTCCTCATCCTCTCACCTGTCCATTGGACCCTGAAACCCCACGTGGGGAGCGCCCCAAGGACCTGTCTGTGGAATGTCATAGGGATTCCTGAAGCGATCCCGAAACCATTTTCGGGGCACCCACCCATAACCCGCCGGTGGGGGGCCACATCGGGGATGCGCCTTACCGGCAAGGAGCGAATCCTCCTCTACCTCCTTGAGGTTTCGAGGCTCGACGAAGGGATCGAGGTACCTCCGGAGCTCACGCAAGAAGGGGTGGCGTGGGGCGCCACGTTGAATCGTCGACATCTCCCGCAGTACATCCATCCTCTACTGCGCGAAGGGCTCGTCCGGGAACGGCGGGCGCATGTCCGAGGAATCCGCCAGCGTCGAAAGGTGTACGGCCTGACGCAATCCGGCAAGCTGGCTGCCCTGCACCTCCGGAACCGGGTCTTGGGAGAGACGATCACCATCCGGAAGGGGGGCGCGATTCGGGACGTGAAGCTCTCCGATCTCTTGAAGAACTCCGCTGGTGCAGCATCGCTGCTCGGGCTCGTTCGGGCCACGCTGCACGGTGGCCCCGTGGACATCGACGAGGTCTTCGAGGCGTCCCGCTCCGGGCTCGCGGACTTTTCACACGAGGCGCCACCCGTGGAGCGTTTCGTCGGACGCGAGGAGGAACTATGGCGAATCCTGGACGACCTCGAAGCGACACCGATCGTCGTCGTCACGGGCGTTGCCGGGATCGGGAAGTCCGCGCTCGGCGCGATGGTCTGCAGCAGTCTACGGGGCAAGCGGTCCCTTTTCTGGCGCCGAATCCGTACCTGGGACACTGCGATGGACCTGGCAATGCGCCTTGCGGGCTTCCTGCGGGCTCAGGGCCGTACGGTCCTCTACGGCTACCTCTCTGCATCGGGACCGAAGGAGCTGGGCCGGATCGAAGAGTTGCTCCTTGCCGATCTTGCCCAAGCCCGATCCGTTTTGGTCTTCGACGATGTCCACACGGCGAACGATGATGCCATCCGGTTCATGTCCTTGCTGTGTCAGGTGTTGACGCTGCAGAAGGCTAGTTGCGGCCTCTTCCTTTCTCGCACCGTCCCGTCATTTTACAGCCGCAGGGATGTCGAGGTCGAGAGGTCCGTCGCAGAGGTTCCTCTGGCCGGCTTGGATTCGAAAGATGTGCAAACGTTACTTCGGGATGCCGGCCTTCCTGCGTCTCTCGTCCCGACGCTTTCGGCGCTCTCCGGAGGCAGTCCTCTGTTCCTCAAGGTTCTCTCGCGGGCCAAGGTGCGTGAAGATGTGAAGGCGAGTTGGAGGACCGTGGAAACCTACATCGCGGAAGAAATCGAATCGGGTTTATCGAATACCGAACAGCGGTGTCTACAAGTCGCGTCACTTTACGAACTTCCGGTTCCCGCGGAGGGCATCTTGCTTGGCGCGAAGCGTGGGATCGGCGTCCTGGTGGGTCTCGAGAAGAAGGGACTTCTCGACCGTATCGGCGCTGATCGGTTCGTCCTCCACGATTTCCTCCGGACGTATTTCCAGAATGGACTTACTTCGACGCAACGACGGAAGCTCGTCCACCAAGTCGTTCCGTGGCT
>Ga0209376_1004190_pt1 | contig 12641 bp, 12 predicted proteins | sample GraSoiAngelo_134_FD_185891 | JGI IMG/M metagenome (GOLD analysis project Ga0209376, IMG submission 185891) | Grasslands soil microbial communities from the Angelo Coastal Reserve, California, USA - 14_0929_05_30cm (SPAdes) (version 2) | ecosystem: Environmental > Terrestrial > Soil > Grasslands ... | reverse complement strand
AGCTGGTTCGCCAGGCTGGGTTGCCCCACGCGCTTCCCCCGGTGACGTTTTCCAAACTGTGGGGAGCCATGCAACACGATAAGAAAGTAGCCCAGGGCCGCCCCTATTGTGTCATGCCGGAACAGATCGGACGAGTCGTGATCGCTCCCCTGGAGCGGTCGGAGTTCAAACGGTGGTTCGTCAATCGGTCGTAAAGCAAACAGCACCCAGCCAATAGGTAGTAGCTCCGATCATGGCGACGGTGCTGCTCGCTACCGGCTATTCGCTGCGAGAGGGAGGCCTTTCGAGTTCAATGCAGCCCAGACGTCATCAGTCGGTTGAATCTCTTGACCAGGCGTTACGCGAGAAGACTCGCGAAGTGGATGTGCTGCACCGGATCAGCGAATCCATCAGCAACACGCTTGATCTGGAGGCGGTGCTCGAACATATCGTCGAGGTCGTGGTTGAGGCCACCAAAGCGGAGGCCTGCCTGCTCTACCTGGTCTCGGACAGTCGGGAAGAACTGATCCTCCGGGCGTCAAAGAATCCGCACCCCAAGCTGATCGGTCGCATCACGATCGGTCTTGGAGAAGGGATCACGGGGTGGGTGGCTCGGGAGCGAACTCGCGTCGTGATTCCCAGCAATGCCAGCGATGACCCTCGATTCAAGTTCTTCCACAACCTCCCTGAGGACCGCTATCAGGCCTTCGTGTCAGTCCCCATTATGGCCAAGAAAGAGGTGGTGGGGGTCATCAACGTGCAGCACAAAAGGCCCAGGCGGTACCGGCCTGATGAGCTGGCGCTGTTGTCTACGATCGCCAACCAGGTGGGCGGGGCCATCGAGAATGCGCGTTTGTACGAGGAGATGAAGCGCAAGGCGCTGCAGCTCGAAACGCTGTCTCAGGTGTCGGAGACCGTCGCCTCGAATCGTCTGATCGAGGATATCTTTCAGCTCATCGTGGCGATGACCGCGCAGATGATGAATTCAAAGATCTGCTCCATCATGTTGCTCGATCCGCCCACCGGGGAGCTACGGATCGTGGCGACCCAGAGTCTGAGCGAGCAGTACCGTCGGAAGCCCAACCTGAAGGTAGGCCAGAGCATCAGCGGCCGTGCGCTGCAGGAACGCCGGCCCATCGTCGTGCCGGACGTCACCAAAGAACGGGATTATATGTATCCGGAGATCGCCAAGAAAGAAGGGCTCTGCTCACTTCTGTCCGTGCCGATGATGATCAGGGACAAGGCGGTGGGCGTGATTAACAGTTATACCTCGGTGCCGCATAGCTTTACGCATGAGGAAGTCAAGGTCATGCAGGCGATTGCCAACCAGGCGGCAATCGCGATCGAGCACACGACCCTGCTGGAAAAATCATTCGAGATGCAGGAAGCACTTGCCGTACGTAAACTGGTTGAGCAGGCGAAGGGCTATCTGATACGCTCCAAGAAGCTCTCAGAAGAAGAAGCGTTCCGACTCATCCAGCGGCAGAGCATGGATCTGCGCAAATCCATGCGGGAGATTGCCGAGGCGATTCTCTTGGCGGGCGAGATTGAAGAGAGAGCCGAGCGCAACAGGGTGTGAAAGTGTCATCAGAATGAATACATCAGAATGAATAGGACAGGGCAACTCGTGTAATCCTCTTAGCGACCGGACTCCTGCGTCTTCGGCGTCGCCTTCCGCTTCAGGGGTTCGTGCTCTGCGTCCAACCCGCCAAGTTCACGCTTGATGTCCTGGAGTTCCTTCTTCAAGGCCTCCATTTCCGTATCCTTCTTGATGATCTGCTCCTTGATCGTCTGAAGATCCTCGTCGCGTGTTGCTGCTCCCTGGGCAGAAGGAGCTTGTCGCGCGTCAGGCCTGGTGGCTGGTGTCGGGGGAGCTGCGGCCGATGCAGGCGTCTGTGGCTCTGGCAGTTTAGCCAGGAGTTCGTAGTCAATGATCAACGTCGTTTCCTGAGATTGGCCAAACCAGCTGGATTGGCGGGAGCTGTCTGGTTGCAGAGCAGACTGAGGAACGAAGACGATCTCCAGGTTGGCTTGTCCAGAGGGATCAGGCAATCGGCGGTTCGCCATATTGATCGTGTCTGCCCGCTCAGGGCGATGGCGAAACTGGGTTAATGTGAGGCGGAGGGAACGATTATGGATCAGAATGACTCCGGACGTTGTTTCCAGCAGAGTGGAATTAGTCAGGAGGGGTTCGGAAGAACCGACGCCCGCGCCATCCCTTTGGGAGAACGACAGGCTTGAGGGGTAATTGAACAAACGAAAACCGACTTGCTGATCCGCGGCCGCCTGAGCGAGAGCCGTGGCTATGAAAGGAGCTAGAAAGGTGACATCCTCCTCCGAAAATGCTCGGACCGTTTTGAAGTCTTTGGAAAAAGTGCTATCAAGCACGGTTTTTTCGTCCCGAACGATCACGCCTCGGAGTACGCGGGCGACGACAGCTTGGTCGAGCCTAATGGGGTGCGCAGCTTGGAAAGATCGATCCGGGATGCGTTCTAAGTACACGGCACCCTTTGGGGTTTCGTGGATCATCACGTCCAACTCGGGCGCGGTCGCACAAGCGCTGACGGCCAAGTAGATGGCTGCTACCGTGAGGGAAGGCCCAGGTAGGACTCGCGGCCCAATTGATTGAGGTTGAAGCTGCATAAGGTGCTGCAGTCTATCACAATATTGCTTAGAGGTGAGAGTCAAAATTGCACTATTGACAGCCGTTGATAACGGTTGTATAAATTATCCACTTGAAAGTGCTGGGAGAGCGGGACAAAGGTGTCCCGCATCTCCTGCTGCAAATAACAAGGACAAGGGCGTCCTTTTGGTCCACGGACGGACCGGAAGGGCGTTTTTTTATGTCTAAATGGCAGGCGACGAGTATAGGAATCAACACAACTGGTATTTTCCTCAGTGCCCTTCTGCTCTGGGGATGCGCAGGTTCAGTGAAAACCGAGGGAATCGAGGATGAGCAGATCTTTCTGCGAGAGGCATTGCAAGAACGAGCCGCCGCTTATGCGAGACTCGCCAAGGCGATCAGCGTCTACTGCTCGGTCAGATATGCCTCACCGGAAGCCAAGCAAAGCTGTGTTCTCGACAAATCCGTGGAAGCGACCCGTCTCAGCAATCAGGACAGAAGAGAACTGAATTCGGGTCAGATCGAAACCGATCTCACACAAGACCACGACAGCAAGGCTGGCCATACGCTCAAATGCGAAGGAACCGGCCTGCAGACGATTTGTCAGCGAATACAGCCAGCCTTCGCTGAGTTCTGGATGGGGAGGCACTGAGCAGCTTTCTCAGCCATCAGTAGACCTGATTGTGGGGCAACCGACTGCGGTACTCGCGCGCTTGCTCATCAGCAAGGTCAGCGGCGGCGCGTAGTTCCTTCGCCAGATCAAGGCTCCGCCTGGCCTGTTCCTGATCTTGACGCTGTGCGTAAAACTGCGCTTCGGTCTCCAGGCGTCTGGCCATGTCGCGCAACTCTGCAGCCTGTTGACGGTATTGGAAAACCAGATCACTGGTTGTCCACCCTGCTGGGGTTGAGACAGTTGTGCTGGACGGGTGTCCCGATGGTTGTGTGACACAGGCTGAAAGTCCTGCTGCCATCAGGAGAACACCAACACCGATGACAACATATATGGATTTCATGGTGTTGTCCTCCTTTCTTGAATATGAGTCGAACGTCCATAAAATCATCATACACTATGTTCATGCCGGGTTGGGTCATCGCGCGCCGAAGTACGGAGCACGACATCCAGTCCCGGCCGATCTGTGGCTTCTGTATGAGGAACGGGGTCCTCGGTGTCCGTGCGAGACCCCCTCTTGACAGCCTGAGGCTGAATGGATTATAAGCGAGCGGCCGTGCACCCGTAGGAAAGGGGACAAGGGCGTCCTCGTTCCAAAGCAAGGGTGACAGACACAAGGACAATGACGTCCTTTTGGTCCATGATGGATCGGAAGGGCGTTTTTTTTTGGGGTATGATGCCTTTCCGGTTTGCATACTCACACTTCGTTCGGCACAAACGGAGGAGATGATGATGAGACCACACACGAGGGATGGCATAAGTCTCACGTATTTGTTTCTTGCCGGGGTACTGATGAGTACAGCTCCTGCTTTTGCGCAGCAAACTCCGGAAGAGGCTGCTGGTGGGGGTCAACTTGTAAGGAAAGAGGAGAAGCCCATAAATCTTTGTGCAGGGTGTATAAGCACCCTCTTCAGTGAAGGAAGCAAGGGCGGTATCACCCCCTATGGACGGATCGAATTGGACGGCATTTACAGCTCCAGAAACACCAACCCGTTGGACCCGAGCCAGTTCAATGGGTACGCCACCGCGGCGGGTCGGGCCAACAATCGTTCCTCGACCTTAAACCCCCGCTACAGCGTCTTCGGTATACGGGGCGACCGGACGGATGGAGTCCACTCATTGAGCGGCGTGGTCGAAGCGGACTTCTACGGGCAGACGGACAATGCCGGCAACCTGCCGCCTCGTCTGCGTCTCGCGTACCTGAAGTACTCCCCGAACAACAACAAAACCAGCATTACGATCGGCCAGGACTGGAACCCGATCATGGGCCTGCTCCCGGATCTGATCGACTTCTCGATCATGGGCTACGGTGGCAACCTCTGGAACCGTCTTCCGCAAGTCACCCTGCGCCACAAATTCGATGATCACTGGGAAGGGCTCTTGACGGCGATGCGGTTCGAGCGTGGGTTGTCGCAGTGCTGCGGCCAAGTCCAAGTCAGACCGAATACGGTAATAGCTGGAGGAGGTCCGACAAATGTAACCGCATTCAATGATCCGGTTCAAGTCCCGTATTTTGGAACAAGGTTAGCCTACAACGGGACAGGAAGTCTCAAGGGGACTATGCTCGCGGCCAATGTGGCGTATCGATACTACCGGTCGGCGCCAGTTCCAGCGAATCCGGCATTTCAATCGGGGAAAGACATCAACTCCTATGTGATTGGGTTGGAAGGTGTGCACCAGATTACTCCGAGACTCAAATTCATGGGCGAACTCGCGTGGGGGCAGGCCCTGGGGGTTGAATGGTTCCGCTTCAACCAGGAGTTGAACCTGGTGAACGGAAACTCGGTGAGGACTCTCACGGGATGGGCGCAGCTCAGCTATGCCTATTCGAGAGACTACACTTTCCTGGCGGGGTGGGGCTTTGACAATCCACTCAACTCCGATTTGAAAGGCAGCATCACGGTACAGAACTCCAATGTCCAGTACTTGGACAACCAGCGAACCTTTCTGACAGCGATCCATCCAATCTGGGCAGACTTTTACACTGGGTTTGAGTGGACACACCTCTGGACGAGTTGGGCTGGGCCCTCGCCCAACCAGAGTTATCAGGCCGATCAGTTTATGCTGTCAGCCTGGTACAACTTCTAATCGCGAATGATGCGGTGAAAGGAGCCTGACTATGGAACCGAAAGAATCTATCCAAGCGAGCGACGTAATGAACGAAACAACCGACTCGAATGAGAATAACCCATCGCGGCGTGAGTTCCTGGAGAAGAGCGCAAAGACAGCAGCCGGGATCGGCGTCGCGGCGTTGTTGGGCAATCTCGGACACTGGGCGCTCTCCTATGCGGCGGACAAGGAGCCGATCAAGATCGGCGTGCTGCACTCGCTGAGCGGCACCATGGCGATCAGCGAAGTCTCGCTTCGGGATGTCGTCCTCATGGCGGTCGGGGAGATCAACGGCAAGGGCGGTGTATTGGGCCGTAAGATTCAGCCGGTGGTGGTGGACCCGGCTTCGAACTGGGATCTGTTCGCGGAAAAAGCCAAGCAGTTGCTGCTGCAGGATAAGGTGGCGGTCGTGTTCGGCTGCTGGACCTCGGTCAGCCGAAAGTCGGTGCTGCCGGTCTTCGAGAAGAACAACGGGCTCCTGTTCTACCCGGTGCAGTATGAAGGCGAGGAATGTTCCCACAACGTCTTCTACACCGGGGCGGCGGTCAACCAACAGGCGGTGCCGGCGGTGGAATACCTGATGAGCAGGGAAGGGGGAGGGTTCAAGAAGTTTTATCTTTTGGGGAGCGACTATGTGTATCCTCGCACCACGAACAAGATTCTCCGGGCGATGCTGTTGGCCAAGAAGGTGCCGCCGGCCAACATTGCGGAGGAGTACACGCCGTTCCACCATCAGGACTACCAGACCATCGTCGGCAAGATCAAGAAGTTCGCAGCCGGCGGAGGAGCCTGCGTCATCAGCACGATCAACGGGGACAGCAACGTGCCGTTCTATAAGGAGTTCGCGAACCAAGGGTTGCGTGCCGAAGACGCGCCGATCATGGCCTTCAGCGTGGCGGAGGACGAACTGCGCGGGATGGACACCAGCGCGCTGGTGGGACACCTGGCAGCCTGGAACTATTTCCAGACCGTGGACACGCCCCAGAACAAACAGTTCGTGGCGAACTTCAAAGCCTATTGCAAGAAGAACAATCTGCCTGACGGCGAGAAGCGCGTGACGGACGATCCGATGGAGGCGGCCTACTTTGGCGTGTACATCTGGAAGCAGGCGGTCGACAAGGCCGGCAAGACGGATGTGGACGCGGTCCGCCAAGCGGTCTATGGTCAGGAATTCCTCGCGCCGGGCGGAAAAATCAAAATGGATGAGGCCAACCACCATACCTATAAGCCGGTCCTGATGGGGGAAATCTTGAAGGACGGGCAGTTCAAGACTGTCTCACGCTCGAAGGGACTGGTAAAAGCCGAGCCCTGGAGCGAATACACGAATCCAGATAAAGGCTGCGACTGGATCAAGCATAAGGGGACGTATCAAAAGAAAGCGTGAGATGCCTCGGCTGAGGAAGGGTGGGGGGAGGCCTGGTTAATCGCCTGTGCTCGCAGAGTGCGCACGCTCAGAAGGGATGGCACGGGGCGACCAGGGAATTCCCGTGCTCCCGCAGCGCGCGGCCTCGGAAGGAGAAGGAAAAGGGCAGCCAGACTGCCCTTCGCGCTCGCAGAGCCCCCACGATGAAACAGTGGTCGCTCGATGCGCGCTGTGAAGGACAGGCCGGCCCTCCCTGTCGACTGAGCGGAAAAATTGAATGGCGCAGTTGGGGATCAACCAGGCCACCCTTGCAAATTGAAGTAACACGTCAACCTCAGCGCTCAACCCTTCCATCGGAGGCGTCATGGGGGGAAGGTGGGGTATTCCTGCTGCGGTGAAGTCCGCGCTGGAGCCCTGCCTTACCCGCAGGGCGTGAGGATATGAACCCTAAGGCCCCCAATGCCGCGCGACATGCGCTCTGGGTGCTGTGCTGTGGGGCTCTTTCGCTTGGGGCCACCAGTACCGTGATGGCGGCGGAGGGGCCGGCGGCGGCCCCTCCGCCGTCCGCGATTGAGCGGGCGCTGGCCGATCTGTCCAGCCAAGACCAGGCGCTCCAAGAGGCCGCCGTGGCCCTGCTCATTGAGCGTGGCGATGCCAGTCTGCTGCCAAGCCTTGAAGAACTGCGCAGCAATGCCGACCGGAGTGTCCGGTTGGCCATCAAGCCTGTGATTGACCTCCTGAAGAACAGGGCACACTTAACTAGCGAAGACGCGAACACTCGCCGTTCCGCCGCGACGGACTTGGGGATGCTCGGCAAGCCGGTCGCGATCCCGTGGCTGGAACAGGCCGCCGCGCGCGAGCCGAACCGCTGGGTACGCTATACGATGGAGGAAGCAGCTCAGCTCCTCAAATTGGCGGCCGACGATGCGGCCACGAAGATGGCGGCGGCGACCAAGCTGGGCGAGTTGCGGAGCCAGAACGCCTTGCCAACGTTGAAAGAATTGCTGAGCGGCTCTTCGGCTGGCTCGGAGCAGAGTGACCAACAGAAGGCCGTCGCGCGCGCGGCCAGTGGCGCGATCGAACGAATTGAAGTGTGGGCTTCATGGTCCGGGGCCATCGAGACCATCTTTCGGGGGATCAGCTTGAGTTCGATTTTGCTCATGATGTCCTTGGGGTTGGCCATCGTCTTCGGTCTGATGGGTGTCATCAACATGGCCCATGGCGAGTTGATGATGGTCGGGGCCTATGCGACCTTTGTGACCCAGGAATGGTTCAGGGCCTATCTTCCAACCGACCTCTTCGACTATTATTTCTTGGCTTCCATGCCCCTCTCGTTTCTCGTGGCGGCACTGTTCGGCTTGTTTTTAGAAGCAACCGTGATTCGATTTCTCTACGGCCGGCCGCTGGAAACCTTGCTGGCCACGTGGGGAGTGAGCCTGATCATGATTCAAGCGGCCCGAGTCTATTTCGGCGATCTCACGTCGGTCGCCGCACCAAGTTGGCTGAGTGGAGGAGCACAGGTGATGGTGGGAGTCTATTTGCCCTATAATCGACTCTTTATCATTGCGCTCTCGGCCTTGTGTGTCGTGGGGATCTATCTATTGCTGTTTCGCTCTGGCGTCGGACTTCGCGTGCGGGCTGTCATGCAGAACCGGGACATGGGCGCATGCCTCGGGATTCCGACTCGCAAGGTGGATGCCTATACCTTCGCGTTCGGATCGGGGCTGGCAGGGCTAGCCGGCTGTGCGCTCACGCTCATCGGTAATGTGGAGCCTGGCCTGGGGCAGAACTACATCGTGGATTCCTTTATGGTCGTGGTGACCGGCGGGGTCGGCAAACTGGCCGGCACCATTGTCGCGTCGCTCGGCATCGGCGGGCTGAACAAGCTGCTGGAGCCGAGCTTCGGCGCTGTGTATGGCAAGGTGTTGATTCTCGTGCTGGTGATTCTCTTCCTTCAACGTCGGCCGTCCGGACTCTTCACGATCAAAGGCCGTTATGTCGAATCATGAGTGGGGAACGGTAGCACAAGACCGGGGCGAGGGGCTGATCTTCTGGCTCATCGGCTTCTCCCTGCTCGTGATCATGCCACTGCTGAACGTCTTGCCAGGCCCCGATTCGTGGCTTCACGTCTCGGACTTCGCCTTGAACCGCTTCGGGAAATTCCTGGCCTTTGCTATCCTGGCGCTCGGCCTCGATCTCATCTGGGGCTATACGGGGATCTTAAGTCTCGGACACGGGGTGTTTTTCGGCCTGGGCGCCTACGCGGTAGGCATGCATTTGATGCTGACCATCGGCACCGAGAGCGTCTACGGCAGCACGTTGCCGGACTTCATGGTGTGGAACCAGGTAAAGGAACTGCCGTTCTTTTGGAAGCCGTTCTACAGTTTTTGGTTTGCGATTGCTGCGGCGATCCTGCTGCCCACGCTCTTCGCTGCCATCTTCGGCTTTCTGGCGTTTCGGAGCCGGATCAAGGGCGTGTATTTCGCCATCATCACGCAGGCACTGGCCCTCTCGGCTTGGCTGGTCTTCAACCGCAACGAGACGAACCTCGGCGGCACGAACGGCCTGACTGATTTCAAGCAGGTGCTGGGGTTTCGGTTGAGCGATCCGGGAACGCAGCGGGGGTTGTATGTCCTGACCGTGCTCAGCCTTGGGGCGGCCTATCTGCTCTGTCGCTGGATCACCAGGTCCAGGACCGGTAGGGTTCTGGTGGCGATTCGGGACAGCGAGCAGCGAGTCCTCTTCTCCGGCTATTCCCCGGGCAACTACAAGTTGTTTGTGTTCGTCGTGTCAGCGGCGCTGGCTGGACTCGCCGGCGCGCTCTATGTCCCGCAAGTCGGCATCATTACTCCGGCGCAGATCGGCGTGCTGCCGTCTCTCGAGATGGTGATTTGGGTGGCGGTCGGAGGGCGAGGTACCCTGATCGGAGCTGCCTTGGGGGCCGTCGGCGTCAACTGGGCTCGGAGCATCTTGACCAGTTCCTTCCCGGACCTCTGGCCATTCTTTCTGGGGGGGCTATTTGTCGCGGTGGTCCTCCTGTTCCCGGGAGGATGCGTCGGTCTCGGGCGGCGACTGGCCGAGTGGTGGCGGTCGTATCGACTGGCCAAACAGACCGCTATTCTGGAGCCGGCTGGCAAGGGGTAGGAAACCGTGACAAGTGACGGGTGACGCGCAAGTCGAGTAACCCTTGTTGCCTTGGCTACTTGTCACGCGTCACGCGTCACGAAGCGAAGCGAAAAATGGAGCGCGGGTCAATCATCTATCTGGAAGGCGTGACCGTTGACTTCGACGGTTTCAAGGCGCTCCACAACCTCAACCTCATCGTGGATTATCGCGAACTGCGGGTCGTGATCGGCCCCAACGGAGCCGGCAAGACCACCTTGCTGGACGTCATTTCCGGGAAGGTCAAGCCGGTATCCGGCCGGGTCGTGTTTGGCAAGGATACGGACTTGATCGGGCTGCCGGAGCACGAAATCACCACGCTCGGCATCGGTCGCAAATTCCAGACGCCCTCAGTGTACTTGAACCTGTCGGTATGGGAAAATCTGGACCTGTCACTGAAACGCTCAAGCAAGGGGGTCTTCGCGACCCTGGTATCCAAGCCGGACCGTGCCGAGATCGAGAAGATCACGTCGACGCTGGAGACCATCGGGCTCGCGGAGAAGGCGGACGCCCGGGCTGGTGCGCTCTCCCACGGCGAGAAACAGTGGCTGGAGATCGGGATGGTGTTGCTCCAGGACCCGGCGCTCTTGCTGATTGATGAGCCGGTCGCCGGGATGACCGATCGGGAAACCGAGCAGACCGGTCTGCTGCTGCAGTCGCTCGCAGACCGCCGCTCGATCATCGTGATCGAACATGACATGGAGTTTGTGCGGCAGATCGCGCGGACGGTGACGGTCCTGCACGAAGGCACCGTGCTCTGCGAGGGCCCGGTAGAAAAGGTTCAAGCCGATCCACGCGTCGTCGAAATCTATCTCGGCCGGCAGAAGGAAGCGGATGCTGCTGCAGCTCGATAATCTCAACGTGTTCTATGGGGAGAGCCACATTCTCCGGAACATCTCCTTGGAGGTGGAGCCGGGCCAGGTGGTCTGCCTGATGGGGCGGAACGGCGTCGGGAAGACGACGCTGCTGAAGACCATTATGGGCCTGCTGCGATCAAAGACGGGACATGTCCGATTTGAGGGAGTGGACATCTCGCAGGACAGCCCGGATCGTCGGGTGCGTCGGGGGCTCGCCTACGTGCCGCAGGGCCGGGAAATTTTTCCGCACCTCACGGTCCGGGAAAATCTTCGACTGGGGTACGAGGCCAGCGGCAGGATGCAGAACCACGGATCAGAGGGAACGGCCTTGGGAGAGGTATTCGAGCTCTTTCCCAGGTTGACCACGCTGTTGAACCGGCCGGGCGGTGTGTTGAGCGGAGGCGAGCAGCAGCAACTGGCCATCGCTCGGGGGCTGCTGTCCAAGCCGAAGCTGTTGCTGTTGGATGAACCGACGGAGGGCATTCAGCCGTCCATCGTGGAACAGATCGAGCGCGTGATCGAGAGGTTCAAATCTGAGCGACGGTTTGCGATTCTGCTCGTCGAACAGTACATGGAGTTTGCGGCGCGGCTGGCGGATACGTATGTGATCATGGCCAAAGGAATGGTGGTGGCGGCCGGCAAGACCGCAGAATTGAGTGAAGAACAAGTGAAGCAGCATTTAATTGTGTAGGAGGTGGGGCGGCAGGGGTGATCGCCGTGCTCCCGCAGCGCGCACGCTCAGAAGGTGCTCGCTGGACGGCCGCAGTAGCGACCACCCCTGCCACCCCAAAACAGTCTTGCCGGCTCGTGTGAGAGGGGGGAGGATAAAGGAGATAAGAGGCGGTGGTGGCAGCGGGCAAGACTTCGGAGCTGAGTCAGGAACAGGTGAGGCAACATTTGATTGTGTAAGCGACGGGCTGGCTAGGCCAACCTCCGTGCTCGCGCATCGCGCACGATCAGAATGTGCTCGATGGACGCGCGCAGTAAGCCTCAGCCCCGACCGCCTGCAGGAATTATCCCCCGCCCCGACGCGGTGGAGAGGGAGGGGTAAGGGAAGATGCATTTAACGCCAAGGGAGCAAGAGAAGCTTTTGATCTATGTCGCGGCGCAGGTGGCCAAGGATCGGAAGGCACGGGGACTCAAGCTGAATCATCCTGAAGCGGTGGCCTATCTGACTGCTGAGATCCTTGAAGGGATTCGAGATGGTCGTTCGGTGTCGGAGCTAATGAGTTATGGCGCGACGCTCTTGAAACGTAAAGATGTCATGCCGGGTGTGCCGGAGATGCTGCCGGAACTTCAGGTCGAAGGCACGTTTCCGGACGGGACGAAACTCGTGACAGTCCATCAGCCGATTCGGTAAGGGGCAACCGAGTGAAAGTCATTTTCTTGGTCGTGATGAATGCTCTTGTCCTGGGTGGATGTTCACTGGATGATGTTTACTGCCTGTTTTGTGAAGAGAAAACTCGCGCTCAACTTGAACGCGAGGACTACGACTGTCGCTTCGAGGCAGAACACGGAGGGCGGAACGCCGAACGCTGCAAATACATTGAACGGCAACCTTGCAAGGATTGCTGAGCTAGACAGACCGTTCATGAACCACATTCAAACAACGATCGGAGTGGAGAATAAGGGGAATGCCAACGATCAAGGCTAGGAATCGTCGCGGATCAAGGACTAAAAGTACTTCCAGAGCAGCAAGCAGATCTAGTGCAAAACATCTCCAGCCTGCCGATGTCATCCCAGGTGAGGTGATCCTCGGGCAGGGTGACATTGTCGCGCTTGAGGGGCGGAAGACCGTCGAGTTGACGGTAGCCAACACCGGGGATCGGCCGATCCAGGTAGGGTCGCATTGTCACTTTTTCGAGGTGAATCGGGCAC
>Ga0209376_1004186_pt1 | contig 12645 bp, 9 predicted proteins | sample GraSoiAngelo_134_FD_185891 | JGI IMG/M metagenome (GOLD analysis project Ga0209376, IMG submission 185891) | Grasslands soil microbial communities from the Angelo Coastal Reserve, California, USA - 14_0929_05_30cm (SPAdes) (version 2) | ecosystem: Environmental > Terrestrial > Soil > Grasslands ... | reverse complement strand
TGTACGCGGGGCTCGATCAGACCGACAGCGTGCGGGCCGCCGCCGAGCGCTGGATCGCCCGCGCCCCCGGCGATGAGTCCCCGTGGCGCGAGTGGGCCGTGGCGCTCGAGGACCAGCGCCAATTCGACGATGCGCGCGCGGTGCTGCAGCGCGGACGTCGCGCGCTGGGCCGGGCGACGGCGCTGGCATTCGAGCTCGCCGACCTGGCGCAGCGGACCGGCGATTGGGAGTCCGCGGCGACCGAATGGGGAACTCTCGTCGTCAGCAACCCCGCCCAAGCCGCGAACGCGGTCGCGCAGCTCGCGGATGCGCCGGAGGACCAGCACGACAAGATGATCCGCGCGCTCACCGGACCGGCCGCCCTCGCCGCCACGCGGCGGCTCGGCGCGGAGCTGTTGCTGGGGTGGGGCGATCCGATGCGGGCGTGGACGCTGTTCGCGCCGACGGTGGCAACGCCGTCGCAGGACGCGGTGCTGGCGCTGCGGCGCTTCGCGGATCGCGCCACCACCGTTCCCGGGCCCGAAGCGAAGCGGGTGCGCGGGCTGGCCCTGAACCGCTTCGCCGATTTCGTGCCCGGCGCCCTCGCCGTCCAGGCCCGCGCGAACGCGGCCCGCGCCTTGCTCGACGCCGGCGACCGAGTAGGCGCGCGCGCGGCGCTGGAACAGGTCGCGGCCGACCCCGCGGCCGCCGCCGACGCGCAGGCGCTGGCCAAAGCCACGTTGGTCGAAATCCTCATCGGCGACGGGCTGCTGGACTCGGCGGCAGCGACCCTGGCGGCGACGGGCGACCGGCTCAGCGGCGAGGACCGCCAAGCGTTGCGCTACGCGCTGGTGCGGGCGCGCCTGGCGCGCGGGGAGCTGGACCGCGCCGAGCAGCTGCTCGCCTCCGATTCGAGCGTCGACGCCCTCGCGCTGAAGGGGTGGGTTGCCCTGTATCGCGGCGACCTGAAGCGCGCTGGCGAGCTGTTCCGGGAGGCCGGGCCCTACGCGGGCGAGCGCCGCGGCGCGACGGAGCGCGCGGCGATGCTGGCGCTGCTCCAGCAGATCGGCGCCGCGCAGAACCGCGATCTCGGCGCGGCGCTGCTGCTCCTGGCGCGTGGCGATTCGGCGGCGGCCGTCGGGGCGCTGCGGCGGGCGGCGGGCGGCCTGCCCGCCGGGAGCGGTCGCGTCGACGTCCTGCTCGTCGCGGGTCAGATCGCCATGGCGCTGGGTGGCACGCACGACACCACCGCGGTGGAGCTGTTCGCCGAGATCGTCTCGGGGAGTCCAGGCGGTGACCGCGGGGCCGCGCCGCCCGCCGCCGAGCTGGCGTGGGCGCGACTGCTGCTGCGCCGCGGCAAGGCCGAGGACGCCGTCGCGCACCTGGAGCACCTGATCCTCACGTATCCCGGGAGCGCCGTGGTGCCCGAAGCGCGCCGCGAGCTGGAGCGGGCGAAGGGAGCGATTCCGCGATCATGAGGCGGCGGGAGTTCATACAGTCGGTCGGTCGGACAGTCGGACTGTCGGTCGGCCCTGGCTTCCTGGGTCTTCGTCCGACGGTCCGACTGTCCGTCAGTCCGACGTTGTTAATTCCCATGGACGACGCGCAAAGCGACCACCTCAAGGCGTACGGGGTCGCCTATCGAGCGATCCAGGCCGGGCTCAAGGCCGAGTGGCTGCTGAACTACCGCGGCGGGTCGTTTCTCCTCCCCGACGGTCCCGCGCTGCGCCGCGAGGCGGCGCTGGCGGGCGTCGGCGTAGAACCGGTGGACGATGCGCGGGTGACGGCGATCCGCGGGGAGATCGAAGGCGCGAACGCCGACGCGGTGCCGCTCGAGAAGGCGCCGCGGGTCGCCGTGTACGTGCCGCCCAACGTGCCGCCGTGGGACGACGCGGTCACGATGGCACTCCAGTACGCCGGCATCCCGTTCAGCAAGATCTGGGATCCGGAAGTCGTCGGCGGCGGGCTCAAGGACTACGACTGGCTGCACCTGCACCACGAAGACTTCACCGGGCAGTACTCGAAGTTCTACTTGATCTACGCCGGGGCGTCGTGGCTCGCCGAGATGGTGCGCTACAATCAAACGGCGGCGCGACAGCTGGGGTTCGCGAGCGTGCCGGACCTGAAGAAGTCCGTGGCGCGTCACATCCGCGACTACGTGGGTAACGGGGGGTTTCTGTTCGCGATGTGCACGGCGACCGAGACGCTGGATCTCGCGCTCGCCGCCGAGCGGGTGGACATCGCCGCCTCCTACGCCGACGGCACGCCCCCCGATCCCCAGGCCGACGCCAAACTCGACTGGAGCCAGGCGCTGGCGTTCACCGGCGGGCACGTCGAGCCGGATCCGACGGTGGCGAGCTTCTCCGACATCGACGGGCACCAGGTGAACGCGCCGGGCCGCCGCCAGCCGTTGGGCGCGTTCAAGCTGTTCAACTTCAGCGCGAAGATCGACCCGGTGCCGGCGATGCTGGTGCAGAACCACCGCCAGGTGATCCCCGATTTCTACGGGCTGACGACGTCGTTCGTGCGGGAGCGGTTGAAGGCGGGCGACACCGTGCTCGGCGACGAAGAGGGCGCGCCGTGGGTGAAGTACATCCACGGCGACCACGGGAAGGGCACTTGGACCTTCTTCGGCGGCCACGACCCGGAGGACCCGCAGCATCAGATCGGCGATCCGCCGACCGACCTGTCGCTGCACCCGCATTCGCCAGGCTATCGTCTGATCCTCAACAACGTGCTGTTTCCGGCGGCCAAGAAGCGCGAGCTCAAGACGTGAGCGTCGAGCGGCTCGCGCCGGCCGTTCGCGAGCTGCTGCGCGCGGAGATCCGCGCGGCGCACGGCCGCGAAGTGTCGTTCGTCGGGGGGCTCGACGGGAACGGCGCGATCGTGACGGCGCGCGTGGCCGCCCGCGGCACCGTGGACGCGGTGCTCGCGCTCCCGGGCATCGCCCAGCGCGGCGAGCTGCTGCTGCACAACCACCCCAGCGGCCTCCTTGAGCCCTCGGGCGCGGACCTCTCCGTCGCGGCACGCCTGCACGACGGCGGCGTCGGTTTCGGTATCGTGGACAACGAGGTCACCGATCTCTACATCGTTGTCGAGGTGCCGCGGCCGCGGGCGGCGGCGCGCCTCGATGCCGTGGCGATCGCCGGCCTGCTGTCGCCGCGCGGAGCGGCGGCGCAGGCGCTAGGCACGTTCGAGGACCGCCCCAGCCAGCGCGACATGGCCGCGTACATCGCCGACGCCTACAACGACGGCGGCGTGGCGCTGCTCGAGGCGGGCACCGGCGTGGGGAAGTCGTTCGCCTACCTGGTGCCCGCGCTCGCGTGGGCGCGCGCTAACGGCGAGCGCACGGTCGTCTCGACCAACACGATCAATCTCCAGGAGCAGCTCGTCGGCAAAGACCTGCCCGCGCTGGCGCGGGCGCTCGCGACCGGCGAGCACACGCCGACGTTCGCGTTGCTCAAGGGCTGGCGGAACTACGTGTGTTTGGCGCGGCTCGAGCAGGCGCGCGGCGCGGCGGGCTCGCTGTTCGAGACCGACGCGGCGGCCGAGCTCGAGGCGGTGGCGGCGTGGGCGGGCCGCAGCGCCGACGGCAGCTTGTCGGACCTGGCCGACGAGCCGTCCGACGACGTGTGGGACGCGGTGGCCGCCGAGTCGGACCTGTGCACGCGACTCAAGTGCCCGCACTTCGAGCGCTGCTTCGTGTTCCAGGCGCGGCGCCGCGCCGCCGAGGCGGACGTCGTCGTCGTGAATCACCACCTCCTCGCCTCCGACCTCGCCGTGCGGCTGGCCTCGGACAACTGGCTGGAAGCCGCGGTGCTGCCGCCGTACCGCCGGCTCATTCTCGACGAGGCGCACCACCTCGAGGACGTCGCCGCCCGGCACCTCGGCGCGCAGGTGAGCCAGGTCGGCGTGCAGCGACTGCTGGGGCGGCTGGAGCGCGGCGGGCGCGGCCTGCTCCCCACGCTGACGCGCGAGCTGGCCGAGCGCGAGGACCTGCTCAGCGCCGCGAGCCGCGACCTCGTCACCAAGGGCCTCGGCGAGGCGCTGCGCTCGGCGCGCCGCTGGGCCGACGAGCTGTTCGCGCACCTGGCGCGGCGCACCGAGTCAGAGACGCCGCTGCGGCTCACCGAGGCGTTCGCCGAAGATCCGGTGTGGGCCGAAGGGCTTGGGGTCGCGCTCGACAACCTGCTCGTGGCCTTCGATCGGTTGCGGGACGGCGTCGAGACCGTCGCCGACCGGCTGGCGCTCGACGATCCCGCCGAGCGCAAGGCGCAGCTCCTGGGCGAGCTGCGGGGCGTGGTGCGGCGCCTCGCGGCGGCGGCCCAGGGCCTCACCGCCGCGCTCCGTCCCGCGCCGGGTGGCGGACCGGCGGTGCGCTGGCTCGAGCGCCGCGGTCGACGTCAAGCGAATATCCTGGCGGCGGCGGTGCCGCTCGACCTCGCCCCGCTGCTCAAGGAATCCCTGTTCGACCGCGTCGAGACGGTGGTGCTGACGAGCGCGACGCTCGCCGCGGGACGCGAGTTCACGTTCCTCGAGGAGCGGTTGGGCCTCGACCGGCCGCCGTCGCGGGTCAGCGTGCGGGAGATCCTCGCGTCGCCGTTCGACTTCCCCTCGCAGTGCGTGTTCGGGATTCCGACCGACTTCCCCGAGCCCCGGGACGACGAGTCGGGGCACGATGCGGGAGTCGCCCGGGCGCTGCTGGATCTCGCGCACGCGTCGGACGGGGGGCTGTTCTGCCTGTTCACGAGCCACGCGGCGCTCAAGCGCACGGCCCAGGCGATCGACGGGCGCATCGGCGGCCGGTGGCCGCTGCTGGTCCAGGGCACCGCGCCGCGCGATCTCCTGCTACGGCGTTTCCGCGAGCTCGGCTCGGCGATCCTTTTGGGGACCGCTAACAGCGGCGCGGCTCGAGCGTCTTAGCGAGCAGGGGCTCGACGGCTTCACGCACTATCTGGTGCCGCACGCCGCCCTGAAGCTCAAGCAGGGATTCGGGCGCCTGATCCGCAGCAAGAGCGACGTGGGCGCCGTAGTCCTGTTGGACCGGCGCGTCGTCACGAAACGCTACGGCGCGATGATTCTCGAGGGCCTCCCGCGCGCGAGCCGCGTGGTCGGCCCGTGGCAGGAGGTACTCGAGACGTGCGAGGAGTTCTTCGCGCGCCACGGGATCGGCGCTCCCGCCTGAAACGTCGAATTCCGGAGGGCACCACGATGGGGCGGTATTGGTGGGGACTCGGCGCGATGCTGGCGGCGGGGTGCATGACCGCGGGCCCGCCCGAGCGGCTGGGTGGGCCCACGCCGGACCGGCGCTACATCAACCCCGGAACGATGGCCGGGCTCGACGGGTTCACCCACGCCGTGAAGGTGGGCACGACCGTGTACGTCTCGGGCGAGGTGGCCCTCGACAGCCTCGGCCACCTCGTCGGTCCCGGCGATCTCAAGGCGCAGGCCGCGCAGGCGTTCGCCAACCTGACCCAGGTGCTGCGCATCGCCGGCGCGACCCCGGCCGACGTCACCAAACTCACCGTGTACGTGGTGAGCCTCCACCCCACGGACCTGCAGACGATCCGCGACGCCGGCCCCGCGTACTTCCCGCCGCGCAACCCGCCGGCGGGCACCGTGGTGGGGGTGCAGACGCTGCCGCGCGACGGGCTGCTGATCGCCGTCGACGCCATCGCGTACGCCCCCGGGATGTTCCTGCCGCGGGCCGGGCTCCCACGTTAGGGACAAGGTGTAGATTCCAGAAGCGAAAACGTAAAGAGAGCGGCGTAGAGGGAAGGCGTAGAGGGACAACGTAGAGGGGAGACGTGACCGAGTTCTCCAAGCGACTCGCGGCGCTGCCGGGGTACCCGATGGCCGAGTTGCCCGCGATCAAGCGCCGGCTGATCCAGCAGGGCGTCGACTTGATCGACGTCGGCGCGGGCGACGCGGACTTCCCGCCGCCGCGCGTGGCCGTCGCGGCGCTGACCCAGGCGATCCAGGACCCGGCGATGAGCCGCTATCCGTTCCAGATCGGCCTGCCGGCGTTCCGGGAGGCGGCCGCGGCGTACCTGAAGCGGCGTTTCGGGCTGACGTTCGATGCGTTCGCGGAGCTGCACCCGCTGCTCGGCTCGAAAGAGGGCATCGCCCACTTCGCGGCGGCGGTGCTCGACCCCGGCGACGTCGCCATCGTGCCGGATCCCGGGTACGCCGTCTATCACGGCGGTACGGTGCTAGCGGGGGCCGAGCCGTACCTGTACGCGCTCACCGCGCGCACGCAGTTCCTGCTCGAGATGGAGGAGATTCCCAAGGACGTCGTGCGGCGCACCAAGCTCGTCTACCTCAATTACCCCAACAACCCTACCGCGGCGGTCGCCCCGCGCGATTACCTCGAGCGCACGGTCGAGTTCTGCGAGCGCCACGACATCCTGATCGCTTACGACAACCCGTACTGCGAGATCACCTTCGACGGGTATGTCGCGCCGAGCATCTTCGAGATCCCGGGCGCGCGCGAGGTCGCGGTCGAATTCCATTCGCTCTCGAAGAGCTTCTGCATGACGGGGTGGCGGCTGGGGTGGGCGGTGGGGAAGCGCGAGCTCATCGCCGCGATGGCGAAAGTGAAGAATTACGTGGACACGGGCGCGTTCCTCGCGGTGCAGGCGGCCGGCGCCGCCGTGCTCGGTGACGCGGAGGAGATCATCCGCGGCTACGTGGCGCAGTTTCGGGAGCGGCGGGACGCGATGGTGCCGGCGCTCGCGGCGAGCGGCTTCGACGCCGAGGTCCCGCGCGCGACGCTGTACGTGTGGGTGCCGCTGCCGGAGGGACTCGGTTCGGGGGCGTTCCAGCGCCGCGCGATCGAGGAGGCCGGCGTCGTGGTGCTGCCGGGGAGCGCGCCCCGGGGCGGAAGGATTCTTCCGCGTCGCCTTGACGGTGGGGACGGCGCGGCTGCGCGAGGCCGCCGAGCGCCTCGGGAAGGTGCTGGCCGCTGTTTGAGTTCCGGCAGGTCTCGTCGCTCCGGTCGCGGACCGGCTGGGTGGTTGCGGCGGCGCTGCACGTCGTCGCTGCGGTCGTGTTCTTGCGCGCCACCTTGAGCTTCCAGGGCTCGGAGCACGCCCGGTTCATCACCGTGTCGCGGGAAGTGGAGTTGCCGCCGTACGGCGCCGCGCGCCCGAACCGGTCTCGCAAAGTGGGCGGCTACGGGCGGGCGGTCCCGCCGTCCCCGGTAGCGGGGGTCAAGGTGTCGCCGCCCGGCGTGCCGGACACCGCGGTGGTGGCGCGGTCGCCGGTGCTGGGCCCGCGCTCGTTCATCCCGGGCCCGACGCTCGGCGACGGGCGTCTGTGGGTCAGTCCGCGGCCGGCGCTGCCCGCCGACGTGGCGGAGGAGATCTACGGCGATTCGACGTCGCGCGACTCGGTAGTGGTGCGGCGGCTGCGGGCGATGGTGGACTCGCTCAACGACATCTACGACGAAGAGCAGCGCGAGCGGCGCCGCCCGTCGTGGACGACGGACGTGGCCGGGAAGACCTTCGGCATCGACTCGGCATACATCCACATCGCGGGGATCAAGATTCCCACCGCGGCGCTCGCGTTGCTGCCGCTGCGCCTGCCGCAGGGGAACTACGACGAAGCGCTGCGGTCGCGGCACCTCGAAGAGATGCGGCAGGACATCATGCGCGCCGCGGCGCGGGCGCAGACCTACCAGGACTTCCGGCGCTACGTCCGCGAGCTGCGAGCCCGCAAAGACGCCGAGCGCGAGTTCCAGCGACGCCAGAAGCAGCCGGCCGACACCGTCAAGGCGATCCCGTAGCGGCGTCCGCAAGTCGCTTCAGCGCAGCGTCCTTCCCGACGACGTAGAGCAGCTCATTCACCGGCTCGCTGACCGTGCCGCCCGTCAGGGCGATGCGGATCGGCTGGAAGATCTTGCCGCTCGCGACGCCGCGGCGCTCGGCCAGTTCGCGCAGCACTCGCTCCAGGATCTCCGGCTTCCAGTCCGCGTCCTTCAATACCTCCAACGCCGCTTGCAGCGCGGCCACGTGGCCGGCGGGGTCCTTGGCGATCTCCCGCTTCGCCTTGTCGTCGACCTCGACGAACTTCGCCTCCAGCCGTACCGCCACCTGCCGGGCGACGTCCAGCGTCGTGCGCGAGCGGGTCTTCACGGCGGCGATCGCCTTGAACACCGCCTCCTGGTTGCCATTCAGGCCCAGCTTCTCGAGCTGTGGTGCGACCAGGGGGTACAGGTCCTGGGCCGAGGCCATCGAGAGATACTGGCCGTTCATCCACTCGAGCTTCGTCATGTCGAACACCGCGGGCTTCTTGAGGATGCTCTCGAGGGAGAACAGCCGGATCATCTCGTCCAGCGTCATGATCTCCTTGTCGCCGCCGGGGCTCCAGCCGAGCAGGGCGAGGAAGTTGCGCAGCGCCGCCGGCAGGATGCCGAGGTGCTGGTAGTCGCCCACGGCCGTAGCGCCGTGGCGCTTGGAGAGCTTCTTGCCGTCGGGGCCGTTGATCATCGGCACGTGGCCGAAGCGCGGTGGCGGGACGCCCAGCGCGTGGTACACGGCGAGCTGCTTGGGCGTGTTGGAGATGTGGTCGTCGCCGCGGAGCACGAGCGTGATCCGCATGTCGAGGTCGTCGACGACGACGGCGAAGTTGTAGAGGGGGCTGCGGTCCGAGCGCAGAATCACGAAGTCCTTGATGTCCTCGCCCTGGAAGCTGATGCGGCCGTGCACCGCGTCGTCCCAAGCGATCTCGCCGGGCGGGACGCGCAGGCGGATCACCCCCTCCTCGAGGTACGCCTTCCCCTCGGCGAGGAGCTTGTCGGCCACCTCCTGGTGGCGCACCAGCCGCGCGCCCTGGAAGGTGAGCTGCTCGTCCCAATCGAGGCCCAGCCACTTGAGCCCGTCGAGGATCACCTGGGTGTGTTCGTCGGTGGAACGCTGCTTGTCGGTGTCTTCGATGCGCAACAGGAACGTGCCGCCCGTGCGCCGGGCGTAGAGCCAGTTGAACAGGGCGGTGCGGGCGCCGCCGACGTGCAGGTACCCGGTCGGGGACGGCGCGAAGCGGACGCGGTCGGTCATCGCGGCTGAAGTATCCGCAGCATCGGGGGCGCGAACAAGGGCGGGTGGCGGCTGCGCGGGCGGCCGTTTAGTTTCGCGGGCCGGAGGATGCATGGCCAGCCAGCGCGACATCGATTTCACCTACACCCTGATCGACAAGATCTTCCGGCTGAGCATCGGCGAGACCGGAGACTTCAGCGGCGCCAAGTACGACGGCGACTTCTCGCTCACCCTGGAGGAGGCGCAGCGCCGCAAGCACGCGTTCGTGTGGGAGCAGCTGCGGCTCGCCCCCGGGCAGCGCGCGCTCGACATGGGATGCGGTTGGGGCGGGCTGTTGCGGTATGTGAAGGCGCGCGGGGCGACCGCCGTGGGCGTGACGCTGTCGCGAGGTCAGTGGGCCGCGTGCCGCCGCAACGGCCTCGACGTGCATCTCCACGACTGCCGCACCATCACCCGGGACACTTTCGGTGCCTTTGATGGCGTCGCCAGCATCGGTGCCTTCGAGCACTTCTGCTCGCCCGCGGAGTTCCGGGCCGGAAAGCAGGATGAGGTCTACCGCCAGGTGTTCCGCGCCGCCGCCAGCGTTCTCCCCCGCGGCAGCCGGCTGTTCCTCCAGACGATGGTGTTCGGGCACAACATGATCCGACCGGACGCAATCGACGTTCACGCGCCGCGCGACTCGGATGCGTGGGCGCTAGGCCTCATGACGAAGACGTTTCCGGGGTCGTGGCTGCCGTTCGGGTCGGAGCAGGTGGAGCGCAACGCCGCGCCGGAGTTCCGGCTGCTGCACAAGGAGAGCGGCCGCCTCGATTACATCGAAACGATCCGGCAGTGGCGGAAGCGGTTCGCGGCGCCCTCCTGGCGCAAGCGGCTGCTCAAGATCACCCTCATTCCGCGCTATCTGTTCAGCGAAGACTTCCGCCTCGCGTTCGTCTCAGGGGTCAGTGCCAACACGATCTGCTTCGAGCGCGAGCTGCTGGACCACTTCCGCATGGTGTACGAGCGGGTGTAGTTCGTTGTGATCAGGGCGCCTCCGGCCACACCGTGTCGGGGCGCGCCGGCGGCGGCTGATCGGGGCCGAGGTTCTCGGCCGAAATCCGGGCGAACACGAAGTTTTCGGGCGGCACGGGCGAGCCCGACAACCGGCGCAGCAGCGCAAGCTGGCCGGCGTGGGTCATCGCGTCCGCGAAGGGACCCTGGAGCAACTGCTCCGGGGTGATGCCCGGCAGCGGCGTGCCGCGCTCCAGGTGCGCGGAGAGATCGGCGAGCACTTCGTGGAAGCGGGCTACCTCGGCGTCGAAAGCCGGGAGGGGCTCCGGCCGGTACGAGCCGCCGGTGAAGAAGGTGCGCGCGTACCCCAAGACGCTCGTCATGTGGCGGACGAGCTCGTGGGGAGTGCGCACTTTGTCGCCGGCGCGGAACGCAGCGAAGGACGGTGGGGCGCCGCGCAGAGCCTTCTGGGTGCGGTAGGCGAGCGCCGCCAGGAAGTGGCGGAGCAGGTCCGCTTTGTCTTCGCCGCGGTCGGTCATCGCGGCGAAGTCTAACGCATTTACGGCTTCGTCACCGTGATCGACGTGCCGTTGCTGTCGCCGTCGGGGTCCTGGTTGGCGCTGGAATCGTACACTCGGCCGGCGAGCACCACACCGGTCACGGTGAACGTTACGGCCCCGACGCGTTTGAGGACGCCCGGGAGCGTCACGCCGCACGTGCCGCTAGCATCCGTGGCGCAGGTGACGGACGAACCATCACTCCAGGTCCCCGTCACGGTGGCCCCGCTCACCAGCGCCTGCGTGCTGTCCTGCACGGTGATCGCCACGGTCGCGGACCACGTGGGGCCGTCGTTCGAGGTGGAGCCGTCGAGGTTGCCGACGTGGATCGCAGGCGGGGGCGGCGCCGTCACCGTCACGCGGTTCGACGCAGAATTGGTGGCGCCCTGGTTGTCGGTCACGGTCAGGGTGACGGTGTAGGTGCCGCCGGCAGCGTAGGTGTACGACGGGTTCTGGGCGGTAGACGTCCCGCCGTCGCCGAAGGTCCAGCTGGACGCGCTGATGCTACCGTCGGGATCAGTCGAGGTGCTGGTGAAGGCACAGGTGAGGCCGCTGCAGCTCGACGTAAACGCCGCGACCGGCGGTTGGTTGCCACCGGTCCCCGGCCCGAACCACGCGGGCCGGCTGTAAGCGCTGTCGGAAAACAACCTGGTGCCACTTCCATCGGCGTTCGTGACGTAGATCCCCGGGGTGGGAACGGCATAGGCGTAAAACGCGATCTGGGCCTGGTCGGACGACCACGCGGGGAAGTCGTAGAGGTGGAAAGCGCTGTTCGTGGTCACCCGCGTAGGTGGCGTCCCGTCCGCGTTCGTCACGTAGATCTCAGTGCTGTTTCCCGGCGTGTCGCGGTCGCTGATGAACGCGATCCGCGTCCCGTCCGGTGACCAGGCGGGGTGCTTGTTGGCGCCGGGACCAGTCACCAGGCCCGTCACCCCCGTTCCGTCTGCGTTCATGACGGAGATCGAGGCGCCGGAACCGTCCGGGTCAATCGAGAACGCGATCCGCGCGCAGTCGGGCGACCACGTGGGGAACTCGTCGAAGGAAGCGTTGTTGGTGGTCAGGCGTGTCTGGCCGGTGCCGTCGTCGTTCATGCTGTAGACGTCCGGGAACGAGCCGAGATAGTCGTCGCTCATGTAAGCGATCTTCGAGCCACACCACGCCGGCGCCTGGCTGCCGATGGAGCCGGTCGATGTGGTGAGCCGTGTGACGCCGGTGCCGTCGGCGTTCATCACGTAGATGTTGTAATGGCCGTCGCGGGTGCTCGTGAACGCGAGGCGGGTGCCGTCGGGCGACCACGCGGGATAGAGATCCGAGGCCGGGTCATTGGTGAGGCGCGTGAGGCCGGTGCCGTCCGCATTCATGACGTAGATCTCGTTGTTGCCGTCGCGGTTGCTCACGAACGCGATGCGGCCTCCCGCGCTCTGGACCACGTCGAACCGCGGTGGCGCGACCGGCGGCGTGGCGTGTTCACAGGCCGCGAGTGAGAGCAACCCGAGCAGGACCGTCGGAGAGAGCAGCGGCAGCCGCGAGCGCATACCATCCTCCAGAGATGGGTGGGCCAGCGCCAGGTAAGCGCAATGTTCGTGCCCTTCCGTATCGTGATGGCTGCGGAAACGCGGCATGAGGTCTGCGTCGCTGTAGCGCAACGGTGGATGAGGCGGCGTCGCTCCGTCGCACCGTCCGCGCAGCCAAGTGTGCGAGGGTGGGGTGATTGTGCAGCGGAGCGCGATGCGGGGCGGACGGAGAGGGGGGGATTCGAACCCCCGATAAGGGTATTAGCCCCTATAACGGTTTAGCAAACCGCCGCCTTCAGCCACTCGGCCACCTCTCCCGGACCAGCAACCTCGCAAGTGATCTGGGCTTCTGCAACCCCCTGCGCCGGCCGTATCGTTGGGGAGACTCCGCGAGGAAACCCCGTGGCCCGCCGCGATCCCGCCGCCGTTCTGCTCCGCGCGTACTCGTCGAGCGCGCGCATCAACGAGTTCCTCGTCGAACACCTCGACCCGGCCGTGTGGCGCGCCCGGCCACCGGGAGGGGAACGGGTGCGGACCATCGCCGCGCTCGTGGCGCACCTGCACAACTGC
>Ga0209376_1004185_pt1 | contig 12648 bp, 11 predicted proteins | sample GraSoiAngelo_134_FD_185891 | JGI IMG/M metagenome (GOLD analysis project Ga0209376, IMG submission 185891) | Grasslands soil microbial communities from the Angelo Coastal Reserve, California, USA - 14_0929_05_30cm (SPAdes) (version 2) | ecosystem: Environmental > Terrestrial > Soil > Grasslands ... | reverse complement strand
TTCGACTGTCGTCTCGCCCTCGAGCTTGAGGCCCAGTTCGATGAAGAACGCCTTGGCGGCTTCGAGATCGTCGACAACGATGAGGACGTTGTCCATCCGTTTAAGCGTCATATCCTTCCTTCCCTCACTTCACTGCTGATGCCCGTACTTGCCGCACGTGGCGTATAACGCCGCGCTTCAGCCGCTGCTTCGAGCGGCCGGCTGCAAGCGCCGGTTAGAACGCTGGCGCAAGCCTCCTACGATCGACACAACGATCAGGAAGAGTGTCGCTAGTCCGACGCCTCCTAGGCTGCCACTGTAGGTTGTCATGATGGTCGTCGTCATGGGAAAGGCCAGCCACATCATCAGGAACTCGCGAAGCTGGCCGGCTTGAAGGAACTCGCCGCCTGTTGGCACAGTGCCAATTGCCGCGCCCAGGGGCGCGAGCGCCCAGATGCCGAGCAGCATGAACAGGGGCAGACCGGTCGGGTGCCGGCGGTGGGGCTCGCGTTTCGAGAGAGCCAGCCAGCACAGAGCGACGATGGCCGGGACGCTGAGCGTCAGGAGTGTGATCCAGACGCGAAGCGGTGGCCGCGCCCATTGAATGAAGACATCAGGTCCCCAATAGACCGCACCGCCCACCCCAACGTACATGGCATATCTCTTCGCTCGCACCATACCGATCGCCGTTCTAACGCTCAGGCTGAGCAGCCGGCAGAGCCGGCCTGCTCAAGCCTGTTGTTGGACGAGGCAGCCGCAGACGGTAGAGTAGAGCCATGAAACTCTCCATCGATCTCTCGGCCGCCCAGACTGAGCGGCTGCGCGCCGAGGCAGAGCGCCTTGGCCTGACACCGGAGGAGTTGGCGAGGGCAGCGGTCGCCGATCTGCTGGCGAGCGTTGGCGAGGACTTCGAGGCCGCCGCCGGGCGGGTACTGAAGAAGAACGAGGAACTGTACCGGCGCCTCGCCTGATGCGGTATCTCACGCTGGCGGAGGTCGTCGAGCTGCATCGGCGACTGCTCCAAGCGACGGGTGGCGCCTCCGGGATCCGGGACCTCGGCGCACTCGAATCGGCCATCGCGCAGCCCAAGGCCAGCTTTGGTGGAGCCGACTTGTATCCCACGCTGGTGGAGAAGGCAGCGGCGCTGTGCCTTGCCCTGCTCCAGGGCCACGCTTTCCTCGATGGCAACAAGCGCGTTGGCCATGCCGCCATGGAGACGTTCCTCGTTCTGAACGGCGCCGAGATCGATGCGCCGGTCAGTGATCAGGAACGCGTCATGCTCGATTTGGCGTCGGGGCGCATCGAGCGAATCCAGCTTGCCGAGTGGTTGCGTCAGCACCTGAAGCCTCTCGCGTAGTCTCTGTCCGTCCAACGCCGGCTATGAGCTGCGGCGCGCAGCGCCGCTAGCTCGATGGCCTTGTTCGGCGGCAGCCTTTAGTGGAAGTCGCATCGGTTGCGCCGCCAACTTCGAGCCTGCCCGGAGTGGTTGCGGTTCACCAATAGGCTTGAAGCCAGCACGCTCATAAAGACGTCGCGCTGGACTATCACCGCACGTGACACCCAAGTCCACGGAGGACACATTCCGTACCCTCGCCCAGGCGATGACCGTTTCCACGAGCCTCCGCCCAGCGCCCGCACCGCGATGGCTCGGAGCGACCCACATCTGATAGAGAACAGCGACGTCCGGATCCGACGTATCAATTCGGCCCCACGCCAATCCGATTGGCTCGCCATCTACTTCCGCGATGATCGGCAGATTCATTTGAGAATCAACGCCCGATGCAAGACGGCGAGCCCACTCGGCGTCCGGGCGGGCGGTTTCTTCTGCGAGGGTGCTGCCAAACGCGTCGGGTGAATCGGCCAGTGCACGCAGCCGCAGGTCTCTGTAGACGTGCCACTCGCCAGCAGAAAAGGCCCGGACAGTCGGCGCCGCGTTAGTCACTAGGCCCCCTGCCGCCGAACTAGAATTCGGTCCACGGCTAGGCAGACCCGTGTAGCAAGCGGCCACCTGCAGCGCGTCGCCGCATTTCACCGGCTCAGCCGGTCATGACTGAAGGACCGGTGTCCTTGTCTCACGAGCACTTGCCTGCCTATCGGCCACCTCGAGCCAGCATTGTTATGCGGCGTGGCGCCGCAGTCTATCCTGTCGGCCTATCCCGCAACGAATGGCGGGTGGCTCACGCATCGAACATCCGATCGACCGGGCTTCGCACGGCGGACGGCCTGCCGTTCCTCGACCATGCGGATACCGGCTCGCGCGATGATGGGCGGGGCCCGTCTCTCGGACGGCGAGCGAACACCTGACGTCCACTGTCGTGGGGTACAGTTCCGGCGCCACCGCCTCTTTCGTTCCGGGCGCCGGGACTATAGCGCGCGCCGCTTGGGCGAACAAGATCGACCCGCCGTGTCTGGACGGGAACGTCCTGATGGTGCGCGTCGCCGCGATGGGCGACACCGGATGGTAAACTTCCCCTCGTGCCAGCGCGGATTGGCGTCGATATCGGCGGAACGTTCACTGACCTCGTGCTCGTGGACGAGCGCACCGGCGCCCTGCGTGTCGGCAAGGTCCTCACCACGGCGAAGGATCCCGCTCACGGCGTCGAGCAAGGCATCCACGGCCTGCTCGACGAGAGCCGCGTCGCGGCGCGCGAGGTGCGCGCCACCGTCCACGGCACCACGCTCGTCACCAACGCGCTGATCGAGCGCAAGGGCGCGCGGACGGGCCTGCTCACCACGGCGGGCTTCCGCGACGCGCTCGAGATCCGGCGCGAGGGCCGCTACGACATGTACGACATCTTCATCGATCCACCGGCGCCACTGGTGCCCCGTCACCTCCGGCGCGAGGTCGATGAGCGCCTGCTCGCCGACGGTCCCGTGCTACGTCACCTCGACGAGGCGGGCGCGCGACGGGTGATTGCCGGGCTCGTCGCCGACGGCGTCGAGGCGATCGCGATCTGCCTGCTCCACGCGTACGTGAATCCGGCCCACGAGCGCCGCCTGGCCGAGCTGGCAGCCGAGATCGCTCCGGGCATTCCGGTGTCGTGCTCGTCCGACGTCGTTCCCGAGATCCGAGAATACGAGCGGGCGTCGACGACGACGGCCAACGTCTACGTCGTGCCGTTAATGGCGCGTTACCTGGAAGACCTCGAGCGACGGCTCACGGAGCTCGACATCCCCGGCCAGCTCTACATCATGCAGTCGTCCGGCGGCATCGTGCTGCCACGCGAGGCGCGAAGATTTCCGATCCGCCTGGTGGAATCGGGCCCGGCCGCCGGCGCCATCGCCGCCGCGCGGGCGGCGCGGGATCGCGGGGAATCTCGCCTGCTCTCGTTCGACATGGGCGGTACCACGGCCAAGGCGTGCGTGATCGACGACGGCGCGCCTCTGGTCGCACGGGAGTTCGAGGTCGCCCGCGCCGATCGCTTCAAGAAGGGCTCGGGGATGCCCGTGCGAGTGCCGGTGATCGAGATGATCGAGATCGGCGCCGGTGGTGGCTCGATCGCGCGCGTCGACCGCATGGGCCTGCTCAAGGTCGGCCCCGACAGTGCGGGCGCCGATCCCGGGCCCGCCTGTTACAACCTGGGTGGCCGGCTCCCCACCGTGACCGACGCCGATCTCCTGCTCGGTTACCTCGACGCCGAATTCTTCCTGGGCGGGCGCATGCGGCTCGACCGCGAGGCCGCGCGGCGTGCGATCCAGGAACACGTCGCGAGCCCGCTGGGCCTCGACGTGATCGCGGCGGCGTGGGGCATCCACCGCGTCGTCAACGAGAACATGGCGGCGGCCGCACGGATCCACGGCATCGAGCGCGGCCGCGATCTCCGCAGCTATCCCCTCTTCGCCTTCGGCGGCGCTGGTCCCGTCCACTGCTGGCAGGTCGCGCGCGTCTTGCGCGTGCCGCGCATCCTGCTGCCATTCGGCGCCGGCGCCATCTCGGCGTACGGCCTGCTGTCGGCCCCACTGGCGTTCGACTTCGTCCGCACCCACCGCGAGCGTCTTGACACCGCCGACTGGGCGACGCTCAACCGGCTCTTCGCCGAGATGGAGTCGGAGGGACGCGCCCTGCTGGCTCGCGCCGGCGTGAGGGAGACCGATGTTCGCGTCGCCCGCGTCGCCGAGATGCGCTATCTCGGCCAGGGCCACGAGGTCGAGGCCGCGGTGCCTGCCGGCGCGCTCTCGACGGCCAGCCTCGATGCGATGACGTCGTCGTTCGAGTCCGCGTACCGCGCGCTCTATCATCGGCTGCCCCAGGGAGTTCCGATCGAGGCGTTGAACTGGCGCGTGACGGTCGCCGGGCCAGCACCGGATGTCCGCTTGTCGGGCGCCACGCGAATCGGGGGGGCAGTCGGGGGGGATGCCACATCCCCCCCGACGTCCATAAACAAGGCCGTCAAAACCCGACGCAAAGCGTACTTCGCCGAAGCGGCGGGCTTCGTCGACACGCCGGTCTACGACCGCTATGCGCTCCCTCCCGGCTTCGAGTTCGAGGGCCCGGCCATCGTCGAGGAGCGCGAGTCCACCGCGGTGCTCGGCCCGGGCGCACGCTGCCGAGTCGACGAGCGCTCGACCATCATCGTGGAGATGCCCGCGTGAGCCTCGATCCCATCACCCTCGAGATCTGCTGGAATCGCCTGATCGGCGTCGTGAACGAGCAGGCCACCGCGCTCCAGCGCACGTCGTTCACGTCGATCGTTCGCGAGGCCGGCGACCTCTCGGCGGGAGTCTTCGATCGCCGCGGCTATATGGTGGCCCAGGCGGTGACGGGCACGCCCGGCCACATCAACTCGATGGCGCTGGCCGTGAAGCACATCCTGGCCGCGTGCCCGATCGAGACGCTCCGTCCCGGCGACGTCCTCGTCACCAACGATCCCTGGAAGACGTCCGGCCACCTGAACGACGTCACGATCTGCTCGCCGGTCTTCCGCGGCGACGATTGTGTGGCCGTCTTCGCATCCACCTGCCACACGGCCGACATCGGGGGTCACATCTTCTCGGCCGAGGCGCGCGAGGTCTACGAGGAAGGCCTCTTCATCCCGATCATGAAGCTCTACGAGGCGGGACGCCCGAACGAGTCGTTGATGGCGATCCTTCGCGCCAACGTGCGCCTGCCCGACATGGTGCTGGGCGACTTCCACGCCCAGATCGCCGGAGGGGCGGTCGGCGGCGAGCGTCTGCTCGAGTTCATGGCCGAGTTCGGGCTCTCGCGTCTGGAGCCGCTGGCCGACGAGATCATCGAGCGGACGGAGCGTGCGATGCGCCAGGCGATCCAGGCGCTGAGGCCGGGCGTCTACGAGAACGCGCTCACGTCGGATGGGTTCGACGAGCCGATCACGATCCGTGTGCGCTGCGAGGTCAGAGGCGACGAGATGCTGATCGATTACGCCGGCACCTCGCCGGCCAGCCGCCGCGGCATCAACGTCGTCATGAACTACACGGAGGCCTACACGACCTACGGCGTGAAGGTCATCGTGAGCCCCGATGTCCCCAACAACGAGGGCGCCTTCCGCCCGGTGAAGATCAGCGCGCCCGAAGGCTCGATCCTCAACGTCCGCCATCCGGCACCGGTCGCCGCCCGCCACGTGATCGGCCACTTCCTGCCCCACGTGATCGCCGGGGCGCTCGGTCAGGCGCTCCCCGACCGCGTCATGGCCGAAGGATCCGCCAACATCTGGGGCATTCAGGTGTCGGGCAAGGACCTCGATGGTCGAGCGTTCAGCCACGTGCTCTTCTCGTCGGGGGGCACGGGAGCGCGTCCCACTCGCGACGGCCTGTCGGCGACGGCCTTTCCGTCTGGCGTGCTGGGCACACCAGTGGAGGTGATCGAGACGATCGCGCCGCTGATCGTCGAGTGGAAGGCGCTCCGCGAGGGCTCCGGGGGCGCCGGGAAGTACCGCGGCGGCCTCGGCCAGACGATCGCCTTCAGGGCTCGGACGCGGGAGCCATTCGTCTGCTCGGTGCTGTGCGATCGCATTCGTCATCCCGCCCAGGGCTTCCTCGGCGGTGAGCCCGGCGCCACCGGCGAGGTCCTCGTGGACGGCGTGCGTCCCGCGAATCCCAAGGGCGAGCAGATCGTGGCCCCCGGCGCCCTCGTCGAGGTGCGTCTGCCTGGCGGAGGTGGGTACGGCCTTGCGGGCCACCGTGACCCTGAGCTCGTCACCCGAGATGCCCTGGAGGGCTACATCCCCGCGTAATCCCTGCCCTGCCGTCTCGTCCGGTCGCCGGCACGCCTTTCGCTGTACTTCACCGCATGACCCGGAAGCGGTCTTCGAGACAAAAGCGTCAGCGTCCCGACAGGTCGGAGATGCTCGAGGCTGAGAAGGACGCTGCGGACTTTACCGCCACCAGCCCGAAGCTGACCGGTGGCGACGTCGATGCGGACTGGAAGCGGGCTGTCAGCGTCGGTGAAGAAGCCGTCGGCGGCAGCGTCGCCACGCCCGACCAGGATCGGGTGGACGACATCGGTGATGCGTTTGGCGTGCAGCGCGCCCCGGACGACGAAGTGAGAACGTCAGCCGAGACCCTCGAGGAGCGCGATCGTTATCGGTGGGAAGAGGAGGAGTGAGATGAGGACCATGCTCGCCGCGCTGCTCGGGATCGCGCTCATGGCGGCGTCCGCGCCCGCCTTCGCGCACGTCGTCGAGGTGACGACGGCAGTATCGCTGGCCGACGTCGAGGATCAGGAGACCCTGACCGCCGCCATCCGTGCTGCGGTCAACGAGGCCATGGAGAGTGCGGTCGGCTTCAAGCCCACGCTGATCGCGCTCACACGGGCCAACGTCATCGGCGAACGGCTCTACGTGCGGCTCTTGATGGCGGATGCCGAGGGTGAGGAGATGCTGCGAGACCTCGCTCCGGACGGGCCGCCGTCCGGCACTGACGACGGGGCGCCCGCCGAGCACACCTACTCGAAGGAGCCGATCTAGAGCTTGCCGTACTCCTTGAGCCGGCGGTAGATCGTCCGGCGGGAGATGCCGAGGGCGCGAGCGGCCTCTTCCTTGTCGTTGTTGTAGACCGCCAGGGCGCGGAGGATCAACTCCTTCTCGACCTCGGCTAACGTCGGGACGGTGCTGCCGGCCATGGACGGCGCCACCGACGGCCGAGCCGTCAGGCTGGGCAGATCGGCCAGCGTGATCTGATCTCGGGAGCCCATCGCAAAGGCGCGCTCGATCAGGTTCTCCAGTTCGCGAACGTTGCCGGGAAAATCGTAGCCGGACAGCGCCGCCAGCGCGTCGGGGCTGATGCCCTTGACGTCGCGGCGCAGCCGCTTGTTGAACCGCCGGATGAAGTGGTTCACCAGCGACGAGATGTCCTCTCGCCGCTCTCGGAGCGACGGCAGCTGGATCCGAATCACGTTGAGCCGATAGAACAGGTCCTGCCGGAAGGTCCCACTGTGCATCGCCTGCTCGAGATTGCGGTTCGTGGCGGCGATCACCCGGACGTCCACCGGGTGCGCCTTCGTCGAGCCGACCGGCCTCACCGACATCTCCTGCAATACGCGCAGGAGCTTCACCTGCAGCTCGGGGGGCAGCTCGGCGATCTCATCCAGGAAGATCGTGCCATCGTTGGCGCCGCGGAAGAGACCGAGCGCGTCAGCCACGGCGCCCGAGAAGGCACCCCGGACGTGGCCGAAGAACTCGGATTCCAGAAGATCGCGGGGGATGGCGCTGCAGTTGACGGGGATGAAGGGCCCCTTGGCGCGAATCGACAATCGATGGATGGCGGCGGCGACCAGCTCCTTGCCGGTGCCGCTCTCGCCCTCGATCAGCACGGGCGAGTCGGTGACGGCCACCTTGCCGATGATCTCCTTCACGCGCTGCATGGCGCCCGAGGCGCCGATCAGCTCGTTGACGGTCAGCTCCTCACCGAGGCGCGCCCGCAGCGTGTGGACTTCGCCGCGCAGGAAGCGGCGCTCCATCAGTCGCTGCATGAGGTGCTTGAGCTCGTCCAGGATCAGGGGCTTGGAGAGATAGTCGTAGGCCCCTTCCTTGAGCGCCTCGACGGCCGACGCGATCGTGGGATAGCCCGTCATGATCACGACCTCGATCGACTCGTCGTGAGCCTTGAGCTGCTTGAGCAGCTCGAGTCCGCTCATGTCGGGCATCCGGATGTCGGTGATGGCGGCGTCGAACACCTGGGTGCGCACGACGGCGAGCGCGTCGGTCGCGGTGTTCGCCGTGGACACTTGATAGCCCCACGCCGTGAGGGCTTCCTTGAGGAGCAGCAGGATCGAGTTCTCGTCGTCGACGATCAGGACGCGAGCGGTTTCCACCATCGTAGATAACAAGTTAGCACGAGGGGGTGTCAAACTGACAAGGTAAAAAGTTGCGGGCCTGCGTTCGGTATGTTAGCGTGGCCGTTGACTTTTCAACGAGGAGAACGCGCTCATGGCTGATGCTGGAACGGTCCACCTTACGGAACAGAGCTTCGACGAGGCGCTCGTCGCGAATCAGAGCCTCATGATGGTGGACTTCTGGGCAGAGTGGTGCGGCCCGTGCCGCGCCATCGCGCCCGTTCTCGAGGAGCTTGCCCGCGCATCCGGCGGACGGGTGACGCTTGCGAAAGTGAACGTGGACGAGAACCCGGGCCTCGCCGCCCGCTACGGCATTCGCTCGATCCCGACGATCCTGTTCGTCAAGGACGGCAAAGTCGCCGACCAGGTGATCGGGGCCGTACCCAAAGCCCAGCTCCAGAAGAAGCTGGACGCGCTCGCCTGACGCGGGTCGCCTAGGCTCTGACGTATCAGTACCGGCGGCACAGGTATCCCGCCGCTCTCCCCAACCCGTGACGAGTTCCGCGCGCTCGCGGGGCAGGGGAACCTCGTCCCGGTGTTCGTCGAGCTCCCCGGCGACCTCGACACTCCGCTCTCCGCGTACCTGAGACTTCGTCCCGGGCCATACTCGTTCCTGCTCGAGTCCGTCGAGGGCGGTGAGAAGTGGGCGCGCTACTCCTTCCTCGGCACCGATCCGATGATGGTGCTGTCGGCGAAGAACGGCCGGATCACCCTTCGTCGCGCGGGCGGCCGTGTGATCGAGCGCCTGCCGGACGGTAATCCGCTCGATGCGCTGAGGACGCTGCTCGCCGAGTTCCAGCCCGTGCCGGTGCCGGGCCTGCCGCGGTTCCAGGGCGGCACGGTGGGGTACCTCGCCTACGACATGGTGCGCCACATGGAGCGGCTGCCGGCCACCGCCAAGGACGACCTGCGGCTGCCCGACGCGATCTTCCTCTTCACCGACACGTTTCTGGTCTTCGACAACCTCCGTCACCGGCTCCTCGTGATTGCCAACGCCCGCATCGAGGGCCACGATGACGCGTCACTGGACCAGGCCTACGATCGCGCGGCGCTTCGGATCGGCATGACACTCCAGAAGCTGGCCCGCCCGGCCCGCACCCCGGCGCCGCTCTCGTTCGCCGCTCCGGCGCCGCTCGTGGCGCTTGGAGAAGAAGGCTTCACCACGACGATGGACGAGTCGACCTACTCGGAGGCGGTGCTGAAGGCCAAGGAGTACATCGCCGCCGGCGACGCCTACCAGATCGTCGTCTCCCGTCGGCTCGACACGCCACTCGGCGCCGACCCGTTCACCGTGTACCGCGCGCTGCGGACCATCAACCCGTCGCCCTACCTCTTCTTTCTCCGGCTCGGCAAGACGACGGTGGTCGGTTCGTCGCCCGAGGTGCTGGTGCGCCTGGAGAACGGCCGCATCGACGTGCGCCCGATCGCGGGGACGAGTCCGCGAGGTGTCACCGAGTCCCAGGACCAGACGATCGCCGAGACGCTGCTGGCCGACCCCAAGGAGCGCGCCGAGCACGTCATGCTCGTCGACCTCGGACGGAACGACGTCGGGCGCGTCGCGACGCTCGGCTCGGTCAAGGTCACCGAGTTCATGGCCATCGAGCGCTATTCGCACGTCATGCACCTGGTCAGCCACGTGACTGCGCAGCTCAAAGCCGGCGCCGACGCGATGGACGTGTTGCAGGCGTGCTTTCCGGCCGGCACCCTCACCGGCGCGCCGAAGATCCGCGCGATGGAGATCATCGACCAGCTCGAGCCGACCCAACGCGGGCCCTACGGCGGCGCCGTCGGCTACATCTCCTACTCCGGCAACCTCGACTCCTGCATCACGATCCGAACGATCGTCTGCCACGACGGGACCGCGTCGGTGCAGGTCGGCGCCGGCATCGTCGCCGACTCCGATCCCAAGACCGAGTGGCTCGAAACGTCGTCCAAGGCGCGAGGCCTCATCCTGGCCCTGCGCATGGCCGCGGCCACGGGTCACATATGATTGTGGCCGTGCGAGCCGCAGCCCGCTGGCGGAGCCGCAGCCGCAGGCGAGGCGACCCCGTGAATATCGAGGCGAGCCTGTGATTGTGGCTGTGCGAGCCGCAGCCCGCTGGCGGAGCCGCAGCCGCAGGCGAGGCGACCCTGTGAATATCAAGGCGAGCCTGTGATCCTGGTCATCGACAACTACGACTCGTTCACCTACAACCTCGTCCAGTACCTCGGCGAGCTGGGAGCCGAGCTCCGGGTCGTGCGCAACGACGAAATGGACGTCGATGCCCTCGCTTCCCTGGCGCCGGAGCGCATCGTCATCTCGCCCGGACCAGGGACCCCCGATCAAGCCGGCGTCTCGATCGACGTGATCAAGCGGCTCGGCGCCACGACTCCGATCCTCGGCGTCTGCCTCGGTCACCAGGCCATCGGCCGCGCCTTCGGCGCGACGGTGGCGCGCGCCGGCAAGCAGATGCACGGCAAGACGTCGGACATCCGCCACGACGACCGCGGCGTGTTCGCCGGGCTCACGAACCCGTTCGTCGCCACCCGGTACCACTCTCTCGCCATCGTGCGAAAGACCGTTCCGGCCGAGCTCGAAGTCTCCGCCTGGTCGGAGGACGGCGAGATCATGGGAGTGCGACACCGGGAGCATCCCGTCGAGGGTGTGCAATTCCACCCCGAGTCCATCCTGACCGTCGAAGGAAAGCGTCTTCTCGGGAATTTCCTAAAGAAATGACGCCTGGTGAGCCAAGGCTCACAGAACTTGCCCTGATCCGCGCGCTCCGTGAGCGCGCCCGGCAGGCTCCGGGCGTGCGGGTGGGCATCGGTGACGACTGCGCCGTGCTGGAAGCACCCGGCGGGAGCCTGCTCCTGGCGACGACCGATCTCCTCATCGAGGACGTTCACTTCCGCCGGCGCTACGCCGAGCCCGCCGACATCGGCTGGAAAGCGCTGGCCGTGAACGTCTCGGACATCGCGTCGATGGGCGGGCGGCCACGCTGGGCACTCATCGCCCTCGCCTGCCCGGCCTCGACCACGATGGACGAAGTCGAAGCGTTCTACGAGGGCATTCACGCCCTCGGTGACGAGCACGACGTCTCCGTCGTGGGGGGCGACACGTCCGCGTCGCCATCGGGCTGGGTCGTGAACATCACGCTCCTCGGCGAAGCGACGGGCGCGCCCATCCTGCGTTCGGGCGCGCGCGCCGGCGACATGATCGCCGTCACGGGTGACCTCGGGCGTTCGGCGGCCGGCCTGGCCGTGCTCGAGCGCCGCGAGGCTCCGGCCCGCGTCTCGGCCGAGGCCCTCGCCGTCGTGACGGGCGCCCATCTGCGCCCGCGACCGCGCGTGAAGGAAGGCCGCTGGCTCGCTGCCGCTGGTGGTGTCACGGCGATGATCGATCTCTCCGACGGGCTGGCCACCGACCTCCGCCACGTGGCCGAGGAGAGCCGCGCGGCCGCGCGCGTGGATCTTGGGAAACTGCCGATCGGCGCCGCGACACGGGACGTCGCGGTGGCGACGAAGCACGATGCGGTCGGCTGGGCCACCGGCGGCGGCGAAGACTACGAGTTGCTGCTGACCTGTGAGCCCTCGGCGTTCGAGCGGCTGCGCGGCGGGCTCGGGAGCGCGACGGGCACGACGCTGACCGCCATCGGCGCGATGGAGCCCGGCGCGGCCGGAGTGACGTTCGTCGACGCCGCCGGGCACGCGGTCGCGGTCGGGCCCGGCTTCGAGCACTTTGCCAGCGGGACGCGGCGTGAGTAATCAACTCACGCTGAAGCTGCTGGCCCTGGCGGTCCTGGTCGCGGCATCGGCAATCTTGACCGGCGCGGAGGCGGCCTTCTTCTCTCTGGGTCGCGCCCGGCTGCGCAAGCTCGCCGGGAGCGCGGGCGAGGCCCGTTCGCCGCTGATCGAGCGGCCCCACGACCTGCTCGTCACGCTCCTCGTCGGCATCACGCTCATCAACATCGGCGCCGCCGCGCTGGCGGCGACGCTGGCCGAGGACGTCTTCGGCGCGCGCTACGGCCTCCTGGTCGAGATCATCGGCATGATCCTGATCCTGACCACCTTCGGCGAGGTCCTGCCCATGACCTTCGCCGTCAAGTACCCCGAGCAATTCCTGACGCTGGCCCGCGGGCCGGTGGCCTGGCTCAGTGTCATCCTCAAGCCCGTGCGCTCCACCCTCGGGGCCCTGACCACGCTCACGGTGCATCTCATCGGGAGCGAGCGCCAGGCCCACCCCGAGCTGACCGAGGAAGAGTTGCGCACGCTAGTGGACGTGGGCGCCAAGGAAGGCGTGGTGGAGCGCGAAGAGCGCGAGATGATCCACAAGGTCTTCGAGCTCGAGGACACGCTCGTCCGCTCGGTCATGGTGCCGCGGACCGACATGTTCTGCCTCG
>Ga0209376_1004183_pt1 | contig 12651 bp, 9 predicted proteins | sample GraSoiAngelo_134_FD_185891 | JGI IMG/M metagenome (GOLD analysis project Ga0209376, IMG submission 185891) | Grasslands soil microbial communities from the Angelo Coastal Reserve, California, USA - 14_0929_05_30cm (SPAdes) (version 2) | ecosystem: Environmental > Terrestrial > Soil > Grasslands ... | reverse complement strand
GTCGGAAGTTCGGGAGAAATCTCGAAGAGTACGATTTCTATCCATTCACGGTCACTCGCGAGAATTTTGGGGAGTTCAGTCTAAAGGATTTCCGGCTGGGCATGCATTACTTCCTCAAGAACGAAGATCATACCGCCGCGCGGCAGCTCATTTTTATCGGCGAGCAAAACAACGTGCGCGCACAACTCGAACCCGCTGAGCAAAAGGTGTACGCGCAGCTATTCGAGAAATACAACGGCAAGACAATCGCCGACGACACGCACGAATTCCTCGAAAACTACGAGCGGATTGTGCGCTTGATCGGGAAATCATTTCCGAACACAGGCATAGAGATTTTGCTGCACAACTTGGCTGATCCGGCACATTCGTTGATCGTTCTGGAAAACAACGTAACCGGCCGGCATTTACGCGACGGTACTACCAACTTGTTGATCGACCTGAAACGCCGTCAGCTTCTCAACGAAGAGAAATTGAATTACGAGCTCAACATCGGCGCGCGCAAGTTCAAGTGCACCACGATTCCGATCGTTCGTAAGGAATTCGGCGTGGTCGGCGCGATCTGCATCAACATTGACGCTAATTACATCAGCGAGGAAGTACTGAAAGATCGACAACGGATCGAAGCATGGTTCCAAAATTTTCTTCGCACCGACATGCAGCTAGACGAGAACATTCTGAGCAAGGACGAATACGCCAAGGCGCTAAAAGGCAAACGCCATTTCAAAGACGAAGCGTTCTAAATCTGCAGCCGCCGCTCCGTGGACGGCGCCATGGGTGAGGGTTATCGGCAGTCCCGCCGCGCTTCGCACAGCGAAGCGGCTACAGCTATTTTGGCGAGGCGTGCAACGCTGCCTGGTATTCCGGCTTTTTGTGGTACTCGACCAGACGGAACCCCCAACTGATCAGCGTGGAAAGATCCTTGGTTTGCGCTTTTCTCTCGTTGAGGAACTTCTCGATCCTGGCTTTCAATTCCGGCTGTTGATCGGTGGCGTCCAGAATTTCGAAAATTTCCATCGACAATAGCCAATCATCCGGGTGCTCGGCTTGCTGTGTTTCCCAGATTTCGCCGAGCCGTTCGTAGCCGGTTTTGCTCTCGCGAATGTTGCGCACCTGTGCGTAGAGATTCTCCAAGCGCTTTCGTTTCGCGTCCGAGGGAACTTTGATGGTGCGTTCCTTTGGAACCAGCGCAACCTGGTTGTACGCGTCCTTATCTGCCGCGCCGTTAAACACCGAGCTGATTCGCTCGCCGACTGCCATGTCGTACGTCCCCCAGTCGGGATCGAACAAGACGCGGTCGCCGTATTTCGCACTGCAATTTGAGAATGTAATCAACAGTAATTTCCCGTCGCGGCGCAAGATCTTCTCGACCCTGCCCGAAACGACGATGCCGCTGACGAATTCCAGTTTGGCTTTCTTGCCCTCAACAATTCCAAGCGCGTGGAGCTGATCGTTGGTGAGCAGTTCCGGCGACGTCGATGCTTGTTTCCATTTGCCAGCCGGTGAGCCGAAACCATCCTTGTGATAATCGATCCCGTGGCCTTCGATCTCTTTGTTCCGGAAAGCCAGCGCAGTCTTGCCGGTCGTTCGAAGATAGATCGGCGAACCATTTTCGTCCGTAATGACTTCCTCAAAGATACCACTGACTTGCAGGCCGGATGAATACTCGCAAGTCGCGGTGTTTTTACATTCGATGGCCTTGTTGATGCCTTCGAGTCCGCCAACTTGATAGGCCATTTTGTTCGCAAATTCTTCAAGCACGTCTTTGAGGTGCTGAAAATCGCGGCAAACGAAAAGCTGCGGTTGTTTGGTGGTGATATCGAACGCGCAGTTCTGCGCATCGATAGAGTAGGGGATTTTCTTAACCGCCGGCTCCAGGCACGAGACCGATTCGCCAATCGATGAAAGCAATCCGGCGCCGTAAATTTTCGGATTCTCCAGGGTGCCGATGAGTCCGTATTCGACCGTCCACCAATGCAGGCGCGAAAGTAGCGCCATTTCCGAAGGTTCGCCCAAAGTTTTCTGTCGATGTTCGACTAGCTTAGTGGCTTCTTCGACCTCTTTCGGGTTCGCGTTCGGCCGCTCTTTCAAGATCGACAAGTGGCGGATCGCCTGGTACAGCTCGAAGTCTTTTTTAGATGACATCGCCTTTGCGCCAACTTCTCCGAAGCGCTGTAAATATTTTGAGTATTCGCGATCGACAATGATCGGCGCGTGACCGGCGGCCTCGTGCACGATATCCGGCGCAGGCGTGTATTCGATGTGATGGATCTGGCGCATGTCGCACGCGATCACCAGCACTTTGTAAGCTTGAAATTCCATGAACGCCGCCGGCGGAATAAAACCGTCCACGGCAACCGCGCCCCAGTCGATCTTTGCAAGAATGTCATTCATCTCTTCGATACGCGGGATGCGCTCGAATGAGATCCCGGTGTTGAGCAGCCCCTTGAAATAAACTTTATGTGCGTACTCCCTTAGAAAAAAAATGTTCTGGCGCATGATGAACCGCCAGACCGCATGATCGACCGATGTGTAGTCGTCGTAACGCTGATCGACAGCGAATTGGAGCAAATGTTTCGGGGTCGCGGCGACCGCCGCATTCGAATAGCTGATACCGCCTTGAGATTTCATCGGGCACCTCCTTCCGGAAATATAATTTATGACTCGTTTGCGGAACGAGCAAGAATGATTCGGGGCGTGTCATCCCGAGCGCAGCGAGGGACCTCACATAAGCTCATCGAGTTACAACAAGGTACGCTCGCGTGCCGCTGGAAAATGGGGAGGTCCTTCGCCGTCTTCGCGGCTCAGGATGACAAAAGAGAGAGCGCAGATCACGATCCGGACTGACGTGCGCGAATTACGCGCCTCGTGATCCAGATTAGTGCAACCAACGCAACCACCCACGGCGCGAGAAACGCGATTGCTACGCCGATCATGCGCAAGCTCCACATGATGGCGCCAGCGCTTTGTGCCAGTGTGTGTCGCAGCGTGGCGAGCAAGCCGCTCTCGTGCGAAACGATGTTGCCTTGGCTGTAAACCTGGATCGAGATGTCAGCCGGCGCGTTTGCTTCATCGATCTGTGCGCCCGCGCGGTCCTGACGCTGCACGCTTACGTTTTCGACTTTGCCTAACGAATCGAGTGATTGCATGAGGACGTTGTAATTCTTCATCGGCACGCGCAATGTCACATTTGCGAATTCGCGCCCATCTGGATCGCGGCTGAAGGATGAACTACGGACGCGCCCATTCTGCTTCTCGGCCAGAGTGCGAAGTTCCTTTGCCCGTTCGTCCACTGACGAGGTGCGAATGCGGAGGCTGCTCTGCTGAAACGCTTGCTCCTGTTCCTCGCGGGAGATGGTGATGTTGAGTTCCACCTTGTCGCGTTTGGTTTTTGCATTTTCCGACATGCCACTGCCGCTTTGCGCGATGCGTTCGGTCTGCGATTGGAAATTTTCCACGCGTCCGAAAGATTTTACGCGTCCGATTACACCCTCACTTTCTTCCGGCGCGATCAACATGCTCATTGTCGCGGAGACGCGTCCAGAGTAGTCGCGGTTCAGTTGCGCGTTCGTAATCTGCACTTTCTGCGACGCGAGCGCTTTCACGTCGTTGTAAATCTTCTCGACATCGGGCGCATAAAGCGCGAGTTGCGCGCGTTCCTTGAGCAGGAACGCAGCCGGTTCTTCCATGTCTTTCTCGGCGAGCGAAATCGTCACCGTGGCGAATTGCACCTGGGAATCCCAATATTTTAATTCCCCCTGCATTTTCTCGATCTCTTCGCGCACGCGAGCGAGTTCCTTCTCCACTTGGAGCAAGTCGGCGACCTTCCCGGTCTTCGTTTTCAGCATGTCGATCAAGCGCTGCTCCATCACATGCGCGTTTTTCAGCCGGGCATCCGTGTCGAAGTATGCCTTGGTCACGTCTTCTGTGCCCAGTGTCTGGTTCTTCAACTCGCCAAGGCCGCGAATCTTTTGCAGAAAACGATCCAGATTTTCCGGCAAGACCTTCACGACGACGCTCCCGCGCAGTTTTCCATTTGCTTGTTTCTGAGAATCGGTCGTTGCGACATAGCCACGTTCTTCCTTCGCAAAGGCTGTGATTTTCTGGACAGCATCGTCAAAGCTGACGATCTCCAGGTGGACGGTGGCGTTGCGAATCAGTTTGCGGTTGGCCAACTCCGGCGCAGGCGTTTCCGCTGGCTTGGGTGCCGCGTTTTCGGCCGCGCTCAGGTTCGATTCAGTAGCAGTCGGTGCCTGCGCTCGAGCGAACGCTTCTGCTTTGTCCTTAGCTTCAACTGACGATGATGGCGGCGGTGCTTGGAGCGGCACGGCTTGTGGTCGTCCGGCAGCGAGTTCGTCTGATTTATCTAGAGCCCCGGCTCGAGCCGGTTCCGATGCCGCGAAGCGAGACGGTTGCTGGAACAGATCTTTCTTCGCGTAGTCTTCACGACCGCGGGGCATAGTTGCACTTTCCCCCGTGATCATGCGACCTACTTGAACCAACGCCAGAAGGACGGCAGCGACGGCCGTAATTTGTACCGCCCGCAAACGAATCAGGTCGTTGAGCAGCTTTACGAATCCGCTTCTTTGCGGGAAACGCCTGCGAAAACCCGACAGCATGCGCTGTTCGAAAGCCGGATCGGCTTTTTCCTGAACGAGAGTGTCTTCCAGAATTTTGTTCATGAGTTTGGTTTCTTGATGAGTTTTCCGGCAGGCAGCGCAATCGACGAGGTGCGCGTGAAGCGCGCTGCGTTCCTCATCGGAGAGTTCACCGTGAAGATCGCCGGCGAGCCAGTTGTCGATTTCGTCGTGAATGGTTGCCATATGTTTAATCCATTGGAGCGAGGGCGGGGCGAAGTTGTTTACGCATCGAAGCGAGGGCGCGGCCGAGAATTCCGCGCAGCGCGCCATTGGTGAGGCCCAACGTGTTTTCGATTGTGCGATAATCCATCTCTTCGAAGTAACGCAGAGTCAGCGCAGCTCGATGAAGCTCCGGTAAAGCCGCGAGCGCGGAATGTAGTTGTCGATCTAAGGTGGTCGTGTCCGTCGGCTCCCGTTCGACCGATTCGATTATGTCTTCTGAAAGTGGAAAAGTGCGGCGTTTGCGAAAAACATCGTGCGCCCTGTGTCGTGCGATCGTGGCAAGCCAGGCGGGATACTTTTCTGGCTCGCGCACGCGCCAGCGCGTTTTCCAGGCTTTGACCAGCGAGTCCTGCACTACGTCTTCTGCTTCCTCGCGGTTTTGCAGAATGCCGTAAGCGATGGCGAAAAGGGCCCGGCTGTGCGTGCGTATGATCATTTCAAATGCCTCCCGATCGCCGTGAATGGCCGCCCGGTATTGTTCGCGTTCGCTGGCATCCATTTTGTTGCGATCTAATGCCTAGACGTTTGAAGGCGCGATTCCGCGCGAATTTTTTTCAAGAAATCTCGGGAAGGTGGATCGGCTTCTCTGAAGACGATGGTAGACGAATCGCCGAAGGCGCAAATATCAGGCGACAGAGTCGCGGTATCTGGACAACGCGTTGAGGACAACGCGTTCCACCTAAAAAATAATCACTGTATTGCCCACGCTCACGAGGTCCTTAACCCGTGCCGCGTCCCAGTTTGCCAGGCGAATGCAGCCGTGACTTGCGGCGCGGCCAATTGTCTCAGGATTATTCGTGCCGTGGATGCCGATTCCCGGCTTATTCAGGCCCATCCAAAGAATGCCAACGAGATTGTTCGGACCCGGCGGCAGGTTGTAGTAGTTCTCGGTGCGCACACCGTAGTTGAGCATGCCTTCATCGTAGCGGAACCACGGCCAGACAGTCGCGCCGAGAATTTTCCATGTGCCCACCGGCGCGGGCAGCGTTTTCGATCCCGGCGTAATCGGAAACACGCAGACGAGCTGGCCCTGGTCGAAGACCTCGAGTAAATGCTCATGCGTATCAACGAATATTTTGCGAGAGGCGAACGCAGGATTTTCAGGAATCTTTCCTTCCGTGAATTTTTCAACTTCAAAGGGCAAGACATTCGGCACCTTGAGAGTTTCGCCTGGCTGAAGATGTTCCCAATTTTTCCCGGGATTCAGTTTCTGAATGTACGACTCCGCGGAATGAAAACGCTCGGCCACGAATTCCAATAGCGACGTGTAAGGCAGCCATTTCAATCTCGCTTGTTCGGCGTGGCTGCTTGGAACATCTCCGATGGATTTAAGATCCTCTTCTCGGATTGTGTAAGTCGTGTAAGTCACCGGGACTTGATCAAGCATCCACTGATCGACTGCGCCGGTCTTCGGCATGGCGCGCGCGTGCTTGTATGAAATGAGCGCCTTTCGAAAAAATTCGCCCATTCTGCCGTCGATTTTGCCCGGACCAAAATCACTGTTGTCCAAAAAAATCTGCAACCGCGTGGCGGTCTCCTCGTCGTAGTTTGGCAACGCGACCGGATAGACTCTTGGCGGCGGAGTCGATTTTTCCTGCGCAGATGCGGCGACTGAGAACACGCCGATTGCAACATTGAGACAGACGAATTTCATCGGCGGAAGTTATGCGCTGCGAACCCGCCAGCGCAACCGCGTTGCCGCGATGGGCCAACGTGATGAGCCCGCGAATCACGCGAATAGACGCGATGATTCAAACAGGAACAGGGCTTCCCAGCCGACGTTAACGGACGTTTTCGTCATCTTTATTTGCGTCAATTGGCGTGATTCGCGGACGTGCACGGTCGCACCGCTACAGCAGATTCGGCCGGCAGAACCCATTGCTCAGGAGTGGCGATCAGGGCTGCGCTCGCGCCAGCGTAGCGTGGCGACTCGGTCGTCCAAAGTGTTTCCCATCGGTAACCCGACGGCGGCGCGAGCAGAGGTTGGGGAGCGGGGTGCAGGATCTGGCTCTCTCCAAAGTTCACCACCAGAAGCCGATCATGGTTTTCTTTCGAAAAATATCTGAGCACGAAACTCGCCGGCCCGAGCACAGCACCATCGATTCCGCCGGAACTCTGCTGCCGAAAGCACGAATCCTCTCGTCGCAATTTCAAAAGATCAATATGGAGATTGTAAACCTGGCGATTTTTCTCGCGTTCGGAAAAATCCAGTTTGCAGCGGGCGAACACCTGCGGATCATCCGGCGCCGGCAAGCTCCTCAGCGCTTCTTCCTCGCTCAGCGATAAAAACGGCGCCAGCCATTGAGCGCGACCTTTCCGAGTCGCATCGCGCACGGAAGCATCTCCGACGTCCGCGAAAAATAGAAACGGGCTGGAGGCGCCGAATTCTTCTCCCTGAAACAGCAGCGGCGTCCAGGGACCGAGCAATAGAAGAGCGGCCATGGCGCGGTAACGTCCCGGTGAAGTTTGCGAGCGCAATCGCTGGCCTGGTCCGGTGTTCGCGATTTGGTCATGGTTCTCGATGAAGCAAACAAAAACCTCCGGAGCAATCCCGAGGGTCGAGGTTCCGCGTAACGCTTTTCGCCAAGAGAGCGCCTGGCCCTGATAGAGGAATCCATATTTGGCTGCGGAAATAAATTCCTGCGGCGCGCCGAGGTAATCGCCGAAGTAAGCTTCGTTGCGACCAGTCAACGCCACCACGGCGCTGTGGTGAAAATCGTCGTTCCACATCCCATCCAGATCGTCACCGCCTTCGTTTAGCGGCCGCGCCATCTTCGCTTCCTGCAGATCGTTCTCTGCGATTAGAAGAATCGAGCGCGAACCGGCTGCCTCCCGCGCAGCGTGTCCGACAGCACCGATGATGTATTCGTCAGCTTGATCGCGAATGGCATGTATCGCGTCGAAACGGAATCCGTCGAACTGAAATTCCTCAATCCAGTAACGCCCGTTCGTGATGAAGAATTCCCGGACTGGTCCCGAGTTCGGTCCATCAAAATTGATCGCATCTCCCCATTCGTTTCCCTTTTCGCGAACCAGATAATCATCAGAAAAAACACCGAGATAATTTCCGTCGGGCCCGAAGTGGTTGTAAACGACATCAAGAATTACGGCGAGCCCTAACGAATGGGCACGGTCGATGAATGCGCGCAAGTCATCCGGTGTTCCGTACAAATGCGACGGTGCAAAAAGATTTACCCCATCATAACCCCAGCCGAATTTCCCCGGGAACTCTGCGACTGGCATCATCTCGATCACCGTAATCCCGATGCGTGCCAGCTCCGGCAGCTGCTCCGCCGCAGCGCCCCATGTTCCTTGCTTCGTAAAAGTGCCGATGTGCATTTCGTATATGATTTGGCCCTTTAACCCCGCGAGTGCGGGGCCCGGCCAATTCGTGTCTGCCCATCGAAATTGCCGTGGATTGATTACGCAAGAGGGTCCGTGTGGTCCTTCCGGCTGAAAGCGCGATGCCGGATCAGGATAAAAGTTTTCTCCGGCATTTACTCGAAACCGGTAATGTGTGCCCGCGCCGGCGTTGCCGGCGCCGGAAAAATATCCCCCTGGTTCCGATGTTAGCGCATAGAAGATTGGCTTCGAGCCAGCGCCGTCTTCCAAAACAACATCAATTTCTCGGGCTCTTGGCGCCCAAACGCGAAAGTGCGTTTCGTCTTTGCCGACTACTTCGGCGCCAATCGGGTAGCGGCGCTGCGCGTGGTGAAATTCTCGTTTCGCGTCAAGCATTTCCCTGAACATGCGGCGCTCGCGTAATCAATCAATCGGCAGCGCGTGTCACTCCGTGCGCCCCGCCCCGGATCCAACCGGCGTGCAGAGGACTGCCCGCCCTACCAACCTAGGTTTCTTGGTGCGTTTTCGGGATTGATCGGCTCACGCAAGGCGTTTCAGAATGCGGCACATGAATGGCACCGAACCCAAAATCGAAATCTTCAAACCGTTTGGGGAAGCTTTTGAATTGATGAAGGGGATTCTTTTTCAGCCGTTCGATGTAAAGAAGTGGTTTGTGATTGGCTTTGCCGCGTGGCTAGCGAACCTGGGTAGCGGCGGTTTCAACTATCAGTACAACCGTTGCGAAGATGTTCAGAAGCTAAATGAAGCAATCAGCCAAATTCCTCATCCGATTCTCGTGGCAGGCGTTTGCGTTTTGATTTCGGTCGTTCTCGTTCTCATTGTGCTGTTTACCTGGCTGCGAGCACGCGGCTGCTTCATGTTTATCGATTGCGTCGTCAAGAACCGCGGAGCAATTGCAGAGCCATGGCGTGAATTTCAGAAAGAGGGTAACAGCTATTTCCTATTTTTGTTAGTAGTTGCTTTTGGCTTTGTCATTTTCGCGGCGTTGCTTTCGCTGCCGCTGATCATCGTAGCGATCAAAGGCCGTTACTATTTGTATCTGCACCGTGATCGCCTGGATATGTACATGCTAACGGCAATCGCCGCATGGGTCTTTGTGATTCTGCTTGTGGTTATCGCTTGGGCACTGATCGCAAGCTTTATGGTGCCGGTGATGTACCGACGCCGTTGTCGAGCTTATGAAGCTTTTCGCGCAGCGGCATCATTGATTGCCGCGCACCCGGGTCAAATCCTTCTCTATTGTTTGTTTCTGATCGTCCTGGCGATTGCCACTGGATTGATCAGTTGCTTCGCGATCTGTGCCACGTGCTGCATCGCTGCGATTCCTTATATTGGAACTGTGATTTTGCTGCCGGTCTTTGTGTTGCTTCGTTCATTTTCGCTTTTGTTTCTGCGCCAGTTCGGCCCCGAATACGATGTGTGGGCGAGCTTCGTGCCACCGGAATTTTTGTCGATCTTCTCACCTGCGCCGTCGGGACCGCCTTTGCCTCCGGCTGAGTGAACGGAAGGATGAAAGTCGGGAATCAGAAGTCGGAGGTCAGAAGCCGAATAACAGCGATCGGAAAAAGGCTGGACGAACAGTCCACGAGCGGGCTAAGACTTGGTTATGAAAAAACGATTTATTCTTTGTTGTATCACGTTAATCGCAATAGCCCCGATTTGCTTCGGTCAGGCGAGTCCACCGAACTCGGGCAAAGCGGCTCCCAACGAATCGGCGATAAGTGATTTGGAAAAGTCCGCCTGGGAAGCCTTCAAAAATAAACAGGCTGATGCGTTCAAGACTCTTCTCTCCAAGGATTACTGTGGTGTTTATGCCGATGGAGTTAAGACCCTTGATGGGGAAGTTGCTAACATGACGAAGACCGATCTGCGCGACTACTCATTCGCTGAGGTGAAAGTGGTTTTTCCACACGCCAAGGTCGCTGTCATTACATATAAAGCGACGCAACACGCCACCTCCGCCGGCCAGGACGTTTCTGGCACTTACAATAGCGGAAGCGTATGGATTAAACAGGGCGGGAAATGGGTTGGCGTGTTTCATACCGAGACCAAGACACAGTAGACTCAGAAGTCAGACATCAGCTACCCGGCACCCGCGCTTTACGCTCGTTCCCTATGCGAATTGCGAGACAACTGACATTGATCGCTGGGATAATGGCAGCGGCGATTTCATTGGGCGTTTCGCTTGCGCAGCCGGCCAAACCAACCATGAAAGCAATTGTAGTACATGAGTATGGCGGACCAGAGGTCTTAAAGTACCAAGACGCGCCACGACCGGCGCCGAAGGAAGACCAGGTCCTTGTTCGCGTGATCGCGGCGGGCGTGAACCCGGTGGACGACGCGAGTCGCTCCGAAAAGTATGCGAAGTTTTTCGGAATAACGCTGCCATTCATTCCGGGTTACGACATCGCAGGCGTTGTGGAGAAAACGGGAGCGAATATCACAAAATTCAAAGCAGGCGACTCGGTGTACGCGTACCTCAATTTGAAGGACGGTGGCGGATATGCGGAGTACGCGGTTGCGACCGAAGTCGAAGCGGCGCCAAAGCCGAAATCGATTAGCTTTGTCGAGGCGGCCGCCGTACCGGTTGTGGCATTGACGGCATGGCAAGCGTTGATTGACACCGCGAAGCTAAGCGCGGGGCAGACCATTCTTATTCACGGTGGATCGGGTGGAGTAGGAAGTTTCGCGATCCAGATCGCAAAGGCGTGTGGGGCAAAAGTGATCGCGACGGCATCGACTCGAAATCAGGACCTGCTCAAGCAACTCGGCGCAGATGTCGAAGTCGATTACACACAGCAGAAGTTCGAGGATGTCGCGAAAGATGTTGATGTTGTGCTCGATTCGGTCGGCAAAGATACGCTGGCGCGTTCCTATGGAGTGGTAAAGAAAGGCGGATTCATTGTGTCGATCGTCGCGCGCCCGGACCAGGCTGAGCTCGACAAACGCGGTATTCACGGCTCGTCGCTGGGTGTGGAACCAAATTCGGATGAGCTCACCGAGATTGGCAAATTGATCGACGAGAAGAAAATCAGAGTAATTGTTTCTCAAACGTTCCCGCTTTCGGAAGCGGTGAAGGCGCAGGAGCAAGTTGCCACTGGTCACACGCGCGGAAAGATTGTTCTGAAAGTCGCTGAGGAACCGAAGTAGCGACCAGTCATTCGCCTGTGGTATAACACAAGGATGAACTGGGACGCCATAAGTGCGATCTCGCAAGCGGTCGGCTCCATTGCGGTGGTTTTGTCCGTCCTATATCTGGCGGTGCAAGTGCATCGGAGCACGCGCGTGGCCAAGCTCGCGACACAAGACGCCGCGGCCACAGCCCTGCGCGATGTGACCAAACCTTTGATGGAGAATGCCGAGCTGGAACGCATCTGGCGAATTGGCCTGGAAGACATCGGCGCACTCTCAGTCGAGGAGCGGGCGCGCTTTTTTCATGCTGCATACCAATTCTTGAAAGCGTTCGAGACAATTCATTTTCATTTCGTTTACGGACTGATGGACAAGCAATTATGGGAAGGCTGGCACGGACTTCTCCGGCACTATGTCGCCGCGCCGGGCATCGCTCATTATTGGAAACTTCGACCGGAAGTTTTTTCAGAACGGTTTCGCAACTTTGTTAATTCCCTTGAACCGCCAGCGGATCAACGCACCGTAGGCACCCTTTTCGGAGAGGAACGAAAGTGAAGGGCGACTCGTTTTGTTGTTTGCAGAGAAAAACAGACTGCTGGCCGTAACCGCACCCTGAATTTTACCGGGACCTTACTTACACGGGCCCGGAACGGGAATAACGAATTTGCCGTCTTTCTCGGCAATGAGGTTTTCTGTGGTGCTGGTGGAGCTGCCGTTTGCGTCTTTTTTCTCGATTTTAATGACGAGCTTTTTGGTTGGTTTGAGTGTCAGGCAAACCTTGCCGCCCGTGGGCGAATCCATCGGCGTGGCCGCTTTTTTCACGTCGTCCGGCGTGAGATTAACAAGCTCGATACTCGAGATTTTCTCTCCGGCTTCGGCTGACTGCATCATTTTGTAAAAACCGACAATCGCCGGATCGGCACCTTGCGTGTAGAGGAATGATTCCAGCGTTGCGGTGTCCTTGCCTTCGAATGCTGTTTTATATTTGTCCGCGAACGCCTTTTCTTGTTCGGGCGTGCCGGTTGCAATTGGCAAGGTAATCGTGACAAGGAAGGCAAAAATCAGACTGGAGATTTTGATGAAGATTGTCATGCCTGCCAGCGTAGTCGGCTCTGTTTCAAAGAGGCAAGCCAATTTGCAAAAGAAGAATCTTTGCTGATCTGTCTTACGCAGGCTACTCGACTCTTCGCGGAATCTGCGAATGAACATTCACGAATATCAAGCCAAAGAATTGTTGCAGAGATTCGACGTGGCAACCACGCGCGGCAAGGTCGCCTCAACGCTCGATGAGGCGGAG
>Ga0209376_1004179_pt1 | contig 12659 bp, 7 predicted proteins | sample GraSoiAngelo_134_FD_185891 | JGI IMG/M metagenome (GOLD analysis project Ga0209376, IMG submission 185891) | Grasslands soil microbial communities from the Angelo Coastal Reserve, California, USA - 14_0929_05_30cm (SPAdes) (version 2) | ecosystem: Environmental > Terrestrial > Soil > Grasslands ... | reverse complement strand
TGAGCGTCGTTTCGCCCCCGCCATCCCAGTCCCAGCCTTGCCATGAAATTGCATACTGCGAAACGGGCGGCGTAAGCATGATGGCGTCGACGGCCATGGCCAGTTGCTGAGTGTCTTGTGTCGAACTTGAACTGCAGGAGAAGGTATAGTTGCTCTGTGCAGACGGGAAGATCGTGTTGTCGACCTCCCACCATCCTCCTGTTTCCAAGTTGGTCGCGAAACCTGGCGGAACCGGGCAACCGGCCATGTCGTTTATCGGAATGCTTGCAACTACCAGGTCTTGGGCAGAGGTAGAGAATGTGGTGGAACATGATACAGGCTGAGGACCGAAGGGCTCACAAGGTGTCGCCGAAGGCAGAGACGGGTCCGGATCGAACACCGCTGAGGGGTCGACACCATGCACGGCTAGAACATGGATTCCCACAAACGACTGTGTCATAGAGAATGCGACTGTAATGTTGTCGCCTGTCAGGGCCATTGGCGCGAAGGCGTAATACTCCCAGAGGGTAGACTCAGTACGATTACCGTTAAGTGATAACGCGTATCTTTGAGTAAAGCTCAGCCCGTTTTGATCAGTTATAGAATCTATGCCAGGCGTCTGGCCGCCGCTCGTGGCAAGTAGAATTATCTCATCGTTGCCATGCGTCGTCGAAATGGACTCTGAGCTGCATCGATAGAAGGTGTCTGACGATGCGTTGAAGGTAGTCTGCCCGCTACAGTTGACGTACACCCCAGATCCGTCCAGACCGGACGGCGATGTAGCCGAGGACATGACAATTGCGTCAAGGACTATGGCGCTCGCGTCTGTAGCGTTGCATTCAAACTCGACACTGTTCGGTGGATTTGCCGAGAGAGTGTAGTCGACCTCGAAAGTGTCGCTCGCAAGAATGTGTGCGAATCCCGGAGGAGGAACGTAGCCGGCCGGCGAGGTTGGGTATCCTCCGCAGGGCAGAGCATCGTTTATGGCGGTGGTAGCTACCACGAAGTCGCTGGCAGAGGTCTGTATCGAAGCAGAACAAGTTCCCGGGTTCGTGTTATAGTCAGCGTAACAATTTCCACAATCAGGCCCAGGACAGCTCACCGTTGCCGGGATAGAGGGGTCCTGATCAAATAGAGCAGCTGTGTCGGCACCATGAATCGCAAATGCTTGCATTCCATTGGTATAGCGGGGAGCGTCGCTCACGGTAATGTTGTCACTGTTCAATGGCGATGCGGCCACAGCATAGAATTCCACCATCGTAAGCGGAGGGTAAGTGGTAGAACTGTAAGAGACCCGCTGGACGAACGATAGTCCACTGCTGTCGCTCACAGTTGTTGAGTTGGTTCCCTCTGCAACTACGATTACGACATCATTGCTCTGGGTTGTCGAGAGCAGTTGTGTGCTACAATTAATGACAGGGGCCGCGGAATTGCACGGGCCCTGTCCTACGCCATCCAAAGGAGAAGAAGAGTCTGCTTTGACTGACCTGGGCAGCGCAACCGCCACGCCTGCGATACTAATTATGAAGATTACAACAGCTAGCCGGACGAGTCTGGCGTGTGTTAGATCCATACGAGTTCGATCGCCAGCCACCAATATCAACTGCACGTGTACAATCGCATCCATGACAACACAGAAGCATTGGATTCTAAAGCATTCCTTAGAATGTGTGGGCAGGGTAACACCGTAGAGGACCTCTACAACGCTCCAGCCAATACAAGATCGCCCGAAGCGCCCCGAGTGAAGATAGTTCATGTGCGGGCTGGGTCTCGTTCAGGGAATACACAGGAGGATTGCCCGACCATGAAGACAGCCTAGTTCGACATGTGAACTCTCCACGCAAGACTAGACACATGAACGCGAGGAGCTTGGAATAAGTTAGACGCTACCTATTCGCAACTGAGCTCATAATCTGATGATGTCGGGGAACTCGCTCACCAAAAAGAGTCTGGTTCTTCGCTCCCGAGCTCGAAGGAACCCTCGCTTCCGCGGTGGACAAACCATGGCCCGAAACGAAGGGGAAACAGATGATGGGACCAATGATACGTGAATGCGTCTTCGAAGAGAGACTCTGTCTTGTCCAGCGGATCCTCACAGTTGAGAGGGCGAATCTTGGACTCTTGGTCTCCTTGGAGCGAATCCAAAGTTGAGATTATTCTTCGGTCATGCAGCAATCCTACGCTCAAGACTTGCCATTCTTTGTATGATGATACTCGTAGGCGGTTCCCTCACCTACCAGTTGCTTAGTGTGGAAACCTCTCCTGATATTTCCGTGGCCAGCTCCACGAGCGTTCTATCAACTCCAATGACAACTCAAACCGTCACCGTGCCCGCCAACAATTTTTCGGTCATATCTGGTAGCATGAGCGGGCTCGCAGACAATTCGATTTACACTAACGTCGACCGGGTGAGAGCAGCGATGACATCTGCCATCCCAGGAGTAGTCTCAGCCAGCTATTACTTCAAGATCCTTGGCAACTCATCAACCGTGGTGCCTGACTCAGACGGTGTCACACGGCAAGGTGTCGTCTTCTGGATAAATATGCAGAACGCGTGTAATCTCTATTTCCTCTTCTGGAGAACAGACGGTACTCAACCCGCTGGAACAACGATGATCGGGGCAAAGGTCCAAGTGAATCCCACCATATCAAGTTCAGATGTCAACCATTCCGACCTTATTGCGTGTGCCGGGTTTGGCTACTCTACAATTTCCCAGCCAGACGGGACCTCGGCGGAGATTCCGTCGAACATTAACATAATGGATGGTAATTGGCACAACTTCACAGTCGTCAAACTGGGCCCAGATAGATGGCAGCTCTATACTGACGGAATGTTCGCTTTTGAGGCGTACGATCCAGCCAGCAATTTCCCGGTAGATAGTAATCTTCGGGGATTGCGTCTCGACAACGTCGAGATTCAGCTCTTCTACCGCCTTACCATTCATACTTCACAGCCGTTTTCAACATCGTTTACACTGACGCCTCCTTCTGGAGTGGCCGGTCAATCGATTTCTTTCTTAGCTTCGGTCTCCGGCGGATCACCGCCCTACGCTTATTCGTGGGACTTCGGTGACGGCTCAACAGCCGTAGGAACTGCCCCCACTCACTCTTATACCTCAGCCGAGATCTTCGATGTCATACTTACCGTACGAGATTCCAACAGTCAGACAGTGAGTTCGTCGCAACTTGTAACCGTGTTGAACCCACTTCCCACCGCTCAGCTCTCAGCCAGTTTCACTTACGAGCCCCGCTCCGTGACAACAGCCACAACGGTCAGCTTCACCGCGAGTGTAACCGCAGGTACATCTCCCTACAATTATGGATGGGATTTAGGAGACGGGACATCCTCCAGCGCTGCGCATACTAGTCATCTATACGCATACTCTGGCACCTACACGGCTCAATTGACAGTCACTGATAATAACGGGCAATCATACTCAACCTCCCAGACTGTGAAAGTTATCGACTCACAGATACAACCCCTAACCACAGACTTCAACTACCAGCCCACCCAGACGACCGTGGACACAACAGTCACATTCACTGCCACGGCAGTAGGAGGAACAGGATCATACACCTACGGTTGGGACCTTGGAGACGGTAGCACTGCTGCCGGTACGGGTCTAGGGCATCTTTACACACAAGCGGGAAACTACACCGTCATTCTAACAGCCACAGACTCCCTGGGTGAGACGAACACTTCGTCAAAGACCATCAGCGTAGGCATCGCATCAACTTCGCAATCCCAACCCCCGACGCAACTCCCCGGCAACCAGCCAAATGGGGGAACGTGTCTCCTCTGCAACACATCACGTCTGGTCTCCACATTATCCCTACTCGCAATCGGACTGTTCGCTGGGGGATTTCTAAGCGTCGGCGCCTTCCTATCGCGATATCATGCGCAGAATCGTCGACTGGCAGCGGAGCAACGTCGGTACAACCAGTTGAGCCGAACTACATCTGGTCTTGGCGTCAAGCGAATGAAGACCGAGAGAAGTCACAGTTACTACGTACACAAAACGATGCCAAGAAAGGGTTGGGCAAATCAGCACCGCAGAAGCTAAATCCCACCCGTCGGCCTTTTTCTTCCAGTTCGTCTGCGACTCGAGGAGAGTCTGTTCTGTTCTCAAGAAGCCTCGCTCGGAATATAGCCAAATGGGTCGATAGGCATTCTGTCAGATGTATTTCCATATCCTCCACGATCACACTAATAATCTGCTGTTGCGTTGGATAACGATAGATCTGCCAAAGAGATGGATTCAAACTCCAATTTCCCAGAAGGTTACTGGTCTAGCGCATGACGTTCGTGATTCGCAGATGACAATAGGCGAGAAGGAACCATGATTCTAGGCGCAACCGGACCATTCAAATCTAGCATCTCAAGGCTAATTCTGTTATCAGTACTGTTATCGTTCCTGCCTTACACGAATGCGGGAGACATTTCTGCTAAAGCGTTTCATCCAGCCAACGTTCCAGAGGCATTCGCCCTCGCGCCCGTCCTCAGGCAAGGCGACATCTGGCACTACTATCTAGGTAGCGAGGGAAACAGCACTGAAATCATTCGCAGAACAGCGACTTGCGGCAACACTAAATGCATCGTGGCCAACGAGGTTAACCTTGCGTACAACGACACTCAGTGGATTGTGCCAGGAAACTGGTCTCTTGTCAAGGAATACTGTGTAGGCTGCGATGGTTCCAATGTCATCACGAATACGGTGTACAATCCCCCTCGGCAGCTCTTCGCGTTTCCCCTACAGCCGGTGCAATCATGGTGGTGGAACGGCACAGCCTCTGGCTGGGCCTCGGACGGCAATGTAAACACAACTTTCTCCAATCGCATGTCCATACTTAGAAGTGTGCTCAACGAGACCTCGGTGATTGTGCACGCGGGAACTTTCGAATCGTTTCTAGTTGCGGAGTACAATCAGGGTGGCACGGTGCTCGACGGATACACATGGTTCAGCCTTGAGCCGGAGACATCCGTCAAGGCTCTACAGCTCGACAATTCCGGAGGAGTCATGGACTCCCGCGAACTGATCTCCTATAGAATCGTCGCAGTCAATCCAGGCGAGGCCGTCCGCTTAGGCAATTTCTCTGTCGAGCACGAATCAAACGATACTAACGCCGAACCCGCATGGTCGTCTCTGAGGGACGTTGATTCGATTGACGTTACGATTCAGAATGTTACGGGAACGAAGGTGATTTTTGATATCATTTCGAACTTTAAGAATGGAACACAGTCGGTTACGACTAACACGACTGACATATCCACGGGGTCTCCGGCTCCATTATCGCTCGGGCCCCTAGTCACAGAGGCTGGGTTGCGAAGCGGGAATACTATTCCCAACTGGCAAGGAATGTCCCTCAACTATACGAGGTCCATCAGCTACCTTGGGACCTTCCGAGAAGTCAGCATCCTCAACGCCACCCAGACACTCCAGTCACCTCTGACCGGATGGGTAAGACTACTAAGATACTGGGACAGAGCCTCAGGGTTCTTGTTAGCGACCCGTACCGATATAAACGAGACCTATTCCAGGAGTGGTTCTTCCTACTTTCTTGTGGAGTCTATCAGTGCCAGGGTTGTTTCGACCAACCTCTGGCAAGGCTTCCTTCCCGGTTTCAAAGCTGGCGATTGGGTGAAGTACGGCGACTTTTCCGGATCATGGACGTCCAACATACCAGGCGACCAGAACACTGTCGAGTCATACCAAGACACCTACTGGCTGATCGATAGGATCTTGAACGTTTCCGGTAGCAATGTGACCGTTGGATCTTCGGTGGCATTCGCTAATACAACAAGAATGAGGGATTACGCACTCTCAGGGGATATTTCGACTGGAAATGGTAATCTCACAAGCTTCTGCCTCGTCTCGTGTCTTCTGGCTGGCAATCTCAGATCTGGAGACCCAGTCTTTAACCCATTAGGACTGCCAACAGCTCCAACGATCAATCAAACTGTGGATAGAATCTACCTAGGGGTGCATCGACGGGTCAACATTCTAGATATCATCTCAACATCGTTCCAGCCAAACAACGGCAACTACAGCAACTACAGCCTCGTTGGAATCTACGATCAAGCGTCTGGAGTCTTGTTAGAATTCTTCTACACCAGTTCGCTTTCATACCAGAACTACACGCGGATAGCATCAGCGCACTTTCGCATAACCGAGACTAACCTGTGGAACGCTACCAGGCTTCCCGACTTCAGCATCAGAGTTCTCCCCCCGATGTTATCGATCCAGCCAGGGTCATCTGGGTCGGCGAAGGTGATTCTGTCAAGCCTTCACGGCTTTGCTGACTTGGTCAATTTTACGCTAAGGGTCTCTCCTGCGGGACCAAGGTTTGGCCCCATACCAAACGGTCTGACGATAACTGCAAGCCCAATATTCTCGGCCTCGTCTTTCCTGTTGAATATTTCCGCAACTAACGATCTCCCGGCTGGGATCTTTAACGTAACTCTGACGGGTCGTAGCGGGCCAATAACGCACGTAGTGAGTTTCTCCGTCCTTGTGTACCGTCCTGTGCCAGTCGAGTGCGGAATCAGAGACATCTGCTACATCATGGCCAACGTAACCATATCAGACGTAAAGTCAGCGGGAAGCATGATTCACTTCACCGCTGACGGACCTCATGGGATTATCGGCAACGCGAACGTGACAATTCCAGTAACATCTCTTCCCAACCCTGATGCTTTGGAAATTATCGTAGACAAGGCTCAGCTCCCGCAGTCCGCGGTTGAGACAACGCTCGATCCTACAGGGCATGGCTACCTTGTACATTTCACATTTACAATCCACGGCCCTGTAAACGTCGACCTCCTCCTCAGCGGGTCCCAAGCTCAGCCCAACTCCTCTCAACTTTTTCCTAGGCTCAGCCCAACAAGCATAGGAATCATCGGAGTCTCCACAGCGATAATCGCATCCCTTGGAGTCGAGGCCTTCAGAAAAGTCAGGGCGAGACGCCGCGCTCCGAACTCACCCGAGCAGAGGGAAACGAAGGATAGAGCTCCCAGATGGGCATCTATGCTGAGATGCGAATTGCGTCTCAAAATCTATCGTCTGGGGGAAGTAGGTGGGCCAGCTTGAAACCTTCACTCAAGACCACAGCTATCTTGATCGAGCTGGTCGCCATTATCGCTCTCGTTGGTTGGCTCTACTCAGAGTATGTGAACAACCCGTTTATGAGACAATACATCAATTCGTTTTTGCAGGGAACCCAAGGGGGGCAGATACTCCAGGAGCTTGCAGGAATCGGGACCTTCTTCATACTCCCCCTTCGCCTCTTGGCCTTATCACTCCTCTCCGTGGTAAGCCTGATCCTAATGCTCCTTCTGCTCTTCATGTTCGCCACTTTCTTCGTCAGCGTAATAACCGGTCGGGGAAGGACGAAGAGGTAAGAACGAGGCCCGAATCGACAAAAGTGTCGGTTTTACCTTACTCTACTGCGTTCGCACGTGCTGATGAAGTATATATCTACGCTCATCTCAAGCTGTACGAATTCGGAGAGTCATAGCCCGACTTGCGCATATCAGTTATCGCGTCCGGCATCGTCGGAAGCACAACTGGCAAAGGGCTAGAAAAGAAAGGACACGATGTAGTCTTCTACGACATCGACAGCGTTAAGCTCACGCAGCTAGCCGCGGAAGGACACGAGATCGTTACCTCTGTCCAGGATGCGGTGAACCGGAGCGATGTACTGATGATATGCGCCCCCTCGCCGAATCGGAACGGTTCCGTGGATCTTCGCCCACTAATATCAATCTGCACCGAGATCGGAAACGCGCTCCGTGAAAACCATTCTTACCACCTTGTCGTCGTACGGAGCACGATTCCCCCAGGGACAACCAGAAGCCTTGTAATTCCGTTGATTGAGGATTCGTCTGGCCCTAACTTGGGCCCTCGAGTGGGAGTCTGCCACAACCCTGAGTTTCTGCGAGAAAAGTTCGCCCTCTACGATTTTCTGAACCCAAGGGCGATTGTAATTGGAGAGGCGGAGAGGACGGCAGGCGATACGCTTCAATCAGTCTACGATTCCTTCGAGTCTCCCATCATCCGTTGCGGCCTGGAGACTTCTGAGATGATCAAATACGCGACCAACCTGTTCAACGCGACCAAGATTAGCTTCTTCAACGAGATAGACCATGCGTGCAAGGTTCTAGGAGTAGAGTCAGAGGAGGTTAGCAAAGTAATACCTCTTCTTGCTTTGGGGCTTCGGGAAGACATGAAGGACTGGGGGATTCACGGGGGCCGTCCGTTTGACGGGATGTGTCTTCCTAAAGACTTGGAAGCGTTCATCTCCTTCATGACGAGCAAGGGTACTCCTCTTCCCCTTCTATCTGCTGTCAAGCAGGTTAACCAAATGATGAAAGAAAGAGAACGAGAAGCCCCAGAGCTCATCGTTCATGGCTAGCATTCTGCCCTTCATCCCTCTCGGCGTTGTAGGTACGATCACGTGGAGTCTCTGGGCTCTTCGAAGACTATACGGGGCCACCTACAAGCCTTTTCGTGGAACCTTCCGTTCGACAACATCCGTTATTGTGCCGGTCTACATGGAGGAACCAGGTGTTCTGCTCAGGGCGATCAGGTCCTACCTCGCAAACAATATCGGGGAAGTGATTCTGGTCGTCGACTGGAAGGATTCTCTGAACATCGAGAATATTCGAAAGAATTTCACGCCTGAGGACTTCCCGAACGTGAAGCTCATCGTGACCGAGGAGCCTGGAAAGAGGCCAGCCTTGGCTCGTGGCATAAGGGAGGCTACAGGAGAAATAGTGGTTCTCTCAGACAGCGACACTTCTTGGGCTGAGAATCTTCTTGAGGAGATATTGAAGCCGTTCAGCGATCCTGAGGTCGCGGGCGTGTCGGCCAGACAGAACGTAGAAAACGCGGAGAAGTCAGTAATATGGAGGATCGAGAACTGGCTTCTTGATCTGCGATACAAAGACTTCGTTCCAGGAATGTCAGTGGACGGAGTCGTGAACTGTCTGTCCGGCAGAACAGCTGCCTACAGAAGATCGCTTCTACTTCCTATCCTAGACGAGTTAACGGGGGAGACCTTTCTAGGTAAGACATGCGTTGGAGGAGATGATGTAAGGCTCACGCATCTGATGCTTATTCGGGGATACAAGACAGTCTATCAGAGCACAGCCCGGGCTCAGACTGTCTATTCTGGCGGGTTCCGCCTCTTCGTCAGGAGAAAGGTCCGTTGGAGTAGAAACAGCTACAGGGCGAACCTACGCGCGTTCTGGGATGGTTGGGTGTGGCAAAAGCCCTGGATTCTCCCAGTCAGCATATTCCATGCGACAATAACACCATATACGTTCGCACTTGGAGCTCTAGCAACCCTCTATCTCGCTCTCACTCATCCCGGTACAGTAACGACAATATTCGGCGTTGCCTTCAGCTTCCCTCTGCTCTGGCTTATCTTCTCTATTAGCGGCCGCTCTTTCAAGGGGCTCAGCCACTTGAGACAAGCACCGGGGGACCTGTCTCTGGCAATCATCATCACCTTTCTGATGCTGTTCGTTATGATCCCTGTGAAGTTATTTTCTTTGGTAACAATGAACAGCCAGGGTTGGGTTGGAACGCGACAGGCTCCTAAGCCCTAAACTGACTAGGCGTTTGGGGCCAATGAACTCATGCGGCTAGTTGAGATCGGTCAGCGTTAACAGTTCTTGCAAATCCCCTTACTTACGAGAAGCAAAAACGGTCTCTCATATAGAGAGATTGCCGTACATGATACTGTAGGGATGGGGTGAATCTCCTTCAATCCAAGTGATTTGAATGCTTGAGGGATTGATCGGATTCGCGGGAAGGTTGATGAATCTGTTGGTGGTCGATGATGTCAGTTGCCTGGCTGACCATGTCCCGTTGAATTTTGCCAGCCAGATCTGCGAGCCGTCAAACTGGCTGGGAGGGTCTCCTGGCCAAGAATAAGGTCCACCTGTATACCACCCGACGTAGACGTTGCTATCGTTGTCGACTTGGATAGTGGGGGACATCTGATTCTGTGTGTCAGGATGTATGACCGTCGGCGATGACCAGACTCCTCCTGATAGTACCGAGTATAGGGTCTGGTTTTGGGATGACGACTGACTCTTCTCCTTCCAAACCAAGTACACGTCTCCTCGAGAGTCCGCAGCTAAACCCGGGTAGCGCTGGTCTATCCCATAAGTCTCACGGACGGGCTGTGTCTCAGACGACCAAGTCTTCCCATAATCTTTGGAGTTGACGTATCGGATTTGAGCGTTCCCTTCGACCGTCTGGTTAGTTGCATACCATGCCACGTGTAGCACGCCGCTGGAGTCCTGGGTGATTGTAGGCCGGGACTGGGATTCTCCGTTCGGCTGAACCAGTTTTGCGTAGTTGGACCAGGTATTTCCCCCGTCTTCAGATTCTGTGAACATCGGAGTGGTACAGTTTGACGGACAGGCTCCGTTCGCAAGGTTGGCTAGGTCGGTCCCCTCCCAGACCACGTAGATGCGCGATGGGTTGAGCCGATCGACGAGGATGTCCGGATGCTCCTGCCAATGTAAGGGATCTGGTGCACTTTGGTTTTGGTTTCCGGTTATGTAGGAAGGTATGATCTCCGGCAACGACCATTGGTCACCCAGCCACCGTGAGTACCATATTTGGCGGTCTCCCGACACAGCTGTCGGTACCTCGTTCCAGACCACTTGCAAGACATTATTGTTCCCAATTCCCAAAGCTGGGACTCGTTGCACTTGATTCCCGGGGTGGATCGGTCCGTTCCCCAAGCGCAGCCAAGTCGAGCCATTATCTGTTGAGAAATCCACGAGAGCCTTGTATCCCTGAACGCCGGCCACTTGGGCTCTGTACGCGATGTAGATTGTTCCTCTGCTGTCGACCCCTAGTTTTCGGGTCTCGCCCCAGGCCAGTCCCTGCCAGTCGTTTGTCGACGCAACCTTGCTTCCAAAATTGGAAACCTTGACGGGTGGACTGGTCGAATGAGGTAATAGTTGCAGACTGATAATTATCAGCAGAAGAACGGTTACTGTGGTAAGGGTGAGGGCTAGATTCTTCCTTTTCGCTCCTCTTGGCTTTTCAGGTTGCAAACTCAAATCAGTTCGAACGTACCCAGTTTTCACGAAGGTTTGAAGACCGTCTGACTACAGCATATCGTGGAATGCGACCCCGTTCTAGTCAACCATCCTATTCTTACGATCCCATCAAATGAATCTTCCGGCATTACTGGCCACACGATATACGTTGAGAAGTCTATTCCCAGCTCTGTAATGAAAGTGCTGAGCACACCTTCATGACGAACACGATTGCACTGGCAACGCAGCTGGCCTGAACAAAGCACTTTGCCAAGCCACGAGCAAGACCAACCTAAAGGGGAAGAAAAAGGTAGTCGGATATTCGCCCACAACGCTTGCACTTGCAAAAGTCCATCGCTTGGAATAGTTGGCGAGAAGTCTCGTGACAGTAAACCTGTCGGTCAGACCCGAATAAGACGCCCTACGAATGTGCCTAGCTATTGATCGAGTGAAAACGATATCGACTCAGATGGGCCGCTGCCCACAGGACGGGCAGAAGAATTGACCTGAGTCGTATTCTCTGCCACACTTCTTGCACGTGATCTGCTTCCCAGGCAAGGAGGCAAGAGTCACTGGCGTCGTCGACACAGAGGGAGGGGCAGTGATAGGATCGGGTGCAAAGACTCCGACAAATGCGGTGATGATTCCCACCACAAAGAAGGCTCCGCCAATTACGACATAGGCTAAGTCTGTTACACATGCGAAAAGATGTCCGGAGAGTATTGTTCCGAGACATGAGGAAAGCCCGAGCATTGTGAGGATTGGACCAGCAATGACGAAGATTATTCCTATGAAGAAAACTTCGCTCCTCAACCATCTCTACGTCCAGTGCGAGCTAATCTATGCTGGGACCGAAGCTTTCTAATTCTGTGTAACTTGTCATTAGTCGCTTCAGGACGCTACATTTCAGATGACGTTGGCTGTCGTCTGAGAGATTCGTCGACGAGTCTCAGTTTGTGAAAGCTCGTTTATCTACCGTAACGTTGAGTTCCTTTAGATAAGACGGGGACTCGGCGGTTGCCCCTGTCAGGGTGAATACTGCGTCGGCATGGAGCTTGAACCGGGCCTTCTTGCTCTCACCAATGAAGCTGGTTCGCACTTCGCCCAGTCTAGAACTGTCCGCCGCTTCGGCCTTGAGTTTGAGGTTCTTGTCCCTCCGCAAGAACCATGCGAGCAGACTATCACTCAGCAGCTTGGGAGTCGCGTTGAAAGGTATCCCCTTATGCTTCTGATTGAACTCCAAAGTGAGAGCCTTCCGAGATTCTTTAGCCACTGATTCGACATAGTCGAGTATTCTCTGAGTATCCTCTCTTCCCGTTAGTTGGTCAGTCATTGAAGAATAGCCCTCGACGCTAGCCTTGCGGAATTCTCTTCTGAAGCATTTACGATGCCTACCATCTGCTCCGACCGCGCTGTCTTCCCCGGTTATCATAACGCCTCCGCTGATACCTCTCACCTCCACCACCCATCGGCCGCGGGGGCAGATTGACTGTGGGAATCTTGAAACCTGGAATACTAGGCTCTTGGATCTCGTCGAGAGTCGCTGATGTCATTCTCCGGATCCCTTCGAACACGTCCCAATCATCCCTTGTGAGAAAGGATATGGCAATTCCTCTCT
>Ga0209376_1004176_pt1 | contig 12668 bp, 9 predicted proteins | sample GraSoiAngelo_134_FD_185891 | JGI IMG/M metagenome (GOLD analysis project Ga0209376, IMG submission 185891) | Grasslands soil microbial communities from the Angelo Coastal Reserve, California, USA - 14_0929_05_30cm (SPAdes) (version 2) | ecosystem: Environmental > Terrestrial > Soil > Grasslands ... | reverse complement strand
GGGGCCCGGATCTTCATTCGGTACGGGCGCGCGCTGCCGTCGCTGATGAGGAAGAAACCCAGCTCGCCCTTCGGCGCTTCGGTCGCACAGTAGGTCTCACCCTTGGGCGGCTTGAAGCCCTGCGTAAAAATGATGAAGTGGTGGATGAGGCTCTCCATGTCCCGCATGACCTTCTGTTTTGGCGGTGGGATGATCTGGGGAACATCCGCGATGATGGGCCCGTCCGGCATCTGGGCCAGGCATTGGCGGATGATCCGGGAGCTCTGGCGCATCTCCTCCATCCGGACCCAGTACCGGTCGTAGGTGTCGCCGTTCTTGCCGACCGGGACTTCCCACTCCACCTTGTCGTAGGCGTCGTAAGGCTCGAACTTCCGGACATCGTAGGCGACCCCGGATCCCCGCAGCACCGGACCGGTCAGGCCGAAGTTGATCGCATCCTCCCCGGAGATCACCGCAACATTCTTGGTGCGGGCAATCCAGATCCGGTTGGACTGGAGCAACTCGTCATATTCCCGGATGCGGTCGGGGTACGTGTCCAGGAAGGCGTTCATTCTGGACACGAGATCCGGGGTGAAATCGCTGTCGACGCCGCCGATGCGGTAGTAGTTGAGCGTCAACCGGGCGCCGCAAAGCTTCTCGAACATGTCCAGCAGGACCTCCCGCTCGCGAAAGGTCCAGAAGAAGACCGTCATTGCGCCGATGTCCAGCGCTTGCGTGCCCAGCCAGAACAGATGGCCGATGATCCGTTGCATCTCGGCCACGATGGCCCGGATGTACTGAGCCCGCTCGGGGATCTGAAGGCCCAGCAGCTTCTCGACCGCACGGACGTAGGCGTAGTTGTTGGTCATCGAGCAGATATAGTCGAGGCGATCCGTGTGCGGGATAATCTGCATGTATGCCAGACCCTCGGCCAGCTTCTCCACGCCCCGATGCAGGTAGCCCAGATCAGGCGTGGCTTTGACGATCCGTTCTCCGTCAAGTTCCAGGACGACCCGAAGCACGCCGTGCGTGGCCGGATGCTGCGGGCCCATGTTCAAGAGCAGTTCTTCGGTCCGGTGCGAGGAGGACGAGACGGACTGGGCCAGAAATGGCTGCTTCTGTTGCTCGGGAACTTCGCTTTCAACCGGCGCCGCGGGTTCGTCCAGTCTCGGCAGGAAGTCGAAGCGGCTCCGCCAGCCTTTCCCCTCCGTGGGGAAGTCTTTCCGGAGCGGATACCCCTCGTCGTAGTCCTCCGGCATCAGGATTCGTCTCAAATCAGGATGGCCGCTGAACCGGATGCCCATGAGGTCGTACACCTCGCGCTCCATGAAGTTCGCGCCTTTCCAGACGCCGGTCACCGACGCGATCGTGGGATCATCCTCGGTCACGCGGGCCTTCAGCCGGATCCGCGTGCGGTGGGGAAGGGACAACAGATGGTAGATGACCTCAAAGCGCTCCGCGTCCTCGGGATAGTCGGCCGAGCAGATGTCGGTGATGTGATCGAACGCGGCTGCCGGGTCATCGTGCAGGAACGTCGCGATCTCCACGATGCAACCGGCGGCGACACGCGCTGAGAGTTCCGAGCGCGCCTGGTCCTCCTGCACCGACAGGACGGCCTCCGGGAACTTGGACTTCAATGTTTCTAGCAAGGGGTGCATGGATTTACTGACGTTGTGTCCGTTTAGTCAGTTTGTCGGTTGAGTCCGTGATCCGGTAACGGACAAAACTGACCTAACGGACCAACTGACTCAACGCCTCACTTTACAAAGACTTTCTCCCGCTGAATCTTTTCCTGCAGCTTCAGCAGCCCGTCCAGCAAGGCTTCGGGCCGGGGCGGACAGCCGGGCACGTAGACGTCTACGGGGACGATCTGGTCCACCCCCTGGACGACACTATAGCTATTGTAGTGATTCCCCGAAGTAGCGCAGGACCCCATCGAGATGACGTATCGCGGCTCCGGCATCTGGTCGTAGATCCGGCGGATCACTTCCGCCATCTTCCGGGTGACCGTGCCCGCGACGATCATGAGATCAGCCTGCCGGGGCGAAGCGCGGAACACACCGGCGCCGAAGCGATCGATATCGTAGCGTGACGACACCGTGGCCATCATCTCGATGGCGCAGCAGGCCAGCCCGAAGCTCATGGGCCACAGGGAGGACTTCCGGGCCCAGTTCGTGACCGCGTCCAGGGTCGTGGTGAGAACGTTCGCCTCCAATTGCCGTTCCAGCATGCTCATGGCTTCCACCCCATTTTCACCGCATGGACGGGATGACCGGTCTGCCCTTTACTGCGCGCGTCCAAGAAGGATCTCCCGGCGCATTCTACTTTTCCTAAGAGGGAGTAGCCAGGCTGTCCTTCACTGCACGCATCGTTTCGCCTTCCTGTCTCACTATCCATTGGAAGGGTGCCCGTGTTGGTCCAACTGCGGCCGTCGAGCGAGGGCCTTCTGAGGCCGCGCGCTCCGGGAGCAAAGGACCGACACGGGCGCCCTTCCAACTCTTCACCTTCTGCGAGCAAGAAGAGCGGCCTGGCTGCTCCCTCTTCTCTTTTGTTCTGAGGCGTGCGTTGCGCGAGCACGAAGGGCAGGCCGGTCGTCCCTCAATCCCATTCCAGCGCCCCCTTCTTCCACGCATACCAGAACCCCACCAACAGGATTCCGATGAACAACCCCATTTCCAACAGCCCGAGGAGCCCCAGCTTGCGGAACTCCACCGCCCAGGGAAACATGAACACGACCTCGATATCGAAAATAACGAAGAGCATGCCGATGATGTAGTACCGGATCGGAAACTGAAGGCGAGCGTCCGAGAATAACGGGCTCCCGCTCTCGTAGGGTGTCAGTTTGGCCCGGTACGGCCGGCTCGGCCTGACCACCCAGCCGGCCAGGAGCGACACCACGCCGAATCCCACGGCGATCACGATGAACACCAGGATCGGGACGTAATTGAGCGGAACCGCTTCGTTGCTCATCTCGCTTACACTCGCAGGCTAGAGGCTATAGGCGATGGGCTTTGGGCTCAGAAGTAAAACCGCTCGCTGCCTTTCCCATAGCCTATCGCCTATTGTCCATGGCCTGAGCCAAAGCTTCGCCAAAGAACGGCTTGAATCGGAGTCCCTCCAGCTCCGGCTTGTCCATTCCCTTATGCTGGATCAGAATTTTGAACGTGCGGCCCATTCCCTCGGGGCGCAGCAACTGGACCACGGACTGGAATTCCGCGGAGCCGGGTTCGAGCGCATCAAGCCATTGCTCCACGCCCAGCCCCATGAGAAAACTCATTTGATTCGTGAAGCCGGTGACTTGCAGGCCCGCCTCTTCGCCAATCGCGGCCAAGCTCGTGAAATCCACGTGGGCGGTCATGTCCTGCAATCCGACTCGTCGGTACGGATCTTCCGACGCCATCTGCGCATAGTAGCACAGCAGGGTTCCCCTCCGCCGGTCGGGACCGTAGCGGTCCTGCGCGGTGTGACCGTAGTCAATCGTCATGACAAGGCCACGGTCCAGCACACGCGCCTCCTGCTTCATCCAGCGCAGGGCTTCCAGGTTGATTTCGGTGGTGTACCCCTCCGGGAGTGACAGGTTGAGTCGCCGGAGGTACTCCGACACCTCAGGCGTGGACGGCGTCTGCAGTCGTTCACAAAACCGACCGCCTTGATAATCCACGAAAATTTCCATTACTTGGCCCCGTTCGATCGTGATGCGATGAACCGGGAACGCATCAACCAGTTCGTTCGAGAGCATCACGCCCACCACACTGTCGGGCTGCAGGTCCTCCAACCCGTTCAGCCAGGAGACGCGACCGGGCACTTCGAGCCAGGGAGCCAAGTTCGAACGTTGCGAGCCCCTCATGGCCGGGCTGCGTTCGATGATCACATAGCGCAAGCGGTCGTAAAACGACCTGTGGCGCTTCGCAGATTCGTCCAGAAAATCTCGAGCCAACAAGCCCTTGCCCGCGCCCATTTCGATGACGGTAAAAGGATCTGGGCGACCCATTAGATCGTCCGCCTGACGGACCTGTCGCACCAGCGCTCGAGCCAGCACCGGGTGAACGTCGGAACTGGTGTAATAGTCTCCATGCCATCCGATCCGTTCGCCCCCTTGTTCACCGGCGCGCATGTAGTAGCCGAACTCAGGGTGGTAGAGCGCCAGCTCCATAAACCGGGCAAACGGGATCGGACCTGCACGCTGGATCTCGTCCGCCATCACGCGGATCAGCTCGAGATGACCATCCGTCATACACGTCCCTTCGAGCTCCGAACCGATGGAACCAAGTGACCAAGGCGCTCCGACCGGCTCGGATCGAAGCGTCCCGAGCCAAAGCAAAGGAAGGGTAGATTAGCTGCGCTGGAGACGCAAGTCAAGGCGAAATCAAAGGAATCGTGGGGTTCAGAGGTAGGAAATCAGGAGGGAGGGAACCCGGACGGCAGGTCCTGGCCATCCTGGCGGGTGAGCGCCTGCGTTCTGCTACACTCTCCTTGTTAACCACCCACCCAAAGGGGAGGTCGCCATGCTGTTCCGATCCGCGCTCGTCGTCCTGCTCTGCTCCTCTCTGCTCGCGCTGTCCCCTGTCTCCGTCTGGTCTCGCCCGTCGCAGGATGGATACGACTGCGTGAAGGTCGGCAAGTCAGGGTATCGATGCGTCAAAGGCCCGCTCACCGGCCAAACCTTCCCCTCGCAAAAGGCGATGATCGTGGCGATGACCAAAGGCGCGAACAGCCAGAACGGGGCGATTTTGGGGCGGGCTCCCCAGGTGAAGACCGACAACGCTCCCTCCAAGAAGTCGAAGATTGACAAGGCTTCCTCGAAAAAGGTGAAGACCGACAAAGCCTCCCCCAAGAAGTCCAAGAAGTCACTGAAACGATCATAAAGCGCACGACCTCTAGAGACCCCACCCCTCTCCGAGTCCTGAAAAGACTCCCGTCCCCCTACTTTTGTTCGAACTAGGCAAAAAGTGTCTGCACCCAATCCCAGACTTTGGATCCGGACTCATAAGGGCAGAAGGCGAGAGTTTCTACCCAGGGGCACATAGGCCTCACCTCCGTATCAGAGGCCACTGTACATTGTGTATCAAGGTCCCGAGTGAAGTGGGCTTGATCATTCGAGTGACCTCGATTTCATTGGACAGCGGTAGGCATCGGCCGAAGTATTCTGGCTCCTTGCTCGGTACTGGGCTGGCGAGGACTCTAGCTGGTTGTCATAAATAATTTCCCGCTAATGCAAATCGGGTTCCCTCTCGAACCCCATCTAGCCAAACTTACTCAGGGGTATTGCAATTGCATGTCCGAAGATCTTCTGAATCCAGAGTGAGCGGACGAGACATCTCCCTGTGGCGATTGTTGTGAAAATACGTCTGGTAGTTTTTCCCACTGAAGCTGTTGAGCTGATGAAGAAAGATGGGGATTTAGACGGTGCATCCGTTGTTCGTTGAAATCAACTCGACAGGCGACCGTCGCTTTCAACCCGTTGCTCAATTCTTGTTCTCTCAAGTGCAAAATCGAACATTTATTTTTCCTTTTCACGGGCTCCAGCATAACCCTGGCCCTAAGACAGCGGTTTTTCACTGGGTCAATTTTTTACTGACCGATGCGAATGGGTATGGAACCTGCTTATGCTGCTGCGCGGTGCTAGGCAAAACTGACTCCACCGTGGTGCTACGTACCTGAACCCCTATGAGCGAACTTAATGGGGAAAGACCTGTTCGTCCCAACCTCGCGCTCAAAACCCAGCGTAGCCTGTGGACAAGCTTGCAAGGTGGCAGGCCACGATGTCCAATCTGAGCGTCGGCTCGCGATCCAGTATCAGGAGGATATTTCCTGCGGCTTGTGCCGGTTTCCGTACAGGCCTGTAGGCTTGACTGCACGATAACCTCATCGCTCACAGCAGGCGCGAACACTGGCAACCATGGAGGGTCATTATGGCCGAAAAACTTCTGCAGCCACCGGACATGATTGAGAAGATTCTGTCCAGCCTGCCCGGAGCGATTCTGATCATCAACCAGGATCGGCAGGTGGAGTACGCCAACCCCCTGGCTGAACAGCATTTCGGATCAGAGGGCGCTCGACTGGTCGGAAGCCTGGTGGATAACGTGCTGCCGCTGACAGAGTCCCGGTGGAATCTGTTGATGGGTGAGGTCAAGGCCTTCACCGCTGAGGCCGGAAAACGCCAGCCGGACGGTGAGTTCGAGGTACAGAAGCGCGTGTACCAGTATCGCCTCTTCCCGGTAAACGGCCGCGACAGCGAAGAGCAACAGACCGGGATTGTCATCTGGGAGATCACGGAACAAAAACAGCTTCAGGATCGGCTGATTCAAGCTGAAAAGCTGGCCAGCCTCGGCTCGCTGGTCTCCGGTATGGCCCATGAAATCAACAACCCCGTGCATGGGATCCTGGGGATGGCCGAGATCATCGTTGAAGAAAAAGATCCGGAAAGGATCAAAGAGTATGCCACGGACATCGTGGGCTTCGCAAAACATGTGGCCACGGTCGTGAGCGACATGGCCTTATATATTCGTCCAGCCACGCATGATAGGGAGGTCGAGATTGATCTCGGCGAGCGGCTCGGCGAAGCCCTCAAGATGGTTCGGCGGAATCCGCGGTTCGGGCACGTGGAAGTGGTGACGGAGTTCCAACCTGTACCTCGCCTGCGGGCCCGCCGAACTGAAATCGATCAGGTATTCGTGAATCTGATCAGCAATGCGGTGCAGGCGATGGACGGGAAGGGGCGTCTCACGCTGGCCACGAGGCACCAAGGCAACACGATCACCGCGCAGGTTTCCGATACCGGATGCGGAATCCCGAAGGCGCTGCTGAACAAGATCTTCGACCCATTCTTTACGACCAAGGATCCGGGAAAAGGAACCGGGTTAGGGCTGAGCATCGCCTACAATATCGTGGGCAAATACGGAGGAACGATCCGCGTCGAGAGCGAGGAAGGAAGAGGGGCTACCTTCACGATCCAATTCCAGGCGGGAAACCACTAACAGGAGGCGCAGGATGGGCTTTCATACACATTACGCGGTCAGCGGCAGGCAGGGGCGTGTGCTCGTGGTGGACGATGAGTCAAGTATCAGAAAGCCGGTCAAGCTAACCCTGACGAAGGCGGGGTACGAAGTCGTGGAGGCCCAGGATGGTGAACAGGCGATCAAGGTCCTGAACTCAGACGACAACCCGCTCATGGTGGACACGATCCTCTGCGACATTCAGATGCCAAAAATTAATGGGATCGACGCCATCGCCTATTTCCGGACTCAATACCCGACGGTGCCCGTGGTCGTCATGACTGGGTACCCGGACGTTGACCTCGCGGTAACATTGATGAAACAAGGCGTACGGGACTATTTGGTCAAGCCGGTGTCGAAGGAAAAGTTGCTGACCGCGATCAGCGAGGCCGTGGACAACCATGTGATCCTAGCTGGTCAATTCGTTGCCTAGCCAATGGCATGGGCGTTGATTGCGATCAGAACTCGTCAGGAGACGCCTGCCGGCGTCCTGATGCAAGACACCGGCGCGGAGGGATGCTGGCGCGGGGGTTATGGGATGCAGCCAGTCGGATCTTCAGGGAGAGACTGACGTGGCGGCGCGTCACCGCCCGTGGCACTTCTTGAATTTCTTGCCGCTCCCGCAGGGGCAGGGGTCGTTGCGCCCCACTTTTTCTGATGTCCGATGGACTGGAGCTTTGAGGACTGCCGGTTCCTCGCCGCGGTTCAGCGTCATCCGGACCGGTTGCCGGAGGCTGGGGGTCTCAGCCGGCAGGTCGCCCTTGACGGCCTGCACGTGGAACAACCGGTCGAGCGAGTCGGCCTTGATCCGGTCCATCATGGCCGCGAACATGTCGAAGCCTTCGCGCTTGTATTCGATCAACGGATCTTTCTGCCCGTAGCCTCGCAGTCCGATGCCGTCCCGGAGTTGGTCCATGGCCAGGAGGTGATCCTTCCAATGATGGTCGATCACCTGTAAGAGCAGCATTTTTTCCAGGTAGCGGAGAAACTCCGAGCCGAGCTCCTGCTCCTTCTGTCCGTAGGCGCGGAGGACGCGTTCCCGCAGTTCGTCTCGCAGCGCCTCCCGCCCCAGTTCCTTCACAGCGGACAGACCGTCAGCCCCGTTCCCGTCGCCTTTCGTCAAATCCAGGCCGAACTGGGCCTGGAGCGCCTCCGTGAGCCCCCCGAAATCCCATTCCTCGGGGTACCGTTCCGAAGGGCAGTAGACGTCCACCAGCGAGTCCACCACTTCCGTCATCATGTCCCGAATATCCTCGGTCAGGTTGTCACCTCCGAGGATGGCGCGCCGGTGCTGGTAAATGACCTCGCGCTGCTTGTTCATGACGTCGTCGTATTCGAGCAGCTGCTTGCGAATGTCGAAGTTGTGCGCCTCCACCTTTTTCTGCGCGTTCTCGATCGCCCGGGTGACCATGCGATGTTCGATGGGCACGCCTTCTTCCATGCCCAGCTTGAGCATGAGGTTGGAGATCCGCTCGGACGCGAAGATCCGCAGGAGGTCGTCCTCCAGCGAGAGAAAGAACCGCGAGGTGCCGGGATCGCCCTGCCGGCCGGAGCGGCCGCGGAGCTGGTTGTCGATCCGTCGGCTCTCGTGCCGCTCCGTGCCCAGGATATGGAGCCCGCCCAGCGCGATCACGTCCTTCTTGTTCGCTTCGCAGTCCGCTCCGATCTCCCTGAAGATCGCCTGCTTGCGGTCCTCGGGCAGCTCCTCACCCTGGTACAGAATGCGCTTGAACAGGAAATCCGGGTTGCCGCCCAGCAGGATGTCGGTTCCACGGCCGGCCATGTTCGTGGCGATCGTCACCGCGCCCTTCTGCCCCGCCTGCGCGATGATTTCCGCTTCCTTCTCGTGGTACTTGGCGTTCAAGACGCTGTGCTTGATGCCGTGCCGCTTGAGATAGCCCGCCAGGCGTTCCGATTTCTCGATGGAGATGGTGCCGACGAGCACCGGCTGCCCGCGCTCGTAGCAGTCCTTGATCTCTTCCACGATCGCCTCGAATTTCTCTTTTTCAGTCCGGTAGATGACGTCGGCGTAATCGGTCCGGATCATGGTCCGGTTGGTCGGGATCACGTTCACATCCAGGTTGTAAATCTTGGCGAACTCGCTGGCCTCCGTGTCGGCGGTGCCGGTCATGCCGGCTAACTTGGCGTACATGCGGAAGAAGTTCTGGAACGTGACCGAGGCGAGCGTCTGGTTCTCGTTGGCAATCTTGACGCCTTCCTTCGCCTCGACCGCCTGGTGCAGGCCGTCGCTCCACCGGCGGCCGGGCATCAAGCGGCCGGTGAACTCATCCACGATGATCACCTCGCCGTCCTTGACGACATAATCCACGTCCCGTTTGTACAGGGCGTGAGCCTGGAGCGCCTTGACGACGTGGTGGACCAGGTCCATGTGGGCGAGGTCGTACAGATTGTCGACCCCGAGCAGCTTCTCGACACGGATGTTGCCCTCTTCGGTCAGGGCGGCGGTCTTGGTCTTCTCCTCGATGGTGTAGTCCTGCTCGATTTTGAGCTGCGGGATGATCGAGTTGATTCGATAGTAGAGATCGGTGGACTCGTCCGTCGGGCCCGAGATGATCAGCGGTGTGCGGGCTTCGTCGATCAGAATGCTGTCTACTTCGTCCACGATGGCGTAATTCAGCTCCCGTTGCACGCACTGGCTGATGTCGTTGACGATCAGATTGTCCCGCAGGTAGTCGAAGCCGAACTCATTGTTGGTTCCGTACGTGATGTCGGCCCGGTACGCCTCGGTCCGTGTGCAGGGCCGCAGGTGCTGCAGTCGCTTGTCCGGCGCGTCGTAGGCGGGATCGAAGAGGAACGAGGCGTCGTGCTGGATCACGCCGACTGAGAGGCCCAGAGCATGATACAGCGGGGCCATCCACTGGGCATCCCGCTTGGCCAGATAGTCGTTGACGGTCACCAAGTGGGCGCCTTTCCCTGCGAGCGCATTGAGATACAACGGCAGGGTCGCCACTAACGTCTTGCCCTCACCGGTCTTCATTTCAGCGATCTTGCCTTGGTGCAAGACCATGCCACCCAGGAGCTGGACATCGAAATGCCGCATCGCCAGCGTCCGCCGGGAGGCCTCCCGGCACACCGCAAACGCCTCCGGCAACAGATCACCCAGCGCTTCCCCGGCGGCCAGTCTCTTCCGGAAGGCTTCGGTTTTGTCGGCCAGCGCGAGATCGGAGAGCGGGGTCATGGTCGGCTCGAAGGCATTGATGCGGTCCACGGTCGGCCGCAGACGGTTGATTTCGCGGTCGTTTTTGCTGCCGAAGATCAGATTCAGAAGGCTCGCGAGCATCGCGGCTAACCCCTTCAGACTAAAGACGTATTTCGTCGGATGCGAGTGAGTATACAGCAATTCGGACCGGAATCCTATAGGAGACGCTGGTGTCTTTCTTGATCTTGACACCGACCCCCCGCCCGACCTACAGTAGCAACCTTACTCGTTGCGTGGACTCACCGGATGAACCGAACCCTTCAGCGAGCCACTGCGGTCGGCTTGACCGTCTGTCTCCTGTTCCTCAGCGGGCTGATCTATCCGCAGACAGTCGCCCACGCCGCACACCACGCGCACCACAAGGCCGCCACCCACGCGACTGCGTTGTGCTCCTGGATGTGCGCGGCCGGCCAGGTGCTCGAAGGGGTTTCGTTCGGATTCCACGCGCATCTCGGTCCAGTCACACTGACCGGTCTCGCGGTTCCTCAGGTACCCCCCAGTCCCGTTCTTCCAGCATCTACCTCCCGCGGCCCTCCTCCCCAAGTCATATAGGTCACGCCAGAGTTCATCGGGCTGAGTGAGGGCATTCCCCTCACCTTCCTCTCTTGCCGAATCCGGGTGAGGGTCCTTCTTATTTATCCCCTCATCATCTTCATTTGGCGAGAGAGGTAGGTGAGGGGGATATGCTGAACCGTGGAGCCACGTCGATGCCCTGCCCTCGCTCGGGCCATACTCGCTTGGAATGGATCCGGCGCGTGCGATCGTGCGCCGCCGGACAACTGAGCCGGAGGGAGCATGGGCAGCACAACGGGTCATCTCGCACCCAAACTGTTTGTTCTTTCAACTCTTGTTGCGCTTTGCATGATCGCAGCATCGTCCGCGCAGGCCTCCTGTGGGTCCGTCACATGTTTCGTCATCATCGGGTCGCAGCAGCAGGTGCCGCAAAAGGGCCTGTTGACCGTCAACACGATCTACAACTATACCCCCATGCGCCTGCAGAACGGCACCTCGGGCGTCATCTCCGCGGTCGAGCCGGCAGATCGCCTGTTGATTTTGGATCATCATCAGGAAATCCAGACCATCACCCAGACCTACACCATGAACCTGAACTACGGGGTGACGGATCGCTTCGGCCTGGAGGTGAATATTCCTTTCCTGAACCGGCAGCACAAGCACATAGACGGCCTCGGTGAAGACGGGATGAACGGTGAGGGGGAAGCGCAGTCGTTTTCGGACAACGGGATCGGCGACATGACCGTCACGGCCAAGTACAACGTGCTGCCGACCTTGCGCAGCATGGTGGTCACGGGGTTTGGTGTCCAGTTGCCGACCGGCAAGCACAACCAAACCGACAGCACTGGTGAGGTGACCGAGTCTTCGATCCAGCTCGGAAGGGGCCAGCTTGGATTGATCGGAACGATCTATCAAACCTACGAACTGATCCCGCACAAGCTGAACCAAATGGCGTTCGCCAGCTACCGGCACACGTTCCGGAACAACGAGGGGTATCAGTTCGGCGACGAGTACCTGTTGAACGTCGGGCTCAATTATGTCGCGCAGCCGTGGCTGACGCTGATGGGCCAGTTCAACTACCGCTACCTCGTGCACGACAACATGAGCGCGTCGCTGGAGCGGTCGGCTACCCCCGCGGATTGCGTTGGCCCGGTTCCGTGTCCCCCGACCTTTCCCGGGGAACCGATCCCGATCGATTCCACTATCAAGGACCGGCGGGTGCCCAATACCGGGTCCACCTATCTGGCCTTTACGCCGGGCTTCCAGATGAGTGTCAGCGAGCTGGTCAAGGCGCCGTGGGCCCAGATGACATCGCTGTATTTCTATTCGCAGATTCCGGTCGCGCGGGATGCCAACAATAACCTGGTGCAGGGAACCAGTTTCGTGTTCGGGCTGACCAGGTCGTTCCAGGTGTCGCAGTAAGGTTTGATTGCCGGGGCGGCGGCCTCAGTGGCCGCCGCCCCGGTGACGAAGGGCGGAGGGGACCATGAAAACGACGATCATGACGATGGTGGCTCTGGGGACGGCACTGCTCCTGCCGAGTGTTACGGATCGGGTGGCCTGGAGCATGGGCGAGCGGGTGCCGGTGGTGGGTACGCCGGCGGCCGATTTCACCCTGACCGATCTCGACGGCCAAACACAGAGCCTGCGCCAGTACCGCGGGAAGATCGTGCTGGTGAATTTCTGGGCCACCTGGTGCAAGCCCTGCACGACCGAGATGCCGGCGATGCAGGTCTGCTACGACAAGCTGCGTGACAGTGGGTTTGTCGTGTTGGCGGTCAATGAATTGGAAGATGAGGCGAAGGTGCACGAACACATTCGCGCCTACAACCACACGTTTCCCGTCCTGATGGACCGCGAGAACCGGGTGGCGAATCAGTACGGGGTCTATGGCCTGCCGGTCAGCGTGTTTATTGACGAAGCCGGTGTGGTCCAGGCCTACATCAAAGGCGGACTGTTGA